>OLPY01002388.1_pt1 | contig 11469 bp, 9 predicted proteins | sample 1672481 | NCBI WGS metagenome assembly OLPY01 (sample SAMEA3136691, study PRJEB25190) | human gut metagenome | biome: human gut; feature: human-associated habitat; material: faeces | place: Austria | collected 2013 | reverse complement strand
TGCGAGCAGACGGGCATTGTCGGGCGCATGGGCTTTAATTCAAAAATGGTCATCACCGGCGACGTGACGCAGATCGACCTGCCGGCGGACAAGATGAGCGGCCTCAAGCAGGCCGTGCGCGTGCTCAAAGACGTGGAGGGCATCGGCATCTGCGAGCTCACGGACCAGGACGTGGTGCGCCACGTGATGGTCCAGCGCATCATCAAGGCCTATGTCGACCATTCCGGCCAGTTCCTGCAGGACGTCATTGAGGAGATGGGCGAGGATTGGATGGACGAGCACGAGCTGCATGTCACGAGCTGCCCGCCCGATGACCGTATCGTCATGGACCCCTCCGGCTACAAGTATTACCTGGGCACCGTCATCTTCCGCGACCCCGACATGGCACTCTCTGAGTGGAGCTGGAACGAGGTCATGACGAAGATGAAGACCGACTCTCAGGAGGACGGCGCAAAGTGGCTGTTCAACAGCCATGCCGAGTACCTTGAGAAGGATGCCGACGGCCGTGTTGTCTCGGTTGTCGTTCTCAATCGCGCCGACGGCACCTACAGCCGCCTCACGGCCACCAAGGGCGTCATCCTCACTGGCGGTGACTTCGCCGGCAACGTTGACATGATGCGCGACATCAACGACGAGTACCGTCACCTGGCTGAGAGCCTGGGCGACATCGAGCTTGCGGCTGCAATCCCCATGTTCCTCGAGCGCGACGGTGCCGCCATCGCCATGGGTGGCTGGGCCGGCGGCCACATCGAGGTCGGCCCGCATGCTGGCATGAACACCGGCCAGGCCGGCCCCGAGGCTCCCTGGGGTCCTGGCTACGTCATGCTCAACCAGCTCGGCAAGCGCTTCTGCGATGAGTGCGCCGGTGGCGCCGAGGGTTCGGCTTACATGGTTCCCCGTCAGCCCAAGGGTTCGGTCGTGGCCATCGCCGACGCCAACTGGCAGGACCTCGTGTACTCCATGCCTCCTTGCCACGAGGCCGTGGACTATGCCCGCTCCAAGGGTTGGCCTGCAACCGTCGAGAGCATGGAGGCCGTGAAGCCCGGCGACGAGCCCACTACCGCCGTCGCGTACTCCAGCCAGCCCGATGTGTACTGTGCTGAGACGCTCGAGGATCTTGTGCGTATCGTTGGTTGCTGGAACGAGGATGAGCAGGCTGCGGCTCTGGCCGAGCTCAAGCGCTATCAGGAGATGGCCGCCGCCGGCCAGGACGACGACTTCGCCAAGGACCCCCGCATCCTTGCCGTCTCCAAGCTCGACACGCCTCCCTTCTACGCCGTCGTGGGCTCCACCACGGCCATGAACCCCGGCCTGTGCCAGACTTGTGGCCTGGACATCGACGACGAGCATCATGTCCTCGATTTCGACCTGCGCCCCATCCCTGGCCTTTTTGCCGCGGGCAACAACGCCGGCAACCGCTTCTGTGTGCAGTATGCAACGCCGCTTTCGGGCATGAGCCTGGGCTTCTGCCTCACCGAGGGCCGTCTGCTCGCCGAGGGCTTGGCCGACGGTTCCATCGCTTAAACAAGGGCACTCTCGCTCCAACCAACAATTGACCTGTTTGGGCCGGCCTGTGCAGAAGCGCGCAGGCCGGCTCTTTTCGTCGCAGCCGTTTTGTGCTTGCTGAAGAGGGCGGCCTCACGCTTTGCGCAAAAGGGCGTTCCCAGCGACCATTTGCGCTATCCTTATCCTGATCGAGGAAAAGGGGGCCCTGTGGCTGGCAATTCCATATGCGAGGGAAAGCCTCGCCCCGCCTTGTTTCCAAGGCCGTTCTATCGTTTTGTGGGGTTTGCCTTCATTCAGGCATGGCTCGTGGGGGCTTGTCTGGGTAGGGCCATGTGCCCTGCGCCTGGGCCCTTGGTGGCGCTGATGACCGATGCCGCCCTTCCCACATGCGCCGGTCTTGCCGTCTCCTCGACCGTCGTGCTTGCATGCACGCTGCGCATCGTCCCCCTTTGCCGCAAACGTGCTGCGTGCATGCTTGCAGCCTTGGCATGCTGCCTGTGCTCGGCGGCCATGAGCTGTTCCTCGTATGGCATATTGCCGGCCGGTGCCTTTGTTCCTGCTGCTTTTTTCGCGGGAGCCGCGGCTGGCGTGCAAGCTTTGGCATGGCAGGAGTTTTTCTCGACGCAGGGCGCGCGTTGCGCCATCACGGGCATGGCCGTCTCATCCGGCATGGGTGCCGCCCTCTTCCTTGTCTGCGAGTTTCTGCCGCAGCCCTTCGGCGCCGCGCTGTTTGTATCCCTGCCGATCCTGGGGGAGTTGACTCGCCGTCCGCCTACCGGCACGCGATTCTTTTCCACAACGGGCGAGCCGATAAACACCCGACAGTTGTTCTCCAACATGCTTCGTGACTATTCGCCCAGGATGTATGTGCTGTGCGTTCTCGTGACGCTTGCCTTTAGCTGTGGCTGCTCGCTGACCTCGCCGGATTTGGTGATTCTTGCCGGGCCCGGTGGTGCGTTTTTCGTCGTTCTCGTGGGGCTTGTGATGTGCGCAAGCTGCATGGCGGTGCTTCTCACGACTCCCCAGCGCTTCATGCGCCTCTTCTACGTCGCTCTGCCGCTCCTTATGGCCGATGCGGCGTTGCTTGGCTGGGGTTTCCCGGGGATGGGCACGGTTGAGCTCATGGCGGGCGCGGCTGGCGTGTCGCTTGCATATTGCCTGGTGTGGGCGCTTATGGTGAGTGTCGCTCAGAGCAAGCGCCTGGCAACCCTGGGTCTCGTGGCCTTCTTGCACACGTCGTGCTTTCTGGGCGTTGTGCTGGGGCAGCTCGCGGTGGTTGTCGTGCGTGCTGATGTCGTGCACGGCTCCATCGTCATGCTTGCCTGCCTTGGGGCGGCCGCTCTGCTTTTTGCCGGCTTCAACGGTAAGGTCACGGTGAGCGAGGAGATGTTCTCGGCTCCGCAGGGAGACCAGCTTGAGCGTGCCGTGTGCGACCTTGCGCAGGAATGCGGCCTCACGCCTCGCGAGCTCGAGGTCCTTCGGGCGTGGTCGACGGGGCACAACGCGGCGTATATCGAGCAAAATTTGGGAATCTCACGCAACACGGTGAAGGCTCACCTCAACCACATCTATCAAAAGACCGGCACCGCGGGCAGGGAAGAGCTGTTGGGCCTCCTGGACCGCCGCAAGGCCTCAATAAAGTAGCGCGATCACAGCGTGCGTCAAGGCCGTATGCGGGGCGTGATGTGCCGCTCGCCGCTCGCGGTGAGTACGTTTGCTGTTCGTTTTAAACCGATGGCGTGGGTTTGGAAACATTTCTGTAACGAGAGAGTCAAGATGCGGTAATCTTCTCGCTTAACTGCGCTCCAATAGCGTATGAAATCCAAGGGAATGTTCTGCCAAAAGGAAAGGCGATACCTGCGATGTCCCAGACGACCGGTACGGCAAGCGCACCCAAGACCGTTTGCGCCGACGCGGCTTTCATGACCAAGCTTGGCCTTGAGGGGGCGGAACCTGCGCTCGTGCATGTGGACATGGCTTGCGCCAACCTCATCGAGGCATCTGTCGAGCGCCACGAGGGAACCCTTACGAGCACCGGCTCGCTTGCGGTGACCACGGGCGAGTACACGGGTCGCGCCCCGCAGAACCGCTTCATCGTCGACACGCCCAATGTGCATGACCGCATCGCATGGGGCAAGGTCAACGCCCCCATGGCGCCTGAGAACTTCGACCGCATCTACGAGGGCGTTCGCGCCTATCTCGCTCAGCGTGACACCTATGTCGTGCGCGGTATGGCCGGCGCCGACCGCGCCCATTCGCGCAATTTCGCCGTGGTGTGCGAGAAGCCCCACCAGGCCCTCTTCGCCCGTCAGATGCTCGTGAGGCCTTCGGCTCAGGAGCTTGAGTCCTACGAGCCCGACTTCGTGGTGCTTGCGGCTCCCGACTACCGCTGCAACCCTGAGACCGACGGCACTGCCACCGAGTCGGTCGTGGCCATCAACTTCGAGCGCCGCATCATCATCGTTGCTGGTACCGGTTATTCCGGCGAGATCAAGAAGTCCATCTTCTCTACGATGAACTACCTGCTTCCCGTCGAGGACAACGTGCTGTCCATGCACTGCTCCTCCAACGTCGACCCGCAGACGGGTCGCACCGCGGTCTTCTTCGGCCTGTCGGGCACCGGCAAGACCACCCTTTCGGCCGACCCCACCCGCAGGCTCATCGGTGACGACGAGCACGGTTGGTCCGATGAGCATGTCTTCAACATCGAGGGCGGTTGCTACGCCAAGTGCATCGACCTCACCGAAGAGGGCGAGCCTGACATCTACCACGCCATTCGCTTCGGTTCGGTCACCGAGAACGTCATCATTTCGGCCAAGACCTGCGAGCCCGATTACTCCGACACGCGCATCACGGAGAACACGCGTGTCGCGTACCCTGTCGAGCACATCGACAACGCCGTGCTCGAGGGCGTCGGCACCACGCCCAGCGTCGTCGTCTTCCTCACGGCTGACGCCTTTGGCGTGCTGCCTCCCATCTCGCGCCTGTCGCAGGAGGCCGCCATGTACCACTTCATGACGGGCTTTACCTCCAAGGTCGCCGGTACCGAGCAGGGCATCAAGGAGCCGGTCCCCACGTTCTCCGCTCTCTTCGGTGAACCTTTCATGCCGCTCGACCCGCTCGAGTACGCCGAGATGCTCAAGGAGCGCATTGAGCGCGACCATGCCCGTGTTTATCTGGTCAACACCGGTTGGACTGGCGGCGGCTACGGCGTGGGCCACCGCATGAAGCTTTCTGCCACCCGCGCCATGGTGCGCGCGGCTCTGTCTGGCGAGCTTGACGAGCAGCCCTTCAGCCATGACGAGCGTTTCGGCGTCGATGTGCCCATGAGCTGCCCGGGTGTGGCCGCCGCGCTTCTCGATGCCCGCAGTACCTGGGCCGACGGTGCGCAGTACGACGCGGCTGCCGACCATCTCGCTGACATGTTCCAGAAGAACTTTGCCGCCCGCTATCCCCATGCGCCTGAGGCAGTGCGTCAGGCTGGCCCCAAGCCTCTTTCGGCAGACGTTAAGGAGGCTGACATAGTCAGTTCCGAGCCTATGTGCGACGTTAACTCTACCGCCGGTGTCCGTCTGGACAGCCCGGCAATCTAGCGCGTCGTCGCAGTTCTTTGCCTGATAGGGCCGACCGTCTGCGTCCTTCTCATGGAGTGGCGCGGCGGTCGGCTTTTGTTTTATACAATCCTTTCGGTCATAAAAGGCTTCGGCGCGTTGGTGCGCGGCTGAGCCCTTCGGTGTGGGTGTCGCCCCCTTGCCCCATGTCGTCGCTTGAGTGAGGGGCGCGAAAGTCGAGGTTTTCGGTGTCTGGCGCACAATCCCTGTCTGTTGCCCGCACGCGTGTGTGCGTTGCCCTGCTTGTTGTCCTGGGCTTCACCTTGGGATGTTCCGAATTCATCATCATCGGCATTACCCCGCAGATTGCCGCCGATTATGGCGTGGGCTTGTCTCAGGTTGGCATGCTCATCAGCGTCTTCGCCGTCACGTATGCGTTTGTAACGCCCACGTTGGCCCTCACCACCGGGCGCTTCAAGCGGTTTCATCTGCTCATTGCATACTGCATCGTCTTTTGCCTGGGCAACCTTCTGTCGCTCATCGCCCCCAACTTTGAGGTCCTGCTTATCTCGCGTATCCTGATCGGCTCGGTGTCGGGGGCGCTTCTTGCTGTTGGCGTGACGTTCATCCCTGAGCTTTTGGGGCCCAGCAAGGTCTCCATGGCCATCTCGGTCATCTACGCGGCGTTCTCGGTTGCCATGGTCATTGCGACCTCGGCGGGCAAGATGATTGCCGACACTTGGAACTGGCACGTTGACATGGCAATCGTTTTGGTGCTGTGCGTCGTGGTGTGCGCGGTGATGATTGCCTTGATGCCCCGGGAAGGCGCCACCGACGTTCCCGCAACGTTCCGTGAGCAGGCTGTCCTGCTCAAGCAGCCGTGCGTGCTTGTGGGCATGGCCGTTTTCATGTTCGCTGTGGGCGCAATCTACGTCTTTTACGGCTATGTGACGCCCTATTTCATCGATGTCCTTGGCATGGGCAATGTTGAGGCGAGCATGGCACTCATGGCCTATGGTGCCGTCACGTTCTTCTCGAATCTGCTGTCGGGCTGGGTCGATTCCAAGTTTGGCGTCAAGGCGCTCATCCCGCTCTTTATCGTTGATGCGGCGGTGCTGCTGGGCCTGTATTTCGCGACTCCCAAGATGCCGGAAAGCCTCCTTCTGATCTTTGTCATCGGCTTGCTTATGTATGTGCAGTCGGTGCCGTGCATTTCCATGTTCATGCACACCGCGAACTCCAAGTGCCCCAAGGCGCTCACCCTTGCCAGCTCGCTGGAGCCCGTCTCGTTCAACGTCGGCATCGCGTTTGGCACTGCTGTGGGCGGTCTTGTGGTCGAGGGCCCCGGCATGCACTGCGCGGGCCTCGTGGGATCGGGCTTGACACTTGTGGGCCTGGTGCTGGCTTGTGTGATGCTGTGGCTGGTCAAGCGTGGCCGCTAGGTGTGTGCTTGGAGGGGCGGAAGATGGTCGACGAACCAGGCATGCGGGAAGATGCCGTGCCCAATCCGGGGTCTGAATCCGCAGGATCCTCATTCGACATAGCAGCTAATGTTTTACTTGAACGTTATGGTTTTATTGGCTGTGTGCTTGAACCGCTGTGTTACTCCGAGAATCATACATACCGTGTGACCAGGCAAAACGGGAAACCGGTTGCAACACTGCGCATATGCCGCCCTGGGTATCGAAGCCTGAGGGAATTGCAGGCGGAAATCGATTGGCTCTTCCATCTCAACAATGAAGTAAAACTTGAAGGCATCGAAATCATTCGTCCGATACCGGCCCTCGATGGTTCCGCCGTTCAAGCTGTGACGTTGCCTGACGGTAGCGTATTTCACGGGGTTGCCTTTGCATATATGGATGGAGTGACTCCCGACGAGGGGGATGGGGAGACGATGTGCCGCCTCTTCCGTCGCCTCGGTTCGCTTGCCGCTACGCTGCATGAGCATGACCAGGAGTTTGAGACGTTTACCGCTGCGTTGTGTGAACTAAACCAGGGGCCAAGGCCTGGCACTACACTGGGCGAACAGATGTGTGGTCTTGGGGTTGCCGCTGTGCCCCGTGCCTCCTTCATACCGCCCATCGCCCGTCCTGTCTGGGACTGTGACACCGCGCTTGGCCCTAACGCCCCCTGGGGCAACTGGCGTGACTTCGCAGACTTTGTCCCCCAGGAAAGGCGTCTTCTGGAGCGCGCTGAGACGCGTATTCGCACAACTTTGGCCGCTTATGGCAAACCCCGCGAGCGTTTTGGACTCATCCATGCCGACATGCGCCTTGCAAATCTCCTCGTAGAAGGCGATATTCTCAAGCTTCTCGATTTTGACGACTGTGCCTACAGCTGGCACCTCTTCGACCTCGCCGCTTCACTCAGCTTCATAGAGGGGCGCCCGGATGTGCCCGATCTCATTGTCGCATGGCTCGAGGGGTATCGGGCTGCGTCCACCGTGCATCCCCTTGAAGAGACGGATATGGCCGTCATTCCCTCGCTCATTATGATGCGCCGTCTCCAACTCACCGCATGGCTTGCTACCAGGCATGATTCCGACCCTGTCCCCGCCTTGCTCTCTGCATGGAAGCAAGACACGCTTGCGTTGGCCGCGCGTTATCTGGGACCCCGATGCTCGTCGCGATCCGCTTCTTCATCCTGACCGGCCAGGCCGTGGGTTACGCGTTCCCGCAGCTTGTGGCTTGTTTCCCCGAAGGGGCCGCGCGCTATAAGCTTGAGGCGATCATGCGCCATTGGGAGATCCAGATCGACCAAACGAACCTCGAGGTTCTCGTGCTTGCTTTCGAGGATTTGAAGAAGGAACCTGCCGCTGGGCCGGAGGCAGACGGCGTACGTGAAGTCTTCGACGGGCTTTGCGGTATGCTTGCGGTCCTCCAGGCCAATTCATGGAGCCCCTCACGCCCGAGGTGCTCGGAAGCGTCGAGAGGATTTACGAGTTCCTCAAGCAAGGGGCGGACTTCTCGCATTTGCCTGTGTAGAGCAGGCGATTGTGCGATCGGCCCCGCACGTGGTAAGGAGCGTTTAAGATGAGCGATTTGCACGACATCGTCATACCCGACCCCAACTGCCTGTCGGCGGCTGCTCAAGAGGCAAAGGCCGAGGCAGTGGGCCTTGGTAAGGCCACAAACAGTCTGAGCCGTGTGCTGGTTCTTGCGCTTATGGCTGGCATGCAGATTGGCATGGGCGCGCTTTTTATGACGGTCGTCAAGAGCGACGCCGCGCTTTCGTTCGGCGCGGCGCAGCTGCTGTGCGGCCTGTCGTTCGGTCTGGGCCTCGTTTGCGTTATCGTTGCCGGCAGCGAGCTTTTTACCGGTAACAGCCTTATGGTCATCGGTGCCATGTCGAAGAAGTTCTCTTGGGGCAGTCTTGCCAAGAACTGGGTTATCGTGTGGCTCGGCAACCTTGTAGGCTCGCTGGTGCTTGTGGCCATCATCTACGCCTGCGGCACTTGGAGCATGAACGGCGGCGCGGTGGGCGACACCATGGTCGCTGTGGCCACCTCCAAGATCAACCTGTCGTGGGGCACCATCTTCTTCCGCGGCATCATGTGCAACATCCTCGTGTGCCTGGCTGTGTGGATGGGCTTTGCGGGCAAGAGCGTCATCGACAAGATCTTTACGAGCGTCTTCCCCGTCATGGCATTCGTGGCCTGCGGTTTCGAGCACTGCGTGGCCAACATGTTCTTCCTGCCCATGGGCCTTGTTGCCTACAACAACGGCTTCGGCGCCTCGGTTGCCGCGGCTGCTGACGTGCTCAACCTCTCGGGCATCGTGTACAACATCTCCGCTGCTACCCTGGGCAACATCGTGGGCGGCGCGGTGTTCGTGGGCCTCGTGTACTGGTTCGTCTATCGCAAGAAGGCTGAGAAGTAGGGCTTTGGGCATGCCTGTGTTACGTTTTCAGTGGTATTTAGTACCGACTCGGCAAAGGCTACATCTGCTGGTTGAGCACGCGGCCCAGCAGGGGTTTCTCGAAACTTGCGATGCTCTCGCCGCGCACGATGGAGCGGGCGGCGCTCAGACAGTCGAGGTAATCGAGGATGGTGGTGCCGAAAAGCCTGTTCGCGCAGCGCACCACGTCCTCGTCGACGACAAACACGTCGTCGAGCAGCATGTTGAGCACATAGGCAATCTGCGAGCGCGGCACGCGGTATACGTCGCGCAGCGTGATGGCGGTGCGTGCGATGTACTCGGGGTAGGTGTAGGCTTGACCCCCGGCTATGAGGGCGCTCGCCAGCTCGAACATCTCTTTTTCATCCTGCAGCACGTAGCGCAGCATGTAGGTCTCATCTATTAGCGTCTTCATATTTCTTGCTCAGCGACTTGATCCAAGCCTCGCGTTCGGTCTCGCGCATCTTTTTGTCGGCGTAGATGTGCAGGGCGCCCGCAGCTCGCATCTTTCCTTTGGTCAGGCCCGAGACGGGGCGAAACGGCAATGTGTTGAGCTTGATGCTCTCATGGATGAACATGCGCACCGCTTCGGACAGGCTTGTGCCCATATCGGCATATATTGCCTCGGCAGCTTCCTTGTCATCGGCGTTCACGCGCACGTGGACGATGCCGTCCTTTTTTTGCTGTGCCACGGACCCCCCCTCTCAAACCTGGCTGATTATACCGCGCAAGGGTCGAAAAACCCTGCATGTTTGCGTTTTAAATCGCACCGGGAAGCATACCAGCTTCTCGACCACGCGTTTTCCCTGGTAGATTACGTGACCAGACAAGCGGCATCAGGGTCGCCCGGATTAAAACGCAAACATGTCGCGTTTTTTAGGGACGGGAGGGCGCCTCCAGCTTCTCTATGAGTTCGGAGCGGCTGTGTACGTTGATTTTCTGATACACGGCATGGGTGTGAGACTTCACGGTTGAGTTGCTCACACAAAGGGTGTCTTCGATTTGTTGGGCGGTCATGTCTCGCATGAGGAGGCCGAGCACCTCCTCTTCACGACGCGTGAGGCCGTACTCGAATGCTGCCTTTGAGCAGATCGCCTGCATGCTGGTCTCAAATGAGCCGTTGGTTGCACAAATGGTTTCTCTCGTCGTAGCGGATTCCTCGTCGACGCCCCAGGTTATCTCACCTGTCTTTTTCCAACTGAGGGCGATATAGCACACGGTGAGGGCGAGCGCCATGCCGGCAATCAGTAGGATGAAGGCGTCGTGCTCCCAAGGCGAACCCTTAAACGCGAACAAGGCGCCTGCCAGGGCTGAAATGCTCCCGACTGCTTTCGTGATGCCAAACAGGTATAAGGCGTTCGTGCCATAGCGAAAGGCCACGTTGCAAAGCACAACGGTGATGAAGACACCGAAGAGCGTCTCCCCGGCGTGGGTCAGCAACGTCGCAGGAATATCCCATACAGGTGAGGTTAGCAAGAGGCCAAAGAGCCCAGCAAGGGTTAAGGGAAACGCAACGGCACAGAGGGGCCACAGGTTAAAGCGCATGTCTGAGCGGCGAAAGGCGACTGCGAGCACGACGAGGCAGGCAAGGACGCCCACGGTGGCCCACGGACGATCTTCCACAGGCAACATGTCGCGTGCAAAGACGTTTGCGAGCGTAAACGTCGCCATAAGGCATACGGGTGCGAGTGGGAAGCTGGAGGTTGATACGGCATCAGAATCTACAGGTGTAGGTCCTGGTTCGACTTTGGGTGAGTCAAGGCCGCGCAAACGCCTCGACGCTCGTACAAGCAGCATGACGCTTAGAAGCGGTAGTGCGACCATGAACGTCAAAACGATGGCAGAAAGCGCCTGAAGACTCATAAGGAGCGTCAGCAGTGCTTGGAGTACGTTGGCTCCCAAAAACAGGAGGGTCACGCGCCGTATATCGAGGCGAGCATACAGCTCAATCCAAGCCATCCATAGAATACCAGGGGCGATGCTGCCTACTAGGCAATATGCGAGGTGACTCAGCACAGCGCCATTGAAGGGGAGCACGCCTAGGACTGTCACCCCTTCAATGACTACTTCGCCAATCAGTGCGGCGCTGCATGTCCACATCAGCAGGGTGCGGCTTGCGAGTTGTTGTACGCGCGAGGAGAGAAGCGCTGCCGCCAAAAAGGTAATTGCTTCAAGGCAGCGCTGAATGATGAGCGGCGCATAACCCAGGCTCATCGTCAGTGATGGCAGCTTGCTTCCCATCAGGCTTTGCATGGTGATGAAGCAGAGAAGCAGACCGAAGCCTACAATCATTTGAAGCGCAAGGGACCCATCTCGGGGGAGCGGACTTCCGTTGCTCGCCGGCTGTTCTACGGCGTTTGAGGCTTGAAATCCTGTTTCCTGATTCTCTCGTCCGCGCTGGTTCGCCTGTGTCCTCGATTGCTTGTTGGTCACGTCTCTCTTGCTTCCCCTCATTTGAATTTCTCTGTGTTAGACCACCGTTGACATAGCACCGTGCCGTTCCCAATACCCCCAGA
>OLPY01002387.1_pt1 | contig 11469 bp, 9 predicted proteins | sample 1672481 | NCBI WGS metagenome assembly OLPY01 (sample SAMEA3136691, study PRJEB25190) | human gut metagenome | biome: human gut; feature: human-associated habitat; material: faeces | place: Austria | collected 2013 | reverse complement strand
CCGACGACTCGTTCCTGATGCGGTTCTACAAAAACGTCATCGGAGAAGACGGCGGCGAAATGAACCGTGCGGACATGATTTGCACCCGCCTGTTCGAGGACCCCAGCCTGCTACGCAACGTCGATCCCAAGGACGCACTGCGCAAAGGCAAGGACGAAGGGCGGCGATTCGACTAGAGAAGCGGAAGAGATGGACCCCGCGTGAACAGGGGGAGACGGAGGTGCGTTCGCGCGAGAGCGCTTGAAACGTGAGGGGCCATCGTGAACACACCTCCGTCCCCTGTTCGCCGCCCCCCGCTCATCGAAGATTTCCACGCAACGGTATTGCCGGCGCATCTCAAGCGAATGGTCGACCGCGACCTCAGCCTTGGCACCCCGTTCGATCCTGCACCCGGCAACTTGGTCAAAGTGGTCGTGGGCATGCGGCGCTCGGGAAAAACATACCGATTATTCCAGCAAATACGCGACTTGCTGAACTCCGGCATCAAGCCCGAGCAAATCTGCTACTTCAATTTCGACGACGATCGCCTTCGCCCCTTCACGGCCTCTACTATCGACGAAGTGCTGGAAACTTTTTTCGAACTGCACCCATCAAGCCGCTCACAAGGAACTTTCCTCTTCTTTGACGAAATCCAGGAAGTTCCCAATTGGGATATTGCTGCGCGGCGCATCGTCGATACTGAAAAAATCACCATGTACGTAACGGGGTCGTCATCCCGTATGCTTTCCACCGATGTAGCAACGGAATTTCGCGGCAGATCGATCGCTTACGAGCTGCTTCCGTTCAGTTTTCGCGAATACGCCCGCTACCACCACGTGCTCGAAGACCGGCAAGGAATGTTCGACAAAGAACAGCAATCGCTTCTGAAGCGGGCGTGTCGGGATTACCTCGTGCAAGGTGGCTTTCCCGGCGTTCAAATGCTTGATGACAATGAACGCGCCGGCGTACTGCAAAGCTATGCGCAGTTCACAGTTGCTCGCGACGTCGTTGAGCGCCACGGTTTTTCAAACGCGGCGTTTGCGCGAAACCTGGCAAGAGTCTCGCTTGCTTCAAGCGGACGCGATTTCTCCATCAGCAAGATAGACGGCATGAGCAGAAGCGCAGGCTATTCGCCCGGGCGCGCAACCATTTCGGCCATCATCGACGCCTTCGAAGACGCGCATCTGCTTCATCAGGTGTACGAGTTCACTCATTCCGCACAAAAGGTCCGCCTGGGCGGCTTCAAGGTGTACGCGGAAGACCCCGGTTTGCTGTGCGCGCTGGCTCCTGCAACAAGCGATGGCCTGACCAGAGCGCTTGAGACGGCTGTGTACCTGGAAATGAGGCGTCGCGCATCTTCCCGCGTGGGCTCTATCGCGTTGCTGAAACTAAAATCAGGCAAGGAGATAGACTTCATCGAAGGCGATGAGGCGTTTGGAATTGCCTACGAGCTGATACAAGTGTCTCTGAGTATGAAAAACGAAGCTACGCGCCAACGCGAAGTCTCCGCGCTGCAAGAAGCCATGGCGCGCTTCGAAAAGAACGCCGCAACCATAATAACGCTCGACGAAGAATCAAACATCAACGTCCCCGAAGGCATGATTCACGTTGTACCCGCATGGAAGTGGTTGCTGGGATAGGATGCTCGGGTCCGGGCGTATAAGAAGTGGAATAAAGTCGAGGCATTCCCCTTGTATGGGTCCCACGTGCGGGGCACAATTCGAACGTCGACAATCCCGAATTCGTAAATAACCAAATTGAGCAGTTCCTGCGTTCAATCGGGGAGAATATTTAGTTTTGGCCGTTGGACTCGGGGTCTTCCCTAATGCGGTAAGCGAAGCCGAGTGAACGGCATAGGCCCTTGGCATGCATGAATGTTCTCTCCTTATTCAATGCGCAGTGGCCATTGACGGCAAGAAGGGGAAATCGGGAGGATGATGCCGATAACCTTGCCAGTCACTGTGCGTCTCGCAAAGCCGATCAATACCGCCAGGCACACGAAGATGTTGCACATAATGCCCTTCGCAAACAGCGTGAGGAGCTGGCCCAAAGAGTCTACGAAGCAGTATGGTTCATCGCAGAAGAAAGGGATCCGTAAATCAGCGTGCTCTCAAAGCTAGAGCCCAAATGAAAGCGCTATCCCCCCAAAGCGAAATCAATTTCGATTTGAGGGGGATAGCTGATATCGATTTGACGGCTAGTCGATGCACTACGACAGAAAAGCCGCCGTCAGAGGCTTCCGGCCCCTGGCTCAAAGCCCGTGCGCTACGAGGCGAAGCGGACAGCGAACGGAACCGGAGATGCGGCAGCCGAGGGCAGTACCGTCACGCGCTGCGCCATGTCGGCCGCGTTCGCGGCGTTGGCTTCGCGAAGTGCGCGGCGGATGCCGGCAACGACGTCGCCGCGACCCGCCATCTCAGGCGTCAGCGCGACATAGCCGACAGACTCTCCAGCGACGGAAGCCGACACGTCGGACGTGCGCACAACCGCGGAATTGCGATAGAAAGCAGGCCACCACGGGTTTTGCGCTTCGTCGTTCGCCATATCGCTATGCGCCTCATCGGAAAGCAGCATGATCGAATGGCCGAACGCGCGCTGGGCGCGGAACAGCGCACCGGCGATGCCGTCAGCGACAGCTTCCGGATACACCATGGCGTTCGGATCGTTCGGCGCGCTCACGATGACCAGCTTCGTGCGCGGGGTGAGCGCACACTCGAGCGCGACGAAATCGGGCAGCATCGTTTCCTCGTCAAGCGGGACCTCAACCAGGCGAGCGCCTCGATCCTCAACAAGCGCGCGATACGTCTGGCCACAAGGGGCAAACGCAATCACTTCGTCTTCGGGCTTGAGCACGGCATCCATAAGCGCGTTGATAGCGCTGTCCGCCCCGGCGGTCATGACGATGTCGGAAGCGACATAGGAGGTGCCGAAACGACACTCCAACGAAGCGGCAACAGCCGACGCCGCGCCAAGACGTTCTTTCGTGAACTGCGAAACGAGCATTTCCTCTTCCCTTCCTAGCGCAATCTGCGCACGATGAAACCGCCCCGACGCATACGGCATAGGGGACAACGTCGCCACTTCGCGACGATAACCACAACAATGGGGAAACATATAGAGCATCGAGGCATAGCATGCCCGATGGGGAAAATCAGATACGCTCGAACGAGCAGATTGCTTTCGCAACGATTGGGATTGTAGCGCACGCCACAAGAAGAAAACACCCCCTGAGCGCCGATTTCCTCGCAAGCGGCGAATCGGGGTAACATATCGTTTCCGCAGGTCAAATACCCCTATAACCCGAAAATAGTGAGGGGATTTTTCAAAGATACCCCGATTCGCACTAGCGTTTCGACATCGCAAAAAAGATTACAACGCAGCCTTTGAGCACCCTGCCGCTTCTCGGGCGCAAGGACGAGCGGGGGGGGGACGGGACATTGCGAGCAGCAGATTATCCGCCAACACTGAGTCGTCGACGTCGCGAGGCACTGGGAGTAGATGCGGCCTTTGAGCAGGTTTGCGCGTGGCTAGCGACCATGCGGTAGAATGACAGCACGTCGTTGCCGGCAGACGAAAGGAGCGGAGCCAGATGATGGACGTCAGACCGCCAGAACTATCACGGCTCACCCTCATGTGCCGCGACCACGAGGTCGCCGAGTTCACCTGGAACCACGACCGCCAGGCCGTCACCGGCAAAACCCATGTCTTCGATGCAGGCCATGCGCCGCTCATGTCGGTCGACCCATACGGCAACATCACGCGAGACAGGCTCTCGATATGGTTCAAGAACAGAGGCATCCCCGACTTCCGCCCCGATGCCGTCGAGCGGCTGCGCGCCGTCGGCTTTCCCTCGGCCGCTTCCCTCATGGCCTCCGGTTTCGGAGCATCGCTGTCCGACCAATACTGGATTCGCCCGGCCGGCTCGGTCTCCACATGGCGTAACGTCAACTGTTTCGAGAACGATTTCAGCGAAGAGCTTGGCAAGCTTTTGCTTCCGCACGACGCCTCATCGGTCCCCTCCCTCATCGAGAAGATCAGAAGCAACGCGGACATCCTCGCCTCCTCGCCCGATGCGGCCCTGAACGGCAACCTGCCGAAGCGCTGGACGATCAAGGACGGACAGCGGGTGCTGGTCAAGTCGGGACGCGCCTCCGGCAGGTTCCAAGAACCGTTCAACGAGAAGATCGCCAGCATGCTGTGCTCGCAACTGCTCGACGAGGACGACTACGTCGCCTACGAACTCGAGGAAGGCGGCTTCATGAAGTGGGCCTCCCGTTGCAAGCCCATGACCGACCAGGCGACCGAGTTCGTCCCGGCCTATGCGCTGCTTTGCTCATCGAAACGCCCCTCGGACCTCGGGCTGTACGATTTCTACGTGTCCGCCTGCGCCGCTCACGGGCTCAACGTACGCGAGGACGTGGAGAAGATGCTCGTCGTCGACTACCTCATGGCGAACTTCGATAGGCACTGGAACAACTTCGGCGTGCTTATCGACAGCGAGAGCAGGGAATGGCTCCGCGCGGCTCCGGTGTTCGACACCGGCGAAGCCCTTTGGTGCGACCGCGAGCTCACCCAGCCCTTCGGCGGCTACACGACGCCGCGCGCCGGCATGATGCGACCCTTCGCCCGCAGAATCGATGACCAGGTCGAACGGCATTGCCAAGACCTCTCCTGGCTCGACCCGTCCAAGCTCAAGGGCTTCTCCGAGCAGGCCTGCGACATCCTGCTCGGCAACCCCTTCATAGCCAACGAACCCGGCAGGATCGACAAGATCAAAGCCGCCATCGACCTGCGTATCATGGCGCTCACCAAGCACGCCCGCAAGGTCTGCCGCGAACGCAGTTTCACCGTGCCCGACACGGACGCCGCATCGAGCACAGCTTCGAAGCAGGCATAGCGCCATATGTGATTATCGAAAGCCGAGACCCGCACTAGCGTTTCGGCATCGCAAAAAAGATTGCAACGCGGCCTTTTGAGCCGCCCGCCGCTTCTCGGGCGCAAGGACGAGCAGATGGCGGAGGTGCGTTCTCGCGAATGGTTACTGGGTGAACATCAGCCGACTAATGCCGCAAGCCGATCAACTTGCCAAACAGCTAGCAAGTTGATCAGCAAGTCGCAAGAAGCGCCACCCCCACACTACGCGTCACCCAAATCTCGTCATCCTGCTGAGCAAGCATCGGGCACGATCTGCACGCCGGCCGCCTAGGAATCGGCGTAGGGCAAGCGCTATCCAATACTCAAAGGGAAGAGCAAGGACATGCCTTTTCGATCCTCGTTACCTGATCGCCTCGTTCAAGCTATCGATGGTTTCGGTATCGAACGCAAACCATCCGGCGGTCATGCGCAAAACACCGCGATAGAAACGGGTCTGGACAAGCTGCATGGCTCGCTCGGAGAAATCAGGAAACCAGGGCAGCATGTGCTGGCGCAAGCACGTTTCAGTGCGCCTCAAATCCGCCGCCGCTGCCGCGCTATCGCCGTTTTCGAGGTTCCGGATTGCACGCAACGTAAGCCAGGATTATATGAGCATCGTCTTGAACGGGCAGTAGAGCGCAAACCTCAAACACTATCAGCTATGTTACCGCTGACGACATATCCCCTCCTTACGCAACCAGTTTCAACAACGCTTGGGTTAGCTGCAACAGAGGTGCGTAAAAACCGTTGGGGGATTCACGTTCTACCGCTTCGCGCAAGGCCGGCATCCAGGAAAGCGGGCGGGTGCGCACGAAGTCGACAGCATGCTGCGCCGCGCTCAGGGCGTTTTGCGTATTCGCATCCGCGCCTTCGCTCGCAGCAGAGGGAACACACCCTGCATCTGCGCCCCAATCCTCGCCTTCACCTGCTCGGCGGCATAATTCGCTTGCCAGCAGAAGTTCGATGCCCATATGGTCCTCATACTGTCTACCCGCCTGCGCCAACTCCAAACCGTTGTCGCGCAAGGCCGTGCGCATCTGATGAGTCGCCTCGCCGAACCCGACGGCACAACCCTGCTGGCGGTAAAACGTCTCCCACGGGGCAACAGCCGGTTTCGGCGGCCCCACAAACAGATGCGCGAACTCCACCGATGCGCGTTGCACTCGATCATCAAGATTACTCGCGCCATCCCTGGCGTCTAAAACACAAACACCGGTTTGCGCTTCCCGCGACGCGGCCGCCGCCTCTTCGCGCCCGTCAAGATACTTCGCCAGCTTATCTGCCGCATTCGCCACCTCGGCGTCTTCGCACGCCGCAAGCTCTTCCCATAGGCAAGCATCAAATATAGCCGCACTCTGCACACCTGCCTGCAAGGGCGGCGTTAAAAGCGCGTTGCCGGCAATCGCCAGCCAGGGCGCCACCTGCACAAACGTTTCCCTATCCACCATCATCGCAATCTGCTACCTCTCATGAAAAAGGGAGCCGGTCACCGATTGCAACCGACTCCTACACGCCATAGCTATTGTTCACCACCGCATTTTGGCAGCACGCACTTCGATAGGATCATGTACGCCAGCGCACCCGCGCACACCACACCCGCAAACACTACGACCTCCGGCAGCGTAGGCGCATACACGCCCAGCGTAGTCCACACGTCGCCGGCATCGCCTACCTGAGCGGCAGCCGTACCCAACGTAATGCCGTTGCCGCCATAGACGTTCGGCACGGTGAAGCTGGTGAACAGCAGCCACGCACGCTTGCAGAACACACCAAGCACTATCAACGCACTCGCCAGCACCACACACGCCGGATTTTCGCGATTCCGAGCGAACACGAGTACCAAGAACGGCACAGCCAAGCCACCGATAACCTCAAACCAGAAGAACGGCGCCGTCTTGCCGGTGGTCATGATAGCCAGCGCCTCGGCCTCGCCCGCACCCGGGTAACCCATGGTCAGACACTCGCAGCCGATGAAGAACGCGTCCACCGCCACGAACACCGCAAGCAGCCCCGCCAGCGACTTCATCAAATCGCGGTCGAACTTGAACAACTTCGCACGGTCAAGCGCCAAAAGGCAGATAAGCAGCAATGCCAGACCCGAATCGCAGGCCGATGCCACAAAAATGGGAGCCATGATCGCCGAGTACCACGCCTTGGCAATCTGCAGGCCGAAAATCCATGCCGTCACGCTGTGCACCAGGATGGCAACCGGCAGCGCCACACGAGAGAGCACTGCCACCTTGCGCTCGTCGCCGCGCACCAACCAGACCAAGTCAAGCACGTTGATGACCAGGTAGCACGTGATAACGATCATGTCCCACGCAAGCGGACTGACGAAGTTCAACCCCACGAACATGCGCCACACACGCGCCACGCCGCCAAGGTCGATGAGCACGAACGCGCCAGCACAGCAGATGCATACGATGGACGTGATGACCGCCGGCACCGACACGCGCTTAAACGACTCTATGCCGAACACGTGCGCCGAGCTTGCCACAATCAGACCGCCAGCCGACAGGCCGACGAAGAACATGAACGCCATGATGTACAGGCCCCATGAGTTGGAGTTGTTCATGCCCGTGATACCCAGGCCGTACGTCTGCTGGGCAACCCAGCAGCCCACCGCGGCTAAAACCACCGCCGCCAACACGACAACAACCGCCATAGTTCGCCCGCTGAACAGGGCTTTTCGCTTATCCATCCATCAACCCCCTAGTTCACGTAAAACACTTGCGGGCGCGTGCCCTTTTCCTCGAGCAGCACATGACCGCCACGACGCCAAAGCCTCGACACTGCCGAATCCGGATCATCCAGGTCGCCGAACACGCGGGCATCACCCGGGCAGCAATGCACGCACATAGGCTCGTCGCCGCGATCGGTACGCTCCTTGCACAGGCTGCATTTCTCGGCCACGCCGCGTGGGCGAACCGGCACGTCGGCATCGCCATAGTGGAAACCTGTCGCGCGCACAGGCTCGTTCCAGTTGAACACGCGGGCGTTATACGGACAGGCGCCCATGCACATACGACAGCCGATGCAGCGGTCGTAATCAATCTCCACGCGACCCTGCTTATCTTTGTATGTGGCGCCGGTCGGGCACACCTTCATGCATGCAGGATTCTCGCAGTGCTGGCAAGCAACCGGCAGATACGTACGCGAAAGGTTGGGGTACACGCCAACAGCGTCGTCGAACATCTCCACGCCCTCGGTAAGCACGCGGTTCCACAGCATGCCATCAGGGACGTTGTTCTGCATCTTGCAAGCGATCGAGCACGTGTTGCACCCGATGCAGCGGTGCAGGTCTATTGCGATAGCCAGTTTCGTCATGGGCTATTCACCTGCCTTTTTGATCTCAATGAGCGTGTCGTTATACGGAATCATGGGACCGAACATCATGTCGTAACCGCGCGGGTTCATCGTATCGTTGGATACGCTTTGCATCAGCGTTCCCTCAAGATACTGACGGTACGTGCTTTCGGCCATAAACGCGCTTTCAGGCTGCACGGCGTTGTTCAGGCGCAGCTTCGTGCGGAACGAACCGCGATCGTTGTACACCTCAACCTCGTCGCCATCGACAAGGCCACGCGCAGCGGCATCGGACGGGTTCAGCTCGATATGCGGCTCGAACAGCTGCTGGATCCACTTCGCACCCGAATAGGCAGAATGCACGCGGAAGCGCGAACGAGCTTGGCTGAACTGCAGCGGGTATTTTTCGCGCAGCGGGTTTTCCGGGTACGCCTCGTTAGGACGCTCCCACTGCGGGAACGCCTGGCCCCACGCCAGCATGTTCTCGTAGTACGGCTCCTGCTTGGTCGAAGGCGTTGCGTAGGTCATGCCCACTTCCTCGCCGACGGTATCGTCCCAATCCAACACCAGCTTGCAGGCACCGTTTTCCCTGTTCAGCGCTTCAAGTGTGATACCTTCACACGACGGGTCGTCCGTGGTCAAGATAGCGCGAGCATATTCTTCGCCATTCTCCGGATACAAACCGCCCAGCCCCATGGCTTCGGCAATGCCCTTCTCAATGTAGAAGTCGGATTTGGAATCGAACAACGGGTCAAGCACCTTCTGGTTCTCCAGAATATAGCCGTTGGCGTTCTTCACGCCGCCCACGCTGTCGGCGCACTCGAACTTGCTGCACACGGGAAGCACCAGGTCAACGTAGTCAACAACCGAGCTGTGATAGATGTCTGCCAGGCACACGAAGTCAAGCGAATCCAACCAACGCTGCGTTTTTGCCCAGTTCGCCGCCTTCTGCGTGGGAATATCGCCGAAGAACATGGCCGCGTGCACGTCGTCGGTGCTCACAATGTCGTAGAAGCCTTTTTTGCTAGGCGTGGGCTTTCTGTTCTCAGGCAGCTTCCAGGCGCCCAACTTGGCCTCGGACAGGACAGTGTGGTAGTGGTAGATACCGCAACCGGTGCCGCGCTTGCCATAGTTGCCGGTTAGCGAGGCGATAAGCGCATAGCAGTGGCCGGCGATGTCGTTGTTGAAGAACTTATCGATACCGCCCACGCCATTGCAGATGATAGACGGACCCTTTGCATACTCGCGCGCCACCTGGGCGATAGTATCGGCCGGCACACCGGTAACGCCCTCGGCCCAGTCGAGCGTGTAGTCGGCCATCTGCTGCTTGAGCAAGTCATACTCGGTGATATATTGCACACCGTCCACCGTGAAGGTACCTTCGAGCGCAGGCTGCGCGCCCGGCGTATCATGCAGCACAGCCGCACCCGTTGCGCTGTCCCACACATACGGGGCTTTCACCTGCTTCGGCTTGCCAGTTTCCTTATCCACCGCATCGTGCATCTCGCCGAGCACTTCACCGGTTTTCGCGTTCACAAGGAAGGGGAACGACGTGTGCGCCAGCATGTGCTCGCGATCGCACAAGTCGTTGTCCAGCAGGTACTTCACCATTCCCAGGAAAAACGCCGGGTCGGTACCCGCGCGCAGCCCAACCCACTGGTCTGCCTTGCTTGCCGTTGCCGAGAAACGCGGGTCGAGTACGATGATCTTCGTGCCAGCAGCCTGAGCATCAAGGAAAGCGCGCGACCACATCATGCCCGTTTCCAGCACGTTGCAGTTGGCCATAAGCACCACGTTAGCCTGCTTCCACTCCCATATGGTGTTGAGCGCGAACATGCCCGACCAGCCGAACGCTTGACCCTGACCGTTGCCCTGGCCCATGTCGTAGCCGTTCAAACCGCCAGCTTGCGCGCCCAAAATGGAAGCTAGTAGCGGACTGAAGCGCTGCGAAGCCTCCGTGGAGTATTGAATCCACAACGCCTGCGAACCGTACTTGTCGATGGTGGCCTGAAAATTCTCGGCGATGATTTTAAACGCCTCATCCCAGCTGATCACCTCGAACTGACCGCTGCCGCGTTCTCCCACGCGACGCATAGGCGATTGAATGCGCGCTTCGCCATAGATGTGCTCGATCTCGGAAATGCCCTTAAGGCACACGTTTTGGAAACGCTTGTCACTATTCGGGCGCGGTTGCACCATGACCAAGCGTCCGTCACGCACCGTGCACTGCAACATGCAGTTACACAGGCAATGCTCGTTGTGGTAGGTGAACGCCGTGCGCTCCTCAGGCGCCGCTGTTGCCTGCGCAGGTGCCAGCCAGCCCTGCGTGGTGGCCATACCGCCCACAGCAGCAAGTGCGCCGCTGGCAGCACCTAGCCTGAGGAAGCTACGACGATTAAGCACCGCACGCATCCTTTTGCTACCTTCCATATCCTCTCCTTCGTTCCGCTATCCCGTTTTCCCAGGTAAAAGGGATATAATTACGATGACCGATTTATACCGGACCCGTTTCGCATCTGCATTATGGAGGGTATGGAAACCTCGTTCACTGCCCAGCTTCGCGATATGGTGCTTAGTCGACGAACGCAAGAAATCGGGGTATAATCGACGCATTTCGCACGAAGGGGATTTCGCCACACGTGCATTTTTCTGTGGCGAAACGCATGGGCGCAGCCAAGGTACGGGGGGGGATCATGACCGAAAGCAAAACAGATTTGCGCGTCGTGCGCACGCGCAAACTCATACGCGATGCGTTCATGGATATGGTGGGCGAGGTGGGCGTGGCGAGAATCACGGTGAAGGATTTAACCGAGCGCGCCGGCATCAACCGCAAGACGTTCTATCTGCACTTCGAATCTATCGAAGCGCTGTACGACAGCGTGATGAATGAAGTTATGAACGACTTTTTCGATAATTACGAAACCACTGCCGACCAGCCAAAAGACCTTGACGGTCATGCGCAGCGTTTCTTTTTGTTCCTTGTCGGGCAAACTCCTACCATTGAGAAGCTTATCTGTTCGCCCGGACCTTACGACTTTGGCAACCATATCTATCGTGAGCAGATGATGCGCTATAAGTCCGCTGGGCAGGATCCTTTTGCATGGATGGACGCCGACGCTGAGGAGCTGGTGCTGAACTTTATCCGCACCACGGCGCTGGACTTTTACCGCGAATGGGTGCGTCGCGGCAAACGCGTCGACCCGCAAGAAGCGGCGCCGCTGCTCGGCGCCATCACCTGCCATGGCGCCGCCCCGCTCATGCGCTAGCGTG
>OLPY01002383.1_pt1 | contig 11482 bp, 8 predicted proteins | sample 1672481 | NCBI WGS metagenome assembly OLPY01 (sample SAMEA3136691, study PRJEB25190) | human gut metagenome | biome: human gut; feature: human-associated habitat; material: faeces | place: Austria | collected 2013 | reverse complement strand
CCGCAAACCCCACTCGCAAGTTTCTGGCGATGCCCCTATTTCTTGCTATTAGCGCTTTACCGAAGTTGTGGCGATGTTTCCGCCTACCCCGGCTCCTAGCATGCGAAATCGAGCCGAGCGTGCATCTCGCGAAACGTCCGAATCAAAATCAAAGGAACGACACGAGGCGCACAGCATTCGCCGAAACGGCTCAAGGCAATCCATATAAAAGGAGGAGCAATGGCAGATTTCCACGGAACCCAAGAGGTCGTCACCGACCTTCGCGAGGACGGCGTGCTCATCATGCGCATCAACCGCCCCGAGAAGCGCAACGCTATCAATGCAGTGACCTCTGCCGCCATGGAAGACATCATGAACAAGGCGGAGAAGGATAAGCGCGTCCGCGTCATCGTGGTCACCGGCACCGGCGAGAAGGCCTTCTGCGCCGGCGAGGACCTCTCCGAGCTGTCCAGCGGCGGCGAGTGCATGACCGTCACCGACCACGGCTTCGGCGGCATCACCGACCGTCTGTGCCCGAAGCCGACGATCTGCGCTGTCAACGGCGTGGCCGCCGGCGGCGGCATGGAGATCGCCGTCTCCTGCGACATCGTCGTAGCTGCCGAGCATGCCCGCTTCGGCCTGACCGAGCCCAAGGTCGGCCTGATCGCCTCCACCGGCGGCCTGGTCCGCATGGCCCGCGACGTTCCGCGCAAGGCCGCCATGGACATGCTGCTGACCGCTCGCCTGGTGCACGCCGACGAGGCCAAGGAGATCGGCTTCGTCAACTACGTCGTGCCGGCCGAGGAGCTCATGGACAAGGCTCTGGAGATCGCTTCCACGATCGCCAAGAACGCTCCGCTGTCCCTGAAGTTCACGAAGCAGATCGTGCATGCCGCTTCCCAGATGTCCGAAGAGGACGCAATGCGCTACTGCGATGCCGCCTATCGCTTCATCGAGAAGACCGAGGACGGCATCGAGGGCCCCGCAGCCTTCGTCGAGAAGCGCACGCCGAACTGGCAGGGCAAGTAACTCCCGCTTCTTTTCTCCTTGCGAAGGGAAAGGCCGCAACAACTACCAGCCTTTCCCTTCGCCCCAAGCGGCGCATAGCCGCACCGACCGCCCGGTAACGGACCGGGCGCATCCGCACGAAGAAAGGATCCAACAATGTCTCTGCTCGCAAAGAGCAAGGGCGAGGTCACTTACAAGGACCTGACCGGTTTCCACAAGTGGTTCCTCATCGTCCTCGTTTCCATGGGCTCGTCCATCATCTACACGCCCATCTACCTGAAGAACGTCTTCTACGAGCCCCTGATGCAGGGCCTCGGTTGCACCAATGCCGACCTGGGCGCGCTGCTCTCCTGCTACGCCATCGTCGCTGTGATCACCTATCTACCCGCCGGCATCATCGCCGACAAGGTGCGCATGCGCACGCTGTCCTGGGTCGGTTTCGGCGCCACCGCTGTCCTGACCTTCATCTACGCCATGCTGCCGTCCATCCAGATGCTCTACGTGGTGTTCGTCGGCTACGGCATCACCACCATCCTGATCTGGTGGGGCACGCGCTTCAAGATCGTCCGTCTGTGCTGCTCTGAGGACGATTACGCTTCCAAGATCGGCGTGAGCTACTCCATCTACGGCGCCGCCGGCCTGATCGTCGGCCTGATCAACACGGCCATCATCTCCGCCGTCGCCGACGCCTCCCAGGGCATCCAGGTCCTGCTGGTCTTCCTGGGCGCCCTTATCGCCCTGCTCGCCGTGCTGTCCTTCATCTTCGTCCCCGACTTCAAGGGCGAGATCGACAAGAACGCCAAGCTGTTCAGCCTGAGCGAGGTCGTCACGGCCATCAAGCACCCCGGCGTCATCTGGGCCTGCCTGGCTTACTTCTTCGTGTACCTGGTGTACATGGGCGTCACCTACACCACGCCGTTCATGACCACCTGCTTCGCCGCTCCGGTGGCCATCGTCTCCGTCGTCGGCCTTATCCGTACCTATGGTATCGGCCTCATCGCCGGCCCGGCTGCAGGCATCTTCGCTGACAAGCTGAAGAGCCCCTCGAAGTCGATCCTGATCTTCTTCGCCGCAAGCGTCATCGTGCTGGCAGCCTTCATGATCATGCCTCGCGAGGCGAGCATGGTCATCCCGATCGCCGTGCTGGTCGTCGTGCTCGGCTTCGTGACCTACGGTGCCTTCTCCATCGGCTCCTCGCCCCTTACCGAGGCCAAGGTCCCGATGAGCATCTTCGGCACCGCTTCGGGCCTGCTGTCCGTCATCGGCTTCCTGCCTGACACCTTCGTCCACACCTGGTTCGGCGGCCTGATCGACGCCCAGGGCGCGGACGCCTTCAACACCATCTTCATCGCACTGGTCGTCTTCGCCGTGCTGGGCTGCTTCTGCCTGGTCATGACGCGCCGCGCCATGAAGAAGAACGCCGCCAAGGCGGAGTCCGCCAACTAGCGTTTACTTACCCATCCCAGCCGTTCAGGCGCGCCGCCCGCAAGGCGGCGCCCTAGAAAATCGAGGAAGAGACATGAACAAGATCGACGTCCTCTCGAAAATCAACGAGGGCATGCGCGCGGTGCTCGCCAAGGAAGACGAGCTCGCAGGAAACGCCAACGACACGAGCGCCGGCTTCGAGCAGATGCGCCTGAACTACACCGCTGGGCGTGCGTACTGGGTAGAGGGCGGCCCGGAAATGGCCGAGAAGGTCGACTGCAAGGTCGAGGGCCCGCATGGGGACATCCCCGTTCGCCTGTACTACCCCGTCAAGGACCGCGCAAGCCTTGCGAACGACGGCGAGACCCTGCCGGCGATCGTCTACGCGCACGGCGGCGGCTTCGTCCTGGGCAACCTGGACACGCATGATCGCATCTGCCGCGTCCTGGCGAGCAAGACGGGCGCCGCGGTGGCAGCCGTTGACTACCGTCTTTCGCCCGAGGCGAAGTTCCCCGTGGCGGTTCAAGAAGTCGCCTGCGTCGCCAAGCACCTGCACGAGCAGGGCGAGGCGTACGGCATCGACGGCAACCGCCTGTCCTTCGCCGGCGACTCCGGCGGCGCTCACCTGAGCCTGGCCGCCACCATGTACCTGCGCGAGGAGCTGGGAGGCTCCGACTACGTCAAATGCCTCCTTTTGTTCTACGGCTGGTACGGCCTGAAGGATTCGGCCTCCCAGCGCCTTCTGGGCGGCCCCTGGGACGGCCTGACCGAGGCTGAGTGGCAATGGTACAAGGAGCTCTACGCCGAGGATACGGCGGAGCTTGAGACGAGCCCCTACGCGAACCTCTTCCTGAACGACCTTACGCGCGACATGCCTTCCTGCTACATCGCCGCAGCCGAGTACGACCCCCTGAAGGACGACAGCACGGCACTTGCGACGATCCTCGAGGAATACGGTATCCCCCACCGCTTCGAGATGTTCGAAGGCGTCATCCACGCGTTCCTGCACTACACCAAGATGCTTGACGAGGCCAACCTGGCGCTCGAGCACGGCGCGGAGCACTTCCGTCAGCAGATGGGCTGCTAACCGTAGCCGATACGCACTACCCACCACATTGTGACAGCGCGGCAAAAGGCCGCTCTGGATATCGACAAGGAGAATGCAATGGACTTCAAATTGACCGATGAGCAGGAGCTGATCGTCGACAGCTACCGCGACTACATGGAGAGCGAGAACTGGGAGGCTTACTTCGCCGAGTGCGACGAGAAGCACGAGTACCCGCTGCGCTGGGTCCGCGGTCTGTGCGAGCTGGGCTTCGACCTGATCATGCTCCCCGAGAGCCATGGCGGTCTGGGTCTGGAGCAGCCGGCCGTCACCCTGATGGCCGTGTACGAGGTGCTGGGCCGCTACGGCGCCCCGACCTACGTCCTGTACCAGCTGCCGGGCTTCGAGACCATCATCCGCGAGGGCACCGAGGAGCAGATCGAGGCCGTGCTGTCCACCCTGGGCACCGGCGAGCAGATCTGGAACTCCGCTTGCACCGAGCCGGGCGCCGGTTCCGACGTTGCCGCCCTGCAGACCACGTACAAGCGTGAGAACGGCAAGATCTACCTGAACGGCACGAAGACCTTCATCACCTCCTCCGCTGGCGTCAAGTACCTGGTCATCATGGCCAAGAACGCCGACGATCCGGAGATGTTCACCGAGTTCTTCCTGGATATGTCCAAGCCGGGCGTTTCCCTGTCCCCGCTGCACAAGCTGGGCCTGCGCATGGACTCCTGCTGCGAGGTCTACATGGACAACGTCGAGCTGGAGGAGAAGGACATCTTCGGCAAGGAGGGCAACGGCTTCTCCCGCGGCATCAACGACTTCAACTTCGAGCGTTGGCTGGTCGGCGCTTCTGACTACGGCATGTCCATCGCCGTGTACGAGGATGCCTGCCGTCACGCCAACCAGCGTATCGCCTTCGGTAAGCCGATCGGCCGTCAGCAGCTCAACCAGCTCAAGGTCGCCGAGATGGCCATCAAGCTGAAGAACATGAAGAACATGCTGTACGAAACGGCTTGGGAGGCCGACAACAACGACGGCAAGTTCGATCCCGGCGCTGCCGCAATGTGCAAGTACTACTGCGCCAACTCCGCCTTCTCCGTCGTCGACGACGGCATGCAGATCCTGGCGGGCGTGGCCGTGGCCGGCGAGCATCGCGCTCAGCGCATCTGGCGCGACCTGCGTGTGGACCGCGTCTCCGGCGGCACCGACGAGATGATGATCCTCACCGCTTCCAAGTTCGAGCTGAAGAAGTACCGCGACTAACTCACGCGGCTAGCAAACGGATCCAACAGACGGCGGCGCGGCGAAGGCGCCGCCGAATCGAAAGGAATTCATCATGGCTCTTGAAACCAACAAGCCGTCCTTCGGCGTTCTGGACGACGTCAAGGTCGTTTACGCAGCAGTCGAGCTGGCAGCGCCGAAGGCCTGCGACCTCATGGCCGACTGGGGTGCCGACGTCACGTGGCTGGAGAACACCGGCGCGGGCGACACCATCCGCGACACCGCCTACGTCAAGCAGGCCGAGCGCCGCAACCAGCGTTCCGTTTCCATGAACTACTTCTCCGATGAGGGCAAGGAGATCCTGTTCAAGATGCTGGCCGACGCCGACGTCTTCATCGAGGCCTCCAAGGGCGGCACCTGGGCTCGCAAGGGCATCACCGACGAGGTGCTGTGGGAGATCAACCCGAAGCTCGTCATCGTGCACCTGTCCGGCTTCGGCCAGTCCGGCGACCCGAAGATGGTCAAGCGCGCCGCTTACGACCTGACCGTCATGGCCTACTCCGGCTACATGAGCCAGAACGGCACGCAGGAGCAGCCGATGAACCCCGGCCCCTACGCTGGCGACTACTTCAACTCCCTGATGATCGTCTCCTCCACCCTGGCTGCGCTGCATAAGGCCAACCGCACGGGCAAGGGCGAGAGCATCGACTTGGCCATGTACGAGACGCTGCTGGCCATCGGCCAGTACTACCTGGTCGACTACCTGAACGAGGGCATCCTGTGGCCTCGCCCGGGCGCTCGCAACCAGAACCTCTGCGGCATCGGCGAGTACAAGTGCAACGACGGCTTCCTGGGCGTGTGCCTGTACGGCGTCGACCAGAACAAGTACTTCCTTGAGACCATCGGCCTGGGTCACCTGTGGGGCACCGAGGACATCCCGGAGGACACCTCCGGCCTGTGGCTGGCCAACCCGCACGCTGCCGAGATCGAGGCCGCGTTCGAGGCGTACTGCCTGGAGCACTCCAAGTACGAGATCGAGGCGGACTTCGCTGCTCACCGCATCGCCGCTCAGGTCGTCATGGAGTTCGAGGACCTCGTGAAGGAAGAGCACCTCAAGCTGCGCGAGGACTTCATGGATTGGGAGACCGAGGACGGCAAGACCTTCAAGGGTCTGGGCGTGTTCCCCAAGTTCCAGCAGACCCCCGGCCAGGTGTGGCGCCCGATGCCCAAGCAGGGCGGCGACACCGCTGACGTGCTGACCAAGCTCGGCTACACGGCCGACCAGATCGCCGCGCTGAACGAGAGCGGCGTCGTCAAGGTCGCTGAATAACAGCTGAAGGTTCCGAGAGGAAGGCTCCCCTTTCGGAATGACGGCTGGGCCCTGAGAAGGGCCCGGCTTCTATAGGGGCCTTGCATTCGACGGGGTATGGAGCGCCCCTCGTCGAATGCAAGACATCTGAAACGGCGCCAAAGCTAGGAAGCAACGGTCAAGGGATCAAGGGAGAGAAGACATGGTCGACATCGTTGGCAACGAAACGCTCGCAAGCCTGTGGGACAAGCTCGCTCGCGAGTGCGGCGACAAGGACTTCTTCATCTTCCAGGACCGCGAGGGCGATGTGGCCACCTACAGCTACCGCGCCTTCAACGAGCTGATCGACCAGACGGCGAACATGTTCCTGAGCCAGGGCGTGAAGCGCGGCGAGCACGTGGCCGTGCAGATGCACACCTGCCCCGAGTTCCTCATGTGCCTGTTCGGCCTTGCCAAAATCGGCGCCGTGCTGGTCCCCATGAACGAGCAGTATCTGCAGGCCGAGTGCGAGTACGCGCTTGACATGTGCTCCACCCGCCGTGCGGTCGTGGAGCCCTGCTACGTGGAGCTCTACGACGCCATCCACGCCGGCGGCAGGCTTGACCAGGGCATCATCGTGGCCCGCAGCGAAGGCGGCGAGGAGGCCATGGGCTACCCGCTGTTCTCCGAGCTGGTAGCCGTCGAGGGCACCGAGCTGGAGGTCCCGAGCGACCTGTCCCCCGACGACCCGTGCGAGATCCTGTTCACGAGCGGCACCACCTCCAACCCCAAGGGCGTCATCTTAACCCACGGCAACATGGTCTACTCCGGCTACTACGGCGACTGGGAGACGGCCATGACCTCTGAGGACCGCATGTTCTCCACCATGCCCGCGTGCCACTCCAACTTCCAACTGGCGGCGCTGACCCCGGTCTTGACCGCCCGCGCCACGCTCATCGTGGTCGAGAAGTACAGCGCGAGCAGGTTCTGGAGCCAGATCCGCCAGTACCGCGCAACGCTGGCGCAGTGCGTGGCCATGATGCTGCGCACGCTGATGCTGCAGCCGGTGGACCCGGACGAGAAGGACCACTGCCTGCGCGACATGCTGTACTTCCTGCCCGTGTCCGCGCGCGAGAAGGAGGCCTTCGAGGAACGCTACGGGGTGCGCATCATGAACACCTACGGCTCCACCGAGTCCGTCGGCTGGGTGCTGACCGACCCGCCCACCGGGGAACGCAACTGGCCCTCCATCGGCCGTGTGGGCCTAGGCTACGAGGCCAAGATCGTCGACGAAGAGGGCAACGAGCTGCCCGCCGGCGAAGTGGGCGAGATCTGCGTGAAGGGCGTCCCCGGGCGCTCGATCATGCTGGGCTACCTGGGCAACGAGGCCGCCACGGCCGAGGCGCTGTCCAGCGACGGCTGGCTGCGCATGGGCGACAAGGGCTACTACGACGAGAACGGCTGGTTCTTCTTCTTCGACCGCAAGAGCAACATGATCAAGCGCTCGGGCGAGAACATCTCCACCACCGAGATCGAGGGCATCTTGGAGGAGCACCCCGACATCAAGGAGGCCGCGGTCATCGGCGTGCCCGACCCCATCCGCGACCAGGCGGTGAAGGCGTTCGTGCTGCCCGAGGACGGCGCGACCATCAGCGCCGATGAGGTGATCGCGTACTGCGAGGGCAACATGGCCGCGTTCAAGGTGCCCACCATCGTCGAGATCGTCGAGGACTTCCCCCGCACCTGCAGCATGAAGATCGAGAAGAAGCTTTTGAAGTAACGGCAACGAACGGAAAGGACGGCGCTCATGGACGACGCAATCGAGCAAAAGCGAGACGTGATGCCGTTGGCCTGGGTGCCGAAGGGCGGCGAGAAGCGGGCCGCGAAGGGCGCGGGCCGTGTCAGGGGCTCCCAAGAGGCGCCGGCGAGCGGTGCGAAGGGCAGGAAGAAGACCCTTGACGAAGCCGCCATGACGCCGTTTCTGCGCGAGATCACGCTGGTGTCGAGCGGAGGCGCCTTCCTTGACGGCTACGTGCTGTCGCTGATCGGCGTGGCGTTGACCCAGATCACGGCGCAGATGAGCCTGACCACGCATTGGACGGCGGCGATCGGCGCGTCGGTACTGCTGGGCATCCTGGTCGGCAGCATCGTGGGCGGTTATCTGACCGACATCATCGGGCGCAAGAAGATGTTCGTCTTGGACATCATCGCCATCGCGTTGTTCTCGGCTTTGAGCATGACCGACGCCACGCCCATGCAGCTGGTGATATACCGCTTCTTCATCGGCGTGTTCGTGGGCGCCGACTACCCCATCGCCACGTCGCTCATCACCGAATTCACGCCGAAGCACCATCGCGCGATCTCCATGGGCATGGTCTCGGCGGCGTGGTACCTCGGCGCCACCGTGGCGGCGCTTGTGGGCTATTGCCTGTGCGACGTCGACAACGGGTGGAAGCTGATGCTCGGGTCGGCCATCATCCCCTGCGTGTTCCTGCTGATCGGCAGATGCAAGGTTCCCGAGTCCCCCCTGTGGCTTAAGAGCAAGGGCCGCGAAGAGGAGGCGCTCAAGGTGGTCTTGCGCGTCTACGGCGCCGACGTGACCCTCGAGGGCGAGGAAGAGGCGCCGAAGACGAAGGCCGGCTTCGCCGAGGTGTTCTCGAAGGGCTATGCCGCGCGCATCGTGTTCCTAGGCATCCTGACGCTGTGCCAGGTGGTTCCCATGTACGCCATCTACACGTTCGGCCCGCAGATCATGACCGCGTTCGGCCTGGGCGTCGGGAAGAGCGCGATCCTGGGCGAGAGCGTGCTGAGCCTGTTCTTCCTGGTGGGTTCGCTGCCGGCCATGTTCTGGCTGAACTCCATGGGCCGCCGGCCGCTGCTGATCCGCTCGCTGTTCTTGATGGCGGTGGGCCTGGTGGTGCTGGGCCTGTTCCCCACCGCACCGCTGCCGGTGATCATCTGCGCGTTCGGCCTGTACGCGTTCTTCAGCGGCGGACCGGGCATCCTGCAGTGGCTCTACCCCAACGAGTTGTTCCCCACCGAGGTCAGGGCGACGGCCGTGGGTTTGGCCATCGGCATCTCGCGCGTCGGCACGATCGTGGCGACGTACGGCACGCCGATCTTCATGGCCGCGTTCGGCATCGGGCCCACCATGCTGGTGGCCGCCGGCCTGGTGATCTTGGGATTGGTGCTGTCGATCTTCATGGCGCCCGAGACCGCCGGCAAATCGCTCGGCGAAACGAGCTCGCTGTAGGGCGAGAGCCGCGTGCGCGCAAGGCGTGCGACGAGAGCGCCGGAGCCCGCAAGGGCACGCGAGCGCGAAGACGCGCGACATGCGGCGTGCGACCGAGGTTGCGAAGCCTGCGGGGGAATCCCCCGCGGGCTTTTTTCGTTTTGGGAGCGGCGCGCCCGGACACTTCGGGGACGTAGCGCTATGTGTCCGGAACAAACAACGACCGGCAAAAAGCCTACAGGAGGGATTCCTCTCGCAGGCTTTTGTGTTTTGGGGAGGATGGCACGCGATGCTGCACCAAAAGCTTGCCGAGGGATAGAATCAATGCGAAGGCGATTCTGCTTTGAAAGGCAAACAGATGCGGAAGCAATGGAAGGCAGGGCAGGTATGAGCGGCAAGGGTTATTCGATCATGTTCAGCAGCAGAACGGGAAATACCGCCGAGCTTGCGGAGGCTGTTCGCGAAGCGCTGCCGGAAGGGACGTGCGAGTATTTCGGGAGCGTGAATGGTGCCGTTGGCGGCGGCTTCGACAACGACGGTAACCGTGATCACAGCGAATGCAGCATAGCCAACGGCAACAACAAGAGCAGCTTCGATGACAGCAACGGCCGCGGCTACGCCGGCGCCGACTGCGGCCGCACCGGCAGCGCAATCCCCGCATCGGAGACGCTGTTCGTGGGCTTTTGGACGAACCAGGGCGTGGCGGACCAGGCAACGCAGCAGCTGCTGGGGCAATTGAGGAACAGGAAGGTCTTTCTGTTCGGCACCGCCGGATTCGGCGGCAGCGAGGCGTATTTCCAAGCGATTCTGGACAAAACGAAGGCGTTCATCGACGACAGCAACACCGTGATCGGGACCTATATGTGCCAGGGCAAAATGCCGCATTCCGTGCGCGAGCGCTACGTGAAGATGAAGGAACAGCCTGACCACATGCCCAACATCGACGCCATGATCGAGAACTTCGACAAGGCGCTGCCCCACCCCGATGCCGATGACCTGATGAAGCTGGCGAATCTAGTGAGCGAAGCAATCGAACAGTAGAGAAAACCAATCAAACCGCAGCCAACCGCTTCCCCCGCATGCGGGCCCCCTTCCCCACCCTCGCGCAGCAAAAGCTGGCCGCTTGCAACTTTTAACCGGCGCGGCACATAGGCATTGGTAGAATCGATTGCAGGTCCAATCATTCGCACAGCAAGGAGCGCCGTGTTCTCGGTCGATAGACAATCCTTCCAATCGCTTTCCGCGCTGGCGCTGTTCACGTTCGCTTTCCTGGGAAGCGAATTTTTCTTCGACAGCCAGATCGGCTTGTTTATCAGCGCCGAAGGGGTTGTGGGCGCTCAGGCGATGATCCTTGGCGCAAGCGTTGTCGGCTTTCTGGCTTATGCGCCGATTTCGAAGTTGGCCGGGGCCCGACGCGCGCTTCGGGCGGTCGAGGCCGTCGGGGCGATTACGGCCCTTGTCACGATTGCCGCTGCGGAAAGCGCGCTTGCGATGCAAATCGCGGGCTGCATCGCGTTCTTCCTGCTGGGAAGCCTTGGGGCTGAAGCGCATTGGAGCATGGCGCACGCCTTCGAGGGAAGCCCGTCGCTTGCCAAGGGGGCCGGCGCGGCTTACGCCGTCGGCATCCTGCTGCAGTTCTTGAGCAACCAGTTCGTGCCTGCGGGCATGGCGGACGCGGCGGTTTTGTGCGTCGGCGTCACCGCGCTCGCAGTGTTTGCGGCGGCTGGAGAACGCGATGACGAATCCGCAGGTCAGACGACCGCCGACTCCCCGCAGCAAGCAACCCCAGATGCCGCAAAGCCCGCTATCCGCGCTGTTTGGCTTCTTGCGCTTGTGGTGCTGCTGGCCTGCATGTTCTCCACGCTGGACAACGTGGTTACCCTTGCGAACGCACAGGGCTCGATCTCGGTCGAAACGTGGCCGCGCCTGTTCCTTGCGGCAAGCGGCCTTGCCGCCGGCGTCCTGTTCGACATCCGCGAACGCCGCTACATGGGGTTCATCATGTTCGCGGTCACGGTGCTGTCCACCATATCGATCCTGGCAGTTGAGGCCGGGGCAAGCCCCGTGATCGGGCTGATCGTGTTTTACGTGAGCTCCGGGTTCTTCGTCACGTTCTTCACCACCACGTTTTTGCAGCTGGCGCCGCGCATGCGCACACCCCAGCTGTGGGCAGGCATGGGCCGCGCCGCCAACAACCTGTGCGCGTTCACCGTGTCGGGGTTCTCCATGATGCTGACGCAATCGGGCATCGCGGCCGTGATGATCGCGTCGCTGATCC
>OLPY01002377.1_pt1 | contig 11504 bp, 10 predicted proteins | sample 1672481 | NCBI WGS metagenome assembly OLPY01 (sample SAMEA3136691, study PRJEB25190) | human gut metagenome | biome: human gut; feature: human-associated habitat; material: faeces | place: Austria | collected 2013 | reverse complement strand
GCGACCACCAGGCGGGGGTCCTCCAGGGGGGCCAGCGGCGGGGGCGGCAGGGGGGCCTCCTCCGTCTCGTTCTCCAGGGGCTGTCGGGTCGGCTCCGGCTTGGGTTGGCCGGGGACGGTCCCCGCCTTGTGAAGCCGCGCCTGCACCGCAGGCCGGGAGAGCGGGGCCTTCGGCCGCAGGGTCTCCGGGAAGAGCAGGTGATACTCCTCGATGATGTCCCAGGCGTCCTGGACCAATTTGGCTTCCCCCCGGCGGATGAGTCCGTTGGGCCCCTTGCTCAGGGGCGCGTCGATGCCACCGGGGACGGCGAAGACATCTCTCCCCTGCTCCAAGGCCCACTTGGCCGTGATGAGCGACCCGCTCGATTGGGTCCCCTCTACCACCAGCACCCCCAGGCTCAGCCCGGCGATGAGCCGGTTGCGCACGGGGAAGTGGGCGCCGTTGGGCGGTGTCCCTGGGGGATATTCACTCACCAGCGCCCCGTGGGCGGCCACGTCCTCATAGAGGTCCCGGTGTCCGGGCGGATAGACCACGTCGATGCCGTTGCCCAGGACGGAGACGACCCGTCCGCCGCCCTGCAAGGCCCCTCGCAGGGCCGCACCGTCGATGCCATAGGCGCTGCCGCTGACCACCACGGCCCCATGCCTTGCCAGGTCCAGGGCCATGCGTCCCGCGGCCATCACGCCGTAGGGACTGGCCTTTCTGGCCCCCACCACGGCCACGGCGGCCTCCTGGTCGATCTGGGGCAGCTTGCCCCGGACATACAGCACGCAGGGTGCGGTGTCCAGCTGGGCCAGCCGCTGGGGATAGGCCGCGTCCTGACAGGTCAGAATGCGGATGTCCAGCGCGTCGCACTGGGCCAGGATGCGGTCGGCTCCCGTGAGATCTTTGTCCAGCAGCGCCCGGCGGACCTTCGAGGGCAGGTCAGGCACTTGGTCATAGGCCGCTTCGCTGGCGAAATAGGCCCCCTCCGGGGTGCCGAAGTGCTCCAGCAAACGGGCCGCATACATGCCGGGGGCAGGTCCCCTGGTGCTCAGCCACAGCCAGTGGCGCAGGTTGCTCATGGCCGTCTCCTCCCTCGTTTGGCCCTTGCGGGCCGTGGGATGATCCCGTCGGGCCGCAGATTTTATTATTATATATCCCCGTTCTGCCCCTGTCAAATACAAAACCGGGAAAAATAGGGGACATACCTTATTAAAGTGTTGGGAAACACCGACAACGCCCCCGGCCCTCAAAGGCAAAACCGCGCCCCCGCCCCGCAGGGCAAGAGCGCAGCTCCGGCTTATCTTCCAAACCCCATCTGCCACAGCACCACCGCCCCGGCGATGGCGGCGTTGAGGGATTCGCATTGTTCGGCCATGGGGATCTTCACGGTCTTGGCACTGGCATCCAGCCCCGCCTGGGAAACGCCCCGCCCCTCGCTGCCGATGGCGATGGCGCAGCGGCGCAGATCCATCTCCCGCAGGTCCACGGTGTCCTCCCGCAGGGCGGTGGCATAGAGCGGCAGACCCGCCTGGGCCAGCTTGGGGGTTAGGTCGTCCAGCGCCCCCTCCCACACAGGCAGGCGGAAGCAGGCCCCCATGGTCGCCCGCAGGGTCTTGGGGCTCCAGGGGTCGGCGCAGCCAGGCAGCAGGATCATCCCGTCCGCCCCAAAGGCGTCGGCGGTCCGCCAAAGCGTCCCCACGTTGCCGGGATCCTGCACGCCGTCCAGCACGAGATAGCGCTGGCCCTCCAGCTTCTCCGGCAAGGCCCGCTCCGGCAGCTGGCAGAGAAACAGTACGCCTTGGGGCGTCTGCGTGGGCGCAAGGGCAGCCAGCAAGTCCCCCGGCACCTCTACCTGCCGCACCCCGTCCGGGATGTCCTGCGCCCGTGCTTTCCCCGCTTCCCACACGACGGTGTCCAGCGCAGCGCCCCACCGCAGGGCTTCCCCCAGCATCTTCGGGCCTTCGCAGACCATGATCCCTTCCCGCCGCCGATGCTTCCGCTCGGCCACGAGCTTGCGGATGCGGGTGATGAGCGCATTGCTCCGGCTGGTGATGTGTTCCATGGTGTTCGTCCTTTCTGTGTTTCCTGTAATTTCTGCACCAAAGAATATACGATTTTATCGTATCTGTCAAGACAGAAAACAAGGGACCTGTTGCTGTGGCCCTGCTGGAGGTTCCGGAAAAAGTGTCAATATCAGCACTTCAAACCCTTGGAAAAGTGTCAAATATGAGGTATAATATCCTTGGAAAATGTACAGAATCAAGATGGAGGTGCTGACGATGCTGAAACGGAAGATAGAAAAGGACATCATGCACTGGATCGAGGGCAGCAACAAAGCGCTGCTGGTCTATGGCGTTCGTCAGGCAGGAAAAACATTCATCATCCGCAAGTGCCTGAAAGCTGCAGGCTGCGACTTCATCGAGTTCAATCTGATCCGGCAGCCGGAACTTGTGGACATTTTGGCCGGATCCACAGGGATCGACGACCTGATCCTGAAGCTGTCCCTATATAGCGAGCAGAAGATCCTCCCCGGCAAGACCTTCTTTTTCTTTGATGAGATCCAACGGTACAAGGAGATCGTCACAAAGATCAAGTTTCTTGTGGAGGATCAGCGATTCCGATACATTCTGTCCGGCTCTCTGCTGGGCGTGGAACTCGTCAATTTGCGCTCTGCACCGGTCGGCTATTTACAGACGATCACCATGTATCCGCTGGACTTTGAGGAATTTCTACAGGTTTTCAACGTAGGAGAACCGGTATTGCACACGCTGCGGAACGCCTTCACCTCGAAAACGCCCGTAGATGAGATGATCCACAGAAAACTCATGGAGATGTTCCATCTGTATCTGATCATCGGAGGGATGCCTGCTGCGGTGGAAAAATACCGTACCATCGGCAGCATAGACGATGTGATGGCGGAGCACAGAGCCATCATCGAACAGTATAAATTGGATTTCACGCAATATGAGGAAGAAAATCGGAAACTGCTCCTCTCGCACATTTACGAGCTGATCCCCGCAGAGCTGAACGAAAAGAACAAGCGCTTCGTCATCGCAGACCTCAAAAAGGGCCTGCGTTATGACCGGGTGGCGTCCAGCTTCACATGGCTTTGGAAGGCTGGGGTCGCCTTGGGTGTGTTCAACACCACCGAGCCGACCGTGCCGCTCCTGCTGAATGAAAAAAGCAATCTCTTCAAGCTCTTTCTGTCGGACGTCGGACTGCTCACCACCCTATACGGCAAAGCCTGCAAGCTGAGGATCGTCAGCAAGGAACAGGACCTCAACAAAGGCGCCGTCTATGAGAACGTAGTGGCGCAGGAGCTTCACGCCCACGGCTATCCGCTGTACTACTACAACAGCAAGAAGAAAGGAGAACTTGATTTCGTGATCGAGCATGCAGGGCAAGTGCTCCCCATTGAGGTAAAGAGTGGAAAGGACTATGAGAAGCACTCCGCGTTGGACAACGTAATAGCAGTGGACGCCTACGGGATCCAGGAAGCCTACGTCTTCACAAATGATAATGTTAAGGTAGACGGAAACCTGACCTATTTCCCCCTTTACATGGTCATGTTCTTACAGGAGGATCCCATCGAGTTCATCGACATTTCCCCAGACAGATTCAAGCTGTGAGGTTTGAACTTCATAACTCAAAACAGCTCCTACTGCACAAAACAGTAGGAGCTGTCGTGTTTTTATGCGTTAATACAGCTTCGCCCCGGCCGGGATCTTATCGTCCAGCATCAGCAGGTTCAGCCCTTCCTCGCCGTTTTCCTGATGCACGGCGGAGATCAGCATCCCGCAGGAGTCGATGCCCATCATGGGTCTGGGGGGCAGGTTCACGATGGCCACGCAGGTCTTGCCGATCAGCTCCTCCGGCTCATAGTAGTCGTGGATGCCGCTCAGAATGACGCGGTCCGTGCCGGTCCCGTCGTCCAAAACGAACTTCAAGAGCTTCTTGGACTTCTTCACGGCTTCGCAGGCCTTGACCTTCACCACGCGGAAGTCGGACTTGCTGAAGGTCTCAAAATCCACGAACTCCTGGAAGAGCGGCTCGATCTCCACGTGGGAGAAGTCGATCTTCCCCGCGGGGGCCTCCGGAGCCTTGGGGGCCTCGGCGGGCTTTTCGGCCTTGTTGGCCTCGGTCTCGCCCAGGGGCTTCATGGTGGGGAAGAGGATGACGTCGCGGATGGAATCCGAGCCGGTCAGCAGCATGACGCAGCGGTCGATGCCGATGCCCAGGCCGCCCGTGGGGGGCAGGCCGTATTCCAGCGCGTCGATGTAGTCCTCGTCCATCATACCGGCCTCGTCGTCGCCCTTAGCGCGCAGCTCCACCTGCTTCTGGAAACGCTCCTTCTGGTCGATGGGGTCGTTGAGCTCGGAGAAGGCGTTGCCCATCTCACTGCGGCAGATGAACAGCTCGAACCGCTCGGTCAGGCGGGGGTCCTTGGGGGAGCGCTTGGCCAGGGGGGAGACGTCCACGGGGTGCATGGTGATGAAGGTGGGCTGGATGAGCATCCCCTCGATCTTCTGGTCGAAGCACTCATACAGGGCGTGGCCCCAGGTGGGCTCCACGCCGTCCATGTCGATGCCCACGGACTTGGCGGCGGCCACAGCCTCCGCATCGTCGGTGATGGCCATGAAGTCCACGCCCAGGTATTCCTTGACCGCCTCGGCCATGGTCAGCCGACGCCAGCCGGGGGCCAGGTCGATCTTCTCCCCCTGCCAGGTGACCTCATAGGTGCCCAGGATCTTCTGGGCGGCGGAGGAGAGGAAGTCCTCAAACAGGTCCATCATGTCGTTGAAGTCGGCGTAGGCCTCATACAGCTCCACGGTAGTGAACTCGGGGTTGTGCTTGGTGTCCATGCCCTCGTTGCGGAAGATGCGGCCGATCTCATACACCCGCTCCAGGCCGCCGACGATGAGCCGCTTCAGATGCAGCTCGGTGGCGATGCGCATGTACATGTCAATATCCAGCGTGTTGTGGTGGGTGATGAAGGGGCGGGCGGTGGCGCCGCCGGAGATGGTGTTCAGCACGGGGGTCTCCACCTCCATGTAGCCCCGGCCATCCAGGAAGGACCGCAGGTAGCTCACGAACTGGCTGCGGATCTCAAAGTTCTTGCGGACCTCAGGGTTCATGATGAGGTCCACATAGCGCCGGCGATAGCGCAGCTCCTTGTCCTGCAAGCCGTGGAACTTCTCCGGCAGGGGATGCAGGGACTTGGACAGCAGGGTCACGTGCTTGCAGCGCACGCTCATCTCGCCCCGCTGGGTGCGGAAGACCTCGCCCTCCACACCGACGATGTCGCCGATGTCATACTTCTTAAAGGTATTGTACTCGGTCTCGTCCATCTCGTCCTTCCGGGCGTAGAGCTGGATGCGGCCGGACTTGTCCTGCATGTCGCAGAAGCTCACCTTGCCCATGCCGCGCTTGGACATCAGGCGGCCGGCGATGGTCACAGTCTGGCCTTCCATCTCGTCAAAGTGCTCTTTGATCTCCTGGGCGTGGTGGGAGACGGTGAATTTGGTCTGCTGGAAGGGGTCTTTGCCTTCCTTCTGAAGGGCGGCCAGCTTATCCCGACGGACCTTGAGGACCTGGGACAGGTCCTGCTCCTGGTCCTGGGGGGTGGCCTGCTTGTTGTTCTCTGCCATGCTGCGCAGCTCCTTTTCTCGTTATCTCTGGATCTCTAAGATCTTATACTTGATGTTCCCGGCGGGGGCCTCGACGACGACCTCTTCCCCGGCCTTGCGGCCCAGCAGGGCGCGGCCAAAGGGGGAGTCCTCGGAGATGCGGCCGTTCATGGGGTCGGCCTCCTGGGAGCCGACGATCTGGTAGCTGAGCTTCTCGTCAAACTCCAGGTCCTCCACGATGACGGTGTTGCCCACGTGGACGATGTCCAGGTGGGTCTCCTGCTCTTCGATGATGGTGTAGTTGGACAGAATCTCGTCCAGCTCGGCGATGCGGGAGTAGAGCTTGCCCTGCTCGTTTTTCGCCTCGTCATATTCGCTGTTCTCGGACAGGTCGCCGAAGGAACGGGCTTCCTTGATCAGTTCGGCCACTTCCTTCTCGCGGACGGTCTTCAGATAGGTGAGCTCCTGTTTCAGTTCTTCCAGGCGCTCGGCGCTGAGTCGGTATTCTTTCGCCATGGTGACACACCTTTCGATTTTCATTACGCTGACGCAGCCGCCCCGTGGGGGCAGTCTGCGGTAGTTTATCATTTATCTTATCTATTATAGAAACTTTCCGGAACCCTGTCAAGCCTATTCTTGGCGCAGGGTCTGTATGGCCGCTTGCAGCTGGGCATCGTCCTCGTGGGCCAGCTTGCCCATGAGCAGGTCCCTCTGCTGCGCCTGCGTCAGGGAGACCTGTGGGTCCGGTGTCAGCCCCGTACCAATGAGGGACTTGCCGCCCCCGGTGAAATACCGCGCCGTGGACAGTCCCATGGCGCTGCCATCGGGCAGGTCAAAGAGCATCTGGGAATACCCCTTCCCGCTGGTCTGCTCCCCGACCACCGCCGCCCCGGCGCTCTCCTGGAGCTGGGCGGCCAGGAACTCTGCGGCGCTGTAACTGTCGGCGTTGACCAGCACGGCCATGGGCAGGTCCACGCAGCTGGCGTCCGACGTGTACTCTTTTTCTTTCCCGTTATAGGCTGTGGTGCGGAAGATGACGCCCTCCGGCAGCAGATCGTCCAAAATCTGCGTCAGCTCGCTGACATACCCGCCGGGGTTGCTCCGCACGTCGAAGATGAGCGCCTTGGCCCCCTGCTGCTGCAATTCGTCCACGCCCTGCTTGACCCGGTCCGCCGTCCCCTGGTAGAAGTTGGCGATGGTCACAAGGCCAATGTCCCCCTCCAGCATGGTCCAGGCGGCGGTGATGCCGTGGACGGCTTTGCGCTCCACGGTCACGTCTCTGGTCTCCCCGTTGGCGTCGGCGATGGTCAGCGTCACGCTGCTGCCCTCCTCGCCCCGAATCGAAGAGATGAGGTCCGTCCGGTTCTCGGCGGTGACGGCCACGCCGTCCACGCCCTGGATCACTTCCCCCGCCTGGAGGCCCGCCTCGTCCGCCGGGCCGCCGGGGGTGACGGTGAGAATTTCTAAGCCGTTCTCCCCCTCCTGATTCACGGTGACGCCGATGCCGACGTAGGCGTTCTCCCGGTCCTCCCGGACCTGTTTGGCTTCGTCGGGGGTGAGGTAATAGGACCAGCGGTCCCCCAGCCCCTCCACCATGGCGCCGAGGGTGCCGTGCAGCGCCTCTGTCTCGTCATAGTCCCCCACAAAGCGCTGGGTAATGAGGTGCTGGGCAGAGAGCAGGGTGCACCCGTCCTCCCCCATCCAGGCCCAGACCGCCCCCAGGGCGATGCCCCCGCCCAGAAGCAGGCACAGCAGGCAGGCCAGCATCTGGCGCAAAAATTGTTTCGTTTCCGGTTTCATCGAACTTCCCCTTTCTATACTGAGCCAGGATGGGAAAACGAAAGGAAGCGGCGGCTTTTGGCCGCCGCTTCCCAAGGTCGCGTTCGGAAGGTTCTCCCGCCTTTAGTAGACCAGCAGACCGGCCACCAGGGAGAGCACCAGGGACAGACACAAGACGATCGCCACCACAGACATGACGCGCTTCTGGAAGCGATAGGGGTCCCGATGCTTCTTCTCTTTGCTTACGTTGCTCATTGGATTCCGTCCCTTCTTGTTCAAGGTCAAATTACACTTTCAGGAACTTCTGGATGGCCATGGCCGAGCCGCCGGCACCGATGGCAAAGCCCGCCCCCAGGAACACCAGCAGGACCAGGTGGGACATGCTGGCAAAGGGCACCGTGGAGATGATGGACAAAATGCCGCTCTTGGCCATGGCGTTCACGATGAGGCCGTAAATGCCCCACTGGACAAAGAAGGCGATGATGCCGCCTGCCACGCCCAGGATCACGCCCTCCACCAGGAAGGGCCAGCGGACGAACCAGTTGGTCGCGCCGCACATCTTCATGATGGCGATCTCATCCCGCCGGGTGAAGGTGCTGAGCTTGATGGTGTTGGCGATGATGGAGATGGAGATGATGACCAGCATCACCACCAGGATAATGGCCACGGCGCTGGCCACGTTGCGCAGCATGACGAAGCCGTCGGCGATCTCCAGCGATGCCTGCACGCGGGCGATGCCGCTGACCTCCTTCACCTGGGTCACGGTGTCGGACATGAGCTGGATGTCGTCCACGTGGATGACGAACCGGTCCCGCAGGGTGGAGGGGCTGCTCTCGTCAAAGACATAGCTCTTGTCGTCGTGCTGGGCCTTAAAGTCCTCCCAGGCCTGCTCCTTGGTCACAAAGGTGGCGCTGGCCACGTTGGGAATGGCCTCGATCTGACTTTGCAGGGCCTCGCCCTGTTCTCTGGTCAGGCTGTCGTCGATGTAGGCCAGAAATTCGTTGTCCTTTTCCAGGTCGCCGAGGACGTGGTTGGCGTTCACGGCGATGAGGGAGAAGGAGCCCATGATGAGCAGACAGGCCACCGTCATGCACACGGCAGCGAAGGACATCAGCCCATGGGTAAAGATACTCCGGAAGCCCTCCCGGATATGATACCAGATCTGTCTATCTCCCATTGCCGTAATACCCCCCTGCCGCGTCACTGATGATGCGGCCGCTCTCGATGGCCACCACGCGCTTGCCGAAGCGGTTGACCAGCTCTCGCTCGTGGGTGACCACCAGGATGGTGGTGCCCATGTCGTTGATCTTTTCCAGCAGCGACATGATCTCCAAAGACCGGGCCGGGTCCAGGTTGCCCGTCGGCTCGTCGGCGATGATGACGCTGGGGTTGTTGGCCAGGGCGCGGGCGATGGCCACCCGCTGCTGCTCGCCGCCGGAGAGCTGGGTGGGCAGCTGGCGGCTCTTGCCGGTCAGGCCCACCAGACCCAGGACATACGGGATACGGCGGCGAATTTCGCTCGTGGTGGCGCCCACGGCCCGCATGGCCACCTCGATGTTTTCAAAGACGGTCTTCTTTTCGATCAGCCGGAAATCCTGGAAGACCACGCCAATGGTCCGGCGAAGAAGCGGGATCTGCTTTTCGCTGATGTCATTAAGGTTATACCCGTTCACCATGAGCTTGCCCTTGGTGGGGGCGATCTCCGCTGTGATGAGCTTGATGATGGTCGACTTGCCGGAACCGGACGGACCGACCAGGAAGACGAAGTCCCCGTCGTCGATCTGCATGCTGACCCCTTTCAGGGCCTTGGTCCCGTTGGGGTACTCCTTGTGAATGTCTCTCAGACGAATCAAAGTAACACTCCTTTGTTATTGTGGTTGCTGTATTTGGTGGTTGCTCAGTTCTCGATGCCGCGGCTGACCAGATACTTCTTCACCATCAGCGCCACCTTGAAGGTGATGGCGTCGTCGAACTCCCGCAGGTCCAGGCCGGTGAGCTTCTTGATCTTTTCCAGGCGGTAGACCAGGGTGTTGCGGTGGACGAAGAGCTTCCGGGCCGTCTCGGAGACGTTCAGGTTGTTCTCAAAGAACTTGTTGATGGTGAAGAGCGTCTCCTGATCCAGGGCGTCGATGGGGTTCTTTTTAAAGACCTCCTGGAGGAACATGTCGCACATGACGGTCGGCAGCTGATAGATCAGACGGCCGATGCCCAGGTTCTCATAGGTGATGATGGTCTTCTCGGTGTCGAACACCTTGCCGACATCGATGGCCACGCCGGCCTCTTTGTAGGCACGGGCCAGATCGCGGATGTGGCTGACCACGGTGCCGATGCCGATGGTGGTCTTGAGCTTCAGGTTCTGGGCCAGGGCATCCTCGATGCTCTTGGCGATGCGGTAGATCTCTTTGCCGTCCCCCCCGTCGGTCAGGGTCTTGATGACGGCGATGTCGGTCTCGTTGATGGAGATGACGAAGTCGTCGGGGTTGTCGGAGAAGAGACTTTGCACCACGTCCACCGCGGCGATCTCTGCCGAGCCAACCTGGCGCACCAGGAACACGGCCCGCTGGGCCTCGGAGGCAAAGTGCAGCTCCTTGGCGCGGACGTAGATGTCGCCCAGCAGGATGTTGTCGGAGATGATGCTCTTGACGAAGGCGGTCTTGTCGTGCTTCTCCTCGTAGTAAGCTTTGGCGCTGTTCAGAGCCACGGTGACCATGGAGCAGATGAGCTTGGCCTGCTCGTCGCTGCCCTGGACGAAGGCGGCGTAGTCAAAGTGGGAGCCGCGGCTGACCAAGGGCTTAAAGGTCTTGTCCCCGTAGATCACCACAGCCGATTCGTTGACGTTCAAGGCGGAAGCGGCGCCCTCCCATTTTTCGCCGATCCAGGTCAGCTGATTACAGGACACCACAGTACCCTGGTCGTCAATGACGCCGATGACCCGGTCCGTACACTCCTTCATTTGGAGCACAATACTTTGAAAAACTCTGCTGGACATATTCCATTTCCTCCTCTAATTTCTGCCGAAAACGGGAATCGAGGGACTTTCGACACCCGAAAATTCAAAATTCCCATCAATGCATCCTAGAACAGCCTATATTATAACGGGTTCCCAGAGCGATTTCAATAGGTTTTTATAGAATATTTGTGGAAAATGCCGAACATTTGCCCTTCAGCGCCCCAGGTCCGCCAGCTCTTCCGGCGTCAACGACCGCCAGGCCCCGGCGGGCAGCGCGGGGTCCAGCTTGAGCTTTCCCATCCCCAGCCGCTTGAGATAGACCACCGGCTTGCCGCGGGAGGCCAGCATCCGCTTGACCTGGTGGTACTTCCCCTCCCGCAGGGTCACCAGGGCCTCGTGCTCAGAGATCAGGTCCAGGCCCGCCGGCAGGCAGACCGTCCCGTCCCCCAGGGTGATGCCCTCTGCAAAGGCCGCCACGTCGTCCTCTTCTAACTCCCCGTCTACCTTTGTGTAATAGACTTTATCCACATGCCGCCCCGGTGCCAGCAGTGCGTGGGCCAAGGCCCCGTCGTTGGTCAGGAGGAGCAGCCCCTCCGTGTCCTTGTCCAGCCGCCCCACGGGGAAGAGGTCTTTCCGCCGCAGGTCCTTGGGCAGCAGGTCCAGCACCGTTTTCTCCTTGGCGTCCTGGGTGGCAGAGATGACCCCCGCCGGCTTGTGCAGCATGAGGTAGACGTATTTCTCCGTGAAGATCGGCCTGCCGTCCACCGTCACCAGGCTCCCCTCTTCCACTTTATCCTCCGGACCTTTGGGCAGGCGGTCCTCCACCCGCACCCGGCCGGCCTTGATGAGGGCCTTGGCCTCCTTGCGGGACCACTTCCCCGTGGCGGCCAGCAGCTTGTCCAGTCGTTCCATGTTTTCCACACTCCTGTTGATAACTTCGTCGGATCACTTCCCGTATTTTAGCATACTTTTGCCCCCGCGAACATAGGCTGAGAGGAAGATTTCCCCCGGACCGCCTCCGGTCCGGCTTTTGCGAGAGAGGAGCTGCCCCCATGATCATCATTACCAAAAAACTGCACCCCCGCCGTTTGGCTGCCGGCTGTCTGCTGGGGGCCTGCGCCGTGATCCTGCTGGGGGCGGCGTTCGGGGTGGTGGAAGCCGTC
>OLPY01002376.1_pt1 | contig 11509 bp, 9 predicted proteins | sample 1672481 | NCBI WGS metagenome assembly OLPY01 (sample SAMEA3136691, study PRJEB25190) | human gut metagenome | biome: human gut; feature: human-associated habitat; material: faeces | place: Austria | collected 2013 | reverse complement strand
GGGCTGAGAAGTACATCGAGTCCTGCTATGCACAGGGCATCGTGTCCGGCGTGGGCGGCGGCAAGTTCGCTCCTGCTGGCAACGTGACCGGCACCCAGCTGGCTAAGATGCTGCTCGTTTCCCTGGGCTACAAGTCCGAGAACGAAGGCTTCACCGGCAACGCTTGGGCCACCAACGTCAACACCATCGCTTCCGCGAAGGGCCTGTACGAGGGCCTGGAAAAGTTGGATGTCTCCGCTGCTCTGACCCGTGACAGCGCTGCCCGCATGATCTGGAACGCACTCCAGGCTTACGAAGTCGAGTACAAGACCACCCTGGTCACCGACTCCAAGGGTCAGCTGACTTCCCAGATCACCGTGCAGGATAAGGTCGTTGGCTCCACCAACGACAAGATCACCCTGCTGCGCGACAAGTATGACGCTTGGATGAACGTCGGCACCCTGGTCAAGGTTGACGGCAAGGACCTGACCATCGCCATGAACTCCGCTGACCGCGCTGCCAGCGACCTGGTGAAGGACGCCGACAACAATGACCTCACCTCTCTGGACTTCACCAAGCTGGGCAAGGACTACTCTGCTCTGATGGGTCAGAAGGTCAAGATCATCTTCAAGAACGGCAAGACCAATGACGTTCTGGGCGTTTACGCTACCGAAGATAACACCGTTTACAACACCGTGATGAACGCTGTTGAGCAGGACGGCGCTAAGATCAAGTTTGACGGCAAGTCCTACTCCGTCGAGAACGCTGGTATCAAAGTTTATGTTAATGGCCAGCTCGTCAAGGAAGGCAGTGCTGCTACTGCTAAGGCTTCTCTGAAGACTGCTGACGATTTCGACACCGATTACACCATCGATGCAGACAAGAACATCAGCGGTGACAAGCTGTTTGGCGATTCTGATTACGTTGGAAAGACCAAGATCTCCCGCCCCCTGAACCGCATCTCTGCTGACGAGGTCAAGTTCATCGACAGCAACGACAACGACAAGATCGACACTGCTATCATCACCACCGTCGACGTTGTGAAGGCTACCTATGTTTCCTCCACTGAGATCGTGGCTGGCAGCAGCACCTACAAGTTCGAGGACGAGAACATCTCCAAGGACATCAAGAAGGATGACTATGTTGCCATCCGTAAGGATCTGTATGGCGATTGCCTGAACATCGTGCCTGCTGAGAAGCTGAGCGCTGCTAAGGTCACTGGCACCAAGACCGCTCCCAACCAGTATCTGATTGGCGGCACTTGGTACGTCGAGGGCCAGAACGCTGCCATGAACAGCGTGAAGTCCGGCGACACCGTGAACGCTTACGTGGTCAACGGCGTTGCTTTCTATGCAAAGCGTACTTCCGGCGAGAACTCCACTCTGTCTGACGTCGCTGTTGTTCTGGCCGTCGGCTCTGACATCCAGGGCGATAAGGCCAAGATCCTGAAGATGGACAAGACCGGCTCCACTGAGATCGTCGACATCGACAATGATCCCGGCGATGGCTATGTTGCTCAGGCTTCCCTGAAGAAGGGCGGCGTGTATGAGTACTCCGTCAAGAGTGGTGAGTATCGCTTCAAGGAACTGAGCACTAACAAGGATTACTTCGGTGATTACACTGCGCTGAATAACGGTGCACCTGCTGATACTTCTAATGGCCTGGCCGTGACTGGTGATGCCAAAGCAGATAAGTCCCTTGGCTCTCCCGCAGTTAAGGTTGATGACAGCGCTAAGATCATTCTGATCACTGGCTATGGCACCAATTCTACCGATTATAAGGTAATCACCGGTAAGCAGTTCAAGAGCTTGAAGAACGACGGTTCTGCTACCAACGCTTATAATAAGGGCGGTATCGCTGCCTTCACCTCCAAGGTTGACGGCGTGACCCGCGTCACCTACGGCGTTGTTGCCGTTAACGGTTCCTTCGCTAATTCCTTCAAAACCAACGACAACTATGGTTATGTTACCTCCGATTCCTATACGGTTGACGGCGGCTATGTTGTTTACAACATCTGGACCGGTACCGAGGAAGTGACCGTTCAGGAGAAGGGTACTATCCAGCGTACCAAGGGTACCGTTCTGGGTTACTCCTCCATCACCAAGGAAGAGGGCCTGTCTGACGGCGTCATCGGCACCATCGAGGACGTGGACAACAACTTCGGCCTGGTCGACAATGGCGTTGTCTACGGCGTGAATGACAAGCAGGACAAGGTTTCTCTGGATGGTAAGAACACCAATAAGATCACCTCTGACACTGTCGTCCTGTACGTTGACACCGACGCCCACAAGGGCTACACCGAGGGCACCATCCAGGAAGCTGATGACTTCGGCACTGGCAAGATCCCCAACGTGATGTACAAGATCGACGGCACTGCCGCTGATGATGACCTGGCTTTGATCGTCGTTGACGTGAAGAACAACCTGCACGGTTCCTTCAACTTCGTCTTCGGCGCAGACGCTACCAAGACGGACCTGAAGAACGCTCTGGCTAAGGCTGACACCATCACTGTTGATGCTGCTGCTATCCAGAAGATTGACACCCTGTCCGTCGCTGCCAACAAGACCGTTATCGTTACTGGTACCGATCTGTCCGGCATCTTCGGCAAGCTGGCTGGTGCTAATGGCGCTATCCTGATTGCCAAGGACGGCGGCGTGGCTGATAAGAACTACACCGCAGCTTACCAGAAAGGCGGTACTGCTACTTATGGCAACACCGCTATCCCCGCTGGCACCGTCTTTAAGATGACTGCTGGCAAGTGGACTGCACAGTGATCTTCTTTGAAGTGATTCAAGTAAGATTCTAAGCGAACGCAAGGCCCCTGGGTTTTCCTGGGGGCCTTGTTTTTTATGTACAAATTATCTTGAAAATTCAGATATTAAGTGTATAATGAAAGTGAAATGATGAAAGGAGAGATACAATGGAAAAGGAGAACATAGAATTTAGCAATGAAGAAAAATGTAAATATTTTGATGAAATTGTAAAACACTTTTATCAAAAAAACTTTGGCTCACTCAGCAAAACAGATATGGATATATTAATGTTCCATATTTATATTGAGCACCTGATCGGGGAAATATGTATAGATAACGATGATAATACAATAGATTATACACTTTGTTCGGACTATGTGATTAGCAGACAGCTGGGAATAACACAACAGCGCGTGCGTTCTCTAAAAGTAAGATCGGAACTTGCCTATCCTATTAAATATGAGTGGAAAAAATCCCTGGCAACACTGACTAAACATGCTCGATACGATAAGAACACCAAAATGATTACGCTCAATATTCCTGATCCAAACTTATACCTGGAAATCCGTAACTTTATTGAGTCCCGTGGAGACTACGTTGAAGTTACCCTAAATAATAAAATTCTAAGGCTTCGGGTGGAATATTATATTGACCTACTGTTAGAACTTGATGAGAACATCAATAGAAAAGATGTTATTAAACGGCTTCGAGATAAGTTTTCACATGATAAAAAACAGAATGTAGATCTCGAAAGAGATAGTATCGCAAAAACCCTGTTGAATTTGAGCAAGCAAGGAATGGAAATGGGTTCTATTGTTGTGCAGTTGCAGGAGATTATTTCTCCTAATTTCGTACATACCGCACTATCTTCACTACAAGGGCTGCTTTCTATATAAAATGTGTAAGCCACCCCGCCGCGTATCCCATACGCTGGCGGGGTGGCTGTTTCTTATCGTTCGTAATGCGTCCAGAGCGAGATGATCTGGATGATTTTTTCTTCTTCGTGGACTTTGTAGACTAAGCGGTGTTGGTAGTTGATGCGTCGGGAGTATAAGCCGTACATGTTGCCGACGAGCTTTTCATAGGTCGGCGGCGTTTGATAGGGGTTCTGCCGAATGACTTCGATCAGGGCCTTGGCTTTTTTATCCAGGTGCGCGGCTTTTAGTTTGGGGATGTCTTTCAGGGCCGTCTTGGTGTAGGCGATTTGATACACTTACCACTCGACCTCGCTTTCCGGGATACACTCGGAAAGGGGGGTGTCTTTGCCTTCCAGGAGCTTCTGTTTCATGACGGGGTTGGCGTTCATCTCCAGCGTCTCTAAGATGCCGCGGTAGTCATCTTCGCTGAGGACGACGACGTTGCCGTTTTTGGTGCTGACATGGATGGGTTCATTAAACTTGAGGGTCTGCTCCAGAAGCGTGGATACGTTTTTGCGGAAATGCGTCACATTGGTATTGATCATCAGAACTCCCTCCTTATGTTACAAGTATAGCGTGTCTGTACAGCAAATGCAACTCATATCACAATGGGAGTTTGTCCTTTTCACAAAACCCCAATTCCCACCAAAATAATCTGAAAAAAGGCTTGACAACCCAGTGGGGTTGTGGTATTATACTGCCAAACCAATCAAACAGATAGGTATTGTAGGAGAAAGGAGGCGAGTCGAAATGGCACAGTGCTTTGGGAAGCTGCTGCGGAGCAATTTCCGCTTTGGACGAATGTTCTGCTCCCGGACTGAGAGAAAGGCCGGGCGGCTCGTCGTGCCTGCCTGCGATCTGGCTTGCTGAGCTGCGTTCCTGTGTTGGCAAGCTGCTGGTGGCTTCGTGAGATACACGGAGAGGCCAGGGGTCGCGCGGCCTTCTCATACTCGGTCCGGGAGTGTTTACTCGCCGGGCTTTTTTGTTGCCCAGCGTGAGGGGGGTACCTCCATTTTCTTGGCAGAAAAGTTGACCCCACATCCGAATCCTTACGAATTCTTAACTCCAAACATTCTTCAAAATTCTGATATAACATATAGAAAGAGGTTATGATCATGAGCAACTACAAGTTTGAGACCCTTCAGCTCCACGTCGGCCAGGAGCAGCCCGATCCCGCTACGGACGCCCGCGCAGTGCCCATCTACCAGACGACTTCTTACGTCTTCCGCAACTCCGCCCACGCCGCCGCCCGGTTCGGTCTGGCGGACGCCGGCAATATCTATGGCCGTCTGACCAACTCCACCCAGGACGTGCTGGAAAAGCGCATCGCCGCATTAGAGGGCGGCGTGGCTGCGCTGGCGACTGCTTCCGGAGCCGCCGCCATCACCTACGCCATTCAGGCGCTGGCTGGCGCCGGCGAGCACATTGTCGCCCAGAAGACGATCTACGGCGGCACCTATAACCTGCTGGCCCACACCCTGCCCCAGTACGGCATCTCCACCACGTTTGTGGACGCCCACGACCTGGCCGAGGTGGAGAACGCCATCCAGGACAACACCAAGGCCATCTACCTGGAGACCCTGGGCAACCCCAACAGCGACATCCCCGACATTGACGCCATCGCCGCCATCGCCCACAAGCACGGCCTGCCCCTGGTCATCGACAACACCTTCGGCACCCCCTACCTGATCCGGCCCCTGGAGCACGGCGCTGACATCGTCGTTCACTCCGCCACCAAGTTCATCGGCGGCCACGGCACCAGCCTGGGCGGCATCATCGTGGACGGTGGCACCTTCGACTGGAAGGCCAGCGGCAAGTATGCCCCCATCGCCGAGCCGAACCCCAGCTACCACGGCGTGAGCTTCGTGGACGCCGCCGGTCCCGCCGCCTTCGTGACCTACATCCGGGCGATTTTACTGCGTGACACCGGCGCGACCATCTCTCCCTTCAACGCCTTCCTGCTGCTCCAGGGCGTCGAGACCCTGTCCCTGCGGCTGGACCGCCACGTCGAGAACACCAAGAAGGTCGTGGAGTTCCTGAAGAACCATCCCCAGGTGGAGAAGGTCAACCACCCCAGCCTGCCCGACCACCCCGACCACGCCCTGTATGAGAAGTACTTCCCCAACGGCGGCGCTTCCATCTTCACCTTCGACATCAAGGGCGGCCAGGCCGAGGCCCACAAGTTCATCGACAACCTGACCATCTTCTCCCTGCTGGCCAACGTGGCCGACGTGAAGTCTCTGGTGATCCACCCCGCCACCACCACCCACTCCCAGCTGAACGAGGCCGAGCTGGAGGATCAGGGCATCCACCAGAACACCATCCGCCTCTCCATCGGCACCGAGCACATCGATGACATCATCGCCGACCTGGAGCAGGGCTTCGCCGCCGTGAAGGCCTGAGGAGGCGCACCTCATCACACAAACCATCGAGGCGTTACGCACCTTCCGCCCCTGACGCCCCGTCTCTCTCTTCATGATGTAACCCTTTTCAAAAAGCCACCCCGCCAGCGTATCGTAAAGAATACGCGACGGGGTGGCTTGCTCTGTTTTCGTTGTTTTTTTCCCAAAGTCTTGGTATACTGAACTTGAGCCACTGCTCTAAAAATAAGATGGAGGTGGACCGCATGGCGGAAAAATATTCCATTCAAGAACTGAAAGACATTGTGACCCCACTGGCCCAAAAGTACGGAGCCCAGCGCGTCTATCTCTTCGGCTCTTACGCCCGCCGGGATATGACGGCGTCCAGCGACGTAGACCTACGCATCGACAAAGGCTCCATCCGCGGCTTGGCCCTTGCGGGTTTTCTTGTAGACCTGGAGGATGCCCTGGGCCTAAAAGTAGACCTGATCCCGACCACCAGTCTGGATGGACAGTTCCTGTCCGCCATCCAGAAAGACGAGGTGCTGCTCTATGAAGCCTCTTGACTGCCATACATTTCACGGAAACAAAACAGCCACCCTGCTGATGTATTTTTGGCCGAATACACGGGGGTGGCTGTCTTAGCATTGACAAGATTCGCTAAAATATGATACAGTATCCCATACGGGACACTGTTACTTTAGTGGTCAGGCCACCTACCCCCAGCGCAGTTGATGCGAAGGGAGGTGATGCCGATGTGGAAAAAAGCTTTGCAGTTTTTACTGCTGACAGCAATTCTGCTGCTCGCGCTTTCCACAAAAGCGTGCTGACCACTCGACGGCAATCAAGTGGTCAGCTAATAATTTTTTAGCAGATAACTAGGAGCCTGGCTACAAGTAACAGTGTCCCCTTTTGTCTTCATTATACCAAACACCCGGCTTTTGTCAAGCCGAGAAATGGGGATGCGTTTCACACAGCTGGTCAAGCCCTTCGGGGACAACCCCTCAGAGCGCTTCGCGCCCAGCTGTCTAAGGAAGATTTTACTGAATCGAACTGTCCCCCGGACAGTTCGACCCTTTCAGGGGAGCCATAACATACGTTACAGCAAAGCAACGCCTCCCCTGAAAGGGCGAGGGGGACCGCGAAGCGGTGGAGAGGTGCGCCCCCGGCGCCAACGTCTCCCCATTCCACAACCTACCCACACACAGCAAAACCCCCAGGGACGAATCCCTGGGGGCTTTGTATTTACGGGAAATCACTTCAGAATTTCTTCGTAACGTTCCAATTCATGAGAACTCAATTACTTTGTTGCGTAGGTGAGAGTAATGGTAGCGTTCTTAGTGAAGTTGGTCAGGGTAACAGTTTCGTTCAGAGCCTCACCATTTTTCAGGTCCAGAGTAGTTGCGCTTGCAGTGCAACCATCAGCCTTAACAGTGATAGTTCCATCCTCACCGGCCTTTGCAACCTTGACGCTCAGAGTGACCTTATCAGACTTGCTGATAGCGGTCTTCTCACTCAGACACCAGAGTTGCGGTGTAGGTAGGATCCTTGGTCTCAGCAGCATACTCGTCCAGCTGGCCGTTGATGTCATAGACAATAGCGATGACCTTACCATCATCGAAAGCAATGTAGGCATTGGGAACGCTCTTGCTGCCGATCTTCTGAGCCAGGGAGACGGAGGCCAGGCTGCCCTCAGCGCCCTTGATGGCGGCGTCATCCATAGCGATTACGACGCAATCCTTGTCCAGGGTGTAACCAGTGTTGGTGGTCTTACTGGCCTCAATCAGGTCGATATCACCCTCGCTCTTGCCGTCGAAGCCAGTGATGGCATAGGCACCCAGGGTGGCAACATCGTTGATGTAATTACCGTCCTCGTGATAAGCAATAGCGGTACCCTCTTTGAATGTACCAACATCCTGGTTGCTCTTATCCTCGTACAGGGTGACTTCCTTAGTGCCATTCCAGACGTCGTATGCAGTGACCTTATCGCCATCGAGCTTCGTCTCATAGCGGTCGGCCAGCAGGTAAGCATACTGCAGGTCGCCAGCGGCGTTGGGCTGATTGCCATTAACAACCAGAGCAGCATAGGTAACGTAGTTGATGTTGTTGACCTCGTCAATCAGAGCGCCCTTCACGGTAGCCTTAGTAGAGGTCTTCCAATCCTTCACAGCCTTACCAGTCTTGACCTTAATCTTGTCGTTAGCAATGACGAAGACCACAGCGTTGTCAGCAATCTTCTTGCCACCAATGGTGTCGGCGTTTGCGTCATACGTAGCTTTGCTGTCAAGATAGGTGTCAGTACCAGCCAAGTTATTAGCGCCAAGAATTCTCAGCTCATAGTTGCCGTCCTTATCCTTGCTGTAGGTGAACATCGTGTTCTTCAGAGCATCAGCCTTGACTTCAGTCTTGATATCATCTGCAGATTTGCTGGAGTCCAGGCTCAGCTTGTCGATGGTGATCTTCTTGTCAGAGCCATCGGGGAAGTAAGCGCGGGCCTCAATGGTGTAATCCTTGTTCAGGTCATTCTCAGCTTTCTTGTTTGCGCTGATGAGCAGGATGTCCTTGGAAGCACCAACGGTGGTGTCAACATCGTAAGCATAGCTGCCAACAACAGCCAGCTGAACGGTGTCGCCAACCTCAGGAGCTTTGACCTCCTCAGCCAGGGTATACCACTTGCCCTCGACCTTGATCTTGCCAGACTTCAGGCCAGAGACTTCACCCTTCACGGTATCAGCCTTAGTCAGGGTATCCTCGTCCTTAGCGGTGTAGTCAGACTTCACGATAACAGCAAAGTCGTCCTTTGCAATATCCTTGTAGATGTTGCAGTCCTCGAACTTGTAGGACTGGCCAGCAGTCACACGGGCAGAACCCACATAAGTGACCTTAGCAACAGTAGCGGGAACGATCACAGCCAGGTCAACCTTGGCGTTGTTGTCCAGGTCGATCAGCTTGATGGAGTAAGCAGCATTGGCATCTGCCTTGGTGATCAGAGCAGACAGATCAGCCAGGCCAGTCAACTGGCCCTGGTTGAACGCATAAGCCTTCACATTGCCCAGGGTGCTCTCGGTCTTGTACTCAGTGCCATCCAGCTTGACCTTCTTGCTCTCGCCAGCGACAGTGTCCAGGTCGCCGACAAAGCCGGAAGCCAGAACAACGGACTCGTCAGCGTACATGCCATAGAAGGTGTCCACCTTGGTGCTGCCCTTCTTGTTCTCATAGTTGAACACGGCAGTCACGTTCTGCATATACAGCTCGGTGAAGTCCTGCTTGCTGGTGAACTCACCGACCTTAGCGCCGGTGTCACGGTCAGACAGAGTGTAAGTCCACTCAGCCTTGGTGCTGTCATAGGTGAAGCCGGTCAGACGACCATCGACCTCCTGAGCGCGATCATACTTGTCGTACATCAGGGTGATCTTATCGTTGTTATCGCCAACAACCTTGTCCTGCACGGTGATCTGGGTGGACAGCTTGCCATCCTTATCAGCGACCAAGTTGGTCTTATACTCGACTTCGTAAGCCTGCAGAGCGTTCCAGACCATCTGAGCAGCGTTGTCACGGGTCAGAGCAGCGTTGGTGTCCATGGACTCCAGGCCCTTGTACAGACCCTTCTGAGCAGCGCGGACATTGACGTTGGTAGCCCAAGCATTGCCAGTGAAGCCCTCGTTCTCGGACTTGTAGCCCAGGGAGACGAGCAGCATCTTGGCCAGCTGGACGCCGGTCACGTTGCCGTTGGGGGCGAACTTACCGCCGCCGACGCCGGAGACGATGCCCTGAGCAGCGCAGGACTCGATGTAGCCCTCAGCCCAGGCAGCGTTGGCGTTGTTGCGCACGTCGCTGAAGGTGGGGGTGGTGTTGGTGCTGACGGCGGGGTTCTTACCGCCGTTCAGAGCGACGCAGATCATCTTGGTGACCTCGGCGCGGGTGATGTTCCCTTCGGGCTTAAAAGTACCGTCGGGATAGCCGCCGATGATATTGAGTGCGGTGCACATATCAACGGCCTCAGTGTTCTTGATCTTGGACTGATCAGAGAACGCCGCCCCGGCCCCTACGACCATGACGGACAGCATCATAGCCACGCAGAGAACCAGGGACAGAACCTTCTTCTGTCGTCTCCGAAAAAATTCTCACCAACTTTTCGACATTTTTCTTGTATTTTCGCCAAGGACCCTGTAAAATGAAATCGACCCTTTAAGCGAGAGTAATGAGAGGAGAAAATTTATGAAGAGGTTATTTGCCATCCCGCTAGTTGGTGTTATGCTAACTGCGCTGGCGGTGCCAGCGTTGGCAACAGATACTCTTACTAAACCAGAAACTGGAACATCATTTGAGGTTTTGGGACAGTATAGAGAAAGCGCGACTTCCGAAACTGTCTATAGTGTGGATATTGAATGGGGAAGCATGAAAGCAACCTATACAAAATATAATGCATCGACCAGATGGAACCCCACAACGCACAAGTATGATTCTGCTGGTTCCTCTGGTTATGGTGTTTGGGAGTGGGATACGTCTAGCAACGGATTGGATGGAAATGAAATTAAAATCACGAATCACTCAGACCCTGGAGTGGCATGTATATTAAGCTTTCTGGCCTCAGAGGATTTTTCTGGTACAGGATCTTTTGAAGGCACAGACGAAGATGGAAAACTAACACTTTGGCCTGGATCTAGTTCTATTGGAGATCCGACCGATTTAAGGTTAACAAAGCGAACACACTTAACTCTTACCGGCAACGTTCCTAGCTCATATTCTGAGCACCAGTCTCTTGGGACAGTTTCTATCACAATCGCTAGCCTTGGATAATAAATTCCCCTTTGCCATTTATTCGGTAAAGGGGAATTTATTATGTTACACTTATCATAACCGGAATATTTGTATTCAAATTCGCCTGCTCGTTCGTCTCCGTATCGAAGAAAAGCAGATAGAACATCCCCTCATACTTCCCTGGTTCCAGCGTAATATTTTCGTCCAACGGAATGACGGTGAGCTGATTCCCCGGCGGGATGGTGCCGGACTGGCCGACCTTCACGTCCTGGATCATCAACTGGATGAGCATACTTTGATTGGAGCGGGTGGGGTTGGTGATTTGGACCGCGGCTGTCGCGTCAGCCAGGGAGATCGTGACCTCATTGGAATAGGTGATGTTCACCGCGCCGCCGCCCTCGGCTTGGGGCATTTTTTCGTCGTCCCCGTCGTCCGTGGGAGTGAGATGTTCGTCCGCCACCGGTGAAATTTCAGGGTCGGTCGGGGTCTCCGGTGCGCGGAAAAAGAGCGCCCAAGCGGCGACACAGATGGCCAAAAGCGCGACTACGGTGGCGAGGAGAAGGTAGGTTTTAGAGCGACGATCCATAGGCAAAATTTCCTTTCAAGTGCAGTGAGATTTATTCTATCACATAGCGCGAAATTTAGCAATTCATGTCGAAAAATAGAGCGTAAAAACAGCGCACCGCCACAGAAGAAGGTTCTGTCCCTGGTTCTCTGCGTGGCTATGATGCTGTCCGTC
>OLPY01002371.1_pt1 | contig 11520 bp, 10 predicted proteins | sample 1672481 | NCBI WGS metagenome assembly OLPY01 (sample SAMEA3136691, study PRJEB25190) | human gut metagenome | biome: human gut; feature: human-associated habitat; material: faeces | place: Austria | collected 2013 | reverse complement strand
GAAAGCAGCAGCCTGGATGGCACCGGTGACAGGGCCTGCACCGGCGATGGAGCTGAACTGGTGTGCAAACACGGTCCAGCCGTTGGTGGGGACATAGTCACGGCCATCCTCGTGGACGACTGCGGGGGTCTTGGCGGTGGGGTCGATGCCCCATTTGTTGGCCAGCCAGCGGCCGTACAGCGTATAAGCGCCGAGCAGACACACGGCTGCGATCAAAACGATGACCAGCGTATTCATTTCTTTTACCTCTTTCCTTTCTTTCACACCGGCAATGGCCGAAGCAGGACGGCTGTGCCCAAAAGCAGGGCAGGCGAAACGGCCCGGAGGGGTGAAAAAAGCCTCCGTCCTCATGAAAGATAGAGACACAAAGATGTATCCCGTCTTCCTCGAAGACGAAGGCCAAACGGTGCATCTGCACCGGTCGTTCTCCGCGGTACCACTTCGTTTGCTGCTTTCGGGAGCAACCGCTTGCGCGTACAGGCGTTCCTGCCGCCGATACGCCGCCCTGTAACGTGGGCTGAACGGCCATGCACTACTGCCGCAAGCGGGTTCGCACAGGCTGCTCGCAGGTGAGGGCTGATCGCACTGTGCTGCCGTCTTGCACCGGAATGGCGGCTCTCTGAGCGCAGGGAATGCGAAAAGTCATGTCCTGTTCATTGCATTTGCCGAATGATTGTGTATACTTTAGTCCCGATTTCATAATTTGTCAATATAGTTTGGGCAAGTTAGGAGACTGTGCCATTTTTGCGGGGGAGAGACTAAGAAAATTTAGGCGATTTTTGTTCAGATGTGAGATGAATAAAACTGAATGCCTCCACAGGTGAAATCTGCTAAACTCCCGGAAAGAAAGACCGAATACTTGACTTTTACGCTTTCAAGTGCTAAAGTAACAGAGTAATAGAAAGACCCCTGCCGCACCCTGCGGCACTTTGCCCTAAAGGAGGCAGCTATGGCGGACAAGAACCCCAGAAGAAACCCCACCACCGACGCACTGTTCGACGCGATCCTGAGTCTTGAGACGAGGGAGGAGTGCTACAACTTCTTCGAAGACCTCTGCACGGTCAAGGAGATCTCCGATATGGCCCAGCGTCTGGAAGCGGCCAAGCTCCTGCTCGGCGGCAGCACCTACGACCAGATCGTAAAGGCGGTGGAGATCAGCACCGCCACCATCAGCCGCATCAACCGCTGCATCCAGTACGGCTCCGGCGGCTACCGCGACACCATCGAGAAGGTACAGAAGAGCGCAAAGCCGGAGTGACATCCGGGCGGCGAGGCACATAGGATGGACTGCGCCCGATTCCTATTATAGAAAGGAAGGTCCTTCTTATGACTGATACCACCAACTGCACCCCCTGCGTTTCCTGCGGCTGCCCCGCGCTGCCGAGAGTTTCCTTCGACCAGGCCGTCGTTGACCTGATGGAGAGCATCGCTCTGCAGGAGTCGGCCCTGAGCCACATCCTCTGCGCCGAGACCCAGAAGATGAAAGCCGCCCTCAGCATGGAGGAGCTGGACCTGTGCAAGCTGCTGGAAGTCAACGACTCCGCCACCAACATGGTCCACGCCGTGGCGAACCTTGAGCTGGTTCTGAAAGAGAAGCTGGAATTCATCGCCAACAACCTCTACTACCCCTCGACGGGGAACTGCACCACCACCGAGAGCTGATGTCAAAATGCGACTGCCCGCCCGCAATGGGTGGGCAGTTTTTGCTTTCCGGGGCGGGGCTGCCTAAAAATATGTATAAAAGTCGGAAAAGTGTTTTGTTGGAATTGCTGAATATCGAAATCTGTGCTATACTATATAATGTTTATCCAAAGAGAAAGGGGAACCTGACCTTGCTGCACTACGATGCGATCCTGTTTGACGTGGACGGTACGCTCATCGATTCCGCCCCCGGCATTCTCAATACACTGGAAGAAGTTTTCAGCTCCATGGGCGTTGACGTCGCCCGGAGCGACCTTGGCCGCTACATCGGCCCGCCCCTCCGCAAGAGCTTCGGCGAGCATTTCTCCGACCCTGCAAAAATCGAGGAGGCCACGAAGCGCTACCGCGTGAGCTACGCCGCCAAGGGCTGCCACGAGGGCGATGTCTACCCCGGCGTGGTGGAGATGCTGGGCCGTCTCAAGGCTGCGGGCCTGACCCTCTGCACGGCCACCTGCAAGCCCACCGACGTTGTGAGGCCCATCCTCGAAGAGCAGGGCCTTGCGCCTTACTTCTCCTTCGTGGGCGGTGCGTCCATGGATGAGAGCCGCGACAACAAGACCGACGTCATCCGCCACGTCCTCGCCCAGCCCGTCATGCAGGGCAAGCGGGTGCTGATGGTGGGCGACCGCCGGGACGATATGCAGGGCGCTGTGAACTGCGGCCTGGACGCCGCCGCTGTGCTCTACGGCTACGGCGGCAGGGAAGAGGTCGCCCCCTTTGCGCCCGCCTTCATGGCCGCTGACTGCAAAGAGCTGACGGACTGGGCTCTCCGCCCGGTGGACGAGCCTTCCCATTCCTGAAACGAGAGGGACTGAATCTATGAGTCGAAAAAAACAACAACAAAACGAAACCATGACTCCCATGCAGCATCGGGCCGTTCTGGTCTGCATCCTCTGCGTGCTGGCGGTGCTGCTGACCTTCGGCATCACCACCACCCTCCTCAAAAAGGAGGAGCCTGCCCCCTCCGTCTCGGAGCCTGCAGAGGGACCCGCTGCCCCCGGCGAAGACCTGTCGGGCCACTACCAGATCGACAACGCCTCCACCGCTCTGCTGACGGAGACCGCCGACGCCGGCACGGACTATCTGAACGACACCCTCTTTCTGGGCGATTCCAACACCGTCCGCCTCTATAACAACGGCCTCATCTCCCTGCAGCAGTTCTGCGCCAAAGAGGGCATCGGCACTCAGGTCGCGCTCAGCGAGGGCATCGTTACCTTTAAGAAGGACTCCAACCACTACACCATCCCTCAGGCGGTGGCCATGATGAAGCCCCGCCGTGTGGTCATGACCTTCGGCACCAACGACACCGGGATGGAAGTCTCGGACTTCATCGCCCACTACACGGCCCTCATCCAAGCCATCCAGCAGAGCTACCCCTACACCGACATCATCGTCAACACGGTGCCGCCGGTCCCGGCTGACCACTCCAACTACCCCCACATGGATCAGGCCAAGATCGACGACTTCAACATGGCCCTTCTGGACATGTGCGAGCAGCTGGGCGTCCGCTTCCTCAACTCCGCCGAGGCCCTCAAGGGCAGCGACGGCTACGGCATCGCGGACTACTACACCAGCGGCGACATCCACCTCAAGAGCGCCGGCCTCAAGGCAGTGCTGAACTATCTCCGCACCCACGCCCTGCAGACCGAGGATCGCCGCCCCGACACCAACAACATCCCCACCCGCACCATGGAGTATGTCTCCAACCCCAGCTCCGCCGTGGCCGCTCCCAGCTCGGAGGCTGTCAGCTCCAGCGAGAGTCAGGCCGAGAGCGCCAGCAGCTCGGAGAGCTCTTCCAGCGAGAGCACCAGTGAGGACAAAAAGTTCGAGGCCCGCTACCGTGTGGACAAGAACGGCGGCGGCACTCTGAGCGTCGGCAATGACACCGGCAACAGCTCTGTGACCTACACCGTCACCGACCCCGATAAATCCATCACCGTGACCGCTGTCCCGGCGGAGGGCCACGTCTTCGTCAAGTGGAGCGACGGCCTCACCAGCAAGACCCGCACCGACACCGACTTCAAGCAGAATCTGGACGTCACGGCAGTCTTCGGCACGGCCTCTGTCCACATCACCAGCGAGGGCAAGGGCGCTGTGGGCAGCTCCTACACCTTCAAGGCTGCCTTGAGCGGCAAGTACGCCAAGACCGAGAACCTGCGCTGGTACGCCAACGGTCAGGAGGTCATGCAGGCCGCCGGCAAGTCCAGCATCACTGTGGTGGTGGACAGCTCCATGGCCAACGCTTCTTATAAGATCCACGCCGTCGTCACCTACAACGACTGCGAGGTGAGCAGCAACACCCTGACCATCACCATCGGCAGCGGTGTGACCAGCGAGTCCGGCTCCACCAGCAGTTCGTCCTCGTCCCATGCCGGTTCTTCCGGCAGTACATCCTCTTCGTCTTCCTCTGCAAGCTCGGGCAGCTCTTCCCACAGCACCAGCAGTTCGTCGTCGGCATCGTCCGGTACGGCGTCCGGCAGCTCCAAGGCAGAGCCGGAGTCCGAAAGCAAGCCCGAGTCCAAGTCGGAAGCTGCTTCGGAGCCCAAAGCAGAGTCGAAGGCCGAAAGCAAGTCGGAAGTCTCCGCCAGTAAGGAAGCCGAAGGCAAGGCAGAATGACGCCCCGCACCTTCCTCTGCGCAGCCGCATAGGCTGAGCCGAGAGGAGGCGAGCGGATGTTCCGTGAAGAAATGCAAGTCCTCGGCCTGCCCGGCGCAGAAGATGTGACCGACGGCAGCGTGGACTACTACGACATGGATTGGGAAAACGTCGAGAACGGCGTGACGGAGGAGCAGATGGCAAAGTGCATCGCAAAAGAGTGCGCCTGCACGCCGCGCTGTAAGTGCAGCGGAAATTTGCCGGACCAGTCCGACGATGAAGCCTATGAAATGACGTTGGAATGATAAAAATACGAGAAGCCAGCTCTGCCGGGCGGGGCTGGCTTCTCGCTGTTCTCAAACCGCACCGCAGCCGCGCCCGCTCAAGGCAGCAGGCGGCTCGAAACATGATAGAGAAGGGAAAGAAACATGGCAAAATATTATTGCATCCTCTTCGATGCAGACAATACGCTTCTGGACTTTGACGCCGCCGAGAACAAGGCGCTGGCTGAGACGCTGGTGGAATACGGCATCGAGCCGGACGCCGGGACGGTGCAGACCTACCGGGACATCAACTCGGAGCTGTGGCGTCAGCTGGAAAAGGGCCAGATACGCCGCGACAAGCTGATGGGGGAGCGCTTCACCCGCTTCCTCAAGGCCATCAACGCAGCCGGGGACGGCGTGGAGATGAACCGCTGCTACCTCGACCACCTCTCCTCCCACCCCGACCTGATGACCCCCAATGTGCTGGACGTCCTCGGGGAGCTTTCCGAGGTGGCGACGCTGGCCGTCGTGACCAACGGCTTCGAGAAGGTGCAGAGCCGCCGGGTGGCAGAATCCGGCATCGGGGCCTACCTTGAGGACGTCTTCGTCTCCGAGAAGCTGGACAGCGAGAAGCCCAGCCGCCGCATCTTCGACTCCGCCCTCCGCGCTCTGGGCGTGGAGAACCGGGAGCACGTCCTGGTGGTGGGCGACAGCCTCACCAGCGACATTCAGGGCGGCGTGAACGCGGGCCTCGACACCTGCTGGTTCAACCCCGGCCACGCCGAGAACCCGGGCAAGGTGAGCCCCACCTACGAGATCGCCTCGCTGGAAGAGCTCTACCCACTGGTGATGGAGCCGGAAGAGCTGGCGAACCTCGGCCTCAAGCACCGCCGTCATCAGCTGTAACGGCGGGAATGTCTCGATCCACCCTACTGGAAAAGAACACGGAAGAACGATATGCTGATTCATTTGGAAAAACTCGGAAAGAGCTTTGGCGAGAAAGTCGTCCTGCACGACGTGAGCGCCAGCGTGGAAAAAGAAGACCGCATCGGCATCGTGGGCCAGAACGGCGCAGGCAAGACGACCCTGCTCAAAATTCTGACCGGCGTCTACACCGACTATGACGGCGAGTTCAGCGTGACCCACGGCGTGACACTGGGCTATCTGGAGCAGAACGCAAAGCTCGATGTCACGCTGGATATTTACGGGGAGATGCGCTCTTCCTTCGCCCCTGTGCTGGACGCCATGGCCCAGATGCAGATCTTGGAAAAGAAGATGGCGGCCTCTCCCGACGACGCCGCCCTTCTCGAAAAGCACGACGAACTGCAGAACATCATCGACGCCGCCGACGGCTACAACATGGACGTCAACATCAAGAAGGTGCTGTCCGGCATGGGCTTTGCGCAGGATACCTGGAGCAAGAACGTGGGAGTCCTCTCCGGCGGTGAGCTGACCCGTCTCCGTCTGGCCAAGCTCCTCCTCGAGAAGCCGGACGTCCTCATTCTGGACGAGCCCACCAACCATCTGGACTTCGCCACCATGGAGTGGCTGGAAAACTACCTCAAGGGCTACTCCGGTGCCGTTCTGGTGGTCAGCCACGACCGCTATTTCCTCGACAACGTCTGTACCAGGATCTGGGAAGTCTCGTTCCAGACCATGACCACCTATAAGGGCAACTTCTCGGCCTATCTGCCCCAGAAGGAAGCCGCCGACGCCCTGCGCCAGAAGCAGCACGACGCCGACGTGGCGCTGGCCGAAAAATTACAGGACTACATCGACCGCAACCTCGTCCGCGCCTCCACCACCAAGATGGCCCAGAGCCGCCGCAGGCAGCTGGAAAAGCTGGAGATCACCGAGGCCCCTCAGGACGAGACCAACCAGCTCAAGTTCCGCTTCGAATACGACGTGGAGCCGTGGAATGAGCTGGTGCTGCTCAAGAACCTGACCATTCAGATCGGCGGCCGCACCCTGCTGGAGCCCTTCACCTATACGGTCTGCCGCGGCCAGCGGCTCATCATCGCCGGCCCCAACGGCGCAGGCAAATCCACCCTGATGCAGGTGCTGGACGGCAAGCGCCGCCCCTCCGGCGGCATGGTGCGCCTTGGCACCGGCGCACGGCCCAGCATCTTCGCCCAGCAGCAAAACCGCATCGGCGCGGGCCGCGTCATCGACGTCATCTGGAACAAGTACCCCCGGATGACTGAGCTGGAAGTCCGCAGCCATCTGGCAAAGCTGGGCTTCCGGGGCGAGACGGTCTTCAAGCCCTGCGAGGCCCTGTCCGGCGGCGAGCTGGCCCGGCTGCGCTTTGCAGAGATCGTGCTGGAACGCCCGAACCTGCTGTTCCTGGACGAGCCTACCAACCATCTGGACATCTACACCCGCGAGAACCTGACCGAGGCGCTGATGGCCTACACTGGCACGCTGCTCCTCGTCACCCATGACCGCCACCTGATGAACAGTCTGGCCTGCCCCATCCTCTACCTCGAGGACGGCAAGGCGGTCATCTACCCCAGCTATGACGCCCTGATGGGCCGCGCCGCTCCCGCCCCCGTGGCCGAGAAGAGCAGCGAACCCGCCAAGGCGGGCTACGGCAAAGAGCAGCGCCGCCGCCGGGCCGAGCTGCGCGCCAAGATCAAAGCCTGCGAGGACGAGATGGAAGCCTGCGGCGCCCGCGAAGTGGAGCTGGAAAACGAGATAAACTCGCCGGAAGTCTACAACGACCCCCAGCTTTTGCGGGAAAAGAGCGACGAGCTCAGCGACCTGCGCTTCCATCAGGACGAGCTTTTTGCCGCATGGGAAGCCGCTGTCGAAGAGCAGGAGCAGTACGAGCAGACCGCCGGCGGCGAAGAATAAACGATGCGGCAAAGGGGGAGAGCCGATGGCAAACCGAAACCATGACCCGAAGAAAACACACGAGATCGCACTTTCCGGCCTGCTGTTCGCGCTGGCGATGGCGCTTTCCTTCATCGAAGGCACACTGGTCATCCCGGGCCTTGCGCCGGGCATGAAGCTGGGTCTTGCGAATATCGTGGTGATGTATGCACTGTTCTTCATGGGGGCGCGGCAGGCGCTCTATCTCGACCTGCTCAAGGCGCTGTTCGTCTTCCTCGTCTCCGGCTGGACGGCAGGCTTCCTCTCGCTCTGCGGCGGACTGCTGTCCCTGCTGGTGATGTGGGTGCTCTACTATAAGCTCCCGTTCCGGCCCACATGGTTCATCCTGTCGGTCTGCGGCGCACTGTCCCACAACATCGGCCAGCTGCTTGGCGCGGGGCTCATCCTGTCCTCGGCCATGTCGCTGTACTATGCGCCGGTGATGCTGGTGCTGGGCCTCGTCATGGGCGCCCTCACGTCGCTGACCCTCCGGGCCATCCTGCCCGCACTGGGCAGACTGGGCTACAACACCCGGGAAAAGCGCTGAACAGTTGCATCTGCAAACATTTTTCGCTATAATAAAATGATAGATTTGATATGACCCTACAAAAAAGCCGCCCTTATGGATGACTCGCATCCGAGGGACGGCTGGGAGGTTTTGTACTATGTCTGAAAAAGTTACGGTCAAGGTGGAGCGGAGCGTCCTCCACCTTCCGGCCATCGCCCTGCGCGGGCTGGTGGTCTTCCCCAACAATCTGCTCCACTTCGAGGTGGGCCGCGAGAAGAGCATCGCCGCCGTGGAGTGGGCCGTCAGCAACAACTCTGACGTCTTCCTCGTGGCACAGAAAGAGATGAAGGTCGAGGACCCCAAGGCCGCCGACCTCTATACTTACGGCGTCGTGGCCGAGGTCAAGCAGGTGATGCGGGTGTCGGACGACCTCGTCCGCATCCTGGTCGAAGGCAAATACCGCGCCAAACTCTCCGAGATGGAGGACGACGGCAGCTTCCTGCTGGCCACCGTCCGCCCGGCCCCGGTCAAGATGGCGAAGCCCGAGGAGCTGCCGGAGGCGGACGTCCTCGTCCGCAACGTCAAAAAGAGCTTTGACGACCTGCTGGCTCTGAACCCCCACATCGGCAAGGACGTGGTGTTTGCCATCACCACCAGCACCGACGCCGCTTTCCTGTCCGAGTACATCCCGGCCAACCTCCTGTTCCGCTTCGAGGATAAGCAGGCCATTCTGGACGAAGGCACCCTGATGGGCCGTCTGCATCTGCTCATCGAGAAGATGCACCGGGAGCGCCGGATGCTCGAGATCGATAAGGAGATCGCCCAGAAGGTAGACGAGGCGATGGACAAGAACCAGCGCGACTACTACCTCCACGAGCAGCTCCACATGATCAGCGAGGAGCTGGGCGAGGACGACGATACCACCGCCGAGGCCGAGGAGTACCGCCGGAAGATCACGGCCCTCCATCTGGACGAGGACCGGGAAAAGAAGCTTCTCAAAGAGGTGGACCGCCTCTCCAAAATGCAGAGCAGCAATCAGGAAGGCACGGTCATCCGCACCTATCTGGACACCTGCCTCGACCTGCCCTGGAACACCTTCACCGAGGACGATCTGGACATCGCCAAGGCCCAGCGCGTGCTGGACCGGGACCATTACGGCCTGAAGAAGGTCAAGGACCGCATCCTCGAGGTGCTGGCCGTCCGCAAGCTGGCCCCCGACGTGAAGGGCCAGATCATCTGCCTCGTCGGCCCTCCGGGTGTCGGCAAGACCAGCATCGCCCGCTCCATCGCCGAGAGCCTGAACCGCAAGTATGTCCGCATCAGCCTCGGCGGCGTGCGGGATGAGGCCGAGATCCGCGGCCACCGCCGCACCTACATCGGCGCGATGCCCGGCAAGATCATCAACGCCATGATCTCTGCCAAGAGCTCGAACCCCCTGATGCTTCTGGACGAGATCGACAAGCTGGCAGGCGACTTCCGGGGCGACCCGGCGGCCGCTCTGCTGGAAGCCCTCGACCCCGAGCAGAACAGCACCTTCAACGACCATTTCATCGATATGCCGTTTGATTTGAGCCATGTGCTCTTCATCACCACGGCCAACGACCTCAGCGCCATCCCCGGCCCGCTGCGCGACCGCATGGACGTCATCGAGCTGCCCAGCTACACCCGGGTGGAAAAGTACAACATCGCCCGGAAGCATCTGGTCCCCAAGCAGCTGGACGCCTGCGGCCTGACCGGCAAGGTCACCTTCTCCCAGAGCGCCCTCTACGGCATCATCGACGGCTACACCCGCGAGGCCGGCGTCCGCAATCTGGAGCGCACCATCACCAGCGTCCTGCGCAAGTGCGCCCGGAAGATCGCTTCCGGCGAGGCGGAGAATGTCTCCGTCACTGGCACCGGCCTCGAAAAGCTGCTGGGACCCCGCATGGTCAAGCCCGAATTCCTCAACCGCACCAACGCCATCGGCATCGCCAACGGTCTGGCATGGACCAGCATCGGCGGCGAGACCCTGCCCATCGAGGTGCAGGTCATCGACAACGGCAGCGGCAAGATCACCGTCACCGGTTCTCTGGGCGACGTGATGAAGGAGAGCGCCCAGCTGGCCATCACCTACGCCCGCGTCCATGCCGCCGAGTACGGCATCGACTCCGAGCGCCTCAAGAAGTGCGACCTGCACATCCACGCCCCGGAGGGTGCAGTCCCCAAAGACGGCCCCTCTGCCGGCGTCACCCTGACCACGGCCCTCATCTCCTGCCTGTCCGGCATCCCGGTGCGGGGCGATGTGGCCATGACCGGCGAGATCACCCTCCACGGCAATGTGCTGCCCATCGGCGGCCTCCGCGAGAAGAGCATGGCCGCTTACCGCGAGGGGATGAAGACCGTCCTCATCCCGAAGGACAACCTGTCCGATCTGTACGAGGTGGACGACGAGGTCAAGAAGAACATCGAGTTCCTGCCCATGTCCAACCTGTCGCAGGTCCTCGCCGCAGCCCTCCTCAAGCCCAAGACGGTGTCTGCGGGCCACCCCCGCACCAGGAAGGTAAAGCCCGCTGAGGCTGCGGCCCTGCCGCAGACGGCTGAAAAACCGCAGCCGGGCGCGGTCTGCTGAGGGAAAAGAACTCCTTCCACCGCTGACGCGGTCCCCCTCCCTCAAGGAGGGAGGCTTTGGCATACCGGAAAGCTTTTCCTCTTCGCTAGAGGCTCCCTCACTGAGGGAGCTGGCATCGCGTAAGCGATGACTGAAGGAGTTGGGATAGATGGCATTTATCAAAGAAAGGAAAGCTCCATGAACTATAACAAAGCGGATTTCATTGCAAGCTACGGCATTTCCAGCCAGCTGCCCGAGAGCGACCGCCCGGAGCTGAGCTTCTCCGGCCGCTCCAACGTGGGCAAATCCAGCCTCATCAATAAGCTCTGCAACCGCAAGAATCTCGCCCGCGTGTCCAGCACGCCGGGCAAGACGGCGACCATCAACTTCTACGCGGTGGATGACTGCTACTTCGTGGACCTGCCCGGCTACGGCTATGCCAAGGTGAGCAACGCCGACCGTGAGCGCTGGGACGACCTCATCAACAGCTACTTCGAGGCTCAGCGCCACCACACCCTGCTGGTCCAGCTCATCGACTGCCGTCACGCCCCCAGCGCCGACGACATCCAGATGCTGCATTATCTCCACTACCACAACATCCCCTTCGTCGTGGCCCTGACCAAGGCGGATAAGCTCAAGAAGAGCCAGCTGGCCCAGACGCAGGAGGAGTTCGAAAAGCTCTGCCTGCCCTACGGCTGCCAGAAGGTGGTGCTGACCAGCGGCGAGAGCGGCTACGGCATCCCGGAGCTGCAGGCTGTGCTGAACGCAGCCGTCGCCGCCGAGTACGAGGCAAACGCAGAGGACGCGGAGTAACGCAATGGCTTACAACGAATTTGCTTATTTCTACGATGAGTTCAACGGCGAGGCCGACTACGAGGCCCTGTATGCTCACATCAAAAAAGAGCTGGAAGCCCACGGTCTCCATGACGGCATCCTCGCCGACCTGGGCTGCGGGACAGGAGAGCTGACCCTGATGCTCACGCAGGCGGGTTACG
>OLPY01002369.1_pt1 | contig 11527 bp, 10 predicted proteins | sample 1672481 | NCBI WGS metagenome assembly OLPY01 (sample SAMEA3136691, study PRJEB25190) | human gut metagenome | biome: human gut; feature: human-associated habitat; material: faeces | place: Austria | collected 2013 | reverse complement strand
GTTCCGTCTTTGACCGGTTCTGCACTATGAAGTTTTCAAGGTTCTTGCTGTCTCATTCGAAACAGCTCATTTATTATAGCGCTTCAGTTGGCTCTTGTCAAGCACTTTTTCAAACTTTTTTAAAAAGTTTTCAGTGCCCACAAGCGCATCCAATGCCATGAAAGGCTTGGAGCCTGCACGCTGCGCCTCCGAGAAGCGTGCGCTTTTCGGTGACGACAAGATAAAATTTTACTCGTGTTGCAGGCACTTGTCAACAACTTTTTTCAAACTTTTTTGATTTTCCTTCCCGGGAGGCGAACGCCCGCCGCTGCATACACCTCGTCATACAAAAACGCCCGGCACTTGCCGGACGTTTGCGCATTTCGTATTTGTTTTTGCAGGCTACTTCTTCTCCGGATCTTTGGAGCGACGGCGTTCTGCCAGGCGCATCATGGATTCTTCCTTCTCGATGGCTTTTTTCGCCTTTGCGATTCGCTCTCTGGCCTCCTTGGTCTCTCGAATGCCTTCCTTCGCTTTCTGCATCGCCCGCTTCTCATCGCGCTTTGCATCCGCCAGGCGTTCCTTGTTTCCCGTCAACATATCCGGCGTTCGATACTCGATGGAAAGGGCAATCCGGAAGCGGCACATGCCCAGCAGGAACAGAGCGGTGCCCACCAGGGTCAGGATTTTGAAATCCAGGAGCATCATGTTGTAGAACATGTATACGCCAAACAGGGTCATCACAATGCCCAGGGCCTCCGTAAAGCGATCCAGCGGCGATTGCGTCTGGAAGTTGAAATTCACCGACAAAACTGCTTTTAGCCCCTCTAGGGTCATCCACAGGGCGAATACCGCCGTGATTGCCACATCCTCCGTCACCTGTCCGGACAGAAATACGCAGCCCAAAATCACGGAAGTAAATCCTTCCACGTTCACTTCCTTCTTTGATTCATAGGAACTCATATTGGTCACTCTGTTCACCACCAGCTCGCAGATGCCCATCAGGAGAACCGCCATGCCAACGATAAAAGCAACTCCCACAAACGGCACGCTGGCGTTTGCGATGCAGAATGTTCCGACGCCCACTACCAGCAGGCTTACAAGCATCATCAATGATCTCATGTTTTACTTCCTTCCAACTTTTAATATCTGTAATATTACCATTTTCAACCGCCCATTTCAACCGGCTCCCGCCGCTCTATGGCATTCGCTACACATCGAAGGGCACCGCGCCGGCTTTGGTTTTTAGCGGATAAAATTAGTTGCGATGGGTTCTTCCGGTTCCGGGAATTCGATGCCGACGGCTCTTCCCGCTTCAAAACACTTAATCATCCACGCCATGTTCCGGCCCAGGGTCCGCATGGTCTGCATTCCCTCCAGGTCGTGAAGCACTTCATCCGGATTGTTTCCATGAACGCCGTTCCAATACTGGGAGGATACGACGGGCATTTGGGATATGGTAAAAAATTTATTCAAACGGTCGAAGGTGGCCGTTGTGCCGGAACGCCGGCAGGATGCGATGGCGGCCGCCGGTTTTCCTTTTAGGTAAGCGGAATCACACGCGTAAAAGACCCGCTCCAGAAGGGACACAATCGCCCCGGAAGGTCCGCCGTAATATACCGGAGAACCTACCACCAGACCGGAGCAATCCCGCAGCTTCTCGATTACCGTATTCACCGGATCTCCGTCCATGATGCAGCGGCCGGTCCGGCTGCAATATCCGCACGCTTTGCAGCCCGGGATGTTGACTGCGCCCACATGAAGAATCTCCGTCTGCAGCCCCGAATCCTCAATGACATCGGACACTTCCCGCAGTGCCGTGTGAGTGCATCCGAACTGATGCGGGCTGCCGTTCAGCAATAGTACTTTATCCATCTTTTTCTCTCCTCTGCTGTCCCTCACGATATAAAAGGACAAAAGGCCGGATGCATTGCACCCGGCCTTCATTTTCTCTTCTGTTCCGATTAGTTGCCGGCAACCTGGGCAGCTACTTCTGCAGCGAAGTCATCTTCTTTCTTCTCGATTCCTTCACCAACTTCGTAACGGATCATGGAAACAACTTCCATATCCTTGCCGATTTCCTTAGCCGCATTAGCAACATACTGCTGTACGGAAACATCGCCATCCTTTACGAACGGCTGGTCCAGAAGGCATACTTCCTTCAGTTCCTTCTTGATCTTTCCGGCAACGATTCTCTCTACCATTTCCGGCTTCTTTCCTTCGTTCAGAACCTGCTCGGTCAGGATTTTCTTCTCGTTCTCCAGATATTCCGGATCAACGCCGTCTTCGTTGACGAACTTCGGATTCATGGAAGCAACCTGCATTGCAACGTCCTTACCTACAGCAGCGATTTCATCTGCAGCAGCATCGGTCTTGATACCAACGATTACGCCGATTCTTCCGCCGCCGTGGGTGTAACCAACGTATACCACGCCGTCTTCCTCAACCTTTGCGAATCTTCTGATGCTCAGGTTCTCACCGATCTTAGCAACCTTTGCAGTCAGAGTTTCCTGTACGGTTCCTTCACCGAAAGGCTCTGCCATGAACTGCTCCATCGGCATATTTCCCTTTACCAGAACTTCCTTTGCCAGGTCCTCAACGAACTCGATGAACTCTTCGTTCTTTGCAACGAAGTCGGTCTCGGAGTTCACTTCAACGATGGAAGCAGTCTTGTTTCCTTCACCGAAAGCAACTCTTACCAGACCTTCTGCAGCGATTCTGCCGGCCTTCTTCTGAGCCTTCATGATTCCCTTTTCTCTCAGGTAATCGATTGCCTTTTCAATATCACCGTCTGTTTCAACCAGTGCCTTCTTGCAGTCCATCATTCCTGCGCCGGTACGCTCACGCAGTTCTTTTACGAGTGCAGCTGTTACAGCCATGTCTTTGTCCTCCTGTTATCAATATGCAATTTGAAAAATGCGGCTCCCCCGGATAACATCTGAAGAAGCCGCCACCTGTCGGTTAATTATTCTTCGTCTGCAGCTTCCTCAGCAGCTTCTTCTACATCTGCTGTCTCTTCTGCAGCGCCTTCGTCAAAGCTCTCGCCCTGCTTAGCTTCTACGATAGCATCTGCCATTACCGATGTGATCAGCTTAACCGCTCTGATCGCGTCATCGTTTGCCGGGATGATGTAGTCTACATCGTCCGGATCGCAGTTGGTGTCTACGATACCAACAACCGGAATTCCCAGAATGCGAGCTTCCTTAACGGCAATCTTTTCCTTCTTCGGGTCAACAACGAAGATTGCACCAGGCATTCCCTTCATGTCCTTGATTCCGCCCAGGAACTTCTCCAGCTTCTCAGCTTCGTTTCTGATTTTCAGGATTTCCTTCTTCGCATACTTGTTGATAGTGCCATCCTCTTCCATCTCTCTGATCTCGTTGAGACGTTCGATTCTCTTGCTGATGGTCTTGTAGTTGGTCAGCATTCCGCCCAGCCATCTCTCGTTAACGAAGTACATACCGCAACGGTTTGCTTCGTCCTTGATTGCAGCCTGAGCCTGCTTCTTTGTGCCGACGAACAGTACCGGCTTACCGGTTGTGCCAACCTCTCTCATGAAATCATAAGCATCGTCGATCATCTTGATGGTCTTCTGCAGGTCGATGATGTAAATTCCATTTCTCTCTGTGAAGATGTACGGAGCCATCTTAGGGTTCCATCTTCTGGTCTGGTGTCCGAAATGAACACCGGCTTCAAGTAACTGTTTCATAGAAACTACTGACATTATAATACCTCCGGTTTCGTTTCTTCCATCGTGCGTCTTTGCCTTCAACCTTCCTTCTTTTATAAAAGAAGGCACCGCGGCATCCTCACGATGTGCAAAATATAAAATATTGCGGCATAAAGCCTGCGTGTGGAAACACGCTCATATATTATATTGTAAAGAGTTCTTGATTGCAAGGTTTTTTTCAATTATAATAGTCATGTCTTTTTTGAGGGAACCCCCTCAAATCACTACGTTTTTTATATTTAATTTAAGGAGCTGTTTTAATGGAAAAGTATTTCAAACTTAAGGAAAACGGCACGGATGTCCGCACCGAGGTCATCGCCGGCGTTACCACCTTCCTGTCGATGGTGTACATCCTGGCGGTTAACCCGAGCATCCTGTCCGCAGCCGGAATGGATTCCGCGGCTGTATTCACCGCTACCGCTGTTTCCGCGTTCTTCGGCACACTGTTCATGGCATTCTTTGCCAACTACCCGGTTGCTCTGGCTTCCGGAATGGGTCTGAACGCATACTTTGCATTCTCCGTGTGCATCCCGATGGCAAAGGCGGGAATCAACGACCCATGGAAAATCGCACTTACCGCAGTACTGGTAGAAGGTATCATCTTCGTCCTGCTGTCCCTCACCAATTTCCGGGAAAAGCTGGTTAACGATGTTCCGTCCAACCTGAAGTACGGTATCACCGCCGGAATCGGTCTCTTCATTACCATCGTAGGTCTCAAGGGTGCCGGCGTTGTAATCGGAAGCGAATCCACCCTGGTGGATCTGGGTTCTGTATCCACCCCGCAGTTCGTTCTGGCGATGGTTGGCTTCGTCATCATCTGCGTACTGGTTCACTACAACGTTCCGGGCGCTGTGCTCTGGGGCATCCTTCTCACTTGGATTATGGGCATCATCGCTCAGCTCACCGGTTGGTACCACGTTGACCCGGCGAAAGAGGTATACTCTCTGATTCCGAGCCTCTCCGGCGCATCCTTCATCCCGAAGGCACCGACCATGTTCGCCTTTGATTTCGCATGGGTGGGAAAGAACATCGTGGAGTTCGCGGTAATCGTCTTCTCCTTCCTGTTCGTTGACCTGTTCGATACCGTTGGAACCCTGATCGGCGTGGCTTCCAAGGGCGGCCTGCTGGACGAGAACGGAAACCTGCCTCGCGCGAAAGGCGCTCTGCTCTCCGATGCATTCGGTACCATCCTGGGTGCTTGCTTCGGTACTTCTACCGTAACCAGTTACGTAGAGTCCACCGCAGGTGTTGCTGCCGGCGGAAGAACCGGTCTCACCGCAGTGGTTACCGGCGTGCTGTTCCTGATTTCCCTGTTCTTCTCGCCAATCTTCCTGGCGATTCCGGGATTCGCTACCACTCCGGCGCTGGTATACGTTGGTCTTCTGATGCTGACTTCGGTTAAAAACATGGACTTCGACTCCGACATTGCCGACACGGCCGGCGGTTTCATGGCCATCATCATGATGCCGTTCACCTATTCCATCGCAAACGGAATCATGTTCGGAATGATCACTTGGGTTCTCCTCAAGGTCATCACCAAGAAGGCAAAGGACATCGCTCCGGTTATGTGGGTTGCATTCTTCCTGTTTGCACTGCGTCTGGGAACGCTGGCATACGGAATCGGCTTCCATTAAGAACCGCCCGGGTTTCCGGGATGGTTAAGCTAGATAGTGAAAATCCTGCCACTTCGGATGAAGCGGCAGGATTTTTCGTTTGTAACGATATTTGAGATTGTGAGTAAAATCAATCAGAGATTGCTTACATCTGGTCGTGATTTAACATCGCATCGTTTCTTGAAAGCAGATACACGCAGTACTGGTTCATGCTGATGCCTTCCCTTTTGGAATTCTCTGCCAATGATCTGTGCAGACTTTTTGGAATTCTCAATTTGAACTGTCCCGAATAGTCCTCCAGGCTGTCGGGTTCGTGAATCTCAATACCTTCTTCCAACGCCGCTTCAAGCCAAGCACGCTTTGCATCCAGTGCATTCTCTATTGTGCTTGCTACGGTTTCCCCACAAGTAATGCATCCCGGCAAATCCGGATAGGATGCGACAAACCCGCCTTCTTCTTTATCCTCTACAATTTCCATACGATAAGACATCGCCATGTATTCATTCAGTGTCTTCATTTTCCATCGCCTCACTTTCTACAATCCGGCGTACCATTTCTACATATATTTTCTTGATGGGTTCATGTTTCGGTATCGTAATCGGCCTGCAGCCTTGTTTTCTAAATGTATAATGGCTGCTTCCGCCTCTGGGCTGGTCATATTATACGTGGTATCGTATTTGGTGTCAATAATGTTTGTTTTACTTTTCAGGCATAGAACGATTGTTGTTTGCGTGCACCTTGCCTCTGTCAGCGATTTTTATTCTTCATGCTTCTAGATATTGGATTCTAATTTTAATCAATCAATATATGCAAGTATGAATTATACCTCCGAATGTGAAGTTGGTGTGAAGTGTTATGCAGAACCACCTCCCAAGGGGCAATCTGCACAACATCTTCCCACATCGTTCGGGGCAAACTCGGCAGAAATAAGGAGCTCGTGTGAAAAGTTATGCGGATGAGGGGTTTGAGAGAGAATCTGCACAACCGTTTCTCCTAAGCGATGAATGGCACCGCCTGAAACCCCGGCCGGGGCGAATTTGTTTTTGGGAGAATTGGAATTTCGAAAGAAATGTTGTGCAAAACCCATCGATAGCCCCCGAAATGCACAACACTTCACGTCAACTTCACAAACGCCGCGAATCCGTCAATAAAAAAAGGAGATTCCGAAGAACCTCCCTTTACATCCTATTCCTCTGCCAGCCAGATGGCGGCTTTTACCGCTTTGTGCCAGCCCTTTAGGAGAGCCGCCCGCTTCGCCTCGTCCATCTCCGGGCGGAATACGCGTTCCACTTCCTTGTTCTCGATGATGTCGTCGGTGGAATCGTAGTAACCCACCGCCAGGCCCGCCAGGTACGCCGCACCCAGGGACGTGGACTCGATGGATTTGCACCGAACAATTTCCGTGTCCGATACGTCCGCCTGGAACTGCATCAGGAAATTGTTCCGGCAGGCGCCGCCGTCGACTTTAAGGGCCACGATGCGCTGCCCCAGATCCTCTGCCATGGCAGACAGCAAATCCTCGTTCTGATATGCCAGGGATTCCAGCGTCGCGCGGACAATCTGGTTCCGATCCGTGCCCCGGGTGATCCCGAAAATCGCCCCCCGAGCATCCGGCTCCCAGTACGGAGCACCGATTCCCGTAAAGGCCGGCACCATGTACACGCCTTCGCCGTCGCCGGCTTCCAAAGCCATTCGCTCCGACTCCGGCGATTCCGACATGAACTTCATCTCATCCCGCAGCCACTGAATGGCGGCGCCGCACACGAAAGCGGAACCTTCCAAAGCGTAGCTTACTTTGCCGTCCAGCCCCCAAGCGATGGTGGTAAGCAGTCCGGAATCGCTGAACACCGGACGGTCGCCGGTATTTAGAAGAAGGAAGCTGCCGGTGCCGTAGGTGCACTTCGCCTCGCCCACTTCAAAACAGGTCTCCCCGAACAGGGCCGCCTGCTGGTCTCCCGCAGAACCGGTGATGGGAATCGGACCGCCGAAGAGTTCCGAAATGGTCTCCCCGTAATGGCCGGAGCATTCCACCGGTTTCGGCAGCATGCACTTCGGAATGTCCAGCAGCGCCAGGATTTCATCGTCCCAATCCAGCGTATGAATATTGAACAGCATGGTACGGGCCGCGTTGGAATAGTCCGTCACGTGCACCTCGCCGCCGGTCATTTTCCAGATCAGCCAGCTCTCAATGGTTCCGAAGAGCAGTTCCCCCCGCTCTGCCCGCTCCCGAGCGCCATCCACGTGGTCCAGAATCCACTTAATCTTCGTCCCGCTGAAATAGGCATCGATGATCAGTCCGGTTTTGCGGCGAATCATCTCCTCGTGTCCCTGTTTCTTCAGCGCCTCCGCATAATCCGAGGTACGCCGGCACTGCCACACGATGGCGTTGTAAATCGGCTTCCCGGTGACCTTGTCCCACACCACCGTGGTCTCCCGCTGGTTGGTAATTCCCAAAGCCACAATATCCCGATAATTCAGATTGTGTTTCAGCATCGCCTCCTGGGCTACCGAAATCTGCGTCGCCCAGATCTCCGTGGCATCGTGCTCCACCCAGCCCTCTTTCGGAAAATACTGGGGAAACTCCCGCTGCGCCGAACTGATGGTGTTGCCCTGCTTATCGTAAATCACGCAACGGGCACTGGTCGTCCCCTCGTCCATCGCCATGATGTATTTCTTCATCTTTCACCTCACACTTTCCCGGAACCCGCCGTCACACGAACAGCGCCATGATTCCGTTGCTGATATCGATTCCCCGTTCCGTCAATCTCAACCCCTCGTCGGTCATCTCCAGAAACCCGCCGGCCTCGTACTCTCTCGCTTCCGGCAGCGCCTCTCGAAAGTATTCCCAGAAAGCCTCCTCGCTTCCCAGAACGTCCCGGTATCGAACGCCCTCTTCCCGCCGCAATCCGGTAAAAACAGCCTCCGATATATCGTCCCCCTCCGAGTTTTCGTGCACTTCCACAAAAGCAAGTTCGCCCCGGTCCAGCATTTCCGAGTAGGCCTTCAAATCCGTCTCGTTCACCATCCGCCGGTGTCCCGTATAAGAAGAAGCCCCCAGGCCCAGACCCACGTACTCCGCCATGTTCCAGTACTTGGAGTTATGCCGGGACTCATATCCCGGCCGAGCAAAATTGGAAATCTCGTAATGTCGGTAACCCTTCTCCCGAAGAACCTGAATCCCCCGGTGATACATCTCCCGATCCGTTTCGTCCGGCACTTCCCGAAGTTTTCCCGCTTCGAAATCCCGGAAAAAGGATGTTCCCTCCTCCAGCTGCAGGCTGTAGAAGGAAATGTGTTCCGGTTCCAGAGCGGCGATGGCTTCCAGATCCTCCATGGCATCGGAGACATCGGTTCCCGGTATGGCAAAAATAAGATCCAAGTTGATGTTATGAAATCCGGCTTCCCGGGCCATTTTCACATCCCGGCGAACCTCTTCCGCCGTATGAATCCGCCCCAAATACCGGAGCCGCCGGTCATCCATGCTCTGAACGCCCATGGACAGCCGATTGATGCCGACGTTCCCATATCCTGCCAGACTTTCTTCCGTTAAGGTTCCCGGGTTGGCTTCCAGGGTCACTTCTGCACCTTCCGTAATCCGAAAGGCTTTTCGAACTTCTTCCAGAACATGTCCGATCTGTTCCGGCGTAAGGAGGGACGGCGTCCCTCCGCCAAAATAGATGGTATCCGCCTCCGGAACCTCTCGGCTCCGAAGACGGATTTCTTCTATCAGATGATTCACATACTCCTGCCGAACCTCAGGCCCTGCCGGGCCGGACAGGAATGCACAGTAGTTGCATTTTTTTACGCAGAAGGGAATGTGGATGTAAATTCCCGCCTTATTCGGTGTCGTCAAACTTGAGCACCTCCGTAAACGCTTCCTGCGGCACTTCCACGGTACCGAACTGGCGCATCCGCTTCTTTCCTTCTTTCTGCTTCTCCAGCAGCTTCTTCTTCCGGGAGATATCGCCGCCGTAGCACTTGGCGATAACGTCCTTCCGGTAGGCGCGCACCGTCTCTCGGGCGATGATTTTGCGGCCCACGGCAGCCTGAATCGGCACCTCGAACTGGTGCATCGGAATGATTTTCTTCAGTTTTGCGCAGATGTTCCGACCCTTAGCGTAAGCTTCCTCTTCCGGCACGATGGAGCTGAAGGCATCGATGACTTCCTTGTTCAGGAGGATGTCCAGCTTCACCAGCTTCGCCGGGCGGTATTCCTGGAATTCGTAATCCAGGGAGGCGTAGCCCCGGGTACGGGATTTCAGTGCGTCAAAGAAATCGTAGATGACTTCGTTCAGCGGAATATCGTAGGTGAGGAGCACGCGGGTCTCCGTCAGGTATTCCATGTGGGTCATGTTGCCCCGACGACTCTGGCACAGGGTCATGATGCTGCCCACGTAATCCTTCGGCGTCATGATTTCTGCTTTTACGATTGGCTCCTCGATGCGGCTGATTTCCGCCGGATCCGGCAGGTTGGTCGGATTCTGAATCATCCGTTCCGTGCCGTCGGCCATGATGACCTTGTAGATTACGCTGGGCAAGGTGGTGATGACGTCCAGGCCGAATTCCCGTTCCAGCCGCTCCACGATGACATCCATGTGCAGGAGGCCCAGGAAACCGCAGCGGTAGCCGAAGCCCAGGGCGGCGGAGTTCTCCGGTTCAAACTGGAACGCCGCATCGTTTACCTGAAGTTTCTCCAGAGCATCTTTGATATTCTCGTATTTCTCGCCTTCTGCCGGGTACACGCCGCAGTACACCATGGACTGGGCTTTTTTGTATCCCTTCAGCGGCTTGTCCGTCGGCTTGTCGGTGTGGGTGATGGTGTCGCCCACCCGGGCGTCCGCCACCCGCTTGATGCTGGCGCACACGTATCCTACTTCACCGGCCTTCAGCTCTTTGGACGGAACCATGCCCGGAATGCAGTAGCCTACTTCCGTTACCTCGTAGCTCTTGCCGGTATTCATGAGCTGAATGAAATCTCCTTTTTTTACCGAGCCATCGAAAATGCGGGTGTAGATGACCACGCCCTTGTAGCTGTCGTAATAGGAGTCGAAGATGAGGCCCTTCAAGCGGCCATTCGGATCTCCCTGTGGCGGCGGAATTACCTGAACCAGCTTCTCCAGCATGTCGTCGATGCCCATGCCGGTCTTTGCCGAGATCAGGGGCGCATCCTCCGCGTCGATTCCGATAATATCTTCGATTTCTTCCTTGGCTTCATCCGGGCGGGCGCTGTCCAGATCCATTTTGTTCAACACCGGCAGAATCTCCAGGTCCTCGTCCAGGGCCAGGTAGACATTTCCCAAAGTCTGTGCTTCCACGCCCTGGGTGGCATCCACCACCAGCACGGCACCGTCGCAAGCAGCCAAAGAACGGGACACCTCGTAGTTGAAGTCCACGTGTCCCGGTGTGTCGATCAGGTTCAGGATGTACTCTTCTCCATCCCCAGCCTTGTAGTGGAGGCGGGTGGTCTGCAGTTTGATGGTGATTCCCCGCTCCCGTTCAATATCCATGTTGTCCAGATACTGTTCCTTCATATCTCGGGACTGCACCAGCCCCGTCTTCTCGATCAGTCGGTCCGCCAAAGTGGACTTACCGTGGTCGATATGAGCAATAATACTGAAATTTCGTATATTCTTCAGATAATCCATTTTTCCTCCGATAACGTCTATATTTATTCATATTATATTATACGCAATTTGCCCCGAAAATGATACAAAAAAATATTTCCTCGGATTGCAAAAAATCCTTGAAACTTCGCCATTCCTAATATATAATGAGCGTTGCGAATTAATACTATTTTAGAGAAAAGTGGGGTAAACAAAATGGCAAACATTAAATCCGCAAAGAAAAGAATTAGAGTTATCGACAAGAAGACTGCTCGCAACGCTCGTATCAAGGGTCACATGAAGCAGGCTGAAAAGAACTACCTGAAGGCTCTCGCTGCAGGTAACGTTGATGACGCAACCAAGGCATTTGTTGTTCTGGAGAAAGAGCTGATGCAGGCTGCTTCCAAGAACACAATCCACAAGAAGACCGCTTCCAGAAAAGTCAGCAGAATGGCTGCAAGACTGAACGCTCTGAAAGCACAGAACTAATTCTCACCCGTCCCCACATTGCGTACCAGTTAAGTGCGCCGGAACGATGGACTTGTCTCACCATCGTTCCATTTTTTATTGCCTTTTTTTGGCGGGGCCGAGCGGCGGGCGCG
>OLPY01002367.1_pt1 | contig 11534 bp, 10 predicted proteins | sample 1672481 | NCBI WGS metagenome assembly OLPY01 (sample SAMEA3136691, study PRJEB25190) | human gut metagenome | biome: human gut; feature: human-associated habitat; material: faeces | place: Austria | collected 2013 | reverse complement strand
GCGCACCCTGTCATATAAGCTGGACTTACGCTGACACGCTACACACTTTTTCATGGCGATATTGATTTTTGCAAAATGAAAACGAGTAGCTGGTAAACTGGATTTACGCTTACTTGCTACTCGTTTCTTGTAATTATATTTCCTCTTTTTCAAAAAGTCAAACAAAATTTTCCTTACATTCTCTCTTCTTTTTACGCATAACAAAAGCGGGTGATGGGAATCGAACCCACGTATCCAGCTTGGAAGGCTGGTGTTCTACCATTGAACTACACCCGCGTCTTAAAGACAAGTAATATGATATCACATCTCAGAAAAAATGCAAGCCTTTTTTTTATTTTTTGATCACTTTTATTACTTTTTGTCCACTTTATTTTCTGACCGCTATTTTATCTATTTCGGTTCTTTTCCTTCCATTTCCACATATATTTTATCAATCACCTGTTTTCTATCCGATCGGAGTTCCTTTTATGTTTTCCAGATTAAAATCAAAAAATATTATACGGATCTGTTTTCTTTTCCTCGCGGCTTTCTTTGTGGGAACCGGCGCTGCATTTCTGCATGATCATTTCTTTTCAGCCGCTGTTCCCACCTCTTCTGAAGGCAACTGGGGGCTCAGCTTCCAAACGGATGGGGATCCCCCTGTCGGCAATGCCACATTTGACGAGTTGAAAAAATTTGATGCCTTTTACGCACAGGACACCGGCGAAAAGGTAATCTACCTTACTTTCGATGCCGGTTATGAAAATGGAAATACACCGGCTATTCTGGAAGCTCTTACGAAACATCAGGCTCCGGCAACGTTCTTCGTCGTCGGCACACTTCTGGAAAGCAATCCAGAACTTATCAAACAGATCCTCGCTGCCGGTAACACCATCGGCAACCACACCTGGCATCACAAAGACATGTCACAGATTTCTACAATGGAATCCTTTTCTGAAGAAATCCAGACAGTTGAAAAACTGTATCAGCAGATCACCGGACAGGAAATTTCCAGATTTTATCGTCCACCACAAGGCAAATACAGCGAAGCCAACCTGAAAATGGCACAGGATCTTGGCTATCATACCTTCTTCTGGAGTCTTGCCTACGTCGACTGGTATCAGGATAGCCAGCCATCCCACGAAGAGGCTTTTGAAAAGCTGCTTGGGCGGATCCATCCCGGTGCCATCGTTTTACTCCACAGTACGTCCTCTACAAACGCTGAAATCTTAGATGAACTTCTCACCAAATGGGAAGAAATGGGTTATCATTTTGCTTCTCTTGATGACCTTATAAAAGCTACTGCATCTTAGGAATTTTTCTCTATCACTTTATCGGAGGATTCTCTAATCGATCAGTCCATATTTCTTCATCGCATAAGCAATTCCATCTTCTTCAACGGTCTTTGTAATAAATTCTGTATAAGGTTCCAGCACCTGGTCATGCGCGCCCATCGCAATCGCATGCCCGGCATGCCGGAACATGGCCAGATCATTGCTGCTGTCTCCAAATACATACGACTGATCTCTCGTCATTCCAAAATGCTCCAGTACCCAGTCAATCGCAGTTCCTTTTGTATAGCCCTTCAGGATACATTCAAACGTATTACTTCCACGGTCGATTACTTCCATATCATCTTTGATAAATTCAAAAAATGCTTTTACATCACTTTTTTCATCCGTATAAATAAAGATTTTATCATATGGACATCTTCTCTGCTCCATATAACGCTCGATTCCAAGTCCACGGTTATTCATGTATTTTTTTGTATTTTCCAATCTGTCAAATCTTGAAACTCTTGAAGTGAAATACACATCTTCTGCTCCCTCAAAAATCCCATCAATCTGACATTTTGTCATATAATCAGCGATCTCATCGCCCCTCTCCGGATCCAGATGCTTTTCAAAAATAATTTCTTCATCAAATGTAAAATAAATCCCACATCCACACAAATATCCATCAAATGGAAGTTTTTTCAGTTCCACCGGAACACTGCAGTATGTTCTTCCTGTATTAATAAATAAAAAATGTCCTGCGTCGTGTGCCCTTTTAAGTGCATCTACCGTACTTGCGGGAATCTCTTTTGTAATCTCACTGAGTACGGTCCCATCAATATCAAAAAATAATGCTGCTCTATTCATTCTACCTTTTCCTCCCGGTTATACTCCAATTACACGATACTCATTATACTCATATCTCACCATTATGCGCAACCCTTTTTCATTTTCTGCAAAATATCTGTGATAAATACCATTTTGACTTCTCCATATAAAAGTAATATAATAGATGTTGTACAATTTGAAAAAGGGGTAATAATAATGAATAAAAGAATCGATAAGAAAAAACAGAAAAGAACACTTGAATCAGCAGTAACTGCTACAGCTACATCATCAGCACCGGCTACAGCAACTCCTGTTGTAGAGATAAAAGAAGTTGTAAAAGAAGTCAAAGTACCAGTAGAAGTTCCTGCCAAAAATCCTGCATTTTATGTTCAGTACCAGAGTGCAGAATATACTGTAGCCGCTATCACAGAACGTGTGATCGCTGACTGCAATGCAAAGGGACACGCTGTAGAAAATCCGGAAGCTCTCTCCATTTATCTGAAACCAGAAGATAAAAAAGCATATTACACCCTTGGAGGGTTCAATGGATATATTGAATTATAAAGGAGTATTTTATGGCGCTTAACTTTCAACAGCTTGGAATGCTTGCAAAACTGAAATCCGCATTTTCCACTTTTCAACAGGAGCATCCTAAATTTATGCCTTTTATTCATGCAGTAAAAGGAGATGCATGCCGCAAAGACAGCATCATCGAAATCTCCGTCAAATCTCCGGAAGGACGGAATTATACCACTAATTTCCGTGTTACCGAAAAGGATTTGGAACTTATCCAGATGCTGAAAGATATGCAGGAAAACCAATAAAGTAAAAAAAGCAGGTAAGAAAGGATAAAATTTCTTACCTGCTCTTTTTCTATCTTACTTTAGCATTTCTTTGCTAATACAAAGGAATGGCCTTCCATTTTTATTGCCTGAAGGCTGACTTTTTTACCGGTATATAAATCCATATACTCTCCCTCTTCTTCGATCCAGGCTGTCCGGTCCTCTTCTGCGAAATTAAAAAGTGCTGTCATCTGCTCGCCCTCCAGTTCCCGCACAACTCCAAGGATTCCATTTTCCCAGGTATCAAGCGTCCAGACATTTGCCGATGCGTCAAATACTTTTTCCTTACTTCGGATGGATCTAAGTTTTCCAATTCCATCAAACAGTTCTTTTTGTACCGTTCCGTTTCTCTTTCGTCCGTCTGCCAGCTTCCAGTCAAATTTTCCTCTGTGGATATACCTGGAATCAACCCGTTTTTCCGGATCATTTTTATAAGTATAATCATTTACCTGACCAATCTCATCTCCACTGTAAAGCATTGGAATTCCGGATTGCACCATCATATATGCATGCAGCATCAGATCAAATCTGACTGCTCTTTTTTTCTTTTCTTCATTTTGTTCAAATCCGGCACTTTCAATTCCACACATGGAAGCTGTCGTTGCACAGAATCTGGCATCTCCTGTTATCGGATCTTCATTATAAAGTTCCCCGCGGCTCACACTTTCTGCGATTTTTCCTGTGAAAAAGTCATTCAGATATCTTTTGTGTGGGACTTCCTGCATTCCCCAACCGGCAAGTGTCTGAAAATCCAGTCCCCATCCAATATCATCATGACATCTGAGGTAATTTAAGAAAGTATACTCTTTCGGAAGGTTGTTCATAATATCAAGCTGCATCCGTAAAAGTCTGGTATCTCTCGTCGCAACCGTATTCCATGTAGTAGCCATCATGGTTACATTATAAAGCATATGACATTCCGGCTTTTCTATGGTACCAAAATAAGGAACTACTTTTTCCGGTTCCATCACGACTTCCCCTAATAATACAACCGACGGACACACAATCTCCCCGATCATACGCATCATCCTGACTATCGTGTGTACCTGTGGAAGATTTCTGCAGCTTGTCCCCATTTCCTTCCAAATATAAGGAACTGCATCGATCCGCAGAATGTCAATCCCCTGATTGACCAGGAAAAGGAAATTATACATCATTTCGTTAAACACCCTCGGATTCTTATAATTCAGATCCCACTGGTAAGGATAAAAGGTAGTTAACACGTAGTGTCCGATTTCAGGAAGCCAGGTGAAATTCCCCGGTGCAGTTTCCGGAAATACCTGTGGCACTGTTTTCTCATATTCTCTGACATAGTTTTCATTGTCACAGAAAAAATACCGGCTCATATATTCGCCTTCACCCATTCTTGCCTTCTGTGCCCATTCATGATCTTCGGAAGTATGGTTCATTACAAAATCCATACACAGATTCATGTCTTTTTCATGGCAGGCTTCAGCCAGATCTGCAAGGTCTTCTATGGTTCCAAGTTCCGGCTTTACTTTTCTGAAATCCGCAACCGCATAGCCTCCATCGGATCTTCCCTTTGGCGAATCGAGAAACGGCATCAGATGAACACAGTTTACACCACATTCTTCCAGATACTTAAGCTTTCCTTTGACTCCTCTTAAATTTCCGGCGAAATTATCAATATACAGCATCATTCCCAGCATGTTTTTTTTACGATACCACGCCTGATCCTTTTCCTTCTCCAGATCTCTCTTTCGAAGTTTCGCATTTCTTGCATGATAGTAATTCTGCATCTGTTCACAGAGCTCTGCAAACATTGCTTCATTATCATATAATTCCATATAGAGCCAGCGAAGCTCATCCATATGCTTCGCCAGTCTCTTTTCAAAAATATCATTTGTTTTTCTCATTTTTACTCGACCATTTCCAGATAAATCTGATATGCTTTGTACTCACCAAATTCAAGCGGCATCGGAATTCCAACTTCCATCAGCGCCTCTGCCGGATAAATTTTTCCGGTATTTGAATCTTTATAGAATTGTCCAGCACACAGACCTTTCATTTTTACATAATTTACTGTCATGTTTCCATGGATTTCAAGCATAACTACATTTACAAGTACTTCTTTCCCATCTTCTGATACAAATTCCCATGCGCCGATTTCTTCTGCGAATGGATTACTCAGTCGATAGTAAAGTCCATTTTGTACAAGCTGTGCGTATTTTTTGTATTCTACTATCTGTTTCCTGATCTCTCTGCGCTCTTCATCTGTCATTTTCGCCGGATCCAGTTCATAGCCGAAGGTTCCTGCCATGGCACAGACACCTCTTGTATGGAGTGATGTCTTTCTTCCTGTCTGATGATTCGGAACTGCAGATACGTGAGATCCAACTGCAGATACCGGATACCCAAAGGATGTTCCGTATTGAATCCTTACACGATCCACTGCATCGGTATTGTCACTGCACCAGATCTGTGGTGTATAATACAGCATTCCCGCGTCAAAACGACCTCCACCACCACTGCAGCCTTCGATCAGAAGGTCTGGATAGCGGCTTATAATACGCTCCAGGAAATCATAAAGTCCAAGCATGTAGTCATACTGCACACTGCCCTGTTCTTCTGCTGTCATAGAATATACTTCTGCCATACTTCGGTTCATATCCCATTTTACATATTCGATATTTCCCTGATCGAGCACCTGACACATCTGCTCATAAACAGCATCCACAACTTCTTTTCTCGAAAAATCAAGGAGCAGCTGGTTTCTTCCTTTTACCGGTTTTCTTCCCGGGATCTGAATTGCCCAGTCCGGATGTTCACGGTAAAGATCACTGTCTTCATTTACCATCTCCGGCTCAAACCAGAGCCCGAATTTAACACCTAACGCATTGATCCTGCTGATCAGGTCACCAAGACTTCCCTGCAGCTTTTCTTCATTAACCTTCCAGTCGCCAAGTCCACTGTTGTCATCATTTCGACTTCCAAACCATCCATCGTCCAGTACAACCATATCGATTCCCAGATCCTTTGCCTGCTCGGCAAGATGATAGATATCTTCTCCCGTAAAATCAAAATAGCATGCTTCCCAACTGTTGATCAGTACCGGTCTTACTTTTTCTTTATATTTTCCGCGACACAGATTTTTACGGATACATCTCTGCAGATTCTGGGAAAGCTTTTCAAGTCCCTGATTGCTGCAAGTTAAAATAACTTCTGGGATCACAAATTCCTCTCCTTTTTTCAGTGGATAAGAAAACTGTTCTTCCTGCAGTCCCATCTGCATTCTTGTCTGCCCGAACTGATCCTTTTCTACTTCTGCTTTAAATCCTCCGCTGTATACAAAAGACATTCCATAACAGGTACCGGCATCTTCTGTCGTTTCTTTTTCCGCCAGTATCATCATCGGATTGTACTGATGGCTGGATGTTCCTCTGCGGCTTCCAATTACAAAAGCTCCATGTCCTACCGATGTTCTTTGCATATTTCTTTCCATCGCATGGCGGCCGTAAAATGAAATCACATCAAACTCACCGTGAAGGAAATCAATACAGGCTGCCTGTGCTTTTATCAGTCTGATTTTATCTTCTTCTGTATTGATCACTTTTGCACTTCTTGTGATCACATCATACTCCGGAAGAACTCCATAAAGTAATTCTACCTGTAATCCTGTCACCTGATCTTTCATATAAATGATCAGAGTCTGGGCTTCCTCTTCGGCAGCATAAACTGCCGGAAGTCCCTTCAAATTGTATTTTCCATCACAAATCTCATATCCCTGATATCTAAGATCGCATCCAAAAGAACCATCTGCATTTACAAGGTCAAGCACCGGACTCCTGAAATCTCCTGTCAGTCGACACGGAAATTCCTGCGGCAGCACATCAAGGGAATATGTTCTGTCATTTCCTGTATCCTGCGGATTTCCTGAGAAGCCACGGTCTGCATAGGTCAGAAGATAATCCATAACTCCATCTGTCTTTCTTCCATAATATAAATGCAGTAAAAATCCATATGCATCAATTTGCATCTGATACGTTGTATTTTGGGTATGTAATGTAAATGTTTTTGCTTTCTCGTTGTATATGATTCCCATATTCTTCTCCTTAAGCTTCTGTCAAATTTATTTTACTGCGCCATTTACAACACCGTTCAGAATCTGTTTCTGACAGATCAGATAGAAAATCAAAATCGGAAGCAGTGCCAGTAAATAGGATGCAAATGCAAGATTATAATTGGTTCCAAATTGTGTCTGGAATGTCATCTGTGCAAGTGGCAGTGTGTTCACATCACTACCTGCCAGAATTACAAGTGGTGTCATAACATCATTCCATGTACCGAGTGCTGTAAGTACCGCTACTGTTGCATGCATCGGTTTCATTATTGGGAAAATAACGCTCCAGTAAGTTTTCCAGGTTGTTGCCCCGTCTACATGTGCAGCCTCTTCCAGTGCCATCGGAATATTTTTCAGATAACCGGAGTATAAGAGCACATTCATCGGCATATAAAATACAAGATAACACAAAATAACACCGAAAATATTGTCAATTCCCATCTGTGCTGTCTGCTTCACAAGTGGCATCATCAAAATTGCAAATGGAACAAACATACCACTTACAATGTAAAGATAGGCGCCTTTGTAAAATTTACTGGTACTTTTACTTCTTCCGATCACATAACCGATCATAGAATGAATCAGAATGGAAAGAACCACCGTTACAATCGTTATCAGCACACTGTTGCCCAGTGAATGCCAGAAATCTGTTACACGCATTGCTTCTGCAAAGTTAGAAAAGCTCCAGCTTTTTGGCAGTGATAAGATTCCGGAAATACTGTTTGTCATTTCCGACGGTTTCTTAAATGCAATCACAACTGTAAGATAAAGAGGAAAAATAACGGTTACAAGACCCAGAATCAATAAAATTGTGATTGGCCAGTTTACTCTTTCTTTCACCTTTACTTTCATTATAACTGTTCCTCCTTATTTCCCAAAAAGTTCATCTGTAATACAGAGATCACAACGATCACTACAAAGAACACAACTGCATTGGCACTCTGGAACCCAAACTGTCCTCCGGCCATACCATTGTTATAAATCAAAAATGAAATTGATTCTGTACTCTGCGCCGGACCTCCTTTGGTAAGAGCCATGATCTGATCAAATACCATCAGAAAATTCTTCATGCAAAGTACCATATTGATGGTAAAGAATGGAAGGATCAGTGGAAATGTCAGATTCTTGAATTTTTTCCATCCGGTCGCTCCATCAAGAGAACCTGCTTCGTATACATCCTCCGGTACCGTCTGAAGTCCGGAAATATAAATAATCGTATTCATTGCAACAGACTGCCATGCACATACAATTACGATCGCAACCCATGCCCATTTTGAGCTTGCCAGGATACTGTCACCTTTTCCGCCCATCATTTTTACAACTGCCGGAAGAATATAAGTGAAAAAGTAATTGAAAATATAGCCCACTACAAGTGCTCCTAAAATATTTGGAACGAAATACATTCCTCTGAGTGCACTTTTAAATTTAATTTTACTGTTTAATCCAAGAGCTAAAACAAGACTTAACACATTTACAACTATTGTTGCAACAATTGCAAGCTTGAATGTAAACAGGTAGGATTTCCCGACTCTTGCATCAGTAAATAAGTCTGTATAATTCCGAATACCTACCCAGTCAAACTCGCCATATCCTCGAAAATTTGTAAAACTATAAATAACACCTTTAATAAGTGGCAGCGTATTAAAGCAGAAAAACAACGCAAGTATCGGTATCGTAATCAGTAAAAATGTCCGCTTTCTGCCATTCATCCTTTTCAATTTATTCATGATCTGTATCCCTCCTACTTGCCTGCTTCATAATCTTCCATCATACGAATGATATCCCTGTTATATCTGATCCAGTCTTTGTCAAATTTTTTCAGAAATGCGTCAACATCCTGGTTTATGAGAAATGTCTGGATTTGTGCATCGACTGCCATTTCTGACGGATAATAGTGATCCTGGTAATCCGCCATACGGTTATCCTGAATATATGGTTTCATATCTTCCAGTTCCGGAGCCAGTGCAAAATCTTCGTCTTTACAAGGCACCGCATTCTGTGCATCTAAGTATGACTGGATACTATCATGATCCATCAGGAAATCAAGTACTTCATATGCCGCTTCTTTATTTTCACATGTATCCATCACGCAGAACTGAAGGTCTACTCCTGAATTTAATACATTGTCCTCTTCCGAATCATTAGCCGGCATAACAAAGGATCCGATATTCATATCCGGATTTACAGATTTGATCTGCGGAATTGCATAGCTTCCGATTGTATACATCGCTGATTCACCATTTGCAAATGCAGTACATGCATCGTTGTATCCGTATCCAAACGGTCCATCTTCACCATAATTTAACAATTCAAGCATTTTTTCTGCCACTTGCGGATATTCTTTGGAGAAGGTTGTTTCTCCCTTATTCACCTGCTGACAAACATCGGATGGTGCAAGTCCGACTGCAAGTGCATTCCAAGGTGCAAGGCAGGTCCAGGTATCTTTATATCCAAAATAAAGTGGCTGGATTCCTTCATTCTGAATCTCCTCGCAAAGAGAAATAAATTCATCCCAGGTCTGCGGAATCTCCCATCCATGTTCCGCAAACATATCTTTGTTATAGAGCACTCCTGCCGCATTTGCCACATACGGAAGCCCATATGTTCCTTCTGTCGGAACAAACTCCAATCCTTCAATAATATCCAGATAAGCAGGTTTTACTTCACTAAGTCCTTCATAATCTGAAAGGTCAGCCAGTATTCCTGAATCAACAAAATACGAATAATTGATATCTCCTCCGATTCCGATAATATCCGGATAATCTTCTCTGATAAAACGTGTTTTCAAAATTGTTGTCGCATCATTTGGGGAAGATATTTTTAAATGGATATCATCATGTGTCTCATTAAATTCTTTTTCGAGCTGTTCAAATATATCTACCGCCTCCGGTTTATACTGAACAAGTTCAATTTCCACTTTTCCGCTTTTTGGATTTTGCTGACATCCCTGTAATACTGCTGATGCCATCAGAATACAGGACATTCCCAAAACAATTGCTGCTCTTTTCCTTCTCATTTTTTCTCCTTCCTCACAGGTATATTTTCACTTTGCTACTCCTCGATATATCAAGTACTTTGTTTATATTTGCATTATAACATACCATTATGCGTTCAAGAATAGCATTGTATTTGATGTTTTATTCCAAAATGCTATTTTTTTCTATTTTTTTGTAAACGAACTAGCATTTTGGTATATTTCGGTTGCAATCCATTTTCAGATTAAGTAAAATATAGATATATTCACTGAATTACCAGCTATTGAACACAACTTTAACAAAACACAACTAAATGAAAGGAATCTGTATGAAAGAGCTCATGTTTTCTGTATTTCCAAGCGAAAACTTTGTTGACCTTGGATTATATCAATTCGGTTACGAACAATGTAAACCTGCACATAGTTTTGGTCCTGCCGTCCGTAATCATTTTCTTTTTCACTACATTATCTCCGGCACCGGAATTTTAATGGCAAATGATTCTCACGGTGTAACACAGACCTATCACGTAAAAAGTGGCCAGGGCTTTATGATTTTCCCCGGTCAGATCAATACTTATATCTCTGATGAAAAACTCCCATGGGAATATACATGGATTGAATTTGACGGACTACGTGCAAAGGAAACCATTGAACTTTCCGGACTTAGTTTGGATAATCCGATTTATAAAGCTACTTCTAAGGATCTGCGTGAAATACTGAAAGAAGAACTTCTCTATATTGCAAGTCACGGAGACGCTACACCATTTCACCTGATCGGGCATCTCTATCTTGCAATTGATGCTCTTATTCGTTCTACTTCCATCATGCAGACATCGAAAATCAGCCGTCTTCAGGATTTTTATATCCATGAAGCCCTATCTTATATAGAGCAGAATTTCCAAAACGATATTTCTGTCGAAAACATCGCTGCTGTATGCGGATTAAACCGCAGTTATTTCGGAAAAATTTTCAAAGACGGAATTGGAAAATCTCCTCAGGAATTTTTGTTGAATTATAGAATGATTAAAGCTGCTGAATTATTAAAACTGACAAAGCTTTCCATTAAAGATGTAGGTAATGCAGTCGGTTATCCCAACCAATTACATTTTTCCAGAGCATTTAAAAATATTTATGGAATATCGCCAAGAGACTGGCGTAATCAGAACAGACTTAAACAATAATAGAAAAAGAATGCTGCAGTTCAGACTGTGCATTCTATTTTTATTATTTAATATGTAATAATAAAGAATATGCCTAGGCTCGTAGTGCCTTTTATTTAACAGGAAGTTCCTACGGATTTTGCTATGCAATAAAAAAACTGCAAACCCTTACGGTTTACAGCTCCCTTACTTTCTACATGTACCTTCAAAACCACATACAAATTTAAATCTTTACTCCATCCATTCTTTACCCTGTCCTACCTTCTTGGTTATGCCCTCGACCGATTAGTAACAGTCAGCTCCATGCATTACTGCACTTCCACCTCTGCCCTATCTACCTTGTCGTCTTCAAGGGGTCTTACAACTTACGTTGGGATATCTCATCTTGAGGGGGGC
>OLPY01002351.1_pt1 | contig 11589 bp, 7 predicted proteins | sample 1672481 | NCBI WGS metagenome assembly OLPY01 (sample SAMEA3136691, study PRJEB25190) | human gut metagenome | biome: human gut; feature: human-associated habitat; material: faeces | place: Austria | collected 2013 | reverse complement strand
CCTTTTTCTCGCAAAGATAACTGGACCGACCCGAAGCCGCGCCGCCTCAGCGCGCGACCGGATAGCCCCTATCCAGCAGCGCCATCCGACGGTGCCCCTGACCCGCGCGTCGCGCTGTCGGGATTGATGGTCATGCTCTCGAACCGATTCGCCATGAAATCGTTGTCGAAATACGTGGCGTAGAACTGTTCGATGGGCGTTTCGGGAACATGCCCCGACAGCCGTCCGTACCAGCAGTCGAGCGATTGCAGCGTCATGATGGCGTTCACGAGCATGAGCGCCGTGGCGATTGCGGTCACGGTATAGCGCAGCTTCCAGGGAATCAAGTTCACCACGTCGAGCATCTTCGGCAGGAGCGCTTTTATCCACAGCACGCCCAGCATGCCCCACATCGCCATGAACATGCCGTTCGTGCGGCCGTCAATAGAGAGGAATGTGCCCGTGTAATCCCAAGCCACCGCGCCAAACGCGGTTTCCATAAACCAGCTGACGAAGAACTCGAACGCACCGCCGATCACGGCGCTCACCAAAAAGATCACCGGCACCGGTTTGTCATGGAAGCGGTTGAGCGCCATGGTCATGAGCACTGCGCCCACGCCGTAGATGGGCGAGAACGGCCCGAACAGCATGCCCGCGCGATCTTGGTACTCGCCGGGAACGACGATGACGAAGTGATATACCACCTCGATGATCAGGCCCAACACGCTACAGACCACGAAAATCCAGAACACGTTGAAGAAGTTGAGCGCGATATAGCCGCGCCCTGTCGAGTCCAAGCCGAGCGTTCCCTCCTCCGCCTGGTCGCGCGTCTCCATGTCGCGGAGCTTGCGCTGCAGCTCGCGCTCCTCGGAAAGCGACGGATCGACGTAGCCCGATACGAAGAACAGGAGCACGAGGATGACCAGCGTCGGCACGATATGGACATCGGTGCCGTTAAGCATGATGTTGCATACGAGCGCCACCGCCGCAAGCGCCATGAGGACCTCGGCGGTAAGCGCGGCATAGCGTCTTTTATTGCGGAGAAGGCGCACGCCCAGCAGGATGAACAACACCAACATAGCCGCTTGGGCAAGGACGAGAACCACCGTCACGGCAAGGGGCGTGAGCGCCTCTTCGGCAAGGCCGCCCGACTGCAAAAACTGTACGATGATGACGACCGCGAGAACACCGCTTGGGATGGAGACCGCCCCGCCCACGATGCACAGCACGCCGAACACCTTCAGCAGCAGGGGCATTTTCGGCTTCAGCTCGCATGCGGCATCGATCGCACCGCCTTCGGCCGCGACCATCTCTTCCCTTTCCCCATGCGCCATGATGCTCCCTTTTCGAACGCTGCCCGCTGAATGAACACTGCCGTCCATTATAGGGAATGGAGTCGCATGTTTTCCTACGGCATGGCAACCATTCGGGCAAATTCGATGAACTCGTCAGGGTCGAGGTCGCAGAAGTCGCGCACCGCGCGCTCGGCAGACGCGGAAAGCTCCGCATAGGTTCCCGACAAATCGCAGTCGTACACCGCCAGCGTATGATACCCCGCCCGCTTGAGCGTGCCGATCGCATACAGCGCGTCTTCCACACCCCACGTACGGGAAAGCTCGGTGCCCATAAGCGAGCGCGCGCGGTCGTACACCGCGGGCTCGCGCTTCGGTTTCCCCACATCATCGACGGACACCACCGCGTCGAGCATCGGGAGGAGCCCTGTATGGGAAAGCCCTGCGAGCAGATACGGCATCGGAGAGGAAGATGCCACGGACAGTCTGACGCCGCGCTCGAACAAGGAGCGCACGAACTCGAGCGCGCCCGGGCGAGCCGTCGCTCGGGTCGAGTAGAACTCCATCATGTACTCACCCACCATGCGCACGACCTCTTGAGGGGACGCGCCCAGCCCGAACTTCGCGTGGAAGAACTCGCCTGCCTCGGGGGTGGTCATCGTTGTCAGCCGGTCTTTGTCGGTTGGCGAGAGTTCGCCGCCCGCACGATGCGCGAACTCGCTTTCCATCTCGCGCCACACGCCCATGCTGTCGAGGAGCGTGCCGTCACAGTCGAATATCACGCCGATTGGAGCCTCGCTCGCCACCTCGCCGTCCTTTCGCCCGTTTCCCTCTTTCCCCTAGAGCCTAGCAAGAAAGAAAGCTGCCCCGCGGTTCGAAGGCAAGCATTTGGGCGAATGGCGCGCGGACTAGCCCCAGTTGCCGAAAACGAAACGCTGCACGTCCTGGTTGACCATGATGGCGAAGAATCCCAAAAAGAGAATCATTCCCGCCGCGCTCATATAGCTCAGGGCGCGCGTCGACACGTTCTTGCGCGTGAGTTTCTGGAAAATCTCGATGACGAAGCGGCCGCCGTCGAGGGGCGGGATCGGCAGCAGATTCATGATGCCGAGCGAAACCGAGAGCATCGCCATGAAGAAGACGAATTCGAGAAGCCCCGCTTCGGCATAGGTTTTCGACATGACGGCGATGCCGACCACCGACGTCGAGTTCGACACGACATCAGCCGCCGTTTGCGGATTGAACAGGCTTACCACCATCTGGACCACCGCGCCGATGTAGGCGAAGCCAACTTCCACCGAGCGCAAGGGCGACATGGTGATATGCGAGACCTCGCCCGTCTGCGAGTTCGTCATATCGACGCCCACGATGGAGTACACCACCACGAAGACCAAGACGGCGAACAGCAAGTTTACGGCGATTCCCGCAAGAAGGATGACCGTTCGCTTCCAGAAGGGAAGGCTTCGGTACTGCTGGTTGTATTCGCTTTCGAAGAGGGCGTGGGGGTCGTCGACCAGGCGCGGTTGTCCCAGCTCATAGGCGAGAGGAACCGGCTGCCCCGCCGCCTCGGCGCGCTTAATCTGCCCCTTGGTGGGACGGGTGGCCATCGCGCGGTAGGTGTTGAACTTGTCCTTTTTCGTAGGACCCTTGATGCTTCCCCACTCCACCAACTCATCGAGGGCGGCAAGGGCGTCGTCGTTGGAGATGCCGCAATCTTGCGCGATATCCTCCATGTTTGCCGTCCCGCGCCGGTATATCGCCGCGAGCACGCTTTCCAGATGGGGGCTCATCTCGCCCGGCTCCATCCCGCACACCTTCGCATAGCCGCCAAGGGGAACGCAGGTCACACCGAACTTCGTGCCCCATTTGGTGAAGCCGATGCCAGGTCCGGGAAAGCCGATCATGAACTCGGTCACGCGCACGCCAAACGCGCGGGACGCCAGATAATGCCCGCCCTCGTGGATGAGCACGAGGAAGCCGAGCAGAATCGAGACGTACAAAATCATAAGGACAATATCCATGCAAGCGACTCCTCGGAAGGCTTGAAGGGGTACGGGGCAGCAAGCTCCTCGCATACAAGGCGGGCGAAAGCGAGTCGCCGAATACACGTTCAGCACCCATTATAGGAAAGCCACGCCGACCGATGCGCCCAGCCCAGAAAACCTACACCCGTGCGCGGCTTTTGTTGCCGAACCGTTGCCGGCTTCCTGGCAGATTTTTGCCAGGTTTTCGAGAATGCGCGACGAATTTGCGTTGGAGATATCTGAATCGCAGTGCAGTTTCAGCCGAGTTTGCAGGGATTGCCCACCGACTTTCGGGGACCTCCGTGCAGATAATGCGCGATGAAACGGCAAGGTTGGTGCGTCCTCGCCGCCAGAACGCGACGCTATGCTCAGACTCCCCGGCGCAGTGAGCGCATTTCGCGAGAAAGGAGCACCATGAATAGCCAACTTTTCGAACTCAGCACGCAAGGAGGCCCCTATGGCTAGCGTAAGGAGGCTTTCTCAACCGATCGACCAGGCAAAACACAAGGCAATCAACATCGCCCTGGCACTCGCCCTCGCAATCGGACTCGCCCCCGGCGCTGCGCTTTGCACACCTGGGGTCGCACAGGCGGCGAGCAAGGTTCCCATCGAATACATCCCCGAGGACTCGTTCACACCGGAAGGATTCAACTGGGGTATCAGCTTTACCGACGTCGAAGCCGTGCGAGGGTTCACGAGCGAGCCGAATATCAAGCAATACTACCCTCGGGACTATGACGAGCTTGCCGCAACCGGCGATTCCGGATTCGCGGCGCGCATCGACCGCACGACGCCGAAGGGCAGCTTCGCGCTTCGCTACACCGGCGCAAGCTATGGCAATGACAAGGTCGACGCCGTTGTCACGCTTTCCAACTGGAATTACGTGGAGCCCGTCATGTCGAACGGCGCATCCGGCTGGGACGAATACGAAGAGCGGGCAGATTACGACACATTCCAGCCCGGCGTATTCGTGAACAGCGGCTACCAGCGCACAGGGTCGCTCATCGAGAACCTGAATTTCTACACGGTGGGCTTGACCGATCTTGAGGTGAGCGTCGAGTTCTTCTATGCGGGAACCGACGATCCCTTCGAGGCTAAAGGGCATATGACCTGCATCGACCTGGATGTGGGGCAGAAGTTCGGCTTCGGAGGCGCCGTTTCGCTCGCGCAGGTCGTCGACAAGAATGACTTCCTGTCCATCGACGAGGAGCAAAGCATCATCTCCTCGCCCGAATACCCATGCGGCGGCGTCGAGGACGAGCACGGTGCCATCAGCGCAGACCCGAACGACCCTCTCTACAAGCTCGGCCTGGTGGGAGCCTATTTCGACACCACCGGATCGCAGAAAGGAACGCCCGTCGAGCTCTCGTTCGTATCATCCTGGAAAGGATCGCACTCAACGGCGCAATCGTTTTTCGCAATGACGAACGAGTTTCTCACCGCACCGAACCCCAACGACGACATCGTCGAAGACGGCAAGCTCGACGTGCGCAAGATCGCCGACAAGACCGAAGGGGTCTCGATCGGCGACGTGGTTGCCTACACCGTCGAGGTTCCCGTCCATGAGCGTGGTGTGACCTGCCGAAACGGCTACTCCTATACCGACTTCGAGATTATCGACGCGCTTCCCCGCGAGATGCGCTACGTCGACGGGAGCGGCTATCTCACCGACGGCGAGGGACAGCTGATCGAGAACGCGGGTGAGGTAGTCTACGCAGGCCAAAGCGACGAGGGCAAAAGCGAGGACGGAAACGCCGTGAAGTTCGTGTTCTCGCAAAGCTACCTGCAGCATTCCATGCGCATGCAGGGCGAGACGTACCGCTTCGAGTTCAAGGCTGAGCTCACCGAGTACCCCGCCGACGGCGCGCTCTCCGTGTCAAACAGCGCCTACGCCCACGTCAATGACAAAGGAATCTATCCGAGCAACAGCGTCGAGACGACTCTCATCCCACCGAGACTCACCGTCGACAAAACCGCAGACGCCTACGAATACGAAGTAGGCGAGGTAGTCCGCTTCACCGCTTCCTTCGCGCAAAGCGAGAAAAACGCCCAGTGCCGCGAGGCCGTCTTCTCCGACAGCCTTCCCGAAGGGCTTGAACTCATCCCGGAAACGGTGCAGGTCGCAGGGCTTGAGAACCTTCCTACCCCAAGCGTCGAGGGCAACCGTTGGAGCTGTTCGCTTGACAAATTCAATTATGGGGACGCACTCACCGTGAGCTTCGCCGCCATCGCCACCCAAGCGGGCAACGGCGCCGAGCAGGTGAACATCGCCACAGCCCGTGCGAACAACTGCGAAGAAGCGACCGATTCCGCCAAGGTTTGGACGAACACGGCGAGCCTATCCATCGAGAAGACCGCCGATCGCTACGAGCACTTCATCGGGGCATCCGAGCAAGATGCGGGGGCGCTTGCCTACACGATCGTCGTCGAGAACACAAAGGATGGCACCATTGCGAACAACGTGGTCGTAAGCGATGAGAGCCTTCCCGAGGGACTCAAGATCGGGCGAACGGACGCAGGCGAGCTGATGGTCAACATCTCGGGCGCCCCCGAGAGCGTTTCCTATCCGATAGGAGCCGAAGGGTCGACACCCAGCCAGCTCGAGCAGCGGGAAGTCACCTGCACGACAAAGCCTGCGGGGACCGGATTCGCGACAACCATCAACCACCTTCCCGCAAATATGCCCGTCACCATCACCTGCACATGCTATCCCGAGGACTCCATCGCGGGATGGGAGATTGAGAACACGGCAACCGTGAGCGCCGACAATGCAACCAACGTGCGCGACAGTGCTTTGACCTGGCTGAACCAGCCAACCTTGCAGGTGGAGAAGACCGCATCGCAGGACACCTGCAACGTTGGCGACCTTGTGGCCTTCCACGTAAAGGTGACGAACAACACGCCGGGGACAATCGGGCGCAACCTGGTCATTTCCGACCTTTTGCAAGCGAAGGGAGTCGAATTGCAGCGAGACAGCATCAAGGTTTGGGATTCCGAGGGCAACGACATCACCGACAGCTGCGTGATTAGCACCGACGGGGAAAAGCCCTCTTTCACGATTGAGACGAATCGCAATCTCACCAGCAACTCACCCGAGCGCACGTTCTATCGCTTCGGCGAGAAGGCCGAGCAAGGCACGAACCCCCTTGGCGAGGAAGGCGAGACGACCGTATCCGTCGACTACACCGTCGCCATCGCCGACGCCGCGCTCGCAGGATCGACCGTCGGCAACACCGCGATAGCCGCAACCGACGAACCCAACACGCAAACAAGCGGCGACGCGTCGATTACGGTGAAGGATGCGCAGCTCCAGGTCTCGAAGACCTCCGACAAACAGCGCTACGAGGCGGGGGATGTCGCCCACTACACCGTCACCGTCACCCAAACCCGCGAGGGCTCGACTGCGCACAACATTGCCTTCGCCGACTGCTTCGAAGGCGACGAGCTCGCCTCGATCGACACCTCGTCCATCCTAGTGACCAGGCCCGATGGCACGACCGCCGACAACCCCGACGTCACACTGGAGAAAAACAGGGACGGCGCCGTCTTCGGCTTCGCCCTCCAACCGGGCATCGATTTGCACGACGGCGAGACCCTCATGGTTGAGTACTCGGCAAAACTCCCCGTCGCATCCGAGCACGTCGTCAACCGCGCACAGGCCAAAGCGAGCGATGCCCCCGCATTGAGCGCCGCGAACGACGTCGAGGTGAGCGAGCCCTTAGCGGACGCCTCACTTGAGAAGGAGGCGAGCGAGGAGACCGCGCAGGTGGGAGACTCGCTTACGTACACAATCACGGCCCGCACGACCAACGGGACCTTGCGCGACGCCGCAATAACCGACAGCGGCCTCCCCTCGGGCATCGAGGTCGACTTCGCCAGCCTGAGCGCTGTCGTGAACGGAAAGGCCATAGAGGAACCCATCGTGCACCAGGAAGGAAACTCGTTCGCGATCGAGCTCGGCACGATGGGGAAAGACGATGTTGCCGTGGTGTCGTTCAAGGCGAACGTCGCTGATGAGGACCTTGTCGGGCACAAGGTGGTAAACGGCGCGACGCTCACCTCACCCACCCTCGAGGGCGAGCGCACCGCGCAGGCAGTGGTGGACATCATCGCACCCGCAGGCACGGCAAGCATCGAGAAGACGGCATCGGAGGAATCCGTCTTTGCGGGAGAAACGGTTTCCTACGCCCTATCGGTCGAGGTCGGCGAGACAGACCTCGAAGATGCGCTACTCGTGGACGAGGGGATTCCCGAAGGGGTCGCCATCGACTACGCCACGTTCGTAGCGACCGTAGACGGCAAGCGGATCGAACCCGACTTCGCAAGCAGGGACGCCCAATCGTTCGCCTTGAAACTCGGCAAGGTGAGCGCAGGATCGAACGTTTCCGTCGAATACGAGGCACTTATCGAAGAGGGTTCCCTTGTCGGGTCGACCGTCGAAAACACCGCGACGATCGAGTCACCTACATTAAGCGATAAGCCACACAGCACAGCGCGCGTTGTCGTCATCGAACGGCCCGCCTCCAAGGTCGACATCGAACTCGTGAAGAGCGTCGATAGGGAGAGCGCAGCCGTTGGCGGGCGGATCGGCTTCACTATCGAGGCGACAGCAATCGGCGGCACCGTCGAGAGCGTGCTCGTCGCGGACACGAAGATGCCCAGCGGGGCCCCTATCGACTTCGACAGCATCCAGGTCGCAATCGACGGGAAACCAGTCAATGCCGCCCTCGAAAGCGATGGCAACACGTTCTCCGCACTCATCGGGACGCTCGAAAAGGGAAGCACCGCAACGATTACCTTCGCCGCCGACATCGCCGACGAGGCGCTGGCGGGAACGAAGTTCTCGAACAGGGCGGTGCTCACCTCGCCCAGCCTTGAAGATGCGCGCATCGCCCACGCCATCGTGAACGTCGACGAAGGCGCGCAGCCCATCGTCGATTCAGGCGGCAGCACCACAAGGGGTAAGGGCTTGGGAAAAACCGGCGATGAGCTTATGGGTTTCGCGCTGAAAATGATCCCTGTGCTCATGGTCTCGGCGGGAGCGATCGGCATCGGGGCTGGAGCACTTGCGCTTCGCAAAAGAAAGGCAGGTAGACGCTAGAGGACGAAACGCATGGGAGGCCGACGCACAATCCGTCGGCCTCCCGAATAAAACGATGAAGCTCCAGGTTAGCGTATATGCTTCTCAGCTTCTGCACGCGCCCAAGCATCCAGCACCTGAAGTTGCTCGATGCTCTCCACTTTCTGCACGCCCTGCGATTCGTGCTCGGACATCACGGCCTCGACGCATTCCGCAATGCCCAGATAGCTTCCCCGTTCGGACAGGAAGGCGGCGACAGCTATCTCGTTCGCAGCGTTCATCACGCAGGGAAGGGTTCCGCCCACCGAGCCCGCATGACGAGCAAGCGCAAGACAGCGGAACGTTTTCTCATCGGGAGCGGCAAACTCCAAAGATCCCAGCGTCCGGAAGTCGAGCGGTGCGACCGGAGCCTCCCATCGATCAGGGTACGACAGCGCGAACTGGATAGGGATGCGCATGTCGGTCGTCCCCAGGTGCGCCTTCACGCTGCCGTCAGCGTATTCGACCATGGAATGGATGGCGCTTTGCGGCTGCACGACGACTTCGATTTTGTCGTAGGGCATGTTGAACAAATGATGCGCCTCGATGACCTCGAGCCCCTTGTTCATGAGCGTGGAGGAGTCAATCGAAATCTTGGCGCCCATATGCCAGGTCGGATGCTTCAATGCCTGAGCAGGCGTGATGTCACGCAAATCGTCGCGCGTGCGACCTCGGAACGGCCCGCCCGATGCGGTGACCCACAGCTTGACAACCTCGCGCTCGTTCTCGCCGAGCAGGCACTGGTAGATTGCCCCGTGCTCGGAGTCGATCGGCATGAGCGCGCCCGCCGGCCCCACCGCGGGAGCAGTCCCCGATGCCCTGCGCGCCTCATCGACCTGCGCTGCAAGCGGCATGATCAAGTCGCCACCGACAACGAGGCTCTCCTTGTTCGCGAGCGCCAAGACCTTACCAGCCTTGAGCGTCTCGTAGCTTGCACGCAGGCCCGCAGCACCCACAAGCGCATTCACGACCACGTCAGCCTCGGATAATCGGACCAAATCGACCACGGCACTCATCCCAAAACCAAGCGACCCGTCTTCTCCAAAGGATTTCGCAAACGTGGCAAGATCTAGGGCGCTTTCGCCCGCAGCAACATCTTCGCTGCCCACGGCAAGGTGGCCGACGCCGAACTCCTTCGCCTGCGCAAGCATATCCTGGGCGCGCGTGTTCACGGCAAGCCCCACGATCTTAAGCTTATCGGGATGCTGACGCACCACGTCGAGCGTTTGCGTGCCGATCGACCCCGTCGATCCCAAAACAACGATACGCCTCATGAAAGCACCTTTCTTGAAAAGCGACGTTTAAACGCTAAAGGGAATTGCCCCGGAAATCACCAAAAGGATAGCCGACGATGCCGCGACGAGAAACAGGGAGTCGCACCTATCGAGGAGGCCACCATGGCCCGGCATGATCGTGCCGGAATCCTTGAAACCGGAGTTGCGTTTGATGCGGCTTTCAGCCAAGTCGCCCAGCACGCCCATAAGGCCGCAAACCAGGCCGAACCCGAGCGCCTCGGGAAGGTTCAGGTTCAAGCCGGGGATCAATGTGAACAACCCCCAGATGACCATCGAGCCGACGATGCCCGCGAAAAAGCCTTCCCAGATCTTTTTCGGACTGACGCGCGGAGCCATCTTATGTTTGCCAATCTTGCTTCCGACCAGGTAAGCGAAGGAATCGTTTGCCCAGATGCTCAGGAAAATGCCGATGACGAGCACGCCGCCCCACGGGTCGGGCAGCGCTGTGCGCACGACTACGATGCCCGAAAGGAGAAGACCTGTGTACGCCGCACCGAAAAAGCTCACGCCGACATCGGGCACGCGCGCACGCAGCCAAAACACGTACCAAACGATAAGCGAGAGCAGAAGCGCGATGCTCACGTACAGCGCGCCGACCACACCGAGGAAGTACACGCTTACGGGGTAGAGCATCGCGGCGATGATGCCGAGCATCTCATTAGGGAGCTTCGCGTCGGCGCGCAGCATGTAGTAGAACTCGCCAGCGCAAATCCCCGCCGTTGCGCACAAAAACACGAGCGTCGAGATGTCGCTTACGAGGATACACACGATGCACAAGGTTACGTAAATCGCACCTGTGCGAAAACGAACCTGCAGGTCAGTCGCGTTTTTCAGCTTTTGCGGCGTCTTCTTGTAAGCGAAATCCTTGATGCGGGTAGAACGTGTCGGGCCTGCGTTTTCCTCATCGGTTGCGCGCGCGGCCTTCAGGCTCGCCTTGCGCTCGGCCGAGCGCTTCCACTCCTCCGCAGCATCTCGCGTGTCGGCATCTTTGCGGGTCACGCTACTTCACCGCCCCAAAGCGGCGATCGCGCCCCTGAAACTCGAGCAGGCAGCGCAAAAGCTCGTAGCGGTCGAAGTCTGGCCACAGCACATCGGTCACGACGAACTCCGAATAGGCAACCTGCCACAGAAGGAAGTTCGACAGGCGAACCTCTCCGCTCGTCCGAATGACCAGATCGGGATCGGGCATGCCCGCCGTGTACAACCCACGCTCAAAGTCTTCGGCGGAAAACTCTTTCGGGGCAAGCCCGTCGGCGGTGCGGGCGGCCACCTCTTCCGCGCAGCGATTGACCGCACGGAGAATCTCCTGGCGCGAACCGTAGTTGACGGCAACGACCAGGGTCATCCCCGTGTTGTTCTTGGTTTTCTCCCATGCCTCCTCGAACGCCTCGCGCGTCTCCTCGGGCAGAAGGGACAGATCCCCGATCGTCTTCACGCGAACGTGCTCCTCGTGAAGGCCGTCCACCTCGGCGAGCATCGTCTTAGCGAACAGATCCATAAGCCCGACGACTTCCTCTTGAGGGCGCTTCCAGTTCTCGGTCGAGAACGCATATACCGTAAGATAGCCGATACCCAGCCGCGCGCAGTCCTCTACAATCTGTTCCAGTGTCTCACACCCGGCCTTGTGTCCCAGCTTGCGCGGCAGATTTCGCTCCTTCGCCCAGCGACCGTTCCCATCCATAATGATCGCGATATGATTCGGAATTACCAGATTTTGTTCCATTGTCATCTTTCACCTCAATAACAGCGGGGCTGCTGCACTTGTGCAGCAGCCCCTGCTGGTTCTATTCTGTCGTGACTCTTATACGGTCATAATCTCTTTCGTCTTCTCTTCCGTTGCCTTATCTACTTTGGCAATGTACTTATCTGTCATCTTCTGG
>OLPY01002345.1_pt1 | contig 11613 bp, 6 predicted proteins | sample 1672481 | NCBI WGS metagenome assembly OLPY01 (sample SAMEA3136691, study PRJEB25190) | human gut metagenome | biome: human gut; feature: human-associated habitat; material: faeces | place: Austria | collected 2013 | reverse complement strand
ATAGTGAACATCTTTACCACCATCGTCTCCACCGGCCCCACGCATAAATATCTGAAAAAACACCCTCTGTCGTCTCCACCCAACCACCATATCTACCTCAACTAAATCGATTTACCAAACCGTTCAGCCGACAATTCAGCCGCTGGCGCAAAATCGAAACAAAAGCGGCGCATACTGATAAACGTTTGACGCTGTTTATCAGTTTTACCAACCCCATCGGAAGGTGTTTCATGGTCGCATTCGATCGCAATCCGCAAGACTTTAAGTATCTGCGCCTGCTGTCGAGACAGTTCCCCACCGAACAATCCGCATTTACCGAAATTATCAACCTCTCGGCCATCCTCAACCTACCCAAGGGCACCGAGCATTTTATGAGCGACGTGCATGGTGAGTACGAAGCCTTTATGCACATCCTCAACAACTGCTCGGGCGTCGTGCGCGAACATGTCGACGAGATCTTTGGCGACACGCTCTCCTTTGACGAAAAGGGCGAGCTGTGTACGCTCATCTACTACCCGCGCGAGAAGATCGACCTGGTCCGCAGCCGGCGCGAGGACTCGCCAACCTGGTACAAGACGATGCTTGACCAGCTCATCATGGTCGCGCGCTCACTTTCAAGCCGCTACACGCGCTCCAAGGTGCGTAAGGCCATCCCGCGCGACTACGCCTACATCATCGACGAGTTGTTGCACACGCACCCGGACGAGAACAACTATCGCGTGCGCTATCACGAGCGCATCGTGGAGTCCATCCTGGAGACCGCCAGCGCCGACGACTTTATCGAGTCGCTCGCCTCGCTCATCAAGCGCCTGGCCGTCGACCACCTGCACCTGGTGGGCGACATCTTCGACCGCGGCGGCGGCGCGGCCAAGATTATGGACCGTCTGCTCACCTACCATTCACTCGACATCCAGTGGGGCAACCACGACCTGCTGTGGATGGGCGCTGCGGCCGGTGAGCCCGCCTGCATCGCCACGGTGTTGCGCAACAACCTGCGCTACGACAATTACGAGATCCTGGAGAACGACTACGGCATCTCGCTGCGTGAGCTTGTCGCCTTTGCCGATGCCACCTACACCGCCGGTGAGTCCATCACCCCGCTGATCAAGGCCATCAACGTGCTGCTCTTTAAGCTCGAGGGCCAGATTATCCAGCGCCACCCCGAGTTCGATATGACCGACCGCCTGTTACTCGACAAGATCGACCACGACACCGGCACGGTCACGCTCGCCGACGGCAGCGTGTGGCCGCTCACGACCAACGACTTCCCCACCGTCGACCCGGCGGACCCCTACACGCTCACGTCTCAGGAGCAGCACATCATCGACAAGCTCGTGTCCGAGTTTGTCACCGCCGATCACCTGCATCGCCATATCGATTTCCTCTACACCCACGGCTCGATGTACAAGGTCGCCAACGGCAACCTGCTCTTCCACGGCTGCGTTCCGCTCAACGAAGACGGCACCTTTAGCAGCATGAACTGCCTGGGCACCTGGCACGCTGGCCGCGATTATCTCGATTTTTGCGACCACATCGCCCGCCGCGCGTGGCGCGTGGGCGACCGCGATGCCCTCGACTGGATGTGGTACCTGTGGATTGGCTTCAATTCACCCGCCAGCGGACGCCTGGTGCGTACCTTTGAGCGCGCCTATATCGCCGATAAGAGCACCTGGGTCGAGCCGATGGACCCGTACTTTACGCTTACCAAGTCGCCCTCGGTCTGCGATGATATCATGCGCGAGTTTGGCGTCGCGCCCATGGCATGCTCGCCGACCGGCCACATCATCAACGGCCACACGCCCGTTAAAACCACCAAGGGCGAGCAGCCCATCCGCGCCGAGGGCAAGCTGCTGGTCATCGATGGCGGCTTCTGCCGCGCTTACCATCCCAAGACGGGCATCGCCGGCTATACGCTCATCTCGAGCTCGCGCGGCTGCCGCCTCAAGTCGCACCGGGCCTTTACGACGGTTGCCGAGGCACTCACGCGCAACGTGGACATCGAAAGCGAGACCAACCGTTTTGACCAAGCAGACCGTCGCCGCATGGTGAGCGACACCGATACTGGCGCCAAGATTCGCAGCCAGATCCAGGACCTGCGCCAGCTGCTCGATGCATATAGAAACGGTGCTATCGAGGAGCGCGCCTAGCACCACCCGCGGGGATTGGCTAAACTTGCTGAGTTTGTCATCCCCGCGGCGCTTCGGCGCCAGCTTAAGGCAGGTACCATGCAAAAGCTCCTTGCGCAGATCATGAAATTTGGCGTCGTCGGTGTCATTGCCACGGTTATCGACTTTGGCATTATGAATCTGCTCCACTACGGTCTGGGCCTCAACATCTTAATCGCCAACACCAGCGGCTTTATCGTCTCGCTCATCTTTAATTACGTCGCCAGCATGAAGTACGTGTTTGCGCACAAGGAAGGTATGAGCCGCCGCCGCGAGTTCATCATCTTCGTCGTGCTGTCCGTGATCGGTTTGGTGCTCAACGACGGTATCGTGCTGGCGCTCAACGCCGGTCTGGGGCTCGAGGCCAATATCGCCAAGATCTGCGCCACCGCGCTTGTCATGGTCTATAACTTTGCGACCCGAAAGATCTTCCTGGAGGGCGACGAGACCAAATAGCTCGACACCCCTGCAGCATTACGGCGCCCACGGACGACGCGCACTCAGCGCAGTATCGTCCGTGGGTGTCGCTCGTTTACGGGCAAATTTTCAACGTTTGCGGATTAGCTCTTGAAAATTTGGCGAGTTCATATAGTTCTTGGCAAAGACCTTACGTTTCCCTTGTAAAAGCTCTAAAGTATCCTCTGCTCGATTCATCAACGCATTGGATGTGATTACGTGCGCAAGGCGCTGGCACAACCTCATACCAAGCAGTTCCTCAAGTTTGCTGTCGTGGGTCTTATCTCCTTTGGCATCGACTGGGGCATGCTCATTGCGCTCGTCGAGCTGTTCCACCTCGACTTTTTGATGAGCACCACGGTTTCGTTTATCACGTCCGTCGTGGTCAACTACTGGCTCAGCATGAAGTACGTGTTCGACCACCGCGAGGGCATGAGCCGCAAGCGCGAGTTCACGATCTTCACCATCCTGTCGGTGATCGGCCTGGGCCTCAACGACCTGTACATGTTTGTGGGCGTCACGTTTTTGAGCATCGGCTACCAGGCCATGAAGGCCATCGCCACGTTCCTCGTCACCTGGTACAACTACTTCAGCCGCCGCTTCTTCCTCGAGGGCGCACGGTCGTAGTCGATTCACTATTTGCTTGAATGTATAACCGGTTGGAATTCTCGTTCCAGCCGGTTTTTTGTTTGCAGAGAGACCGGGCGAGCCAGTCCCATTCGCATGAAAAACGGGCGGCCCGGATGTTTGTCCGAACCGCCCGTTTGGCGTGCTATGTCGAGGCCTCTAGCCCGTTACGTAATACCACACGACGGTGTCGCCATTCTTGAGAATGTAATTGCTGCAGGCCGTATTGGGCGTTACGCCGTTGACAGAGTACATCCAGCCGCTCGTGCCGCCGTGCTCCTTCTCGGCCAGGCCGCCGATAGCGGCGACATACGTGCCGTACGACGAGCCGTGCGCATTGACGGAAAGCCCTAGGGCGCACAGAGCGTCGTAGACCGTGGCACCCTCGTTGAAGGTGAACGTACCGCCAGAAGACACAGGATTGCCCACAGCGCTCGATGTGACCGAAACAGCCACCGTGACATAGCCAGACTGCTGCGAGCCGCCCTGATTGCCCGCAGAGGCGTTGCCGCTGTTGGATGCAGACCCACCGCCGGACGCCGAGCCGCTGCCCGAAGAAGAACTCGATCCACCAGCGGATTCCGAGCCCTGTCCGGCAGACGTGCTGCTGGACTTCTTGCCGCCCTTGCCTTCGGACTTCTTCTCCTTCGAATCCTTGTCAGACTTCTTGTCCGAAGATTCAGACTTGTCCTTGGAATCAGATTCATCCGAATCCTTCGACCCGTCCTTCGCATTGTCCGAAGATTTGGAGTCCTTGGGCGCAGCCTTGCCCGAAGCGGTAGTCGAGCCGGAAACCGACGCATCCTTGGCAACGACGCTCTCCCCTGTCACAGCCCGCGCGATCCAATCGATGGACCATGCACTGCCGTCAGAGGGATAGACAAAACCCAGCGACACAACGATCAAAACGATGCAGCCGGCCGTCAGAGCGCCAAGCAGTGCCTTGCGCCGAGGGGCGGACGCCGCCGAAGCGGCGCCCTTTTGCTTTGCATCGTCGAGCTGAATGAACGACGAGTCGGGTTGTTTGGAGTCGGCGTCCTGCGGCTTATTGGACATAGCCCTCACCTACCGACGCTTGGTGAATACGAACACGCCGATGACGGCAAGACCGATCACGCCAGCCGCAACGCCGACGATGGCAAGCGGATTGAAGCCAGACTGCTGCGCGGGAGCCTCAGCGGACTTCTTAGCGGTAGTCGCGGCGGCCGCGCCCGTATCGGACTTGGAGCCGGACTTGCTGGACTTCTTATCAGACTTCTCGCTGTCCTTCTTGTCGGACTTGTCGGAATCCTTCTTGGAATCCTTGCCGTCCTTGGTCTCGGTCTTGGTCGTGGTGGACACCGGCTTTTGGCCCGGAGCAACAGCACCGCCAGTCTGCTGGCCGTTTGTGCCGTTACCGGAGCCAGAACCAGCACCGGCATTACCCGAGCCACCATTGGAGCCAGAGCCACCGTTACCGCCAGGGTTAACGGCATTCTTGACCCACTTGGCATACAGCGTCATATCGGCCGTCACCGCAGCGCTAAAGTCATACGCCTCCGTACAAGCCTCGTCGGTATACCAACCAGCGAAGGTATAGCCCTCGCGTGTCGGATCGGCAGGCTTGGCGATAGAGCCGTTGGCGGCCGTAGTCTGAAAATCGACCTTGGACCCCTCGCCAGCGCTAAACGAAACCTTAACGCCAGCATTCAGCTTGAACAGCGTGCCAGAGTCGTTGATGTAGTACAAGTTGCCCTGGGCATCACAAGCGATTGGCGAGTCACAGTAGTTGTTGTGGCCTGTTGCGCTAAACACACCAGAAGCCCCAGCGTCACCCAACTTGTAACGATATACGCCACCGCCCGAGGTGTAGTTAACGAAATCAGGGCTCTCGCCGTAGTTAACCGTGAAGTAGACATACGCGTCTTCGCCCTGGACGCTCACCAGCGGAGCGCCCTTGATGCCACCAGTGGGAAGCGCAGTGCCATCAGCAGACGAAACCAGCGTCGTTTCAAAGTCGCTGGCCGGATCAATAATCGCTAGCGCAGAGCCGCCAGCAACCTCGCCGCCAACAATCAGCTTGCCATCATACGTCGTAGGCACACACGCGCAGCCAGTAAGGCCAAGGTCAACTACACGCTCCTCGGTAATACGCGAAGCGGCATCCGCATCACGTGAGTCGCCATCAGAAATCGCCAACACGTGCAGCTTGCCGTCGCGCGAGATGAGATAGGCATGGCTGCCGTCAGCCGAAAGCACGCAAGTGGAGTTGACAATCGATCCAACCGAAACACTTCCGAGCACATCGCCCGAAGACTTGCTGAGCATCTCGACGGTACCGGCACTGGTGGGAACCAAGACAAAGTCATCACCCACCGTCGCGCCTGTCCAGTAATAGCCCTCATTGGCATTGACATGCTGCCAGGAAACAGCACCTGTCAGCATGTTAATGCGCGTCAGGTGGCCGTTATTGTACGTACCCTTTCCATAGTCGACATCAACGGTGCCGACATAAAGGTAATTGCCATCAACCGTCAGCTGAGAATTCGACTGAGCAGTCTTGTTCACGGAGTCAGTGACCAAACCGTTGTGAGCGCGTCAGCCGTCAGGGCCTGGACCGCACCGCCGTCAAGCGGAACGATAACCAAACCGTTCGCATAAATCGGGCGCGAGGTGTAACCGACCGCTTTCTTAAGATTCGACTCGTCAAGGACCTTGCCCGACTCGGCGTCAATCTTTAGCAAACGGTTGTTGACGGCAAGATACACGTTACCGTTCACGACGATAGGTTCACTCGCGTTGGGATACGCCGAACCAGAATACGCCTTCCAATCGAACGTCCAAGAGCTCGCTAGCGCACCCGTAGGCGTCGAAACGTTCTCGACCGCCGCATTGGACTTGCCATCCCAATCGGACTTCCAACCGGACGGACGCGGGGCGCTCGGATTGACTACGACCTCGTCGGGATTGGGAACCGTATCGCCAGCAGCATAAGCCCAGACAATCGTGTCGCCCGATTTGACAACGTAGTCACTATCGAGTTGGGGTCCGGGAACACCGTTAACAAAGAACGACCAGGAGCCCGTCAGTTTGGTGCCATCAAGCGGGGACACGAGACTATGGACATTCCAATAGCCCCCATCATTGAGCATCACGGACTCAATGCCCAAAGCATCAAAGTAGGCGGCAGTGGCGTCCTTGATCGTCGTGCCCTCAACAAACACCTGCGTCGAAGGATCGGTCCAGCGCTGTGCCTTATCGCCCTTCTTGCCGATGATCTCCATCGAGACAGAAACTTGACCGGGCATGGTGCCATCGGAACCATAGACCCAGGTAATCTCATCGCCGGCCTTGAGCGTGTAGTTGCCTGCGCCGACATTGGCCTTCTTGCCGTTGACAAAGAACTGCCAGTATTTCCAGGTACTCTCGTTAACCTGCTCGGTCGAAAGCGTCACGTTCTTATTGAACGGTGACGTCAGAGAATTGAGGAACCAACCGTACGAGCCCTTGCCCGTGTCGGCGCCAATACCGGCCTGCTTAAAGACCTGCTCGGAAAGATCGGCGGCAGTTGTGCCCTCTTCCACCAGCGCGGTCGTAGGCTGAGCCCACGTTTGCTGAGCACCCGAAGCGTCCTGGCCGATAACGGTGCAGCTTACGGAAAGCCGGTCGGTGGGCGCCGGGTCGCCGTACTTGGAGTAGCACCAGACGACAGAGTCGCCCGCCTCGAGCTTGTAGTTGCCAGCGCCCACCGATGCAGCGGCGCCGTTGATGAACAGCTGCCAATAGGCGCCCGTAGCATGGTCGTATGCAAGGGTGCGATCGGCATCGAAAGGCGACGTAATGGAATTGAGCACCCAACCCCAAGAGCCGTTGGGGTCATAGTCGGCCTTGAGGCCGGCCTGCTTAAAGAGCTCCTCGGAAACATCGGCGGCAGTCGAGCCGTTCTTGAGCGTGTACTGCGAAGCGGCAGCCCACGTCTGCTGCTTGCCCTTGGCATCGATGCCAATGACGGAGCACGTCGCTGTGACCTCGGGGCTGTTTTGACCACTCGTGCCCACGACCGTCAACGTTGCCGATACGTCCTGGTTGGCAAGCTTGGCGTACGTGGCATTGTCGGGATAGCGCTCAGCATAGCGAGCGTACTTCTCGCTCGTCAGGCGCGAGGAAACGACAACCTTCGTGTTGTACTGCGGCTGTGTGACCTTGAGATTCTCTGCGGAGACAATAGAGCTGTTGCTCGACTTAAACAGACGCCAATCCTGCCCGGACATCGCGTCATAGCCAGGCAGATCGACCGGCACGACGCCCAAGTCGGTCGAATCGGTCGTTGCCTTGTTGTAGCTCCAGGCAAGGTTGCCGTCAGCATCCAGATACGCTTTCTGGAACGCGTGCATGTCGGCCGAAACGGCATTGGCGTCCTGGCCATTCAGAATGGCGGCAGCATAGCCGGCCTTCGCCTTTTCCATAAGAGAAAGCTCGGTATCGAGCTCGCCCTGGTCCTGTGGAGTAATGGCGAAGTCGAGGGTCTTACTAGCCGTGACCTCGGCGTTCGATTTGTCGGTCACCGTGAGGGTGATCTTGGTGTTTGCAGCCTTGGCTCCGGGCAGCGGCTGGTAGACCGTGCCCTTGTAACCGTTGAACGTGATGTCATCGGTGCTGGCGGAGTACTCAACCTTGTAGTACTTGCCGTCGATATTGAGCGTGCTCGTGCGCGGCATCTGCAGGTCGGCGGTCAGGCCATCCTTGTTGGCAACCGTTTCGGTGCCGGAGTATTTAATGTTGCCGTAGGTAAAGGCCGCATCGACCTTTTCCTGCAGTGCCTTCTTGTCGGCGGCGACCTTCTCGGGATCGCCCTTGACGGTGAGCTTGAAGTCGTGCGAGCCGGCAAGCTTGATGTCGCCACTCGTAACCGTAACCTTGGCAGTCAGCGTCACGTCTCGATCGCTCGATGCGCGCGAAACCTTACCCGTCTTATCTTCCCAGCTATAACCTGAAACAAATAGGCGCTCGGTGTCGGAGCTTGTCCATTCAACAGAGAATTTCTTTGCGGAACCCGCCTTGTACGGAAGCGTGACATTTTGGGTCACGCCATCGGCGGACTCGCCCGCCGCGTAGCCAATCTGCAGGGATTCGGCAGCACTGTCAAGAAGGTCTTGCAGCTTAGCCTCGTCCCAAGCAACCTGCACGGACTTGTTGGGCAGGTAATACTCGGTCTTGCCATCGCGCGACAGTTCAAACGTCACATCGGCGTTACGCAAACCGTCGATGTTGTAACCGGTGTAGTCGTTGGGATCGATGTAGAAGAACGTCACATCGCCGTTGGTCTTATCCTGGGCGTCGGAGATACCGACCGTGGCCTTGTCATCCTCAGCCTTAAAGGCAACGCCGCCCTCAGAGATCTTGACGTCGATATCGGTAAATCCCAGATCGGCAAGCTGCGCCTTCAGCGCGTCGTTAACGTTGCCGCCCTTAGCGCTGTAATCAACGGAGATCTGCTTATTGGAATCGTTGAGCTTTTGAACTGCGGCCTCAAGAGAGCCTGCGGCGATCACGGGGTTGGCAGAAACGAGCTCGACCGTCGAGCTGCCGCTCGTGGCGACAGCCTTCAGATACTTGCCCGCGGCAGAAGCCGAGACAGTCGCCTCGGCGCCCGACATATCAGACAGCAGCGTCCAGTCGGCCTCCGGGGCCTTCGCATCGTCCGCCGCATACCAGGCAACAGTCGCCTGACCGGTGACGTCGATACCGTTGGTGGTCGAACCGTCGGCGCGCTTGGCCTGCGCCGTCGCCTTAACGCTATCGCCCGAGACGAGATGGGTCGAATCGCTATTAATCTGCGGGTTGGCAATCACGCGCAGCAGGTTATACTCCCCCGCCGCGGTAACGCTGTCGGACGAAACCCATTCAACCGTGTTGTCGAGAGCGTTCGCCGTAACTTTGATGCGCTTGCCAACAAGCGCGTCCGAAATGGTCAGGCTGCCATCGGTCGTATCGATGCCGTCGGTGAGCTCTGTCCAATCGGCATCGCCCTCGCCCTTGGCATACCACGCCATGGTGAGCTCGGCATCGTCGGGCACGTCTTTGGTCGAGCCCGACCAGCTGCCCGGAACCTGCACGCTCGGCGTGATCTTTGAACCCACGCTCAGCGTAACGTTCTTATCGGCAAGCTCAATGCCCGCCAGCTTGTACTGGCCCTTGAGCGTCACGGGGCCGAGCGGGGCAACGGACTGCGTGCCGCCGTAGGAGCTCTTCTTCTGCGTGCTGGAAACGGTGTTTTCACTCGTCACCTTCACGCGCAGGTACTTGCCGGCATAGGCGGCGTCAACGGTATAGGTGGCCTCGGTAGCACCGGGGATATCGGTATAGGCGGAGTCGTAGCTCGAGCTGCTGTTTGCATACTGCCACTGGTAGGTCACATTATCGGTGCGGTCGATATAGTGATAGTTGGAGCCGTCCTTTTTGCGCACCTTAGTCTTGAGCGTATCGCCCACACGTACGCCGTTGGTGGCGGGAGAGCCCTCGAACTGCACGTCGTAAAGCTCAACTTGGCCAGCGACGGAGACAGGACCCGCCGCATAGTACGGCTTCTGCTCGCCATAGCCGCCGTTGGCCTTGGCCACGACGTAGTAGCCCTTAAGGGCGGCGGTCACCGTCAGGGTGTTACCGGTCTCACCCTCGATAGGCGTGTTGCACGAGCTGGCGGTATTCGACTTGCCCTTGTACCACCGCCACGTGACATGCGAGTCGGAGGTAACGTCGGTGGAGCCCGCCTTGGCGGTCGCCGTAATCGTGGAACCAACCTCGACTTTGCCCGAAGTCGGGCTCATGGTCACGCTCGTGACATTAATTGAACCGGCGGCAGCAACGAGAGCGCCCGTCGAGTTGGTCAAGCTCGAAGAGCCGATCTTCGAGGACACCTTGCACTTGAGGTACTTGCCACCCAAAGCGTCGGTAAGCTCGAGGGTCTCACCCGTGGCGCCCGCGATATCGGTATACGCGCCGCTCTTGGTGTCAGAGCTCTGCCACTGGAAGTTGAGCTTGTCCGCGTCGACGAACGCGCCGTACGCGCCGCCCTTCTCCTTGGCGCGGGCCTTAGCGGTATCCCCCACCGTAAAGACGCTCGTGTTGTCCTTGGTGTTAACGATGGACACGGCCGAAATCTCGACCGCACCGGCCTGCTTGACCTTGCTGGAAGTGGTCTTGTTCACCGTGTTGACGCCAGCGTTGGCCTCGACCCTGATGTACTTACCCTCAAGGTCGTCGCCCACCACGAGCGTAGCGCCCGTCTCGCCCTCGATCTTGGTAAATCCCGAGTACTGCGAGGTGGATGCGGACCACGTGTAGGTGACCTTGGCATCGGCGGGGGCTTGCTGATAATAGCTTATGTACGGAGTCGCCGTCAGGGTATCGCCTATGCTCGGCGTGTCGCTATTCAGCTTGACGCTGTTAAGCTCCATCTGACCGGCGCCCAGCACGGGGCCAGGAATGTAGTTGGCATTGATGCCCGAGCCGGAAGAAACGGACGGACCATAGTAGTCCTTGCCATCAACCGTTACCTTGCAGATGAAGTATTTGCCTTCCATCGCGGCGGTGACGGTGAGCGACTGCTCGTGGCCTACGACCTCGGTGTAGTCGGCGACATTGCTGCTGGCCCTGGTCGTGCCGGCGAGCCAGGTGTAAGTCCAGGTGCCGGGATTGGCAACGGACTCAGTCGAAGTGCCGTACCAGTCGTCCTCGACCTCATCGAACATATTTGCCCAGAGTGTATCGCCCGCGCTGAGCGCACCAGACTTCGTGGAATACGAGTTGTCCTTATCCTTGGCGTCCTGGATATAGACCTTGGCCTCGCTCGAAAGCGTCGTGGCAGAAGCGGCGGCAACGGCGTTCTTCTGCTCCGAAGCAGCAGGCTTCGCAGAAGAGTTCTCGGACTCAGTCGCGTTGTCTGCGGCGGTGTCATCGCCATTCGCGGCACTCGCAGTTGCGCCCTGATCTGCGCCGTCACCATCGGCAGCAGCGCTCGCCGCTGCACTGTTCGCGCCGGTGTCGGCAGCGGTGCCATCGTCGGCCGCCGCGCCCTCGCCGTCCGTCGCAGCCTGGGTCACGGCCTCGGTAATGCCCTCGGCGCCCTCGGCCCAAAGTTGCGCCGGCGTGGTGCCAAAAGCCATGGCAAAAGCCAGGAACGCCACCAGACCGCGCTTGGCTACGCCACGGGCAATCGCTCCATGGCGACGCCACGAGGCGCGCTGGCGCTTGTCTTCAAACATATCCATTTGTCTCCTATTGTCTGAACTTGGAGCATTGCCCAGCGGCTGCCCCACGTCATCGCGCACGTTGCGCTCGAGTACCCCCATCGGGGTCCCCCTTCCCTCCAGAGCCCAACGCGTAC
>OLPY01002344.1_pt1 | contig 11615 bp, 8 predicted proteins | sample 1672481 | NCBI WGS metagenome assembly OLPY01 (sample SAMEA3136691, study PRJEB25190) | human gut metagenome | biome: human gut; feature: human-associated habitat; material: faeces | place: Austria | collected 2013 | reverse complement strand
CTACATAGAATTCCGCATTCGTAATATCATTGATCTTCGCATTATTCCTTGCATCGTCAATGGCCTGCGGTACGATCTCTACACCATATACCTGCTTTGCTTTCTTCGCAAGGAACAGGGAAATGGTTCCGATTCCGCAGTACAGATCCCACACTGTCTCATTGCCTGTAAGACCTGCATAGTCCAGTGCCAGTCCGTATAACTTCTCTGTCTGGACCGGATTCACCTGGTAAAATGACAGAGGGGAAATCTGATACTTAATCTCACCGATATAGTCTGTGATGAACTCCTGCCCCCACAGAAGGCGGATCGTATCGCCCATGATCACATTCGTCTTCGCCGTATTCGAGCTGAGTGTGATGCTTGTCATGCCCGGAATCTGTCGGAGACGTCCGACCAGATCATGGCAGTGCGGAATGGTCTTTCCATTGATAACCAAACACACCATGATCTCATCCGTTTTAAATCCGTAACGGAGCAGCACATGGCGCACCAGTCCCTTATGTTTCACTTCATCGTATGCCGGAATTTCAAATTCTTCCATAAAATCCAGGATACAGTTCAAGATCTCTTCATTCACTTCCACACCAAGTACACAGTCTGTATTCCCGATAATACTGTGTGTTCTGCCGGCATAGAATCCGGCGGTCACTTTGCCGTCTTTGTCTGTCCCAATCGGAAACTGTGCCTTATTACGGTAGCGGAACGGCTGCATCCCTTCCTCGTCCATGCCGACAACCGGATGCATGATCTGATCCAGAAGTTCACCCGGAACTTCTCCGATCCGCTCCAGATTGCCGCGTACCTTAGATTCTTTAAATGCAAGCTGTGCCGGGTACTTCATCTCCTGTATCTGGCATCCACCACATTTTCGCGCCATCGGACAGACCACTTCCTCTATGCGGTCCTTCGACGGAGTCAGGACATTCATCAGGCGGGCATAGCCGTAATTCTTCTTGGCTTTCATAACCTTTGCCTCTACGACATCCCCTATAATGGCATCTTTGATGAACAGTGTATACCCGTCCACCTTGCCGATGCCTTCTCCTCCGACTCCGATATCTTCAATTTTAACCTTTACTAATTCATTCTTCTGCATCATTAAATAACTGTCTTTCTGATATTTGATTCAAACAGGCGGTTATATCCCAGCCAGTCATTACTTTTTTTATCTTTGAATAACTCTGTCAGGGTCTGCATCTTCGCATCTGCATTGTCGGCAAGATTCAGAGCCATCGCCTCGGCAAGTGCCGGTTTCTTCGGGGAACCGTATTCCAGTTCTCCGTGATGCGCAACGATACAGTGTTTTAATTCGTTCGCAAGTTTCTCTGGAAAATCCGGAATATTGCGGACTGCATCTCCGATCATCTCCACACCGATCACGATATGTCCCAGAAGCTGTCCTTCGTCTGTGTAATCATTTTCCGGGAAAGATGACAATTCCTTCGTCTTTCCGATATCGTGACAGATTGCCGCCGTGAAAAGCAGATCCTTATTCAGGATCGGATATGCCCCCACCATGTAATCACAGAACTTCACTACACTCAGTGTATGTTCCAGAAGTCCTCCGGCAAACCCGTGATGTACCGTCTTCGCGGCCGAATGTCCCTTGAAATTACGGATAAATGTCTCGTCTTTTATAAAATAATGATCCAGTACTTGTCTCAAATACTGGTTGTCTACTTTCTTAATGTATCCAAGCAGTTCCTCATACATGCCATCTGTACTTTTCTCTGTTGTCGGCATATAATCGGCAGCGATGTATTCGCCTTCCTGCACCTTTCTGATCTGCTTGATATTCATCTGCAGATTATTGTTATAGCTGATGATCTCACCATATACCTCAATGAAATCCAGCTCATCATAGTCTGCGATCCCGCCGGAATTCGGATCCCATACTTTTCCGTCCAGTGTTCCGGTCTTATCCTGAAGGATCAGATTATCATACGGTCTTCCGTTTCTGGTCTCCGCCGAACGCTTTCCTTTACACAAATATACATTTCTGATCGTTTCCCCTTCGTGAAGGGTATTGATATATCTCATCTTATTTCCTCTTTCTATATTCTATATCTTTATTTTACAACTGTCCCGGCACCAAAACATCCAGTCCGGCAGACTACTCCTTACTTCCGACTGTCACGTCAAAGGAAATGTCCACATAACCACCGGATCCCTGTCTCTGTCCTTTGAGTCTGATCTTACTGCCGCTTTTCTGGTCCCGCAGTACACTCTGGTAGGCTGATAGTGATGTTATCTTCTTCCCTGCTGCCTCCGTAATGATATCTCCACTCTGGATCCCTGCTGCCATTGCCGGTGAATCCGTCTCTACGGTCCGGACATACACGCCTTCGGGAATTCCCTGCGCTTCGATTTCTGCCGTCACATCCAGTCCACGGATGCCGATATATGGCACCGCCTGACCGTTGGATAACAGTTCAATCTCTGATTTCAATCCTGAGATCCCATAACCAGTCACCAGTTCTTTGCTGCTGTTTCCGGATATGCCCTGGTCAATAATTCCAACCACTTCGCCCGACAGGTTGATGATCACACCTGTCCCGTCCTCTGCCGCACCAATGTCTGTACAAAGAAGCGGATAACTTCCGTCATCACCGTCCAGTTCATTTCTGCTGCTCGCAATTGTTCCGAATCCAACCGCTCCCGCATAACCGAACGGTTTTCCGAGAACCACCGCAGCATCTCCTTTCTGTACCGAACCGGAACTGCCAAGAGTTGCAATACTGATCTGCTGCCATGTTGACTGCGCGATGCTGCTTTTGGCTACAGCATAGATCGCAAATCCAAGACTTTCATCCTTCTTCTTCACAGAAGCCTGCTTCGTTGTCCCATCCGCGAATCTGATATGGATCTCTTTTGTATCTCTTAATATAGAAGTCTTTCCGTATATCAGAAGTTCCTGGCCATTATCCGCAATGATCAGTCCGGACACACTGTTCTTATTATCATAAGATTCTTCCGTCCAGTCCTGCTCTCCCGAGATACCGATGACCTCAACTACCGATTTTGCGGCTTCGGATGCTACTGAATTCATTGCTTTCTGAAGTTCTCTGTAACTGTCAATGCCAAGCGTCTGTACTGTACTGTCATTGCCGGTATCTGCAGTGGTTTCATCCGACTTTTCTTCCTCTTTTTCTTCCGGTATTACAACTTCCTGTGAATCTCCGGGAAACTTTTCATCCAGCCATGGCCTGAGCGCAGAAAAACTAATACAGGCACACACACCGAACGCCACTCCAAGTCCTGCGATCCGAAGCAGATCTTTACGGTACTTTTTCCCGCGGCTGTTCTCATCTTTGATTGTTTCCTGCATAAATAAATACTCTGATTTTTCAGTTTTATTTCCAGGTTCGCCCTGTTCATTTTTCAGATGTTTCTGCTCATCCATCAGCTCTTCCGTCTCCTTTACAATCCTTTTTATAGTATACCGTATGGAATGGGAATGTTCAATATTATCCTTTTCTTTATAGCGTAAATAAGGTAGAATAGTTACTGACCAGAATTACTGTACATACAGTAACATAGAATAGATCCAGGTGAAAAACATGAATAAAAAAACATTAACGAAATTAGAATATCATAAAATTATTGACATCTTAATAGAACAGGCAACCTCTTTCGGCGGCAAAGAACGCTGCAAAAGATTGAAACCCATGACATCTCTTCCGGATATCAATACTGCACAGGAACAAACTGCCGCCGCATTTACCCGTATCATCAGGAAGGGGCGCCCTTCTTTCGGAAGCTGCAACCCGGTCGGGGAATCTTTAAAGCGTCTGGAAGTCGGTGCAGCTCTTGGAAGCGGGGAACTCCTGCGCATCTGCAAGCTTTTGGAAAATGCAGGGCAGATCAAAGCCTACGGCCGTCATGAGACTGTAGACGATGCGGAAGATTGTCTGGATATATTTTTCCAGCAGATTGAGCCGCTGACACTGATCAGCACCGAGATACGCAGATGTATCATTGACGAAGATGAGATCAGCGATGATGCCAGCAGCACTCTGAAGCAGATCCGCCACTCCATGAACCAGATCAACGATAAAGTACATTCTACCTTATCTTCTCTGGTCAATGGTTCACTCCGCACCTATCTGCAGGATTCGATCATCACAATGCGCGGGGACCGCTACTGTATCCCGGTCAAAGCCGAATACCGGAGCCAGGTATCCGGTCTAATCCACGATCAGTCTGCCACGGGCTCTACCCTGTTCATCGAACCAATGTCTGTTGTAAAACTGAATAATGACCTGAAAGAACTTTACGGCAAAGAGCAGGAAGAGATACAGATAATCCTTGCACGCTTGAGTGCCGATGTCGCAGAATATACAGAGTCCATCCGCACCGACTATAAAATCATGACGGAACTGGACTTCATTTTCGCAAGAGGAAACCTTGCAATTCTTATGAACGCAAGTAAGCCTGTCTTCAATACAAAGGGAAAAATCCATATCCGCGAAGGACGTCATCCTCTGTTAGATAAAAAGAAAGTCGTTCCGATCACCGTCACTCTCGGTGACACTTTCGACCTTCTGATCGTAACCGGACCAAACACCGGCGGTAAGACTGTTTCCTTAAAAACGGTCGGATTATTTACCCTGATGGGACAGGCGGGACTTCATATCCCTGCACTGGACCGTTCGGAGCTGGCTCTTTTTGAAAATGTATATGCCGATATCGGAGATGAACAAAGTATTGAGCAGAGCCTCAGTACCTTCTCCTCTCACATGACGAACATCGTCTCGTTCTTAAAACATGTAGATGAACATTCTCTGGTGCTGTTCGATGAGTTGAACGCAGGAACCGACCCTACTGAAGGTGCCGCTCTCGCAATCGCCATCTTAAGCTATCTCCATCAGCGAGGGATCCGCACCATGGCAACTACTCACTACAGTGAGCTGAAAGTCTTCGCTCTTTCCACACCAGGTGTTGAGAATGCCTGTTGTGAATTTGATGTCGAGACGCTCAGTCCGACTTACCGTCTTCTGATCGGTATCCCGGGAAAGAGTAATGCGTTTGCCATCGCAGGAAAGCTTGGCCTTCCTGATTACATCATCGATGATGCCAGAACACACCTGACCGAACAGGATGAATCCTTCGAAGACTTGTTGACCGATCTCGAGACAAGTAAGCGTACTATCCGGAAAGAACAGGAAGAAATCGAGCACTACAAACGTGAGCTGGAACGTCTCGAAGAAGAGACCCGTCAGAAACGTGACAAATTAGAAGAACAGCGCGACCGCATCATCCGTGAAGCCAATGAAAAAGCGCATGAGATTCTGGCCGATGCCAAGGAAACCGCCGATGAGACGATGCGTAACTTCCACAAGTTCGGCAAGGCAAATATCTCCGTTGCCGAGATGGAAAAAGAACGTGAACGTCTCCGCAAGAAAATGAATGCCACACAGAATTCCATGAAGACGGATGCGAAAAAACCGAAAAAGACTTACAAAGCCAGTGATTTCAAGTTAGGTGAATCCGTTAAAGTACTCAGCATGAACCTGACCGGATCTGTCACTTCACTTCCGGATGCCAAAGGGAATGTCACCGTGCAGATGGGAATCTTGCGCTCCACAGTCAATATTTCCGATCTGGAGATCATTGACGAAGCGCCGGCATATTCATTTACCGGAAGAACTCGTCAGACCGGCAAAGGTAAAGTTAAAATGGGCAAATCCCTTGCGATCAGTCCGGAGATCAACCTTCTTGGAAAAACGGTCGATGAGGCGGTTGCCGAACTGGATAAGTATCTGGATGATGCATCGCTTGCACATCTCAGTTCCGTAAGAATCGTTCACGGAAAAGGTACCGGAGCCTTAAGAGCCGGCATCCACAAATATCTAAAGCGGCAGAAACACGTCAAATCATTCCGTCTTGGGGCTTTCGGCGAGGGTGACGCAGGCGTAACCATTGCCGAACTGAAATAAAACAAAAAATGCATCTGCATATGGGAGGCGTATACATCTATGAATAAACAGAAAATACTGATCGTCGATGACGATGAAAATATTGCCGAACTGGTCTCTTTATATCTGGCCAAAGAATGCTTTGATACCATGATGGTCCACGACGGCGAACGGGCACTGATTGCCTTTGATACTTACAAACCGAATCTGGTCCTTTTAGATCTTATGCTGCCTGGTATCGATGGATATCAGGTCTGTCGTGAGATCCGCACCAGATCCAACACCCCGATCATCATGCTCTCAGCCAAAGGCGAAGTATTCGACAAGGTACTTGGTCTTGAACTAGGCGCAGATGATTATATTATGAAACCGTTCGATGCCAAAGAGCTTGTTGCCCGCGTAAAAGCTGTTTTACGCCGCTATCAGGTTGGTTCAAAACCTGAGACCCCTCAGGCAGATAAGGGAAAATGTGTCGAATATCCGGGAATTGAGATCAATCTGACTAATTATTCTGTCATTGTTGACGGACATACCGTTGAGATGCCTCCGAAAGAACTGGAACTTCTTTATTTCCTCGCGTCTTCTCCAAATCAGGTCTTCACCAGAGAACAGCTGCTGGATCAGATCTGGGGTTACGAATACATCGGCGATACCCGTACCGTAGATGTTCATATCAAACGTCTCCGCGAGAAGATCAAGGATCATAACGGCTGGAGTCTCAGCACCGTATGGGGAATCGGTTATAAATTTGAAGTAAAATAACAGCGGGTAGATATCATGAAAAGTACATTATATTTAAAATTCATATTTATCTATATCATATTCGGATTCTTAAGCCTTTTTACAGCCGCAACGCTGACAGAGAATCTGGTCCGTACACCGATCTTTAACCGTATAAGTAACAGCATGTACCGGGAGGCTACGATGGTTGCCACCAGCTATCTTCCCGGTTATTTTTCCGGTGAATTGCAGGAACCCGATACACAGATGATCTTATCCGGGATTGAGACCCAGCTGGATGCCGCAGTCTGGTTCGTTTCCAGGGACGGTAACATGATCGCCTCCGCTCATTCCGGTGAGTACCCATCCGCTCCGGATACAATCAAGGATTTTGATCCTGCCGAATCCGGAAGTGACCGTTCACAGACCGGTGATTATCACGGATATTTCGACAATGACGTCATCACTGTGACCGTTCCGGTGACTTACGGGTATTTTCCAAAAGGTTATCTGATGATCCATCAGTACACTACCGTCGTTGATACTATGACGGATATATTGATGCGTGGTGTATATATCACATTCATCGTGATCTTCCTGCTCTCGTTCATTATCCTGCTGGCATTCCATTTCCTTGTCTACCGCCCGCTTCACAAGATCACCGAAGCTGCAACACAGTATGCTTCCGGCAATCTGGAGTATGAGATTCCGGTCACGACCGAAGACGAGATGGGTTATCTGTCTGCATCACTGAACTATATGTCTTCACAGCTTCGTGATATGGAAGATTACCAGAAGAAATTTGTGGCAAATGTATCCCACGATTTCCGTTCTCCGCTTACTTCCATCAAAGGGTATGTAGAAGCTATGACAGACGGAACTATCCCGCCTGAACTACATGAGAAGTACCTGAAGATTATCTTATTTGAAACGGAACGTCTGACAGACCTGACACATGATCTGCTGACATTAAATGAATTCGACACCAATCACCTGCTTCTCAACCGGGAAGTATTCGATATCCACGAGATGATCAAACACGTGGCGGCATCCTTCGAGGGAGCCTGCACCCAGAAGAAGATCTCTATTGAACTGGTCTTCGCAACAAAGCATCTGAATGTAAATGCCGACAAACGTAAAATCCAGCAAGTCTTATACAATCTGCTGGACAATGCCATTAAATTCAGCGATCCGGATTCTATTATTACCATCGAAACAACAGACCGCGGTGAAAAAGTATATACAGCAGTCAAAGATAATGGAATCGGAATTCCAAGGGCAGCACTCGGAAAAATCTGGGAACGTTTTTACAAAAGTGATCTCTCCCGCGGGAAGGATAAGAAAGGCACCGGTCTTGGACTTGCGATCGTGAAAGAAGCGGTGCAGGCACATGGTGAGAACATCACTGTAGTGAGTACGGAAGGGGTAGGAACAGAGTTTTCATTTTCACTTCCGAAAGCTGCAGGCTAATGTAACAGGGAATTAGCCCTTATCTTCCAAAAAAGAAAGTCACTTCTGCTCATATTCACAGAAATGACTTTCTTTTTTATTTTGTATAGAGTATCTTCTGCACTTTATCCGTCTTCAGATTCTCTTTTGTCACCCAGGTATATCCGGTATTCACTACAGCTTCATTTCCCATATCAAGAGAAGCTCTTGCCGCAGCCACCACGGTTGCGTATCCCATGCCGAATGGATTCTGCACGATCAATCCATCAACCGTACCGTCTTTCAGATCCTGGATCTCATCATCATTGGCATCAAAACCGATCACTTTTACTTTTTTCTCCATTTTATTTCTTTCCAGTCCATCAGCTGCCAGTTTCACAGAATCACCGTTTGCCGCAAAGCAGCCGGTGATATTCGGATGGTTTGCAAGGATGTAATCAACTACCTGGTCTTCTGTAATACTGTCTGCAGCCACTATATCTTCTCCGGTAAGCTGTCCATCCGGAAGTTCACTGTCTTTTGGACGGTAAGTTCCGGCATTGATCTCGTCAGATACTGTCTTCTGCATATTGCTCAATTCATCCATGTGATATACATTTACCACAGAAATATTCGGATGGTTTGCTGTCAGTTCATCCGTCACCGCTTTTTCTCTCTGAAGAGCAGCCTGTGATTTCGAATCCTGAATGAACAGAACTGCTTCCCCGCTGTCTCCCATCTCTTCTGCCAGTCTCTGTGCTGCTTCTGTTCCTGCAGCTACATTGTCCGTTGATACATCCGCAGCCACTCCCTGATAATCAGACCCGGAATCAAAAGTGACAACCGGGATCTCGCTGTCTGTTGCGAGATCAAACTGTACCTGGCAAGCCTGCAGATCTACAATTGAGATTCCGACCGCAACCGGATATCTGTCCAATTCTTCATCCAGAAGGTTCACCTGATCATCCACATTGTCTGCTTTATCCGGTGCATTATACGTTACTTTTATCTTGTCTTTTCCTGTATATCCAAGACTTGCATTCAGATCCTCTGCAGCCTGTGTCACGCCTTTCTTTACTTCGTCCCAATACTGCGTACCATTCGCCTTTCCTATAATAGAAATGTAGTCTCCCTTTTTCAGCTTCAGTCCGTTTGTATTATTATAAGCTGCCGGACTGATCAGGTCTAATTTGCCCTGATATTCCTTCTCTTCTGTCTTGGTTGTATTCTTCTCTGCTTCAATCTTCTTCTCTTCATCTGTTGCTTTCGGTGTCTGCTGACATCCGCATACAAGCAGTGCCATACCAAGCAGCATAGCAATGATTCGATTTCTTTTCATTTTCCTCTCTCCTATATCCGGTATCATTTCTACCTGTATTATATTCTACTCCTATTTTCACTTCTATTTTTCTTATACTTCATCAGCATTCTATACTATACACCAAAACGGTGAAAATTTGTTGAATTTTTTATTGAAATTTTTCTTAATTTTAACCGGGATTTACCCAAAATTCAAAAGAACGTCTCTTTTCACCACCGAATATGCTTTTTCACAACAGTATCTGCTAACGCAAGTTAGTTATGACTAAACTTTTATGTATTTCCAAAAAAACATGTAATTTACTTGTTTATTTCAGCTTTTTGTATTATGATATGGACAGAGACAACGAATTGGTTTATGTCTAGAATTTAAACTCAAAGGAGGGTATAATACTATGGCACACGTAATTGGTGATGAATGTGTAAGCTGTGGATCTTGCGAAGCTGAATGTCCAGTAGGAGCTATTTCTCAGGGAGCAGAGCATTATGAAATTGATGCTGACGCTTGTGTAGATTGTGGAGCATGTGCAGCTCAGTGTCCAGTAGGAGCTATTTCTGAAGGCTAATCATTCGAAATAAGAAGCATATACAAAGAACCTGCCAACAGCAGGTTCTTTTGCATATTCAGACAAACTCATGCGCAGTATTTATGTACTGCGCATTTTTCAACATTTTTGTTTCCCTCGACGGATTCTGACGAAATCGGTGCTTTCCACTGTGCTATGATACATTTACCCATAAGGGACAAGTATTATAATATAAGGGGGTATCTAATGTGGGAAATCATACCAATGCTTTGAATACTTTAGAACAGATCAAACGCGAGACCAAAGATGATGCCAGACTGTATGCATGTATCAGGGATCTCTACGAACAGGGTGTCTCCCTTTCCGATCTCAAAGCCCTGATCCCGGATATCAGACGAACCAGGGAACAGCTTCAGTTAAAACGTATGCTGCAGAATAACAACGAAGTGCTTCTCAACATGTTCAGCCAGGAGATGACATTTCTTCTGGATGCAAAAGAACGCCAGGAAGAGCTGGAATTCAAAAAACTGGACCAGCTGATCCGCCAGCAGCAATCCTTCCGGAAAGCTTCGGCCGATGCCGGTCCAGTAAAAAAACTAAAACGAATCTTCCTGTCTGCTTAGGTTCGCAAACTTTGTGTACTCACCTAACCAGGCCAGATTAACGGTCCCTACCGGACCGTTTCTTTGTTTTGCGATAATGATTTCTGCCTGTTTTTTGAACTCTGAATCTTTGTTATAGTATTCATCCCTGTAGATAAACATTACCACATCCGCATCCTGCTCAATGGCTCCGGATTCACGGAGATCAGAAAGCATCGGCCGCTTGTCCGGCCGGCTTTCTACCGCACGGCTTAACTGTGACAGCGATACAACCGGCACATTCAGCTCTCTGGCAAGTCCCTTTAACTGACGGGAAATGTCTGAGACTTCCTGCTGTCTGGATTCGGAACTCTTTCCTACACTTCCGGTCATTAACTGTAAGTAGTCGATGATGATGATATCCAGTCCGTGCTCCAGCTTGTATTTCCTGCACTTTGATCTTAATTCCGAGATGGAGATACCCGGTGTATCATCAATGATCAGTTTCGACTGACCGATCACACCTGCTCCTTCAATCAGTTTCTCCCAGTCGGAATCTTTCATATTACCGGTTCTGAGTGACTGTGCATCTACCTGTGATTCCAGTGAGAACAGTCGGTTTACCAGTTGTTCCTTTGACATCTCAAGACTGAAGATGGCAACCGCTTTATTCTTCTTGAACGCCATATACTGTGCGATGTTCAGGACAAATGCCGTCTTACCCATGGACGGACGCGCCGCGATCAGGATAAAATCTGACGGCTGGAAGCCGGACAGTTTATAATCCAGATCGATGAATCCGGTCGGGATTCCTGTAACGGTTCCCTTACTCTTAGATGCCTTTTCAATCTTATCCAGCGCATTCAAGACCACCTGCTTGATTGGAACATATTCGCCGGTCGTTCGTCTCTGTAATAACTGGAACATGGATTTCTCGGTCTGCTCCATGATAGACTCCAGAGGTTCTTTTCCGGCATAGCACATATTTTCAATCTCTTCATTCAATTTGATCATCTTACGCATCACAGATTTGTCTGCCACGATCTGTGCATAATATTTCACATTCGCAGAAGTCGGCACTGCTGTCACCAGGTCTCTGACAAATTCCAGACTGGCAA
>OLPY01002320.1_pt1 | contig 11759 bp, 9 predicted proteins | sample 1672481 | NCBI WGS metagenome assembly OLPY01 (sample SAMEA3136691, study PRJEB25190) | human gut metagenome | biome: human gut; feature: human-associated habitat; material: faeces | place: Austria | collected 2013 | reverse complement strand
TCGATATCAACGAGCGTCGCATTTCGGTGGCTCAGATCGAGCGGGCGTTTTCGCTGGCGCGCCTGTTTGGCTTTAAGATCCACGCGCACTTTATGCTCAACTTGTTGGGCGCCACGCCCGAGGGGGACAAGCATGACTACGAGCGCTTTATGACCGAAGGGGCCTTCATGCCCGACGAGGTCAAGGTCTACCCGTGCGCGCTCATCGAGGGCTCGCGTCTGGTGGACTGTTACGAGCGTGGCGAGTGGCGCCCCTATACCGAGGAAGAACTGCTCGATGTGTTGGCCGACGACATCGTGGTGACGCCGGCGTTCTGCCGTATCAGTCGCATGATCCGCGATTTTAGCTCCGACGACATCATGGTGGGCAACAAGAAGCCCAACCTGCGTCAGCTCGTCGAGAACCGCTTGGCGGCTCGTGGAGAAGGCGCGGTGGTGCGCGAGATTCGCTTTCGCGAGATCAGCACAGCGGGTGCCGACCTGGACGAGTTGACCCTTGATGAGGAAGTGGCGTACGAGACGCCGGTGACGCGTGAACGCTTTTTGCAGTGGGTGACGCCGCGGGGCAAGATCGCGGGCTTTTTGCGCCTGTCTCTGCCCGACCATTTGTTTGTTGCCACACATGCGGACGAGTTGCCGACGACGCCCGACGAGGCGATGATTCGCGAGGTGCACGTGTATGGCATGGCGGCGCGCGTGGGTGATCAAGGTCAGGCGGCTCAGCATCATGGGCTGGGGCGGTCGCTGGTGGAGCGTGCGTGCCAGATAGCTCGTGATGCCGGCTATACGCACATCAACGTGATCAGCGCGATCGGTACGCGCGAGTATTATCGCCATCTTGGATTTTATGACCATGGCCTTTATCTGCAAAAGGAGCTCTAGATGAACAAGCCAAGTGTTTCTGCTGGCGTCGTTGCCGGCGTTGCCCTGGGAGCTGCGGCGCTTGGTGCGGCTGCCGTCGCTGTTCGCGCTGCCTGTCTGCAGGTTGCGAGGACCCGCAATGGGTTGGCGCGTGTGAAGCGCGTGCACGATGAGAGCGGCGACGAGATTCGCGTGTTAGTGCAAGGCGGCGTCTACCAAAGCGCAAGCTACATTGGCGAACGTTGGGCGGAGCCCGTCTTTGCGTACTATCGTGCGTTTGACGACGTGTTTGAGTCCGAGGATGTGATGCGCGATGCTTATGGCCACGGCATCGACCGTATGCTTATGCTAGGTGGCGGCGGGTTTGCCTATCCCAAATTTGCGCTGATGTCGCACGCGGGCTTGCGCATGGACGTCATTGAGTACGATGCCGAGATTACGCGTCTGGCGCGCCGCTGGTTCTATTTGGAGGAGTTGGAGCGTACGGTTGGCGATCGCCTGAGGGTTATTACCGCCGAGGCGCGTTCGTATCTGGGTGTGACGAGCGTGGGACATCGTCGCTACGACGTGGTCGTGAGCGATTGCTTTGGCGGTGCCGAGCCCGTACGCAAGCTGGCGACGGTTGAGGCGTTGCGTTTGGTGCGAGGCAGCCTGAATCCCGGGGGTATCTACGTTGCCAATATCGTGAGCGCAAACGAGGGGAGCGACGTAACGTTCCTGTGCGACTGCGCTGCCACGGCGCTCGAGGTGTTCGCCCACGCCTGGGTGGTCCCCTGTGGCGATACGGAGTTCGGCGGCGAGGAAAACTACCTGCTCATCGCCAGCGACGGCGACTACGCCTTTGCCGAAGCCGTGCCCTTCGACGCCGACTTCCTTGGCACTGCCCTCCACGACAAGTAAGTCTCCCCGTCCCAAAAAGACTGGTCTTAGGCATGGTCGCGCCAGCTGAGGACGCGCTGCTTCATACCCTCGATGTCGAGCACGCCTTCGGCAAAGCCCTTGCGCACGAGCTCTTCGGGAACGAACTCATCGTAACGATCAAAGTAAGGCACCTCGCCGGGATAGACGAGCTCGATGGGGTCGAAGTCCTTTTCGGCCTCGGCTGCGAGCACCTCAAAGAACGTCTCCTCGTCGGCCTTCATCTTAAACTGCATAAAGTATGGACGCGACGGATCGAGCCCGCGAAGGCCCAGCTCCGCGGCGCATTTAATCTTGAGCATACGCTCGAGTGCCAAAAAGGCGTAGCTGCCCAACCAGGGGAAGAGCACCCAGGTGTCGCCGCCCAGGTTGATGAGCGGCTTAGTTCCCGCGCCCGAAATCTCGGCGGTATGACGAGCCTGCGCCAAGCGAGCCCGTGCGTTACCCATAAGGTACGGATATGCCGCGTGCTCAGTGAGCGCTTGGCGCATGCGCTCGAGTACGTGTGTATTGATGTCGCCGGGGCAGTCGCCAAAGTAGGCCGGCACCCGGCCTTTGACCTGCGTGGCAAAGACGGTATGGCGTTTCCAGTCCACTTCTTCGACAATCCAGCAATGTCCGGCGATGGCGATGCGCTCACCGGGCGGTGGCGGGTTGACAATCGTGCCCAGCTCGGCCGATTCACTGCGAACGGTAAACTCCTCGTTTTCCTGGAACACAGCGTAGAACTTAAAGTTGTTGATGATGCGCTCGCCCGCGAGGCCCACGATGAGCCCATTGCCCTCGGTGACCTGGATGTGGTCGATCTTGATGAGGTGGCGCAGCAGTACGCGATAGTCATCGGCCGAGACGCGGTGGAAATAGCTGAGCGTGAGCACACGCTGGGCAAGCTCGGCCGGTGTGAGCTCGCCGGTACTGGCGAGCGTCGACATGGTCTGGTGATAGAGCAGACTGTAGGGGAGTCGATCGAGCTCGGGTGGCTCGACCCACTTTTCTTCGCGATAGAGTTGTACGAGTGCGATGCCCTGCAGGAGCTTCCATGGAATGGTCTCGGGCATCATCGTGCGCGGCTCGGGTTCCTCCTCGCGCATGACAAACCACATCTCGGGCGGAAGGTCGCGACGGCCTGTGCGCCCCATGCGCTGCAAAAAGGAGCTGACGGTAAACGGCGCGTCAATCTGGAACGCGCGCTCCAGGCGACCGATATCAATGCCGAGCTCCAGCGTAGAGGTGGTGACGGTCGTCTGCGCCTGTTCCTCGTCGCGCATGAGCTCCTCGGCGGTCTCGCGTAGCGATGCCGAAAGATTGCCGTGGTGGATGAGAAAGCGGTCGGGCTCGTGCCGGCTCTCGCAGTAGCTACGCAGCATGGAGCATACGGCCTCTGCCTCCTCGCGCGAGTTGGCAAAGACCAGGCACTTGCGGCCGCGGGTATGTTCGAAGATATAGCCCATGCCGGGGTCGGCGTTGTCGGGCGCGGTGTCGGTGGGGTTGAGGAGCGTCTGCTCGGTGGCCCGGGGGATGTCGACTTCGCCCTCGGGGGGCGAGGAAGCGCGACTGTCCTTGGGGGCAGACTTGCCCCGTGCCTGCTCGCGACGTTGGCGGCGTTCCTCCTGTGTGAGTTGTCCGCTATGGCGCATGTCTTGGGTGCTGACGGGCAGTGCCGCGGGTGCCGCTGCCTCAATGCGTTCGCACGCAAGCACTTCGGCCTCTTGAGGACCCATGCCCTCGAATCCCCGCTGCTGAGCCTGGGGACCCGAGTTGTAGAAGTGCTCTATGGAGATATGCCACACGCGACGCGGCTCCTCAAAGCGGGGGATAACGCAGTCGCGTCCCGTCCCCTGCGACAGGAAGGCACCCGTGCGCTCGGGGTCGCCGATGGTGGCGGAAAGGCCAATGCGGCGAGGCTGTACGCCGGCCATGCGCGAGAGTCGCTCAATAAGGCAGAGCGTCTGCCCGCCTCGATCGCCGCGCATAAGCGAATGGACCTCGTCGATGACCACATAGCGCAGGTCGCAGAACATACGCGGGATTGCCATGTGCTTGTGGATCAGGAGTGCCTCGAGTGATTCGGGCGTAATCTGTAGGATGCCGCTCGGCTTTTTGATGAGTTTTGCCTTGTGCGACTGCGAGACATCGCCGTGCCAGTGCCAGACGGGGATATCGGCCTCTTCGCACAGATCGTTGAGGCGAACGAACTGGTCGTTGATGAGCGCTTTGAGGGGGCCAATGTAGAGAGCACCCACGCTCGCGGGCGGGTTCTCCCAAAACTCGGTCAGGATGGGAAAGAAGGCCGCCTCAGTTTTGCCAGATGCCGTGGATGCCGTCAGGAGCACATTGTCTTGTGTGTTAAAGATGGCATCTGCCGCCGCAACCTGGATGGAGCGCAGACTCTCCCAATCGTGGGAGTAAATGAAATCCTGGATAAACGGGGCATATCGGTCAAAGGCGTTCATGGGGCCTCCTCTCATCAACGGGCCGATCAACGCAACGGGCGACGGCTCGATATCTTGCAACATCGGCGTTTGCCCAGATAAAATCCGCCAAAATAAACCTGTCCCTTTTTGGCAGGTTAGATGGTGAACTCGGCGAAGTTGCGGTCGTCGTCTGCGGTGCCGGTGTCGTCTGTTGCGGCTGCCGGCGCCAGCGCGTCGCCACCGACGCTTTGTAGCAACTCGGCCACGTTGGCATCGGGGTTTTGACACAGGATGTCGAGCAGCTCGATAAAGTCGCGGATGACCTCGCGGGGCGTTAGATGCGTGTCGGCTCCCACGCGGCCAAACTCAATCTTGAGGAAGTCCACCAAGTCGTTCTCGGTAAGCGTGGGCGTCCAGCCAAAGTAGCCGGCATGGATCTGCATGAGCTTTTCGATGAGCACCAGCAGCTCCTCGTAGGTGAGCGGCTGCAGGCGGATGATGGGCGCGAGCATGTCTTTGAGATCATCGCGCGCAAAACGGCCCTGAGCGAGACGGCTCCGAAGGGCCTCGTAGGAAAAGACGCCGCGGCGGCGGTCCTCGATAGAGGTCGGCGTGCCGCCCATGATCATGCCCAGGTACTGCGCTTTGCCCTGGAGCGTGTCGTTGTACATGGTCAGGATCTTCTCGTAGTTATATTGGCGCGTGATCGCGTTGGGAATCTTGTACAGATTCACGAGCTCGTCGATGAGCACCAGCATGCCCTTGTAGCCGCTGCAGACCAAAAAGCGCGCAATGAGCTTAACGTAGTCGTACCAGTCGTCATCGCTGATGATGGTCGAGGAGCCCAACTCGGCGCGCGCCTCGCTCTTGGTGCGGTATTCGCCGCGAATCCATTTGGTCACCCGACTCATAGCTTCTTCGTCGCCCTCGGATACTGCCGTGCGGTAGCGGCGGAGCATGCGGACGAAGTCGAAGCCGTGGACCATCTCCTCGAGCGGGGCCAGTTGGGCATTAACGGCAGTCTCGTCGGCGTCGGCACACGAGGCGACCCAGCGATCCAGGATAAGGTTGAGCGCACCGCCCTCAGGGCGCGTCTTGGTCGATATGTTGCGGATGAGCTCGCGATAGGTAGCGAGGCCCTGGCCCTGGCCGCCCTGTAGGCGGCGCTCGGGTGACAGGTCAGCATCGGCGACGACGAATCCCTCGCCCATGGCGTGTGTACGGATGGTCTGGAGCAAAAAGCTCTTGCCGGCGCCGTAGCGACCGACGAGGAAACGGAAGCTTGCGCCGCCATCGGCGATGAGGCTCAGGTCGGTGAGCAGAGCACGGATCTCGACCTCTCGCCCCACGGTGATATAGGGAAGGCCGATGCGCGGGACCACGCCGCCCTTGAGCGAGTTGAGAATGACGGCGGCGACGCGCTTGGGCACACGGGGTGCTGCGGATTCGGTATCACTCATGGTCTAGGTATCCTCTCACGTCTGCTTCGTAGTCCTCGATAATTTGCGGTCCTGCTGAGCCAAATTCAATAACGGTGTCGCCCACCAGGTCTAAGAGCGCCTCGTTGATGCTATCGACGAGCATGTCCTCACTCTTGCCCGACTGTGCCACCGCCGATGCCGACTGCGCTGCGTTTTGCTCGAGGAGTGCTCGAAGATAGGCGTCTGCGGCGGGATCGAGTGCGGACGCAGCGGCGGCGGGCGTGGGCGCTGGTGCGAGGAGCGGTGCTACGATGCCAAACTGCTCGGTGGAGATGGTCGGCTCGCTAGCCTCGTCCTGCTGCATGGTCGTCGCGACTGGTTCGGCGACCGTGTCGGCCACGGGCTCGGCTTCCCGTCGTTCGGCAACTGCCACCTCGGCATCCGCAAGCGTGCCGTCCTCGCGCTCCTCGTCGATCAAAAGCGCCTCGCGCGTTTGTGCGGCGGCGCTCCGAATGTGCCCCAGCTGGCTCAGGTCGATATCGATCTTGACGGGCTGATGCGCGGCATCCCATGAAAGCCATGCCGTGATCTCGTCATCGATAATCTTAGCCAGATATTTGGGGACCTTCTCTTCCTTAAGGGGATGGCTGGGATCCAGTGCCAAGCGCAGGCGCTGATCACAAGCGCGCATCATCTCGCCGAGCCTGCTGCTCTTTTGCCTGCTGCCGTGGATGCGCATACATTCCCAAAAGCCATTTTGGCAGCGGTAGATGTGAATGGGGTCTAGGCGATATTCGCAGTCCTCGTGGCGCTCGGGCGCAAAGAACACGGCCGAGGCAAACATGGTGTAGGGCATGGCTGTCTCCTCCCCAAACAAGCTCGCTACGATGCCGGTCTTTCGGTGCGTGTCATAGTAGCGCGCCATGCGGACATACACGGCGCATGTCACGTGGCGCAAGTCGCGATGGTGGGAACGGTCGAGCCGTGAGTTATTCAGGTTGTACGTCGAGAGCGCGTCGATGGCAGCCATGAGCCGCTCCTCATGCGCCTCATCGGGCGGAAGGGGAAGCGTGGGCTCGGAGGTCTTACGACGCGCAGGCGGCAGGGCCGATGGCGTCGGCGCGGGTACAAGGTCTCGCGCTGCGCGGCGCAGCTCGATGAGGGCGTTGTCGAATGCGACGGTTTTAGAGTCGCGAAGCAGCTTGGGGTCGAGCTCGTGGAACACGGCGTAGTCCTGCAGCCACACGCGTGCGAACCGGTCGATGCCGGGTTCAAAGGCGCGATAGGCATCCCAAAATGCCTTAATCTTGCTAAAGCCATCGAGCGGATTATCTACGCCAATGCCGCAAATCAGCTCATAGAGATACAGAAAGGCAAAGGACGTAGACGTTTCCTCGACGGTTCCGCGGCGCACTTGGGCACGCCAGGTAAAGTAGCCGCGCAACTGTCGATCGCTCATGGCATTGTAGGTGGGAAAGTACGACTTAAAGGTGCCGTTGTAGGGGCAATCGTCCTCGAAGTCGGCCATCAGCAGGCCCTGGCGGTAAAAAAGCTCGGCTTCCGAAAGCCAGCGACCTGCGCCGCCTTTGGGATCATCTTGCCAGCGTGATATCTCGCGCATCTTGCGGTACTGGTCGGGGAGGAAGTCCTGCATCTGACGCCCGGTCTTGAGAATCGGCTCGTCAGCATAGATTTCGTTTGAGAAGCGGGCGGACTGATGGGTCCGGGCCTCGGCCATAATGCGCTCGATGAGCATCTTGACGTCCTGGTCGGCCACCGCCCTCTCCTCTCCCTATATGGTGTCGGTGACCTCATATCATAGCACAGCATCAAACAGATGTTCGAGATGCCACTGCGTAGATAGATTTAGAACAGGAGGGCGTAGATGACCGCCACGACGACGGAGGGGAGCATGTTGGCCGTGCGGAAGGTCTGAGGCCGAATAAGGTTAACGCCAACACAGAAGATGAGCATGGAGCCCACAAGCGAAAGGCTGTTGAGGGCTGCGGTGGTCATGATGGGGGAGAGCGCGCCGGCAAAAAGCGTGATCGTGCCCTGGAATACGGCAACGGGCAGGGCCGAGAAGATGCAGCCGCGGCCAAGCGAAGCTGTCATAGTGCAGACGATGATGCAGTCCAGCGCGCCCTTCAGGGCAAGCGTGGACCAGTCGCCGAGCAGACCGTCCTGAATCGATCCTACGATGGCCATGGCGCCGATACACACGGTGAGCGATGTCGAGACAAAGGCGTTGGTGAACTCGTTGTCACCCTCGCTGCCGGTTTTGCGCTTGAGCCATTCGCCGAGGTTCTCGATGGCGGCCTCCAGGTTGATGGCCTCGCCGATGAGCGAACCGAGGGCAAATGAGACGATAAGCATGGTGGTTCCGGTGGTCGCCAACGTCTCTCCATCGATAACGAGCATCTTTTGCATGGTGCCGCCCAGGCCGATAAACAGAACGCACAACCCCGACGCCTTCATGAGCGTGTCTTGGATGCGGGGCGTAATGAAGCGCCCACCCATGAGGCCCAGCAGACCGCCCGCGATCAAAAGCGCGACGTTGATGATCGTTCCTAAACCCGGCATGAACCCTCCTGTAATTGATGCCAACGCGGCAATCGTAGCAGAACGGGGAGGGGAGTGCTCAGTATCCGAGCCAAGCGGCGGTTAGCGGTCTAGGACAGGACGGGGCTAAAGTCGAAGCGCAGCGTCATAAGGTGCTGCGGGGATGCGATGGCTGCGGCAATGATGTCGGCATCTCGTGCACGATCGAACCCTTCAAGTTCCATTTGATAGGGGAAGTCTTCTTGGATACCGATGCGACGCGGAACCAAAAGCTTGGTTCCGTCGAATTCTTCGGTTCGCGTTCCGTCTGCTGCAACGGAATAAAGGTGCAACTTGGCGGTCGTTGTGGCATCAAGTGCCGAGATGGCTTGGATATCGTTCGATGCGCTCCTTGCTCCCACTGCTGTAAGTGCCGTAGGCGCGACGACTTCACCCGAAGGCAAAAAGACGAGCTCGACGGTATTGGGGAATGCGATGAGGATATTTTTGCGGCGGGGCGCATTGGCAGCGACTGGCTCAATGCTTGCGGCATCGACGGTTTCCGTGTGGTCGAGCGCGACCATCATGCAACAGTTGCCTTCGTCGACATCTGGGGGAGCGGCAAAGTCCAGGCCGTCTTTCGGTTGGGGATCGCCTAGTTCGGTGGCGGTGCCTGGCTTCTCGAGAGGAGCCGCAGCGTTGTCTTCTGATGACGCATCGTCAACATGTGCCGGTGCGTCTACGACCTCGTCTTTGGGGGATTTGTCATTATCGCTCGATATGGGAGCAGCAATCCCGACGGACCCTACTCCGTGCCATGTCATTTGGAGCAGCGCCGGATCGGCGAGAATGCGATGCACGCCCGGCTCCTGGGTGTCGATATTGATGGGGGCGGGTTCTGATCCGCGCGTGAGGTTAAGCGAGCCCTTCTGTCTATTGCTTTGAGCCTCTTGGTCGTCCGCGTCGCCAGCGTAGAACAGCAAAGGCGCATCTCCCGTTGCGATGGCTTCGGTGTCCGCCTTGGTCAGTCGCAGCGATGCCGTAAAGGAGATGATGGGCTGCGCGCCATCGACATTCGAGGGAACGCAGCCCAGACATACACCCCCTCCTTCTTCTTTATGGGCCGCGCTGTCGAAGACGACCTTCGCCCCGTTCGCCGAGTCATCGACCGAGTCAATATCGATGCGCAGCTCTAAGTCGCATGGGTCGCCATCGGCGTCGACCGCAGCCGATTTCCACGTGCAGATGGCACAACCTGTCTGGGGGCCGTTCTCCTTGTCCGGTCGCTTGATATCCACGACTATCGAGCCGACCGTATTGAGGCGAAGGCATCCCGAGGTTCGGATCGTGGCGTGCGCGAGCGAAAAACGCTGGCAGGCGACGATACCCGACGAATTCGCCACGGGGTTCAGAGCTTGCGGTAAGGAGTTTGCCGTGGCGGGCGTCGCCCAAGCGGCGAGAGGCATACCGCTCGCCAGTGCGCTGCAGAGCGCGGCAACGGGCAAAAGGTTTTTGGGTGCCATGGTTCTCCTATCTATTCCGCGTACTCCGGTTATGCTTGGCTATTGGTTGCGTTTGATGTGCAGGCCAAGGCACGTCAGCCCTGCTCCCACCGTGGCGGCGCCTGTCGCAATGAGTTGCCGGGTGTCGCTCGTCTGAGCGAGCGGCTCGTGACGGCCGCCGCGATTAAGGCCCGAAAGGTCGACGGTCACTTCTGTGGCCGCCTGCGCTTGCTCTTGTTGAGCAAAGGCCATGGCAGGCGCCGACGCCAAGATGCCGACGATGGCGGCCAGTGCAATCGCCTTAGGACGTGGCGTGCGCACCGGGCTCGACCGTCCAGGTGATGCTTGCCACTTGATCTCCCGTACCGCCGGCGTGGTAGATGTCACGCGTGACGCGGGCGACGTGGCCACTCACATTGAGCTTGATTTTGTCCGTTCCGTCGGCAATGCCCTCATACTTCATGTCGAAGTTTGCGTCTTTGGAAAGATCGAGGCCCGTAGGCTGAGTCGCCGAGCTGGCATCCTTTTCTGCCTCATCGGGGCCAACCTTAAAATCGATGGAGTTCTGGGCCGAGCCTTTCTTTGCGTCTGCAACGATTGTCCAGTCGTTCTTGGCCGTGACCTTCATGTTGGTGACGTGGATGCCATATGCCGAGAGGTTGTCGATGGTAATCGTCTTGTCGGAGGGTCCTACAAGCGTTCCGTCGGCGTTGGCGGCAAAGGGGATGACCGTTGGCGCCTTAAACGAAACATTGCTAATGTCGGCCTTCACCGTCACATCGGTGGTTCCAACGCGCACCTCTGCCATGGCCGCCGTTGGCGCGGCGCCCATCGCAAGTGCGAGCGCAAGTCCTGCGCCCACGGCGAGTGCTCTGGCTCCGCTCAGGTTCATGGGTGTGTTCATAATCGATCCTTTCTGCTCGTCACGGACTGTTTCCGTGATGGTTGGACGAATGGGGACAGGGTACTGCCCCTGCGTGCGCGTCGGCCACTAGCCTTCTGCCTGGGCCACCCGCACTTTGACGCGCGTCGGATTGCCGTGGGTGTCGTAGGTCTTGGCATCGAGTGCCTGAATCTCGATATATGCCTCGCCTTCTTGGATATCGCCGGCGGGGCAGGTCTCAACCGTCTTGCCGGCTTCGACCACACCGGACTCATAGATGGTCTCGTCGTTTTGGATCACGCGGAAGCGCTGGGGAAACTTGTTGTCTTGGACGTTTTGCACGTTGACGCGCAACTTGCCGCCTTCCTGCAACTGTGCGACCGGCGCGACCGAGATCGTCATCATGTTGTCGCGGACGATGGCGTCGAGCTCATCCTGGATTTCTTGGCGCGATTTACCCTCTGCCGTCGTGACTGAGGCGCCCGCTTCGGGCACGGGCTGCGACTGCCAGGCGTATAGCCCTACGGCGATGAGGGCGCAGACGATAGCCAGGCAGACAACGACGAGTTTCTTGCGACGCCCCAGTCCTGCAAGGCGGGACGGCTTCTTCGCACTCATGCGGCGTCCTTGGTGGTGTAGACACGTGCGAACGTGGACGGGTCCGCTCCAAAGAGCATGTGAAGCATCAGACGGCGCGAGTAGATGAGCTCGTCGAAGTCGTGAGGGAGCTCGATGTTGTGGATACGCGCGATGTGGTGGGCGAGCGCCGAGAACGACTCGGGGTCGCAGATAACATCGGTGGTGACGTGGTAGACCGCCGTATCGGGGAACGCCTCTTCGTCGAAAGGCAGGAGATAGGGATCGTCGTCGACCTCGATGGCGACGCCGTACTGGGGCCAGTAATATGCCATGGGAACCTCCCTGCTTCTGGGGCCAAAACTTCCATTGGTTTTGGCTGTCGATGCCGACCGTATCAGTCACTACTTGACCAATTTCTGACCAAATGCTTGACGGATTGACATCTCCGCAGGTAAAAGATGGTAAAAATTACTTCAACTTTTTTCGAGCGACAATTGCGTGGTCGCTGGCGGTAAAGCGACATGTGTCAAAAGCATCGTCTGCCGAGGAAACCTTGCCGCTCACCGAATTGCACGAACGTAAAAATCGCCAATTATGGAGACGGTCTCGAACACGTCGACGAAACGATGCGGTAACATCTC
>OLPY01002301.1_pt1 | contig 11853 bp, 11 predicted proteins | sample 1672481 | NCBI WGS metagenome assembly OLPY01 (sample SAMEA3136691, study PRJEB25190) | human gut metagenome | biome: human gut; feature: human-associated habitat; material: faeces | place: Austria | collected 2013 | reverse complement strand
GGAGTGCCCGATGAAGATCATCCTGGTCAATAAGTTCCATTACCTCAAGGGCGGTTCCGAGACATACTACTTCGGACTCGCTGAGGGCCTGAAGGCCCTTGGGCACGAGGTGCATTTCTTTGCAATGAAGGGTTCGGAGAACGTTCCCTGCGAGGACTCCGACCTCTTTGTGTCCGCAAAAGACTACAACGGTTCCACGTCGCTATCTCAGAAAGTTACGGCGGCGACCTCGCTGATCTATTCAAAAGAGGCAAGGGATAAATTCCAGGCCCTCTGCGAGCGCGTTCACCCGGACGTCGTGCACATGAATCTCGTGCATCGGCAGATCACGCTCTCCATCCTGGACGCCCCGTATTTCAAACAGCACAGGGTCCCGGTCCTGTTCACTTCCCACGATTACATTCTGGTCTGCCCCAATTACGTGATGCTCGATGGCTCGGGTGCTGTGTGCGATGCCTGTCTGGGCGGTCATTTCTCTAATTGCCTAAAGCGTAGATGTGTGAAGGGCTCCACCGCAAAGAGCGGTATGGGCATGCTCGAGGCGGACTATCTTAAGCTGCATAGCACATACAGCAAGATCGACTGCATCGTCGCCCCCTCGCAATTCATGAGGAGCAAGCTTCTCGAGGGCGGTTTTCCCACCCGGCAGGTCGTCTATATGCAGAACTTCGCAAAACAGGAGATTCTAGACAATGCGGCCGACGGTACAGACAGAACCGATCGGGACGATCCTTACCTCCTGTTCTTCGGGCGCCTCTCGAGCGAGAAAGGCGTTGACGTACTCGTCGAAGCGTTCATCGATGCGCTTCCCTCCCTGCCCTGCAACCTAAGACTCGTGATCGCCGGAGACGGACCCGAGAGGCAGAGCATCGAAGACAGGATCGCGGCCGCGGGACCCGAAGCTTCAGGTCGCATCGAGCTGGTTGGCTTTCAAAGCGGTGCTGACATGCGGCGCTACACGGAGCGTGCCACCCTGGCCATCGCGAGCTCCCGCTGGCGAGAGAACATGCCCTATTCCATCGTCGAGTCATTTGCACTGGGAACCCCGGTCATCGGGACCGACATCGGCGGTATTCCCGAGCTTGTTGAAGAGGGTCGCACCGGCCTGCTTTGCGAGCCGGGCGATGTCGACTCTCTGTCCCAGGCGATTTTGCGCGGCGCGGCGTTGGTCAAAGACCGGGATGCCTACGCGGCGATGCAAGAGAACTGCCGCACATACGTTCTCAATCGCTGCTCCCAGGACAACTACATGCAAGATCTTACCGCTCTCTACCGGGAGCTCATCGATAGCAAGAAGGGAAACTAATCCACATGGCTGAAAAGAAACTCAACGGCACCGTCATCGTCACCTACCGCTGCAACGCGCGCTGCACCATGTGCAACCGCTACAAGGCTCCCAGCCGCCCGGAGGAGGAGCTGTCCATCGAGACCATCAAGAAGCTCCCCAAGATGTATTTCACCAACATCACCGGCGGCGAGCCCTTCATCCGCCAGGACCTCAAGGACATCGTTCGCGAACTCTACAAGAAGTCCGACCGCATCGTCATCTCCACCAACGGCTTCTTCACCGACCGCATCATCGACCTGTGCGAGGAGTTCCCCAACGTCGGCATCCGCATCTCCATCGAGGGCCTGCAGCAGACCAACGACAAGATCCGCGGCCTGGAGAACGGCTACAACCGCGGCTACGCGACGCTCAAGAAGCTCGTCGAGCTCAAGCACCCCGACGTGGGCTTCGGAATGACGGTGCAGGACCTCAACGCGCCCGACCTGGTGCCGCTCTACAAGATCTCCGACGAGCTGGGCATGGAGTTCGCCACGGCGTCGCTTCACAACAGCTTCTACTTCGTCGAGGCCAAGAACATCATCCACGACCGCCCCATGGTGGCCAAGAACTTCGAGGACCTGGTCAACGAGCTGCTCAGGTCCAACAGCCCCAAGAAGTGGTTCCGCGCCTACTTCAACCACGGCCTCATCAACTACATCTACGGCCAGCCGCGCCTGCTGCCCTGCGACATGGCGTTCGACACCTTCTTCATCGACCCCTACGGCGACGTCATGCCCTGCAACGGCACCAAGGACAAGGAGGTCATGGGCAACCTCAACGAGGAGTCCTGGGAGGAGCTGTGGAACTCCGACCAGGCCGAGAAGGTCCGCGCTAAGGTCCGCCACTGCGACCGCAACTGCTGGATGATCGGCTCGGTGAGCCCGGCCATGCACAAGTACATCTGGAAGCCCGGCTGGTGGGTGCTCAAGCACAAGGTGAAGGCCCTGTTCACCAAGAGGCCCTACGACATGCACGAGCTCAAGGTCGTGCGCGACTACGAGGAGGGTCGCGTGACTAAGGAGCAGCTCGACGCCTGCTCCACCTGCGACCTGTGCGCCAAGATCAATGACGGCCTGTCCGAGGCGTCGAAGGCCGATGCGCACGTGTACGAGACGCATGAGGCACTTTAGAAAACTGGCTTCTGACATCTATTCAATTCTCGGAGAATCATTTGAGTGACGTTAAGCGGTATGAAGCAATCGATGGTCTGCGTGCCTTCTCAGCTGTCGGCATTGTTTCAATGCATGTGATGACAAACGGTGGCTTTATTCTGCCTGACCCTGTTAATAGAGTTGTTGGCTCTATGGGGGAGTTTGTTTATCTCTTTATGGCGGTTAGCGGCTTTTCCATGTGTTGCGGTTACTACGACCGAATGCTCTCCGGCAATGTTTCGATTGTAGACTTCTATAAACGTCGGTTTTCAAAAACGCTACCGTTTTTTGCGCTTCTTTGCTTGATTGATTTCGTGATCAGTCCGTCTCTTCATTCGATATTTGAAGTGTTTGCAAATTTGACGCTCTGTTTTGGGCTGCTACCCAATTCGACGATGTCGGTTGTCGGCGTCGGCTGGTTCCTCGGACTCGTTTTCGTCTTCTATCTTCTATTTCCGTTCTACTGTTTTCTTCTCGCCAATAAAAAACGCGCTTGGATTTCGTTTGCTATCGCAATGGTTTACAACTATCTCTGTAGCGCGTATTTCTTCAACGACGCACACGTTGTGGCGGGCTATGACTACAGAACGAATATCCTGTATTGCTCGGTATTCTTTTTACTTGGCGGTTTGATATTTCTTTACAGGGATCACTTATCCAAAAATTGCAAAGTCCCTCCCCTGTGCGTATTGGTTTTTGGTGTTATTGCCTATCTCGCTATGAGTTTTTCTCATGTTACGACCCTCTCTTTACTGATTATTTGCTGTGCCTTTCTATGTGCCGCCGTCTTGTATTCTCATAAAAAATGCCTACTGAATAACAGACTTGTCGCCGCAGTATCGGTTATCAGTTTGGAAATCTATCTTTCTCATATGGCGGTTTTTCGTTTAATTGAGAGGGTTTTAGGTTCCAAACTGTTTGATCGGTCCGTCGTCTCTTTTCTTCTCATTCTTTTCATGGTTCTTATAGGCGCGGCGGTTATTGCAAGAACCTATTTATGGCTTCAACGAAGTTTTTTAAAAAAATATGCATTAAAGGACTCTTAATTCAAAGGGCATGAATTGAACGTTTTGGTAATTAACCCGATTTTATATACAAGTGAATCTTCCGAAATTAAGAGGGTTTCCTCAATTAAAGATTGCATGATTTGCGATTTGTGCGAAGCGTTCGTTGAAGCTGGATGCAACGTTACTCTTGCTGCTTCGAGTCTGTTTAAGCCTACGAATCCGGAGAAATACTCTTTTAGTGTCGCTTGGTTCGACAACTATTTCCCAAGTCTATTTAAGCCTAATTGTCTTCCCTTCCTTAAGGGGCTGCGTCGTTTCTTAAAGGCTAATATTGATGCCTATGATTTGGTGATCTCCAGCGAGGTCTTCTCGCTGAATACTTTGGTCGCCTATAGAGTGTTCAGAGATAAGCTTGTTGTGTGGCATGAGCTTGCAAAGCACAACTCGATATTTCATCAGATTCCCTCTAAGCTTTGGTATAACGTGGTGGCCCGCCTTTTTATGAAAGACGCTAAGGTCGTTGCGCGTTCTGTTGAAGCGCGTGATTTCATTCGCTCGTTTATGCACAATGTTGATGATAGGATCATTGAGCACGGTGTTAATCTCGATAAATTCAGGATTTCGTCTCAATTACGAAACCAATTTATCGTTTGCTCTCAGCTGATTCCAAGAAAACAGATTGACGGTATCCTTCTCAATTTTTCTCGGTATTTATCCAAATACGATGGGGAAGCTCGTCTCTTTATTGTTGGTGACGGGGAATTAAAAAGCCAGCTCGAATCTCTGTCAGTTGACTTGGGGATAGGTGAAAAAGTTACCTTTACAGGTCGGCTTACGCATGCTGAATTGATGCCGTTGTTAAGCAAATCTATGGCTTTGCTTGTGAACACCGTGAAGGATAACAACATGGTTTCCATTGTGGAGTCAATTGCTTGTGGCGTTCCGGTGCTTACGAGTGAAGTTCCCTACAACTCTTCCTATATCAAATCGAATGGCTTAGGTATTGCGAAGACCGGCTGGTCTGAGGACGATCTTCATTTAATGGTTTCAAGGCAGGGTGAGTATAGGGATGCCTGTCGAAAGTACCGTGAATCACTTTCGACAATTCGTAAGGCTGAGAGTTTCTTGGATTTGGTATAGAAATGAACGGTAGAAGTATGTACTCCATTGCATATGTTGTTCCTTATTTTGGAAAGTTTCCCAAGGGGTTTCAGTTTTGGCTTATGAGCTGCGGCTGTAATCCTTCGATTGACTGGCTCATTTTTACCGACGATCACACAGAATACGACTATCCGCCAAATGTGAAAGTGGCGTATTGGTCGTTTGATAAAATGCGCGAACGCGCCCAGCAGATATATGACTTTCCCATCTCTTTGGATCGTCCCTATAAGCTTTGTGACTTTAAGCCTGCTTATGGCGAGATATTTGCTGAAGAGCTAAAGGGCTATGACTTCTGGGGCGACTGCGACATCGATCTGGTATGGGGAGATATCAGGAAGTTCTACACGGATGAAATCTTATCCAGGTACGAGAAAATCGGCTTTAACGGCCACTCGATGTTGTTCAAAAACTCTCCCGAGGTATGTTCTCGCTATAGAACCCATATTGATGGGGCTCTCGACTACCACGAGGCCCTCGGAAATGATAAAAGCTACGCGTTCGATGAGCCTGGAATGGATGCGATCTATGAAGGACTCTCGATTCCTGTATACAAGGGAATCGACTTCGCAAACCTTCTCAAGTATGACTACGGCTTTTATCTCGATTGGCAAGAAGAGGCCGATAGAGAGAAGAATGAGTCTCAGGTATTCACTTGGAAAAACGGCCGAATAACTCGCTACTACCTCTATCGGGGGAATATCGAGACGCAGGAATATATGTATCTTCATTACTGGTGCCGGCCAACCAGCTTTAGGATTCGCGAGTACGATCCCGCCAAGCAGTATCTGATTTATCCCGATGTTACGACCGATCGTCCATATGAGATTACGGAAGACCTTATTAGGCAAAAGAGCAAAAGGAGTAAAGTCAAGTACTACGCAAAGGTGCTGTGGTTCAACCGGCACAAGATTACGCCTGAAAGAATCCTATTCAACGTCAAGGGAATGCTTGGATATAAATCGCAGGGAGAATAATGCCTCTTTATAAGACTTTCGATACCTTTAGGCGCTATTGGCGGCAGCTACGACTCATCACGATTCGTGATGGCTGGAAGAAAATGGCCTTTATGAAGCGCCATAATTATTTTGCCTCGGTTGGCGAAAATTGTTATTACCAGTCAAACTTGCTCCCCGCTGAGCCGTTTTTGGTCACGTTCCACGATAATGTGGCCATTTCTGCCGGCGTGCGCATCGTTATGCACTCCGCGCTTAACACTGTATTTAATCATGAGGAACAATCTGACCGCTATTTGTGCCGATACGGGCGCGTCGAAATCGGAAACAACGTCTATGTTGGAGCCGATGCGATCATCAATTATGGCGTAACGATAGGGGACAACTGCATTGTTGCAGCTGGTGCGGTAGTAACAAAAGACGTTCCATCTGGGAGTGTTGTTGGCGGAGTGCCAGCAAAAGTAATTGGCAGCTATGCGGAATCAAAGAAAAAACTTGAGGAGTTTTCTGCCCCGTTTCTTGCAAAAGGGCTGAGAGAACCGTGCACTGTCGAAGAAATGGTTAACTGCGAAGATGCATAACAAAAGCACTGTCAACGAATCTCTTAATAAGCCTCTAAAAGGCTCTCGAGTTGCATGGGTTGATGCGGTCAAGTTGTTCGCATGCCTCTTAGTTGTATTTGGGCATCTATACATGTCGATGGCCTCTTCTGGCTTACTTAATGTGGACAATCCTTGGTATCAACTTCCCATTCAGACCGTTTATACCTTCCATGTGCCACTATTTTTTGTCTGCAGCGGGTTTTTATATCAGTTCAATAAAGGTGGTTCGACACTGGAAGGGCACCTTCGATCCCTTAAGAGCAAAGCGCTTTCTCTGGGTGTGCCGTATGTTGTCTTTTCAACCTTAACCTTGCTTCTCAAAAATGTGTTCTCAAGTGAGGTTAATAATCAGGCTACGCCTTTTGTGCGCACATTGTTGTTCGAGCCGATTGCGCCTTACTGGTACCTATACACGCTGTTTCTCTTATTCTGCATAATTCCCAGGCTTGGCAACATCAAAAACACTTTAAAGCTATTCATTGCTGCTTTTGCAATAAAGCTGATCTACGTTTTTTGCCCTATGTGCTGGAGTTTCCCGGATCTAGTCCAGAAAATCGCCGCTTGTGGCGTGTGGTTTGTATTTGGAATGCTTCTATCTGACGGCGACATTCGCGGAAGGGTTTTAAACCGCATCGTTGCGGTGATCGCTATGACTGCAGCCCTAATTATTTCATTCAATAATTACGGTACGGAAAATACTAATCGTGGCTTGCAGTTCTTAATCGCAGCGTTGTTTGTTTATTCCATCATTACGATAGCCATTAGCGCTAAAGGACTGCAAAAATATGCTCCCTTTTTATCAAAAATGGGCCGTTTCTTTATGCCGGTCTATGTTCTGCACACGATTTGCGCTGCGGGAATTAGATCAATTCTACTTAAGATTGGAATCGACTCGCTTTGTATAAATATGGTCGTCGGGTTCACTATTAGCATCGCGGCTCCAATCGCCATCTACCAAATCTCTCTATCGCACTGGTGGATGTTGTTTGTCTTTGAGCCCGTTAAAGCTCTTAAACAAATGAAAGGTAAGTATGAATAGGCTGGCTAAACGCTTGAGCAATAGTATTGCTTCGAGAACTCTGTTTACCGATGCCGCATCTGTGGGATTAATGGCTTGCGGGTTCGGCGATAAGTATCTCGTTGGCCTTAACAGCATGTATAAGGCGTATAAATGGGTCAACAAGAAGATGGGACCCTTTTATAGGGAATATCTTGCAAAAGTTGAGATAACTAAGTCTGCGGCTGCTAAAACTGTATGTACTTCTTCTCGAACTGCATGGGTATGCTGGCTTCAAGGCATTGATGCAGCACCTGTGGTTGTCAAACAGTGCTATGCATCAATTAATAAATGGCTGCAGGACTGGGACATTGTTCTGATCACTGCGGAGAACTTCTCGGAATATGCCACGCTGCCAGACTTCATAATTGATAAATGGAAAAGTGGGGTGATTAGCAACACTCATTTTTCCGATATACTACGCCTCCAACTTCTCATTGAGCATGGTGGGCTTTGGCTGGATGCAACGACCATGCTTACCGGGGCCATACCCGATTATGTTCTGGAATCAGGCTTCTTCGTTTTTCACAATGGATGGATGGACGAAGAAATGATTAACATGGCCAGTTGGTTTATATACTCAGCGCAGCCTCAATTTAAATTGCTAATTCAAACTCGTGATTTGATTTTTGCATATTGGAAAAAATTCAATTACTTAAAGAATTATTTTCTACTTCATATGCTATTTAGAATCGTAACCGATGCGAATGAGCAGTTGTGGAATGAAGTTCCTTATTGCAACCAAATTGATAATCATCTTCTAATGATTGAACTCCAAAAACCCTTTAATGTTCAAAGGGTTGAGCAAATAAAGGCGCTTACTCCAATACATAAGCTGACATATAAATTGCCCGAATGGGATTCGAACAGCACTGTGGCCCATCTGGAGGAGATTTATTAAGAATGATGAACAATGTATCGTCGCAAACCAATCAATTTGGCTATGCAAATAAACTTAATGTTCAGCGAAGCTTAAAGTCGCTGTTTGCCATCTTGATTATTGGAACTCTTATATTTTTGGAGCTTGCGGGCGGAAGGAGCTATTTCGATGAGTTCCTATCACTTGGCGCAATAGCTTACCTTTTATATCTTGCGGTGTCAGACGAGCTTTCTCGCTATGACAGCGTTAGCTTATTTATTTTGGTTCTTGTTGTTTTCCTTGGACTTTGTTCCAATGTTACATCGGGTATCAGCCGATCCATTTCTTCTGTTGCTATCGATTTAATCGCAGAGACCAAGATTCTTTGGGTTTATTTTGCTGCGAAATACTATTTTCGAGGTAAAACGGCCCTCAGTTTTTCCAATATGCTGGTGCCAGCTTCAAAGATATATATAGTAATGGCGTTCATTTGCTCATTAATCTCTCAGTTTGTGAATATCGGCATGACCGAATCCGAAAGATATGGTCTGCAGGGCTTTAGTTTTATTTTCCCGTTCAGCTTTCAATTTCTTGCAGTGTCTCTATTAGCAATTGCAACGTTGATTACTTCCGAGGCGAAAAACCGGCAGCGCTATTACGTTCTGGCTTCAATTAGTTTAATGCTTGCTACAAAAAGCTCTCCATTGTTGTTTGGGCTAATGTTTCTGATTCTTCTTTTCTATTTTTATAGGTACGAAAGGTTAAATATATTTGTAATCGCGCTCCTTTTTTTCGGAATTATTGCTGTGGGCTCATATCAAATTCAAACCTACTTAATGAACGTTAACGCGCCGAGGTATTTATTCTTTTTGCACGGAGCTGAACTTGCCAGTCAGCATTTTCCGTTCGGTACGGGTTTTGCTACCTTTGGTTCCGATCAAGCAGCCCGTTCCTATTCGCCGCTCTATTTTCAATTTGGGTTTTCCCGTCTATTTGGCTTAAATCCCGAAGATGGTTCATTTTTAAGCGACACATTCTGGCCAATGGCTCTTGGTCAATTCGGATGGATTGGATTCGCTCTTTTCGTCGGACTGTTCGTGCGCATTTTCTTATCTTTTAAAAATAATCGCGGCGTACAAGCTGAATCGAAGGCCTTTTTGTATTCCGCGCTGCTCGCATACATTATTCATGCTATTGGGTCGGCCATTCTTTCTTCCTCAGCTGGCATGATTGGATTTATTGCCATGGCATTAGTCAACAGTCCGACAGGAGAGTCGCGCAAGGGTCTACCCAACAACAGGAAGAATTGCCATGGAAAAATATAAGTACTTTCTTAAAAATATCGGCTTAATGACGTTGAGCAACTTTGCGAGCAAGATCCTTTCTTTCTTGCTCGTTCCGTTGTATACAAGCGTCCTCAGTACTGCCGATTATGGCCTTTACGACATTTATACGACCACGGCGTTTCTCTTGGTTCCGTTGCTGTCGGGCGCGGTCTCTCAAGCCGCCCTTAGGTTTTCAATGGATGCCACGGGCGATCGTTTCCAGGTTTTCTCTGAAGCTATCAGAACTTTTATACAGGCTAGCATGGTAATAGTAGCTGTCGTAGCGATTAATTGTTGGTTGAATCTAATCCCTCTGTTCAACGAGTATCCGACTTATTTTGTTCTCTATTACGTGTTCTGCTTGCTTTCGGATATTCTGCTGTCGTTTGCACGTGGTATCGATCGCATTTTTGATGTAGCTATCGCTGGTATCATTAGCTCTGCAGTAATCATTATTCTCAATGTGACGCTTTTGCTTATCTTCCCCATGGGGGTATCTGGTTACTTTATCGCAAATATATCCGCTTTCGTAGTCGTTTCTATATATCTGGTTGTTCGTCTTAAGCTGTGGACGTATATAACGGCACGCCGTAACAAAGCATTGAGCGAGGAAATGGCTGAATATAGTAGGCCATTGATCTTTGACCAAATTGCTTGGTGGATTAACAACGTTTCAGATCGATATATTGTTACTTGGATTTGTGGCGCAGCCGCAAACGGCATTTATTCAGTTGCTTTTAAAATCCCGTCGATCCTCAATGTTTTTCAGTCGATATTCAACCAAGCTTGGACCTTATCGGCAGTAAAAGAAATAAATGAAAGCTCGGGAGAGTTTTACTCTAGGATTTATTCAATCTACAATTGCGGCCTGGTGCTGCTATGTTCTTTATTGCTTGTAGGAGATAAATTTATTGCCCGCATTCTGTATGCAAATGACTTCTCTCAGGCCTGGCAGTATGCGCCGCTACTTACCATTTCTGTAGTATTTAGCTGTCTCTGCGGTGTTTTTGAAGGTATTTTTGCCGCTGCTAAGGAAACAAAGATTCTTGCCTCGACCACCATCGTGGGCGCAGCGATCAATATAGCAATGAACTTGGTTCTAGTTCGATACTACGGCCCGCTCGGAGCTGCTTTCTCTACGATGGTTTCATATGGATTCGTCTGGTTTGCCCGCCTGAATAAGGCGTCGAGCATTGTTCCCCTAAACATACACTTGAGCCGCGACCTGGCATCCTACGCGATTCTATTGCTTCAGTCGTTCTTCCTGATTCTGGTAACGGATCCAGTGTTTATGTATGCAATTGAGGTGATGCTACTACTCTTAATTGTGCTTTTGTACGTGAAAGATCTTAAGGTGCTTGTTTCAGGTCTGCTCAGTAAGATTAAGTCTTAGATGAAATAGTTTTTGGATGATTGATGGCTACTACGCGAAACTCAAGTATCGAAGCGCTGAGACTTCTTGCCATATTTGGCATAGTTATCATGCATGTGAATGGTCCATTGTTGAGTGATGCATATGGCATTAACTCCATTTGGATTCAAATTGAAAATAGCATTTTCAATTGTGGGGTGTCCGTATTTGTTCTAATTTCCGGCTACTTTGGTATTAGAAGATCGAGTTTCAAGATTTTGTTACTGGAGCTATCGGCACTGTTTTATTCTCTACTCGCTTCTTTGCTTACATTATTTGTATCGGGGGGTGTTCCTATAGTTTTGTCAACTGGGCAATGCTGTTTTCGAGATTGAATCGCGACATGCTAACGCTAGGCCTTTCGGCCGATGGGCTCCAATCTGTTCGGAGCGCTTCGACTAGGCGGCGTAGGGCACCCTGTCCCGCATGATCGCGTAGATGACCTTCAGCCTCTTTCGTGCCAGCGCCTTGAGCGCCTTGCCGTGCGGCATGCCCCGCTCTCGGCACCTAGCGTAGTAATCGCCCCATCTTCCCTCTGTCCGGGTAAGGCAGTTGCACGAGAATATGAGCAGGTTCTTCAGCCTCTTGTTGCCTTGGCGCGATGCCGTCACCGAGGAGATCGAGGTCCCCGACTGGCGGTTGCGCGGCGCCAGGCCGCAGTACGACGCGAGCCTGTCGTGGCTTGGGAAGTCTTCGATATCTATGGAGATCGCGAGCTCGGAAGCGGTTTTGGGGCCGATCCCCGGCACCGTCAGGAGGCATCGGTAGGTATCGTCGCCCTCGAGGAGGGCGGATATCTCCGCCGTGATCACATCGATCTCCGCCGAGTTCTCGGAGATCCTGCGCGCGAGCAGCCTCACCGCCCGGTCCTCGGCGGCGATGGCCGCCGCGTCCGGCCTTGTCGAGGAGGCCGTCGAGCGGACGAGGGCCTCGATCTTGCCGCGCGCCGCCCCGCTGTGCTGCGTGTCCGGCCGATATGTACGCCGATCACTCTCTGCGG
>OLPY01002283.1_pt1 | contig 11911 bp, 10 predicted proteins | sample 1672481 | NCBI WGS metagenome assembly OLPY01 (sample SAMEA3136691, study PRJEB25190) | human gut metagenome | biome: human gut; feature: human-associated habitat; material: faeces | place: Austria | collected 2013 | reverse complement strand
TGCGAGTTGCTGAGCGCGGTCGTATTCGCCGGGTTCGGTTCGTGGGTCCTCTACCGAGCCTTGGCCAAGTCGGGAGTCCTCACCCGCTTCGCCTCCGGACGATGACGCATGCTCGGGGGAATTTACTTTGATTGGTCGGCGTGCCGGAATGTGAACCAGGCGAGGAGCTGCTGCTCGCTGACGGGCTCGAAATCCCACGCATCAAGCCCCACATTCACGCTGAGCGGATCGGTGCCGTCGGGAATGCCTTGATGCGTATGACCATAGAGCAGCCAACCTTCGGTGGTCGGCGCCACATCGGCGAACTTGTTCCAGTTTTCCGGCCAGTTGCCGTGTTCTTCGGCCAATGCCGAGAGCCTGGGGAAGTGGCTCATGCCTATGGTCTGCCGTGTGGTTGCGGCCGTCGGCTTGCCGGAGCCGTCGAGAACGGGAAGCTCCATGTCGATCTCACGGTAGTCGTCGATGGTCTCGAACACGTCCTCGTATAGCGCGTCATTGGAGCGGAGACGGAAGTTGCGGTCATGGTTGCCGATGATCAGATGCAGATGGCGGCAGTTGATGCGGCGCAGACAGTCGAGCGTGTGCTCGACGGTGCAACGGTAGGAGAGATCGCCGAGAATCCATAGCTCGTCATCACGCCCGACGGTCTCGTTGATGTTGCCGATGATGGTGTTCTCATGGCGTGTGATGTCGCAGATTGCTTTGAACGACGTCTGATTGTCGCGCACATATTGTTTGATCCACGTGTGCGCGGCGGCACGACCCTGCGCCTGCCAGACATCACGGTATTCGGCGCGGAGCCTGCCATTGTTCAGGAACCCGCGCAATGCGGTGACCAGAGGGTGGCCGAAATGCGTGTCTGAAGTGAAATAGCGCATGTGATTCCTTACGGTATGCGATTGCTGGATCCTTTATCAATGATAGAGCGCAACATCACACGAATAGTCCTCTAAAAACGCTTGTTGGCTTGTTTGTGGCATTGTTTGGCGATTATGGCGAGTATGAGCGTTGAAATTCCAACGCTCATACTTCGGGTTTTGGCGTTCGGCTGCCACATTGCAAATTCTGTGAATCTAGAGTTTTAGTAATCCAGATATGGAATATTAGCAAAACATGTCAATAAGATATAAAATGATAAAAAATAGTGATTGGAGTGGCAATGGTAGTTCAGCTTGCGACACGTGTTGATGATGATCAGGCGGAAGAGTTCCGTGAAACGACAAAGAAGCTCGGTCTTTCCACGGCTGATGCGCTGCGTATGTTCGTCTCGTCCTTTAATGAATATCAGGGGTTCCCATACCAGGTACGAGTTCGACAGGTTGCGGAACCATTCGAGAATGAACGGGAGGCTTCTGATTTCGCTAATGATTTGTCGATGAGGATGATCGCTGATGAGGAGGGGTGAAATCTGGACTGTGCTGGCTGATGGTTACGCGAGAAAGCCTCGGCCGGTTGTCGTTGTGCAGAATGACGAAATCGAGGGTTTTGACTCTACCGTGGTATGCCTGATGATTTCTTTTACGTCGGATGATATGACTACCCGGGTTAAAGTTCCTCCTACTGCGCAGAATGGTTTGATTAAAATAAGTTGGGTGATGACGGAGAAGATTCTTGCAGTGCACACTTCGGCATTGGACCAACGCATTGGAATTTTGGAAGATGATGTCATGCGCCAGGTGAAAAAGAAACTTGCACATGTTCTAGCTCTATGAAAGCGCTTGATGTGATTTCGCGGGTCGCTATGCCGCAGCAGATAGCGGAGATTGCTCGTCCTATCGCGCTGCGGCATCATGTCAATGAACTTGTACCTGTTCGGTTCCATGGCTCGAGGGGAGGGGCATGCGGATTCGGATATCGATTTCATCTATCAGTTTGACGACACCGCCAATCCAATGATTGATGAGTGGGCTTTGCGTGATGATCTTGCATCGACTTTTGATCGGGAGATCGACTTGGTGAAAAAACGATACATTACCACTGAACTGCAGGACAGACTGGCTGAAATGCAGCGTGTGATATTCGTTAATTCCATAACCTCCAATCCGATGTTCCGCATTATCTGAGGTGTGTTATGAAAACGACGGAAAAGATGCCTTGCATATCGTCGCGATAGTCCGCGCTCTTCATGATGCGCAACGATTCCTTGGAGGGCTAAGCGCTGAGGAATTCGCTGAGAATGATGAGAAACAGAATGCCGTGGCTATGGCGATTGCCAGAGCAGGAGAGCACACCAGGAAGCTCTCAAAAGAATTCCGTGAATCGAAATCCGGTGTTCCATGGCGTGGAGTGAGTGGCATGCGCGACTGGATTGCCCATGATTATGACGGACTTGATTTTGATCGCCTGTACTATGCCGTAACCCATGAAGTACCGGAGGTGTTGGCGGTTCTACAACCATATGTGGAACAACAGGCGCAGGTGCAGTTTACAGGGAAGGATCCTTTTGATGTGCCGCGGATCTGAGGGGAAAGGTTCTGAATATGACATTCCAGCTTGTGCTGGGTTGTTTCCATATTCTCCGGCTTATTTCTTGCCCCGCCCGAATATGGGCAGTTTGATTTCCGGGAGCTGTTTTAACCCGCTGGCGATGCCTTTGCCAAGCTGCTGCACTCCGTCTGCTATTCCGGCGCCTGCATCTTGGGCACCTTTCGCGATGGCGTTGCCCGCATCCTGCGCGATGTGTGCGGCCTGGTTTCCGGCATCCTGCATTCCCCTGGCAACGGCGGCACCGGTATCTTGAGCGCCCTTCGCTATCGCATTGCCGGCGTCTTGGACGGCGTGCGCGGTCTGCTGCCCGGCGTTCTGCAAGGCCTTGCCGGTGTCGTCTACGGCCTTGCCCGCGGCCTGGATCCAGGTGGGGCCGTCCTCGACATGCAGATGAATGTGCTCAAGTTGTAATGTGCTGGCGAAAGTATTGAGATCGCCGGTAATGCTCTCGATGTTGGCAATGGCATGAGGTGAACTGTATGGGTTCAGCAGCACCTTCCCGCCTACGATTCCAGCCTTCGTCTCCAGCTGTCTGCCCAATGCGTTGAGCGACTGTTCGATCTCCTCAAGTCGCTTGTTCCTGGCGAGCACTACGCCCTTCTTGTGCGCCTCAAGCTGTTCCGGCTCCTCCTGGCATACGCGCGCGAGCTCGATGCAGGAAACCTGATCCTGCATCTTGACCGCGGATGCGAGCATGCCCAGCCACTGGTGGATCTCCTGCCGGATCTGCTGGGTGAGCGGGCGGACCTGCTTGGGATCCTGCTCGCGCTCCACTTTCTCGGTGAGACCCTTGATCTTGGCGATCGCATACGCCTGGATGGTAGCGATGTCCTGCGGGCAGCCCGACACCTTGGACCATGTGGTCTCGCTGATCGAACCGACCTGCTGGTAGATGAGCATGGTCTCGTCAATCATGTGGGAGATTCCGGCGAGTTTGCTGACGGTCTGGTCCTTCTGGTCGCGCAGCAGGTCGTCGAGCTTCGCATCGATTTCCTTCAGGTAATCGGTAATCTCGGAGACGGCCTGCTCCAAGGCCATCTGCGCCATGACACCGCTGATGCCGGTGAGCATGGCGGGGTTGAGCTGCCCCGGCTGAGTGAATTTCAGATGCTTGATGATGCGCCCATTCGGTTGCCGTACAACGCCGGCTTGGAGTGCTCCTTTCTTGCAGTTCTTGCCATATTTGGCGACCAGCTCGGCCGATTCTTTGGTGAGCTTCACCCAGCGTCCGCTTTCGACCATGGCATCGCTGGCCTTCTGCGCGCCCTTGCTCGCCATCGAGACGGTCTGCACGGCTTTGGCCTTGAACGACTTGGAATCGAAGCCCTCATCTTTAAGCCACAGATCTATAGTTCCGGCGTCACCGAGGAATGTGATGCCTTGTTCGTCCTGAATGATGGTGACGCTTTGTGTGTCTTTTGCGTTATCATTTCCGGCGCCGTCGTTGGTGCCATCGTCTCCACTATCGGATGGGATGAGTTCTTTGGAACCGTCGTCAATCATGGGTTTCTCTCTGTCCTCTTGAATCAGCATTCATATTGGATTTGTCTTAGTGACGTATCAACCGTGGATGCGAGATTATCCCTTTATTTGTGCGTTTCCTGAGTCAAGAGTTTGAAAGATTTCATCGAAGAGAGCAGCGGTTTGGGACTGGAGCTTCTCCAAACGATTCTTATGGTCACTGCCGTTCGTGGATTTGTTCATGGAATCCATGAGACGGAGACTTTGCAAGGTACTCTTCCAACGTTCGATTGGAGCGCTCTCGGGAAATTGGTCGGCGTATTGCTCCAGCGTCTCCTCAATGGTATCGAGCTGTTTGGTGACTCTTGCGGATGGGCTGAGCGCGGCAGGCAGATGCATGTTCGCGGCCGCTTGCTTGAGCTTACTGCCCACCTGCTGTTCACTGACAAGTTGCGCTACCTTCTGCATGTTTTCCGGATTGACTGCGAGATCGACCGCTGTTTTGACAGCGTATGTTGCCGCCGATGCGACGATTCCTTTCAGGAACCCACCTTTGCGCGCCATCGGTTACCCCTTTCAACTCTGGAACTCCTCTAGAGAACAGTGTAGTTCAGGAAGAAGGTGGATATTGACTGGGTCAGACGTGTTGAATGCCATCGTCTGAAATAGTGTAGGCCTTAAAATAAATACCGTATATTACTGTCCGGTTCGGTGCGTTTTTAAGTATGGACGAATATATGTCGCCGCTTCTCTGAGTGCTGCATATGGTCCAGAACTACAATCCCCCGGGGCTTGAGTGATGTTCTAACCGGCACCGCTAGGGTATTATTAAGGGCTTCAAAGGAGATGTACTCCGTACTTCTCAACCTTAAATGCGTGACTATCGGCTAAAGGCACACGCGAGCGATTGAGTGAGGAACAATGAAAGACTCGTCACCACTCACGACGCGAGGTTGCAGGTTCGTTCCACCGTTTATTTGAATGCTCTGTCAAGCACGAAACTCGTGATGATGATTTCTTCGCTGACTAATGCAAGAGGAATAGAATTTCATGGTGACACTGGACTATTTTATTTTGGTTAAGAGGGAAAATGGATAAAATACGATATACAGTTCTTATTTCTCATCCAAGTGATGTGGATGAGAAAACGCTGGATTTTATCTATCAATGTTTCGATATGTGGAATGAGCAAAATCAAGCTCTGCCATTTGAATTCTACCCATTTGAATGGGATAAAGATGTCGCTACTTTATCAGAGGTGGCAAATGGGCAGGATGTAATAGACAGTGTTGCTGAAGCATATTGTGACGCTGTCCTGGCGGTTTTCAATAAACGTTTAGGGAGCCCGGTAAACGACTCAATATCCGGAACGGTGCATGAGCTTGAAGAATGCATTGAAAATGATAAGCCCGCTGGAATGATAATCGATTCTCAAGAAGTAGATTCCAGAGAACAAAAATTGATTGATTATATTAACGATTTCAAAGGATTGTATAAGGAATATGATTCCAAGGAAAAACTAAGCAGGGAGATTGGGCTTTTTCTCGATCAACGAGCGAGAAATTATTCATCAAAGCTTGATGAATCAACTCTTCTATTCAAAAAGCATATGCGTTTTGATAATCCGAACAGGGTCCAAGGAATTACGACAAATTATGTCTATAATCCGTATTTCTGTTCGTCTGGGGCAAGTCTGACCTGGTGCTCGGATTCCCAAAAAGTTAAGTATGGAAGTTTTGAGAACGCCATGGGAGTATCGATTTCGTGTGAGGGATGTTATATCTTGGATGCTTTCGAAGAAGATTGTTGTGCTTGTTGCAGGACCTGCGGCCTAGAGTATGGGGAAATTTACATCCAAAGTTTATATGGTAAACATTATGGGGTGGTGAATAGGCAACATCCACATCTTGATTTCCACGCGCCTGCTGGAACGCATGTTATGCTTCTACTCAAGCCGGATTCTGGAAAAACAATGCACTGCAAATACTTAGGGTTAACTTCACGTCATTGTCTTGCTTTTGATGGTGGAACGCGTGATATTTTAAAATATAATTTTGCTCTAGAGAAGATTAATTGAGTTTAGTCTCTAAGTATTCGTATCTTTCCAAAACTTTGACTATTCTCTCTCAAGTCCATAGTTATTGCTGAAGGAATCCAACTAAAAAGTGATGGGTTGGAGTGGCTAAAGATTATTCGTCTGCTAGCCACCCAGCCCATCATCTTCGTTATCGGTTAAAATATTTTTCCTCCTATTTCTTCAAATTCGTTGTCCACGAATTCGGCGAGTTTGTTTTCTTTTGCAAGTTGAGCAGAGTCGGCCATTGCGAAATGGATAAGTAGACCCAGCTAAAAACAAAACTAAATGTAAAGATTCATTTTGAAGAGTTTGCTGTCTTTTTGAATAGTCTTTCTCTTAACTTGTCATTCAACAGGTTTGCTCTTTTCTGATTCTGCTCTTCTACTATTTGGCGGTAAGCTTTGCCTAATTCGTCTATTGAAGATTGATAAGTGTCTCCTGGTTCAATCGCAGAATCCGTTTTGACAGAAGCGCCGAATACACTCATGGCTTTTACTGTGGTAAATTCTCTTACTTTATACGCGGCTTTTCGTAGTTCATCAGTGGCCAGGGGATTCGCCATCAGAATCTCATAAGCGACAAGAACATTTGCCATAGTCTCTTTAGGATTGGTACTAAATGCAGAATAAAATCGCACGAGATCTTCCCGCAAATGTTCAAGGTTCGAATCAATTTGTTGAATTTTCTTCTCGTTTAGAGAGAGCATCTTTTGAGTCTGCTTTGTCATGTACGCAACATAGAACGTCACGCATATGCTAACAAAACTGATAGCCCAGGGAATTACTATTTGCATTATTTTCCATGTGTCCATTTGACTTGCCATTTCCGTCCTGCGATTGGCTGCGTCAAATCAATTAAATGGTAGATAATTGATTTGACACAGCCATATGATTATTTTCTTCCTATTGCAGTGCTTTTACTTCGTCGAGCAGGGTCTGATAGGTGGTGGCCTGCTCGTAACGGGTTCCATCTGCGAGATCGAGTTGGTTGAACAGTCGTTTCGCACAGGCTATCTTGCTGTTCTCGATTCCGCGCAGGTCGAACGATTCCAGGCTTCCCTTGGTCTCGGCCACGAAGAACAGGTGCTTGAGACCACTGTCATCGCGGAAAGCCACGGCCCAGTCGGGGGCATAGTTGCCTACCGGAGTCGGAATCTGGAATCCACGCGGCAGCTTCGCGTACACCGCGACCTCCGCCGCGCTGTCGAGGTCCCTGGCGAAATCGCTTTCTGTTTTGCCGTCGGGGAACACCCAGTCCTGCACGCACTTGGACGCCTGATATCCCTCGGCCTCATCACGATTGTTGCCGCCCGCAGTGAAGATGCTCGAATCGTATTCGCCTTCGATCCGGTCGTAGCAGATATGGTCAACGACCATGTTCGCTTTCTCCTGGACGATCAGACGGCCGACCCTCGCGATGAATTGCTCCGGATTGTCACGGAACATGAGGAACTTGTCCGGGCGGATGCCCTTGAGGATGTGCGCGGCGCACCGGCGCGTAATGGTCGCGGCCTGTGCGATCTCTCCGAGCAGGTCGTATTTCACGCCGTTCGAAGCGTCGACGTCCAGGTCGCCGGTATGGGAGTCGTTCCTGTGGAAGTGTGTGCGGTCTGCGAGCTCGTCGCGTGAGGCATTCTCCTTCTGGATGCCGCGCGTGACCGTGTAGGACAGTTTCGATACGACCAGACGCTCGTCAATTGCCTTGACTGCGTTTTTGACGAGTTCGTCGTCGTTGAAGCTGACGGTATACGCATACTTGTGGTTGATGCGCTTCCAGAGCTCCTGGAACTCCTTCTTCTGCCAGTTGGCATTGAGCGGATTGCCATGTACCTTACGCTTCAATGCGTTGCCGATCAGCACCTTGGTGGTGCCTTCCACCACGCTGTCCAGCACGAGACGGATTGCCGGGACCTTCTTTCGCAAGGGTTCTGGCAGAAGTTCCACCGCATCCTTGCCAAAACGCTCTTCCTTGTACTTGTCGGTCAGCTTGCCGTCGCGGTCGATGAGCCGGTCCACGGTCAGCACGTACACGATGTCACGCGCCTCGTCCTTGCTGAACGACACGTCTCCCAAGCCCGCATACTCCGGACCGAGCTTGTCGGCCGGAACGCATGTCTTGGCGAAGAACGCATCGTTGATGACGATTGGCCGCTCTCGCAGGTCGGTCTCGATGTCCCTCTGCAGGCCTTCGGCGAACCTCTCGTAGCTTTCCGACGCGATCACGGTCAGCAGGTTCACATCAAGGAATTCCGCATCGCCGAGCAGGTTGCGGTCCTGGCGCACGCCCTCGCGGTTCACGCACAGGCGCAGTCCGCGGCCAACCTCCTGTCGTTTGCCGACTTCGTTGTCCGAATGCTTCAACGTGCAGATCTGGAACACGTTGGGATTGTCCCATCCCTCGCGCAGCGCGGAATGGCTGAAGATGAACCTCGTGGGCTCTTCGAAGCTCAGCAGGCGTTCCTTGTTCTTCAGAATCAGGTCGTATGCGCTGATGTCGTCGCTGTCCTCCGACCCGCGTTTGACCTTCGAGTCGATGGAATGGCCGTGCTTGTCGATGCTGAAATATCCCTTGTGCACGTAACGGCCGTGCGTGGTGCGCAGCCAGTCGAGATAGCCGGATCCGTCGTCGAGACGGTTCTCGATGAAATCATGCACGCAGCGGTCGTACTCCTGCTCGAACATGTTCGCGTACTCGCCGTTCAACGGCTCGCCGTCATCGTCGTACCGGCGGTATTTCGCCACCTCGTCGATGAAGAACAGGCTCAGGCACTTGATGCCCCGGGCCCACAGATGCTCCTCCTTGTGCAGGTGGGAGAGGATGGTCTCGCGGATCTGCACGCGGCGCATGTCCGCCTCGGACCCGTCGTTCATGATCCTGCCCTTGCCGAGCGTCTCGCCGTTCATGAACCTCACGTAGCCGGTCCGTCCAGGCTCCAAACCGTCGGGCACGATGCCGTCGGGCGCTATGCGCCAGCCGTCGCGGTACGCCTCCAATTCGCCGGATGAGGTGTAGAGGTCGTCGCCCTCATCGAACAGGGCGGATGCGGTCACGATCTTGCCGGAAACGGACAGCCTCTTGTATTCGATGCGCGCCTGCGGCGCCTTGTTCCTGCTGACGATGATGTCCTGCAGGTACAGGTAGCCGTCGGTGCCGCGCATGTTGTTCAGCTCGAAGCCCTTGACCTCGATGCGCTTGACCAGACGCTGGTTGTACGCGTCCAGCGCGTCCAGCGCGTACACGAGGTCGTGTCTGGTCTTGTGCGTGGCGGAGTAGTTCAGCGTGAACAGCGGCCTGAACAGGCGGATGCCGGCCTGCGTGGCCTTGCCGCCCATCTTCTGCGGCTCGTCCAAGATCATGATCGGATGGGTCGCGCTGATCACGTCGATCGGGCGACGCGATCCGAAATTATCGCGTTCAGAGAAGATGATTCGCGCGTCCTTGTTGCGCCCGTTCTCCTTCATGGATGTGTTGAACGCCTGCATGTTGATGATCATCACCTGAATATCCGAGGACTGGGCGAATTCATCCAGTCTGGTCAGACTCGACGAATCGTAGATGAAGGAGTGCAGCTTCTTCCCGTATCCCTCGTTGCCGTCGCGACCGGACGTGTAGAAATAGTCGTTGGTCATGTCCAATGATTTGGCGACGCCCTCGCGGATGGCGATGGACGGTACCACGACGATGAACTTCGACCAGCCGTACCGGCGGTTCAGCTCGAACATGGTCTTCGTGTACACGAACGTCTTGCCCGTGCCGGTCTCCATTTCCACATCCAGTTCGACCGCGCCGGCCGGATCGGCATACAGCTTCGGAGACTCCTCTAGGTTCTGCCGTCGTTGTACGTTCTTGACGTTGGCGAGCAGTCGTTCGTAGGTCAGCAGCAAATCCGCATTGCGGTAGCCGGTGTCATCATCTTCGTCATAGGAGTTGAATGTTGCTTGTTTAGGTCTGTTATCCTCGAACAACGTGTCCTGAATGGGCTCGGGGTCAGGGAAGACGGGCTTGCGAATACCTACGTCGCGGATGTAGGAGACGCCGTCCTGCAACGGTTGCCCGTCGAACACGTCGCATACCGCGTCGGCGGCATCGGTCTGGTACTGGTATTGAGAAAATTGGAATTGCATAATCAGCTGCCTCAGATGATGTAAGGCTTCGTGCTACCGGTCTTTGAATCGGCGGACTGTTTGAAGATTTCGACGAAGTTTGTGCGCGCCGCGCTGTCTGGAAGACTGTGCTCGGAGACCAGCGCATAGGACGGGCGCGGGCTGAACGCAGCCATCGCACGGACCAACGATTCGGGAATGTCTGCTTCGAAGCACGCGAGCAGCCGTCCATCATCCACGCTGTACACGGTATGCCCATCGAATTCATCGCCGGACAAAGTGTTGATTCTGACATCATATGGCAGTTGGAATTTCGGCAACGCTTCGAACAACAGATCCAGGTTCGAACGATCGGACTTCGTGATATCCACATCAAAGTCAAGATCAGCCTGGGAGTATGAGCCGACGTTCTTACGCCTGTCCTCGTAATTCGAATCATCCACACGAAGTACACGGAAGCCGATGTCCGGTACTTTCTTGGGAGTGCCATCAAGCGTCAGCTGTGCATTCTCCGCTTCAATTTCGGACTTGATTTTCTCTCCGGCACGACGGATACGTTCCTCGCCGATTTCGCACAAATTGTTGTAGCCCAATTCAGCTCCAACACTTCCGTTGTCGCATTTTTCAGGTAACTGAACGAGAATAAAGCGACGGGATCCTTCATCTACGAGGTTGGTTCGCATGACTGCTTCAGCACTTGTCGCAGATCCAGAAAAAAAGTCAACAATGGTAGACTCTTTCGTATCAATTAGATTAAGAATCCTTGAGATTAGTTTCACCGGCTTAGGCGCGGAAAAGATAGTTGCACCTTCAAAAAGTGCTTTTAATTCCTTCGTCGCCTCACGATTCTCACCGGCAAATTCATATGACCACCAGGTCCAAGGAACAACACCCTCATCCTGTTCTCTTTCCCCCCAATATTTCTTTCTCTGAGGCATGCCATCGCCATCTTTGCCGAACCAGATTCGTCCATCAGCGACTAAAGCATCGAAATTATCTTTCGAGGTGCTCCAACAACGTCCTTTAGGGGGTATTACTTCTCTGCCGGAGGGCAAAACGATTGGATATGTGAGATTGGGCCGAATATTGGGTGCATGAAAAGGAACCGCTAGCCAATCACCTCGTGGATCATTGTCACGGTTTGTATATGTGGCACGTTGCTTCTCTCCAACAGGTTCATGTTGGATTTTCAAACTGGAAAGTTGTTTAGCGAAGACTAGCACATAATCATGCGCTGTTGATATTTGCTGAGCATCATTGCGCCGGGTCAACGTTTTTTGCCAGACAATTGAAGCGACAAAATTGGCAGCTCCAAATATCTCATTGCACAGAGCTCTCATATTAAGGTACTCGTTATCATCAATACTAATGAAAATTGCACCATCAGAAGTAAGAAGATCGCGTGCAAGCAAAAGACGTGGATATATCATAGAACACCAGTCGGAATGGAAGCGGCCGTTGCTTTCGGTATTGGCAACCAGACGTCCACCATCCTCGTTGTACTCGCCGCTTTCGGAACTGAATTCATCCTGGGTCTGGGAGAAATCGTCATCGTAGACAAAATCATGACCTGTATTGTATGGCGGATCGATGTAGATGAGCTTGACCTTGCCGGCGTAGTTCTCGCGCAGGAGTTTCAACGCGTCGAGGTTGTCTCCCTCGATGTACAGGTTCTTGGTGGTGTCCCAGTCCTTGCTGCGTTCCTTGACGGGTCGCAGGGTCTTGGCGATGGGTTCGCGGGCGAGGCGTTTCGCCTCGCGTTTGCCGGGCCAGGTGAACTGGT
>OLPY01002279.1_pt1 | contig 11923 bp, 7 predicted proteins | sample 1672481 | NCBI WGS metagenome assembly OLPY01 (sample SAMEA3136691, study PRJEB25190) | human gut metagenome | biome: human gut; feature: human-associated habitat; material: faeces | place: Austria | collected 2013 | reverse complement strand
GCGTATTCGAGCGCGGCGGGTAGAGGTTCGACAGCTCACGTCCGACCATCTTGGTGATGATCATATCGGTGGTCAGTTCCTTGGCCTCCCAAGTACCGATGTACTGGCCGTCACGCATGATGGTGACTTCATCGCTGATGCGAAGAATTTCGTCCATCTTGTGGCTGATGTAGACGATGGAAACGCCCTTGGCGCGCAGCTCGTCCACGATGGTGAACAACGCCTCGACCTCGGCCGCCGTCAGCGAGGAGGTCGGCTCGTCGAGGATCAGTACCTTGCAGTCTGCGGAGACCGCCTTGGCGATCTCAACCAGCTGCATCTGGGAAACGCTCAAGGTTCCGAGCTTTGCGTGCGGATCATAATTCAGATGGACTTCCTTCAGGACCTTGGCCGCATCCTCATACATCTTGTCGTGGTCGATGACGGTGACGGGTCCGTATTTCTTGGTTGGGTAGCGCCCGACGTAGATATTCTCGCCGATGGAACGCTCCGGGATGGGCTGCAATTCCTGGTGCACCATCGCAATGCCGCGATTCAGTGCATCCAGAGGTCCCTTGATCTGAACCTCCTGCCCCTCATAAATAACCTTGCCTTCGTCCATGTGGTAGATACCGAACATACACTTCATCAAGGTGGACTTGCCCGCGCCGTTCTCGCCCATCAGTGCATGAACGGTGCCGGGTTTCAATTTCAGCTGTGCGTGATTCAGTGCCTTGACGCCGGGGAACGTCTTGACGACATCACACATCTCCAAGCGGTACTCTGACAATTCGCTGGCCCCCTTTAACCTTTAAATCTTTTGTAACCATTTTCTGATAAAAAAGGAGTGCGTGCGCCTGTGCACACGCACCCCGGATTTCGGTTTTAAGTAAGCTGATTACTGGAAGTCCTTAACGTTGTCAGGAGTGACCTTGACGTAGTCAACGTAGACACTCTGCTCACCAGCAGCGTAGGTCTTGCCGCCCAGCAGCTCTTCCATGCACTCAACAGCCTGGGTAGCCTGGCCCTTAGCATCGTTCAGAACAGTGCCGGTCATGTTGCCGTTAGCAACTTCGTTCTTGGCAGCGTCCAGAGCGTCGACACCAACGAGGTAGATGTCCTTGTTGACGGTGCGGCCAGCAGACTGGATAGCCTGCAGAGCGCCGATAGCCATATCATCGTTGTTGCAGAAGACAACTTCGATCTGATCGCCATACTTAGCGAGGTCGTTCTGAGCGATCTCCTGGCCCTTGTTACGGTCCCAGTCACCGCGCTGCAGGTCGAGCTGCTCGACTTCAACGCCGGCATCGGTCAGAGCCTTGACGGAGTACTCGGTACGCAGCTGGGCGTCGATGTTCTCGGGGTCGCCCTGAATCATGATGTAGGAAACCTTGCCGTCGCCGTTGATGTCGCCCTTGTTCTCGGTATCGAGGATCAGCTCGCCCTGGAAGGTGCCGGACTGAGCGGCGTCGCAGCCAACGTAGACCAGCTTGTCGTAAGCGGACATCTGATCGGCGGTGGGCTCACGGTTGATCAGGACGGTGGGAACATCGGCATCCTTAACGGTGGAGATGATCTGGTCAGCAGCAGAAGTCATAACGGGGTTGATGATCAGTGCATCGACACCCTGCGTGATGAAGGTGTTGATCTGCTCGTTCTGCTTAGCCTGGTCGTTGTTGCCGTCAACGATGGTGACCTCGTAGCCCTTGCCCTCGAGGATTTCCTGCAGAGCATTACGGTAGGTGGTCATGAAAGCATCATCGAACTTGTAGATGCAGACACCAACCTTGCCGCCCTGAGTGGTCTCGGTAACGCTCTCAGCTGCGCTCTCGGCAGCGGAGGTAGCAGCCTCAGAGGTAGCTTCGGAAGAAGCGGGAGCGCTGGACGCGGAAGAACCGCAAGCGGCCAGAGAAACGGCCATAGTGCCTGCAACTGCGAGTGCGAGTAACTTTTTCATAATTGTTTTCTCCTTCTTTTTGCAGTGGATTTTTGTGGGTTGCCTGTAGAGGAGGCAGACCCTGTTGACAGTTATTATGTTACCTGATAGAAGATGAAAAAACAAGGAGAAATTTCACCGATAAAGATGTAATTTTTTCACCCTATTGGACGGTTTCTACATTTACGGACAATATGTTTTGTGCAGAATGCACAGCAAAAGTGACGAAAAAGTTATTGCTGTAATAAAATTGAAGAAAAAATATCCCGCAGAAACCTGCGGGATAGGATGAATTTATACGGTTATTCAAACGGGAAAACGGCTTTTTGGCCGTCGAGGGCGAAAATGTTACTGCGGTCAATGATGCGGGTGGCGGTTTCGGTCTCTCGGGTTACGTCGCTCCCCTGCCCGGCCAGCAGCTTGTAGGCATTCTCGACGCTGAAATAGCCCATGCCGTAGGTGTTCTGCACCACCATGGCGTCTACTGCGCCGGTGTGCAGGGCATCCACTGTGGTGATGTTGGAGTCGAAAGCGACCATCCAGAGGTCATCCGCGCGGTCTAAATCGGAGACAGCCTGGGCCGCGCCAACGCTGACGGCCTCGTTAAAGGAGATCAGCACGTTGATCTCAGGGTGGCGGGCCAGCATGGTCAGCGTCTCGGCGCGGGCATTTTCCGGGGTGGCCACGCTGTAGACGGTGGCGGCAACCTCGGCACGGCCGCTGGCGGTAAGAGTGTCGATGACGCCCTCCTCCCGCTCCTGTGCATTGGGGCTGTTGACGTTGTAGCTGACCAGGCCGACGTGCAGCGGACCTTCGACGTTTTTCAGCGCTGACTTGGCGGCCATCTGCCCGGCACCGTAGTTATCGGCACCGACATAGGCAGAGACCTTGCTGGAGTTGACTGCCGAATCCACCACGACGATGCGCACGCCTTTGTCGGCGGCGGCATCGATGGCGGCGGCATTCTGCTGGTAGTCTGACGCCGAGAAGATGATGGCCTGGGCACCCTCCTCGACGGCCTTTTCAATCAGGTCGTTCTGGGAGGAATAGTCCTCCTCACTCTCGGAGCCGGTGATGGTCAGATCCATGTTGTACTCAGTGGCGGCGGCCTCGGCCCCGGCAAAGACCGCACTCCAGAACTCGGTGCTGGTGGATTTGGCAATCATGGCAACGTGGTAGCAGGTCGTGGTGGGCGCGGGGGTGGGCGAAGCCGCACAGCCTGCCAGAAGCAGGGCCGACAGACAGGCGGCAAGCGTTTTAACGTGTTTTATCATAATCGCCCTCCCGGTCGGCTGGGACCTGCGGCATGCGGATGGTGACGGTGGTACCCTCGTCGGGCACACTGTTGATGGAAAGCCCGTAGCCGGGGCCAAAATAGATGCGCAGACGGTCGTTGACGTTTTTGATGCCGATGCCGGTGCGGTCGCTGGGTTCGTTTTGCAACAGTGCGGCTACCTGCTCCGGTGCCATGCCGATGCCGTCATCGCTGACTTTCAGCAGCACATCGCCGCCGTCAGGGCAGACGGTGATCTCAATGTGGCCGTCCTCGACCATCAGGTCCAGACCATGAACGATGGCGTTTTCGATGATGGGCTGCAGGGTGATCTTGTTGCAGAGGTACTGCGTGCAGCTTTCATCCACTGTGAAATGGTAGGTAAACTGGTTTTTGTAGCGGTATTTTTGAATTTGCAGGTAGGCCTCGGCGTGCTGCAACTCTTTCTCAATCGGGATCAGCTCGTGTCCACGGCTGATGCTGATGCGGAACAGCCGCGCCAGGGCATGCACCATCTGGACGGCGTCAGCGTTTTTGCCGCGCTCGCACATCCAGGCGATGGAATCCAGCGTGTTGTAGAGAAAATGCGGGTTGATCTGCGCCTGCAGGGCTTTCAGCTCGGTTTTGCGCAGGGCAACTTCCTCCTCGCGCACGGCGGTCATCAACCGCTGGATGCGGCCCACCATGTGGAGGAACGAATCGGACAGCTCCTCGACCTCGCGCGTGCCGGTGATGGAATTGAAAACAAAGCCATCGGCGTTCTGCTCAAAGGCTTCCATAGCGGTTTCCAGTTTTTGCAGCGGGCGGCTGATAATGCAGGACAGCACAAAGCCGACCACCACAGCAGCAACCAGAATCAGCGCGGCGGCAATCAGAATGATACGGGTCATCTGCCAGAAGCTTTCGTTGACGGTCTCGTCAATATAGCTGACGCCGACCACGCGCCATGTGCTGTTGGGGACTTTCTGCGTGGTGTAGATGACGGTATCCTCCACATAGGTGCCGTCACCCAGGCATGCCAGCCGTCCGGCCTCCTCCTTTTTCAGCCCTGCGTAGAGTAGCTGTTGTTGGGGGTGGTAGACCATGTTGCCGCGTTCGTCCATCAGGTAGCAGTAGCCGTGCTGGCCGATGCCCACATTGTTGATGGTGGCGGCCAGAGCTGAAAAACGGATGTCCATCGAAATCCACTGCCGGGGCGAATCCTCTGGCATGCGGCGGACAACGCTGACGACCCAGGGGTAGTAGCCCTCGAAAATAGTCTCGACATGGGGGATGCTGACGTAACCGCGGCCGCGGCGCTTAGCCGTAACCAGGTCGAAGGAACAGTTGCGCAGGATGTTCTGGCGTGGGGTGTGGTCCTTGGCCCAGCAGTCCTGCAAAACGCCGTCGGCATCATAGGTGGTTATAGCAATCACCTCGCTGCGGGTGGTCTGCAGTGCATCCAGCAAAGCATTGCGCTCCTCCGGCGATTGGTTCATGGAGTCCATAACAAGATCCATGATCTCATCGATATTATCGACATAATTGCCGACAGACCCCACCACCTGGCTGACCGCCTGAGAACTGCTGGTGCGGGCCCCCTCCACGATAGCCTGACGGTAGCTGCGCAAAAATGTGGCGGTAGATAAAATCAGCGTAACTGCTGCGATGGCCACCACCAGGGAGGCTATCAGCGGGGCGGTGCGCGGTGCGTGGCGGGGCTTCATGCCTGGGCTCCTACGGTATGGCTGCGGCGCAGGGCACCCGGCGAGGTGCCGCTGTACTTTTTAAAGCAATAACTGAAATAGTGCTGGTCGCTGTAGCCGCAGCGGCGGGCGATCTCCTGAATCTGCAGGTCGGTGGTCAGCAGCAATTGCTGGGCGGTCTCCATGCGGCGGCGCACCAGAATGTTGATGAAGGTCTCTCCTGCCGTTTTCTTGATGCAGGCGCTCAGGTGGTTGGGGCTGACGTCCAGCATGGCGCTTAAGGATGCCAGCGAGAGGTCCTCGTCAGAGTAATGCTGCTCGATGATCTCCAGCGCGCGCTCACACAGGCTGCCGCCCTTGCGCACATCGGGGGTGAAGCTGACGCCGCCCTCGGTCTCTTTTGCGGCGGCCAGGGCCTCCATGGACTGGCGGTATCCGGCGTTCAGCTCGCAGAAGCGGGCAGCGGCGCGGCTGACACCGACGACGCAATGCTGCCCCAGGGCACGCTCGGTCAGCTGGCAGATCTCGTCGGCCAGAATGTGCAGGTACTCGTCGAAATCCGAAGGGTTTCCGAACAGCACAGCCACCACATGGTCGTTGCAGAAAAACGCATAGTGGCGCAGATATTTGTTGGCCAGCTGGTCCACCATCCGGACGAAACCGGCGGCGTTCTCGCTATTGTCGTCAGGTTGGGCGGTCAACACCACCAGCTGGCTGCGGTCATCGGTGCCGCGCAGCAGGCCGCAGGCGGTAGCCGAGGTGCGCAGGGCGGCTTCGACGGCGTCGGAGGTATTATCGCAGTGTTCCAGCACCAGCGGGATCAGGAAGGACGCGCGGTCCTCCTGCACGATGCCGCTGCGGCGCAGGCTGGCATACTGGTGGTCGATGCGCTCATGGATGGATTTTAGCTCGGCGGCCAGGCCGTCCATGGTGAGAGGCTTGAGCATGTAGCTGATGATGTTGTACTGGATGGCCTGCTTGGCGTACTCGAAATCATCGTAGCCGCTTAAAAAGGCAATGTGCATGGCGGGGCGGATCTCGCGGACCTGGCGGGCCAGCTCAATGCCGGTGATGAAGGGCATGCGGATGTCGGTGAGCAGCAGGTCGGGTTCCAGCTGCTCGACAAGTTCGAGGGCGTCCAGGCCGTTGCTGGCACTGCCCACCAGGTGGAAACCGAGGGCTTCCCAGGGGATCATTGTGCAGACGGCTTCCCGCAGCTCGTCCTCGTCATCGGCTACGATGACAGTGTAGAGGTTCTTTTCTGCCATAGAATGGCTCCTTCTCTTTTTTCTTTCTTTTTTCCGGGGGTTACAGCCAGAACTGGACCAGGCGGCTGACGTTTTGGTAGAGGGCAGGGTTCTGGCCAATCAGGCCGGGCTCGGCAGTGAAGTAGACGCAGAAACTGTAGCAGGCACCGGCCAGCACAGCCAGCGGCAGGATGGTACAGAATGCACGCTGCAATACATCGATGCCGGACTGAGCGGCGTGGGCTTGCAGTACATGCTCGGCCAATGCCCAGGCCAGCGCGGCGGCCAACAGCAGCGGACCAAGCCAATCGGATTGATAACGGTAGAGCATACCGGCCATCTGGCAATCCAGCACGGCCAGCACCAACATGGCAGCCAGTACCACAACTACAAAAGTGCGCAGATCACGCTTGGCAGCCAGACGGCGGCGGGCAAGCGGCAGGCTGGCCAGCCCCCACAGCAGAGGCAGGCAGGCAAAGGCACCGCCGTAGAACAGCTCGGTGATGGTCAGGCCCATATAGTTGGTCTGCATTTTGGTGGCGGTCAGGTACGGGAACACCGCCTGCACGCCGGGGATGCCGAAGAGGAAGGTAAACACGGCGGGGGCAGTGCGGCCCACCGAGAAGCCGCGGCGGGTCATATCGTTGCTGGTCAGATTGTAGTTAGCACCAAAATCAAAAGGCGAACCGAACCGGGCAGCGTTGTACCACATCAGTCCGATGGCGACCAGCACCACGGGCAGCACAAAGGCAACGGCCTCGGTGATGCCCTGCTTGGTGAACAGGCACTTTTCCCGCAGGTAGCGCTGCCAGAAGATGGGCAGGCAGAGGGCAGCAAACAGCACCATCTGAGGGCGACAGCCAGCCACAAAGGCCATGCACAAGCTGCCCAACGCGAGATGAAAGAGGATGCGGCCGTGCTTTTCGGCGGGCTGGTTGGCGGCCAGCAGCCATTGCCACAGCGCCAGCATGACGAAGGCAGCGCCGGACAGGATAGCGTACTCATAGATAGAGGGGCGCAGCAGTAAATAGTAAATTTGGCTGCCGGTGCCGATGCCTGCGCAGAGCAGCAGGTAGACAGCAGCGCTCATGTCCGGGAACCAGCGGCGGGCGGCCTGTTTGATGCAGCCGAACGCCGCCAGCAGGAACAGCCAGCTAAGCAAGATCATCGGCAGGCTGGGCGGCAGATCCCGCACGCTGGTCAATGCCTCAAAGGGCAGCTGGAACAGCAGGCACGGGATGACGCCAAAATAGACGTAGTAACGGCCCTGATAGTAGGCGACGTCCCACAGGGCGTCCGGCGCAGCCTGCTGGCGGGCAGCGGTGTCGTAGGGGTTGGCCATCTCCTGCATAGCGGCGGGCGGGTCCTGCTCCAGGTCCAGGCGGCCGTTCAGCAGGCTGTGGGCCAGGGCACCGTACTGGGCGGCGGCATCGCTGGCCCAATCGTCGATATGTAAGGTGAAGTTGATGCGGCTGCCGCCGTCCCAATCGGCCGTGTTGTAAAAGCTGGTGGAGACACCGGCGTTGAAGCGGTCGGCAAACGGCGCAAAGAACGCCGCCGCACCCAATATGACCGCTACCAGCAGGACAACGGGGCGGTACTTTTTGCGGTGCGTAAGGTAGGCATCCCGCCAGGCAGCAGAAACCGGTCGCAGTGCATAGACGGCGGACAGCAGCGCCAAAACTGCTGCCCAGCGCACCAGCGAAAAATCAAAGGCGCGGGGCACATTGGCGTAGATGGTCTGCAAGGTGTAGCTGACTGGATACTGGCGGTACTCGCCGTTATAGGGGTAGGCCGTCAGCGTGAGGGTGGACGCCTTGCCGGAAAGGTCCAGGCTGCGCACCTGGCTGCGGGGGGCGTTGGCGGCAACTTCCCAGTTCCAGCTCTGGCGGGAGGCTGATGTGGCTTCGTCCGTGGCGGCGACGTTGAGGATAAACAGCGGGTTCTGCACTTCCGGATGGGGGCCATTGTAGACATATTCCAGTCCCGAAAGCTGCAGATTGTACAGCTCCCGGTCCAGGCCGGTGAACGTTAAGGTGGTATGCTCGTCGTCCAGCGTCAGGGCGTTATGGTCGTCCTCGGCCTCCTGCAGGTAGGCCCGCAGGTCGACAGGCTCATAGCTGTGGGTGGCCCAAAAGTTGAGGTTACCGATAAATACCTCGGCCCCGAGGGACGCTGCCAGCAGCAGTGCCGCCGCGGTCCATTTGCGCACAGAGGCATGGCGGAACCCCGCCGCAAGGCCGCAAGCCCACAGCACCATGGCCGTGATGCCAAGGCAGCGGAAGGCGTCAAACCCGATGGTCAGCCCCGGCTTGGACCAGATGCAGGCGGCCCAAAGCCAGACAAGTACGGCGGGCAGCAAGGCGCAGCATCCATCGGCACGGGTGGGCTTTCGGCAGCCAAGGCGGGCGGGCACCACCGCAAAGGCGGAGGCTAGCACCAGCGTGAATAGAATAGCCAAAATCAGCATAAAGCAAATTTCCGTTCTGTTACTGTTTATTGGACGGCAGCACCGCCCGAGATAAAATCATTATACACCATTACGCAGGGCGTTGTACAGCATTTCCGCCTTGGCGTGGCTGATGCCCTTGACTTCCTCCAAATCGGAGATGCTGGCGGCCTTGACGGCGGCCACGGTCTTGAAGTGGGCCAGCAGCGCGGCGCTGGTCTTTTCGCCCACGCCGGGAATGGCCGTGAGGGTGGCAGCGTAGGACTTTTTCTTCATCGCGCGCTTACGGTAGTCGTTAGCGTAGCGGTGGGTCTCGTCCTGAATGTTGGTGACGAAGGTAAAGATGTTGCGGTTGCGGTTGATGGCAATTTCGCCGCCCTCGTCGTCCACGATGGCACGGGTGCGGTGGTGGTCGTCCTTGACCATGCCAAAGGTGGGCACATGCTCCAGCGCGGTGCCGCGCAAAGCCTGTTTGACAGCGCCCACCTGTCCCTTACCGCCATCGATCAGCAGCAAGTCCGGCAGGGTGGCAAACTGATTTTGGGGGCCGTCCGGCTTTTCGCCGCGGCGGGCCGCTTCGTATTCGGCGGCGCGGCGGGAAAGCGTCTCGGCCAGCGAGGCGTAGTCGTCGGTGCCTGCAACGGTCTTCATCTTAAAGCGGCGGTAGCCGGAGCGGTGGGGCTTGCCGTCCATAAATACGACCATGCCGCAGACGCTGGAGCCATCGCCCCAGTTGGAAATATCGTAGCTTTCGATGACCCGCGGCGGGGCTTTCAGACCCAGCACCTGGGCGGCTTCTTCCAGCAGCTTTTGCTCGCGGGTGTAGCGACCGCTCTCGCGGCCCAGGCGCTCTACCGCGTTCGTGTAGGCCATTGTCACCAGTTTGGCTACATCGCCGCGCTGGGGCACGTACAGCTCCACCTTAGTTCCGCGGGCCTGGGCCAGCGCTTCGTTCAGCGCCTCGGCATCCGGCGGCAGAGCGTCGACAGCAATCGTTTTAGGGACAGTCTCGCCGTTCAGATAATACTGGGGCAGGAATTCCTCCCGCACGGCATCAATGTCGGTGGTGTCGTGGAACATGAACTCCCGCTTGTCAGTCAGTCGGCCATCGCGGTAGCGCAGCACAGCGGCGCAGACGGCCCGCGTGGTGCCCGCCAGGGCGATGATATCCATCTCGGTGTCAGCATCCATCACGACTTTCTGGCCGGCGGCCACGCGCTCAATGGCCTGGATCTGGTCGCGCAGCAGGGCGGCGGTCTCGAAGTCCAAACGATCGGAGGCGGCTTCCATCTTCTCCCGCAGCTGCTTGACGATGTCCTTTTTGCCGTAGCGGACCATTCGCAACGCACCCTGCACGGCATCGTTGTAGGCCTCGCAAGTAATCTTTCCGCTGCAAACGGCCATGCACTTGCCGATGTGGGCATTTAAGCAGGGGCGGCCTTTGCCGAAGTCCCGCGGGAACTCCTTGCTGCAGCGGGGCAGCAAAAAGCAATCCTGCGCCATCTCCACCATCTCCCGCACGGCGAAGGAGGATGTGAACGGGCCGATGTAGTCGGCATCGTCGTCATCTTTCTGCAAAGCCGCCGAAACACGGGGCCAAGGGCCGCGGGTGATCTTGACATAGCTGTAGCCTTTGTCATCCTTGAGCAGGATGTTGTACTTGGGCGTGTGGGCCTTGATCTGGCTGGCCTCGAGGACGAGGGCCTCAAACTCTGACTGGCAGACGATCACATCAAAGGTGAAAGCATGGTTGATCATCTGGGTGACTTTGGCATCGTGGGGCACACCCTCGCGGAAATACTGCGACACGCGGATCTTGAGCCGCTTGGCCTTGCCGATGTAGATGATGGTATCGGTTTTATCCCGGATGATATACACCCCGGGCAGCAGCGGCAGCATACAGGCTTTTTTGTAGAGTTCAGCTTTTGTCATGGACGCCTCTTTCGTGGGAATGCTTATAAGAAATTACAAAAAAAGCGGCGGGTCGCCCCACCGCTAATTTTTTGAGAATGGATCACTCAGCAAAGCCGGAGCTGACCAGCTTGACCAGGCCATCAACAGCAGCCTGCTCATCGGCGCCATCAGCAATGATGCGGATGGTGGTGCCGCCAACAATGCCCAGGCTCAAGACACCCAGCAGGGACTTAGCGTTGACGCGGCGCTCCTCTTTCTCGACCCAAATGGAGGACTTGTACTCGTTCGCCTTCTGGATGAAGAAGGTAGCCGGACGGGCGTGCAGACCAACCTGATTCTCAACGGTAACTTCTTTGACGTACATAGTTATTCTCTCCTACTTTTGAAAATAATATGCCCTTGTATTTATACCGTGGGCTACTTCCAGGCGGTCTATTGCGCATAATACGCCGCCTTGATTGTCTCTATTTTATCCTATTTGGTCGATTTTGTACAGTGTATTTTTACAAAATCGGCAGGATTCTGTAATTCCGCCAAATCTCGGCACTGTCGTTTGTGCAAGTTTACTAGTTTGTTTTCAACATTGTTGTCGATTGATACTAAAACCGCAATCTTAACCGTGAAAACGCATGCGCAGTTCCTCGCAATACACGGCAAAAGGGGCGCCCTGGGCGGGGTCATGGACGGTCAGCACGCCATTCAGCCGCCAGCCCATGCGCTTGTACAGGCTGATGGCGCGGGTGTTGGTGCTGAGCACACCTAACGTGGGGTGCTCGTGTTCCTGCAGTTTTTTCCGGGCAAAATCCAGCACTTTGGCGCCGATGCCCTGCCCGCGGGCGGACTCGGTGACAAACAGATGGCCGATCATGCCGGTTTTATGGCAGACGCCTACCATGGCATCGGCCTCCCCTACCTTATTGTAGTGAAGGTAGAAGGCCCAGCCGTTTTTTCGCTCTGCGTCCAGGTCGGGGCGCCAGTGCTCCGGCGTCATGGCAGCCAGCTGTTCCTCTGTGCAGACAGGGGCACAGACGGTACGGCGGCCCTCGGCCATCAGCTCAGCGGCACGGGCCATCTGCTCCTCGGTCTTGACCAGGCGCATGTTCTCGCCGCGCTTCCACTTGGGCGGTTCGGTGAGGGGGTGAGTCTCGCACCACCGGTCGTACAGGTCAGGGCGGCGCTCCCGGGTGCGCTGACGGCTCTGGTCGCCGCGCCAGGCGTCGATCTTCTTGTGGTCGCCGGTCAGCAGCACGGGCGGCACGGCGCGGCCCTCCCACACTTCGGGGCGGGTGAACTGGGGATATTCCAGCAGACCGTCCCAATAACTTTCGTCCTGGTAGCCTTTTTCCTCGGCCAATACGCCTGGCTGCAGGCGCAGGACGCTGTCGGCCACCACAAGGCTGGCCAGCTCGCCGCCGGTCAGCACGTAGTCGCCGATGGAAA
>OLPY01002269.1_pt1 | contig 11958 bp, 7 predicted proteins | sample 1672481 | NCBI WGS metagenome assembly OLPY01 (sample SAMEA3136691, study PRJEB25190) | human gut metagenome | biome: human gut; feature: human-associated habitat; material: faeces | place: Austria | collected 2013 | reverse complement strand
CCGACGCCGGCGAGAGCGGGAGCACCATCGCAGCCTACGAGGCGGCGGGCTCCACCAAGCTCGCAAACTACAAGATCACCTTGGGCGAGGGCAGGCTCGAGGTGACCGCGAACGCCGAGAAGGTCGTCGTGACCATCAGGGAGAACAGCGCGACGTTCCCCTACGACGGCGAGGCCAAGACCGCCGAGGGCTACGAGGTCGCGGGGATCTCCTCCGCCCTCTACAAGGAGGGCGACTTCGCCTTCGTGGGCGACGCCGCGCACAGGGTCGCCACCGGCACCGACGCCGGCGACTACGACATGGGCCTGCTCCCCGGCGACTTCGAGAACACGAGCGCCAACTTCTCGAACGTGGCCTTCGCGATCGAGGACGGGCAGCTCACGATCCTGCCCGCAACTCTCACCGTTACCACGCATGGCGCGTCGAAGCCTTACGACGGCACGGCGCTCACGGCTTCGGGGGAGATCTCGGGCTTCGTGAACGGCGAGACCGCCAGCTTCGCCACCACTGGCAGCCAGACGCTTGTGGGCACGAGCGCCAACTCCTATGCCATCACATGGGACGGCACTGCTAAGGAGTCGAACTACAACGTCGTGGAAGGCGCTATCGGTACCCTCGAGGTCACTCCGAGCCAGGTGGCGATCAATGTCACGCCGCACGGCGGCAGCAAGGTCTACGACGGCAAGCCGCTGACCAGCGCCGGCATCGATGTCGACGGTCTGCCTGCGGGCTTCACGCTCGAGGCCGCGACCAAGGGCACCATCACGGACGCCGGCGAGCTTTTGGCCGAGGTCGACGCTTCCACCATCGTGATAAGGAACGCCGCCGGTGAGGATGTCACCGCCCAGTTCGCCAACGTGGCGTGCGGGAAGGCCCCGCTCGTGGTGACCAAGCGCCCGGTGACGGTCGCCTCCGCGACGGATTCCAAGGTGTATGACGGCACCGCGCTCACCAAGCACGAGGCAGCAGTGACGGCAGGGTCGCTCGTCGAGGGCGAGAGCTTCGGCTACGACTTCACGGGCGAGCAGACGGCGGTCGGCACCTCCGACAACACCTTCACTGTTAAGGCCGGCGCGAACACGAGCCTCGACAACTACGAGATTACCCAGGTGAACGGCACGCTCACGGTTATCGCGTACACGCCGTCGGCGCCTGGCCCCGGCACAGACGAGCCGACGCCCGGACCTGGCAAGAATCCGTCGACGCCGAATGGCCCGACGAATTCTTCCGAGGTGACGCCGTCGGGTTCGACGACGTCGGACGATATGGGTTCCGTCCCGACGGCATCCGATTCGAAGGAGACCACTATGCCGAAGAGCGCCGACAAGGCGACTTCCGGAAACAACGCTCAGTCGGAAGGGAAGCAGAGTCCCGATAACGCATCGGGCGCTGAGCAGCCGACGAGCTGCTGGGTGCATTGGCTCATGATTCTCGGTACCATCGCAACGTTGGTTTACGGCGCGGTCGTCTCGCTGCGCCGCCGCCGCATGACCGCCGATCTCGACAAGGAGATAGACGCGGTCTTGTCGGGCGCCAAGGAAGGAAGTGGCAAGTAATGAAGAAGAGCAACTGGATCGGCCTCGCCATCGCCGTGCTGGTCGACGTATTCCTTCTGTGGCTGTGGTTCTTCCTGGGCTTTAATCGAATTGATAGCCCGCTTGACCTGGTAATTTCTATCATCTGGCTGGTGGCTATCGTCGCGGTTGCCGCGGCTGTCAATCGCCTCGAGCGCCAGCGCGAGAAACGGCTGCGCACCATCTACGTGTCGTCGACGGCGGTCTTCAACAAGGAACGCGGCCTCGTGTCGCTCGGATCCGCGGCGGCGGCGCCGAGCGTCATGGAACGCATCCTGAGGGATATGGAATACGGCTTCGATCTGAAGGAGATGCCGAAGCCGGAGGAGTTCAACTGCCGCTACGTCGTGCAAACCGACGAGTACAAGGCGACTGGCGGGGAAGGCGGCGAGCCGACCTGGAAGGGGACCGTTGTCGCGATCGACCATGCGGCGGGCAACAGGGAGATGCCGTTCTCCTCGCGTGACGAGTTGGCGGCCGCCCTCGCGTAAGAGGCGCCGCCTTGTCCGCTCGCCTTGCCGCCTTTAGCGTGGTCCCCTTCTTGCAGTTCCCGTAGAAAGCGAATAGTTCCTGCGCGTTTGGGATGCAAAAGCGCTACCATGTGGCGTTGATTTCGAGAAAGTCACGAAGGGGACCCATGTTATCCGAACGAGTGCTCACTAACCTGGTCAAAGGCATTGCCAAGCAACACCTTGATCTGCATCCGACCGACGAGAAGTTCTTCCCCGGCCCGAAGCCCGGCGAGAAGTACATGCTCTATATGCACGTGCCGTTTTGCCAGGTGCTTTGCCCATACTGCAGCTTCAATCGCTATCCGTTCCGCGAGTCCGTTGCGCGTCCGTATTTCGAGAACATGCGCAAGGAAATGATGATGCTCAAGGATTTGGGATACGACTTTGAAAGCCTCTACATCGGCGGCGGCACGCCGACCATCATGCTCGACGAGCTGTGCAAGACGATCGACCTTGCGCGCGACAACTTCAACATCAAGGAAGTGTCGTCGGAGACCAACCCCAACCACCTCGTGCAGCCGTGGCTCAATGAGCTGAAGGGGCGCGTCCAGCGTCTGTCCGTCGGCGTGCAGAGCTTCAACAACGACCTGCTCAAGCAGATGGACCGCTACCACAAGTACGGTTCGGGCGAGGAAATCTTCGAGCGCATCGGCGAGGCGGTTCCGTATTTTGACTCGCTCAACGTGGACATGATCTTCAACTTCCCCTCGCAAACCGAGGACATCCTCTTCAGCGACCTTGAGAAGATCGTCGAATGCGGCGCGCGTCAGACCACGTTCTCGCCGCTCTACATCTCGTCTGCAACCACACGCAAGATGGTCGAGACGCTCGGGCGCATGGATTACAACCGCGAGTACCGCTACTACCAGATTCTCGATGGCGTGCTTGCCGGCGGCGACCACCCGTTCTTCGAGCGCGACACCATCTGGACATTTACGCGCCTAAATGACCAGGGGGAAAAGGACGTCGAGCTGCCGTTCGAGGAGCTGCAGGTGTCCTACAACGAGTACCCGGCGATCGGTTCAGGCTCGATCACGCACTTGAATGGCTGCCTGTATGTGAACTCGTTCAGTTTGCAGGAATACAACGATGCCATCCAGGCGGGGCACATGTCCATCATGGGCAAGTCGGTCATGGCGAAGCGCGACCTGGAGCGTTACTACTTCCTTCTGCATCTTTATCAGCTGCATCTCGACAAGCGCGCGTTCGAGCGCGAATTCGGCGAGCCGCTTGAGCTGGCGCTGCCAATCGAGCTCGCATTCATGCGCGCGAACAGGTCGTTCGCAATTGACAACGACGACGAGCTCACGCTGACGACGAAGGGTCGCTACCTGACCCTTGTCATGTATCGCCAGTTCCTTTCGGGCATGAACAACCTGCGCGACCAGGCGCGCGCGGCGCTTTCCGGTCCCGAGCGCGAGCTACTCTTCGGGGATGGAGAGCCGGAAATCCAGATGGTGTGCTAGGGGAGGGCTTTCCTTCCTAGCGGAACAACCTTATAGCTGGAAGCGAAGCGGGCGATCGGGATGGCCGCCCGCTTTTGGTTTCGGGCTTGATTCGATCTCTGCCGCCGATGCGGAGGCTCGGCTTTGCGGCGCTTGCATCGTATCAAGTCCAGCCCATAGCAGGTGAGCCCGCTATGGGCTTCTAGCGGTTTTGCAGGTAGCGCATGAGGATGGTCGCCGCTTCCGCGCGCGTCGCGTTGTCGATCGGGTTGAGCCATGCCTTATTGCTCGCGTCGATCTTGCCGGAAATGATTCCCTTGTCGACAGTCCAGCTCAGAGCCGTTTTCGCCCATGAGTCAACCACGTTGGCATCGGGGAACTGCCCAAGCTTCACGCCGTCGCTCGTTGGATTTTTCCCGTCCATCCGCTTGGCGAAGTTTGCCAGCATGACGGCGATCTCCTCGCGCGTGATGGATGCGTCGGGGCAGAAGTCATTGCTGTCTCCATAGCCCTTCACAATCTCGGTCGCGCGCGCCCATCGGATGGCGTCCCCGTAATAGCTGTCGTAGTCGACGTCGGCAAACGCGGTCGTGGACATGTCCGCCTGCGGGGAACCCTGAAGGCGCCACAGCATAGTGATGAGCTGCCCGCGCGAAAGCGTGTCGTTGGGCCCGAACGTGCCGTTATCGTAGCCTTTCATGATGCCGCGGCTCGACACGTACTCGACTGCCTGCAGATACCAGGCACCGTCTTCCAGATCGCTGAACGCCTTGTTGGGCTCGGGCGTCGGGGTGGTGGAGCCGCCGGGCGTCGGTGTCGGATTGCTGGGATCGGGTTTGCTGTCGAGGTAGGCGAGGCAATCGGCGAGCTCGTTTCGGTAGCGATTTTGATAGCTGGGCACGTACTGGCTGTTCACGTAAGGTAGCTCCGCCACGTGGTCGACGATGTAGTTGCACAGCGTGGTGACGAACTCACGGTCGCTCATCGTGCCGGAGAGACCTGCGCCGTCGTAGTGCTTCCCGTAGAGCGTGCCGCCGACGAAGAACTGCATGCCGCCTGAGCCGAACAGGTTGCAAATGCCGCTGACCAGGCCTTTTATGCAATCGCTTCGGCTGTCCATATTGAAGTTGTGCGCGCTGTTGTTGCACAGGCGCAGCGCGTACTCGACGTATTCCTGGTAGAACCAGCCGTCCTGCAGGCGCGAGAATTCCTCGGGATTCGCCTGGTACGCGGCGGACCACGAATCGTTCAGCCTCTTCCCCGTGTCGGTTAAGGCCTTCTTGCTCGAGTCGTAGAGCTTCACGTTCGAGATATCCACGCTTGCGTTCTTCAGCCAAGCGAACATGGAATAGCGCGTCGGGCTGTAGTTGTAGCAGGCGACGAGGAAATCCTGCAGGCCGTAGCGGTTGTCGAACTGGTAGCAGCCCATGGCGTGGTAATTGTCGCCCGCGGAGAGGAGCATGTCGTAGCCCTCGCCACTCGTGAGCCTGTTGCCGCTCTCGTATTTCGTGAAGTAGAGGAATTCGTCGGAGAATGCGTCGTGCGGTGCGACGGTCGCGTTGAGGTTGACGCTTTGCAGGGTGATGCCCTCATCTTCTGCCTGGGCAAATGCCTGCCTGTCGATGGGGATGCGGGTGGACGCGGGGGACGGGGCGCCCTCACTTGCAGCCAGGGTCGAGCTGGCGGCTTCGTCGCAAAGGGGATTCGCCTGTTGCTTAGGGGAAGGCGAGGCGGTCGCGCTTTCTTCCTGCGCGAAGGCCACAGCGGGCATACACCCGGCAACAAGTGCGAGCGCGCACGCGATGGAGATGATTTTCGCCCGTAAGTCGGTCATGGGGTCCTCGTTTCGTTTTGGCTGTGTTTGTGGTTAACGTGACGTGACCATGTTTTCCCTGATTGTAACGTAGGCTCTCTCCGCGTGCGTTCTTATCGCCGTCATTTTTCGAAATTATGGGCAAAAATGCAAGCGATGTTGCCATATATTGCGGATTGCCATATATGGCGAAGGGGGAATGTGAAGAAAAGACGACAGCTTTCCATGTGGGGATTTCACCTGGAAAGCTGCTTTTAGGTATTCGATTACGCGGTCGGCAGGGTTGCTGTGAAGGTGGTGCCCTCTTCGTCGCTGCTCTTCGCGGTTATCGTGCCGCCATGCTCTTCTGCGACTTCCTTCGCGATGGAAAGTCCCAGGCCGAAGCCGCCTGCACCGCTTGTGCGTGCCTTGTCGGCGCGGTAGAAGCGGTCGAACACGTGCTGTAGGTCCTCCGCTGGGATGAGCGACCCCGTGTTGTGCACGACGAGGCATGCGTTGCCATTCTGCGCATGCAGCTCGACGCGCGCTTTCCCGTTGTCGCCGGCGTACTTGCACGCGTTGTCGAGAAGCGTCGTGACCAGGCGGCGCAGACGCTCGATCGATCCCTGCACGGCGATGCCCTCGTCCACGTTGCTTTCCAGCTCGATGGCGTGCTCGAAGGCCACCGACTCGAACTGCAAAAGCTCGCCTTCCACCAGGTTCGACAGATCGATGCGCTCCTTCGGCTTCGATTTCACGATGTCGGTCTCCTCGGCGTCGAGGCGCGCTAGGAGAAGAAGGTCGGCCACAAGCCCCTGCATGCGCTCGCCTTCCGCCTGCGTGCTTTCGACCCACTGGCTTTGGCTTGCGATGGTGCGCTCGGGGTGCGACATGAGAATCGACGTGTTCGCGAGGATGACGGTGAGCGGGGTCTTCAGCTCATGCGAGGCGTCGGCCACGAACTGCCGCTGCTGCTCCCACGCGCGCTTTACCGGGCGCAGGGCCCAGCGCGAGAAGAAAACGCTGATCACGAAGAAGACGGCGAGTGCGACCACGCCGACGCCTGCAAGGGTGAGCGCGAGGGTCTGCCATCCGTTTGCGGAGCTGACGTCGGCAAACGCGACGCGCGCGATGCCGGTGTCGGAGGTGCGCTTCTCGTAAAAAAGGCCCAGTTCGGAAAGCTCGCCTGAACCGTCGGGGGCATCCGCGAGCTGGGATATCGCCTTCTCGAGTACGTCGTCTGCAATCGATGCGGAAGCCGCCGACCCTGCGAGCTCGTAGCTGCCGCTCTTCAGGATGCGATACACGGCCACAGGGACATGCGGGCCGCTTCCCGCAGGTCCGCCGCCGATTTGCGGAGGGGTGCCATGCCGCGCGCCATCGTCTTTCCAGTCCCCGTCCGCCTGCTCGTCGGGGTCGCCCGCGTCTTGTTCCCGTGCGCCTTCCTGCCCCTGGGTGTCGTCGTCGGTCAGCGCGCGACTCTTCGACTCCGTGAACGCGATGGCGTTGCTCATCGCTTCGTGCACGGAAGCCACGCTTTGCTGGTAGTTGATGACGCAGATGGCGGAGAAAATCACGGCGAGCACCACGGCCACGGTGGCCATGTTGAGTGCGATGAACTTGATGCGGAGCTTTTTCAGCATGGGAATCTTTTCGTGGAATGCGGCGCAGTCTTACGCGCTCGCGCGATTGTTGGTTGCGGCGCCTTCCGCGGCGAAGCGATACCCAGCGCCGCGCAGTGTCTCGATGCGCGATGCCGAGCCGAGAAACTTCAGCTTTTTGCGCAGGAACGATACGTAGGCTTCTACGTTATTCTCGTCGGCGGCTGCCTCCAGGCCCCACACTTTCTCGATCAGCGTGGCCTTCGACACCGCAGCGCCCGCGTTCGCCATAAGGACGCGGGCGAGTGAGAACTCCTTGTAGCTGAGGTGAATCGACTGGTCGCCGCAGGTCAAGTCGTGGCTTTCCAGATTCAGCGAAACGTCCCCCGACGTGATCTCCTCGAAGAGCACCTCGCCTTGGCGGCGCGTGAGTGCGCGCAGGTGCGCCATGAGCTCGGCTGGTGAAAACGGCTTGGTCATGTAATCGTCGGCGCCCGAGTCGAGCCCGCAGATCTTGTCGGGCACGGCGTCGCGCGCGGTCAGGAGTAGCACGGGTGTGTTCACGCCGGCGCGCCGTAGGTTCGACACGACGGTGAACCCGTCCATCTTCGGCAGCATAACGTCGAGGATGACGACGTCGTAGATGCCGCTTTCCGCATAATCGAGCCCCGACTGCCCGTCGTGCACGGCGTCGGTTTTGTAGCCGCTTTCCTCGAGGATGCGGCAAAGTGCCTGGGCAAGGCGTACATCATCTTCGACTACGAGAATCTGCACAACGCTCCTCTTTCACGTTCGGTGCTTTCTTGATTGGAATACTAGCACGGTTTTGCTAAGGAAACGCCTCGACGCGGGTCCTTGCGGGCGCCTCGCCGAGACGCGAACGGCCGCCACCGCCTCCGCGCTGGGGATCGTGGATGGGGCGGTTGCGGCCGTGAGGTTATTGTCGGGGACGACCCTGAAAACAACCTGAAAGAAACTGCCCGATTTTTAGGTTTGAGCGTTTCTTTCAGGGTTCTTTCAGGGGTGCTCCGTAGCATTCGGGGTGTCGGCAGGGCGGGGCCATCCTCTTCCCCCTCCTCCCTTTCCTGTATCGATGATCGGCCCTGCGCCGCCGACGACACGACCGCCAAAGGGACGGTTTTCCGTCCCTCTTCAAAAGGAGGCATTTCCTATGACGAGCTATCAAGAAGTTTTCGAGCGCAAGGAAGTCAAGTACCGTCTCGATGCAGCTCAGCGCCATGTGATGCTTACGGCGATCGAAAGGCGCATGGCCGTCGACGATTACGGGACGACGAACATTGTCAGCCACTATTTCGACACGCCCGACCGGGCGCTTATCGAGCGATCGCTGGACAAGCCCCTCTATAAGGAGAAGCTCCGTGTGCGCAGCTACGGCATTCCCGGCGAGAACGACCAGGTGTTCGTCGAGCTCAAGAAGAAGTACCAGGGCATCGTGTACAAGCGTCGTGTCGGCTGCTCGTACGCGGCGGCGCGGGCGTATATGGGCGGCATGCCCTATGAGCAGGCGTGTCGCGAGTTCCCGCTGCCCGACCCGATTCTCGCCGAGGCATCGCTTTCGCCGCGGAGCCTGCAGATTGCTCGCGAAATAGACGCCTTCAAGGAGCGCTATACTCCGCTGCGTGCGTCGATGGTCACGATCTGCGACCGCACGGCGTATGCGCCTCTCGCGATTGGCGGGGAAGGCGAGGCGGCGGGCGTCCCCTCGACGTTGCGCATCACCTTCGACGAGAACGTGGCATATCGCGACCTGTTCGAGGAAGCGCTCATCGCGCGGGCTTCGCATAGGCGCCCGCCCGTCGGGTTCGGCATGCCGTGCCCGCTTCTGCCTGCTGACGAGGCGATTATGGAAGTGAAGTGCGCCGGTCCCTTCCCGCTGTGGCTCGTCGACGCGCTCGACGGTTGCGAGGCGTACCCCTCGTCGTTTTCCAAATACGGTGCGGCCTATCAGGCGAGCATGCGCAAGGCGTCGTAAGGGGCGAGGCGCCGTAGGAGAAGGCACCGCAGGGAAAGGCGACGGTTGAGGAAGGCGGCGTGGCCATTTTCCGATCTTCGCCCTGCTCTGCCTCGATAGTTCCTCCTGAAGAAAGGATTTTCCATGTCGGATCTTATGTTCTCGTCGGTGTTCGGAACCGCCGACTCGCTTGTCTCGTCTGTTTCGGCGTCGAGCTTTCTTTTGTGTTCCGTCGTATCTATCGTTCTCGGCCTCGTGATTGCCGGGGTCTACATGTTCCGTCATCGGTACTCGAAGAACTTCGTGGTTACGCTGGCGCTTCTGCCACTTATCGTGCAGATGGTGATTACCCTGGTCAACGGCAACCTTGGCGCGGGTATCGCCGTTATGGGTGTGTTCAACCTGGTGCGTTTCCGCTCCATTCCCGGCAGCGCGAAGGACATCGGCAGCGTATTTCTGGCGATGGCGGTGGGCCTTGCTACGGGCATGGGCTTTCTCGGCCTGGCGGTGCTGTTCACCGCAATCATCGCGGTCGTGAACGTGGTGTATGTGCTCTCGCCCCTCGGTCGTCCGCGCGAAGCGGAGAAGACGCTCAAGATCGTCGTCCCCGAGGACCTGGAATTCGACGGCATCTTTGACGACGTGCTCGATCGTTTCGCCGCTGAGCACGAGCTCACCGAAGTGACCACATCGAACATGGGGAGCCTCTACACGCTGGAGTACACGCTGCGCCTTCGTGAGTCCGGCATGGAGAAACGCCTGATCGACGAGGTGCGCTGCCTTAATGGGAACTTGAAGGTGACGCTTGGGAAATGCGAGCTCAAGCCGCAGGGGGTGTTGTAGAGATGGGAAAGCGTACGGCAGAGAAGTCGGACAGCGAGAAGGGGCTCTTCGCCGACGCCCAGTCGCTCAAACAGTCCTCGCTTCGCTGCGGAACTCGCTTTGTGGGCGCCGCCGAAGAGCCCCGCCAGGTCGCGGGCTCCAGCCCCTCCGACAACGCCCAGTCGCTCAAACAGTCCTCGCTGCGCTGCGGAACTCGCTTTGTGGGCGCCGCCGAAGAGCCCTGGTCGGGTCGCATGAGACGTCTTGCCGCACTTTGTATCACCGCTGTGCTCGTTTTCTCGCTTTCGGGGCTGGGCGGCTGCGCGGGCGAGCAGTCTTCTTCCGCGGCGTCAAGCGATGCTGCTGCAGCGATTGACTCGGAGTCTTCCGCCTTTGAAGACGTTGCCGCAGCTTTCGACGTTTCGACTCTTGATCTGGGCTATTCGAAGCGCGATTTGGATGCAAGCTACGATGAGGCGTCCGCCACGCGCATCGCGCTTTCGGGGTCGTCCGCAAGTGTTGACGGCTTGGGTGCCGCAGTCGATGGCTCGACGGTGACCATCTCATCAGAAGGAACCTACATTATTTCAGGTGAGCTTTCGTCGGGGCAGATCGTGGTCGACGCGTCCGATGACGCGAAGGTTCAGCTGGTACTTGCGGGGGCGACTATCCACAACGAGAACGGTCCCGCAATCTATGCGAAGAACGTCGATAAATGCTTCGTGACCTTGGCCGATGGCACGCAAAACTTGCTTTCCGACGGCACCGACTACACGCTCGAAGACGACTCTGACGAGCCGTACGCGACGCTCTTTTGCCGCTGCGACCTCACCATCAACGGCACGGGGGCTCTCAACGTGACGGCGAATTATCGCCACGGCATCTGCTCGAAGGACGACTTGGTCGTCACAGGCGGCACCCTGAACGTGACGGCGGTGGAAGACTGCCTGCGCGGCCGCGATTGCGTGAAGATTGCTGACGGCTCGTTCAGCCTGGTGTCGGGAGGTGACGGCATCAAGTCGAACAAGGACACCGAGGCGACGCGGGGCTTCGTGAGCATTACGGGCGGCACCTTCTCGATCAATGCGGGCGACGACGCGGTGCAGGCGAAAACCTATATTGGCATCACGGACGGAACGTTCAGCGTGACCTCGGCCGACGATGCATTCCATTCCGACTTGCAGATGGCGATTGCGGGCGGTGAGTTCACGGTGAGCGCGGGCGACGATGCCTTCCATGCGGAAACCGAGCTTGCGGTCGACGGCGGCATCATCGACGTGACCAGCTGCTGCGAAGGTTTCGAGGCGGAAAAAGTATACGTGAACGGCGGCGATACTTCCATCGTGGCGTCCGATGACGCGGTGAACTCAAGCGTTGCCGACCTCTCGGATAGCTCGGACGATGATGAGGATGCTAATGATAGTGGCGCTCCTGGCGAGGGCGGTATTGCTGTCGATGGAAAAACGCCAGGCGAAGGCGGGCCCGCAGCGGGTGGAAGTCCTGCGGATGGCGGTAACTTCCCTGATGGTAGCAAGGGTGGTGGCAATCGGGGTGGAGCCCCCGGTGCAGGTTCTTCCGACTGTCTCATTCAGGTCAACGGCGGAACGCTCGTGCTCGACTCGGTGGGCGATGCCATCGACAGCAACGGCAGCGTGGAGATCACGGGCGGCGTGGTACTCGTCAATGGCCCGTCGAGCGATGGCGATGGCGCGTTTGACTACGATAGCGAGGCGACCGTTTCGGGCGGTACGGTGCTCATGGTCGGTTCGTCGCGCATGGCGCAGAGTTTTTCGAGCGGCACTCAGCCGTTTCTCTACACCGCGAACGTGAGCGGCAATGCAGGCGATACGGTCGCGATCGTGGACGCAAACGGCAGCGTGATTGCGTCGATAGCAGCCACCAAGCAATTCGGCATGGTGCTGGCAAGCAGCCCGAAGTTTACCGAAGGCGGGGAATATACCCTGGTGATAGGCGGAGTGCTGACGAACGCGGATGCGCATGGCTATACCGATTCCGGGACCGTTACGGGCGGTAGCTCGATTTCTGCAACCGCGAGCACCACGCCTTCGTCGAGCGTAGGAGGCATGGGATCGGGGCCTGGCGCAGTCGGCGTCGCGAGGTAACCATTCCATTGCCGCGCCCTTCCCGAATTTCCGGCAGGTTGGGGTGCTCGCGGGGTCGGCCGATTTCTGCTTCGCAGCGCTCCAGCCACGGTTTCCGCGATATGCTGGACCCGGCAT
>OLPY01002257.1_pt1 | contig 12011 bp, 10 predicted proteins | sample 1672481 | NCBI WGS metagenome assembly OLPY01 (sample SAMEA3136691, study PRJEB25190) | human gut metagenome | biome: human gut; feature: human-associated habitat; material: faeces | place: Austria | collected 2013 | reverse complement strand
GGACGCAGATTATATCTACCGTGAAGAAGTCGACAAGGCAGCCGCCGACTACAAGAAAGAGCACGGAGAGGATCCATCCTGGATGCCGAATCAGTACTTTGCGGCACTTACCAACATGCGAAGCGTAGGTGTTATGGGTGATTTCAGAACCTACGATTATGCAGTTGCACTTCGTGCAGTTAAGACAATTGACTTCATGACTGCAGAGTCCGCGGAGATTCCGTATGAAGTATTGAACAGAGTTATGAATCGTGTGATCAATGAGGTTAAAGGAGTTAACCGCGTATTCTACGATCTGACCAGTAAGCCACCGGGAACGATTGAGTTTGAATAATTCTGAAAAAAGTTTATAAAAAAAATAAAGGCTGCAGGAATGGAGAATTCCTGTAGCCTTTATCTATTGTCAGATGAAAATCTGTGAGTTGAAAAATATCATTATATACTTGTTTGTGTGAAAAAGGCGATTGGATTAATTTCTAATCGCTTTTTGATTTTATATTATTATAAAGTTAATTCTTATAGAATTTTTGACGGATTTCATCATTTATATCATTATATATTTTATTTGTGATTGCATGATAAAAATATATTGACAACAAAGCGCCCGCGCAGTATAGTAAAGATGTAATGAAAAAGCCATCTGATATTGGCGTATCAGACGGCTCATCATAGAAATGCAATCCAAATAATTTGAATAGCATATAGCAAATCTATTCTAAATTATTTTGCGATTTTTGTAAAGCTTTTCTATGATATTTTCATTACACCAATGAATCTGCAGATTCTGTAAAAATATCATAAGGAGGCTTTTTATTATGAAAGCGATTAAGATCAAAATGAAACGTAACTGTGGCAATTCCGGGAATGTACAGGATATAGATTCTATCTATATAGATGGTACAAATACATACTGGAAGAAATCAGAGGTTTACGACTATCTGCAAAAATTTCCCAAAACTATTACCGTAAATATTGCACCATATCCATATCTTATTCCAGCAATGAGCATACAGGGAGAGAAATATGTTCGATCTGTAGCTAATAGTACATCGAAAGATAATTTGTTGATGTTACCACGTGAATAAAGAACAGTATCTTATTTGCAGGGTGGATATAAAAAATCGAACGTTTTTTCGATATCTGCCTTGCACTAAGGCTATGAACTTGGTAAAATATAGTAAAAATACATAAAAACTAAAAATATAATAATGAAAAACTAGACATATAGTACAAGGGGCGTTGAATGAAAAATAAAGAAACAAGTATTCTGGAAACAGAAGACTGCAAATTAGCTCATGTAGATTATGAAACGAAAAGATGTCAGTCTATGCAGGAGCACGCTGGAAATGTCGCACGTTTTTCGAGAGATGTCTGTGAACTTCCAGAACTGAGCAGCATTGTTGAACTGGCGGGAATTCTTCATGATGCAGGAAAACTTGGCACAGTAAATCAGGATGATTTTAAAAATATTCTGGAGTTAGGTGATAAGGTTCATAAGCATGGACTGGATCATTCTACTGCAGGTGGAAGGATTGTACTTGAATTGCTGAAAGGAGAGCCTGTTTCGGAATTTATCAGTACATTAATTTATTTTCATCATGGCATGGAAGATTGTATTAATCTGGAAAATGGTCAGAGCCTACAGGAACGCCGGTTGAAAAAAGAAATTGAGTATAAACATATCAAAGAGGAATTTTTTGAGCTTTATGACAGAAAAATGTTAGAGAAAGCAGGAGAGAAGGCTGTTCAGTCATATCAGGAAATTCTTAAGAAAGTAAATGGATTTGTTAAGAAGTATGATTCCTCTGGAAAAAAATATGGTAGCAGATATTTTTATCTGGGAATGTATCTGCGGACGGCATTATCTTTACTGATTGATGGCGACTGGACCGATACAGCATGCTTTTTTCAGAATATTTCATTATCCAAAAGAATGTCACAAGAGGAAACTCAGAAGATATGGGAGGAATGCATACAGAATTTTGAACAGTATTTGAAAAATGAAATCCCAAATAACCCAGATAATGGAAACCAACTGAATGTTTTCCGACAGGAGATATCTGACTCCTGCCGGAAAGCAGCAGAAACAGACCAGCAGCTGTATCGTCTGACAGTACCAACGGGTGCGGGAAAAACACTCAGTAGTCTTCGATTTGCACTTTATCATGCGAAGAAAGAACAGAAACATCGGATTATCTACATAGCGCCATTTAATTCTATTCTGGAACAGAACGCAGAAGAAATTCGCAAAGCAACGGGACTGCCAGCGGCTGTTTTGGAACATCATTGTAATGTTATCTGTGAAGAAGGAGAAGAGGAAAAATATCGAAATCTTACAGAAACCTGGGATTCACCAATTATTGTGACAACAGCAGTACAGATTTTAAATACATTATTTTCTGACCAGAAGAACTGTATCCGCAGAATGCATAATTTATGTAACAGTATCATTATATTTGATGAAGTGCAGGCATTTCCGGTTAGATGTACAGAACTTTTCAATTTGTCTGTGAATTTTCTTTCACAGTTTTGTGGAACAACCGCGGTATTATGTTCTGCTACACAGCCAACCCTGGCGTCTCTTGAGGAAAACAATATCTGTAAGTGTCTGGAAATGTCGGGAGAATCCGAAAAATATACAAAAGCTTTCAAAAGAGTTGAAATTATCGATGAAACAAAAAACGAACGTTATCCAAGAGGAATGGAAACAGAAGATTTAAAAGAGTTTGTATTGGAAAAAACGGAAGAATATCACAGTACATTGGTAATTTTAAATACTACAAAGTGTGCATTTGAAGTGTTTCAAAACCTAGAAGACTGTTGCACGGAAGAATATGAAATTTTTCATCTGAGTAATAATATGTGTCCGCAGCATAAATTGGATACATTGGCAGAGATAAAAAACGCATTAAGGAAAAGAGACAAAAAGATTATTTGTGTGAGCACACAGGTGGTAGAAGCCGGAGTGAATTTTTCTTTTGGTTGCGTGGTACGATCCAAAGCAGGACTTGATAATGTTATCCAGGCAGCGGGAAGATGTAATCGACATAAAGAACTTGGAAAAATGGGAGCAGTTTATATTGTCCAGATGGTTCATGATGCAGAACGTTTGGAACGTTTGCGGGAAATCAGAGATGCACAGGCTGCGCTACAGAAAATCTTAGACGATTTTAAATATGATAATAAGAGATTTAATTATTCATTGGATTCGGAAATCGCTATAAAATTTTATTATTCGGTTTATCGTTCGCAGTTAAGAAAGCTAGAAACCAAATTTCCAGTTGAAGTATGTGGCGTAACGGTAACACTGACAGATTTACTAGGGAAAAACCAAATTGGGCAGAATCAATATTGCCGGAAACATAAAGAAAAAGTTCGTACAAAGCTGCCTCAGGCTTTTCAAACAGCAGGGAGTGAGTTCGAAGTGATTTCTGACACTTATAAATTAAGCGTCGTAGTACCATATGGTATTGAACCAAAGTTGCTATTAGAAGAACTGTCGCAAGTGCGTACAGAGACAGAAAAGAAAAAGATACTGAGAAAATTACAAAGATATACTGTTGGTATTTCAGAGAGCAGGAGAAATAAACTCGGAAATGCCGTATACGAAAACAGTGAGGGGATTCTGGTACTATGTGATGGCTATTATGATAAGAAAGTGGGGGTTGTGGATGAACCAAAGATGGATTTTTGTAACATATAGGGGGCAGAAGTTATGAAGAAATACAGAAATACAATAGAATTTGAAGTACGTGGTCCATATGCATTGTTTTCTGATCCGGTCATGAGAGTTGGTGGAGAGAAAACAAGTTATCATATTCCGACATATGAAGCTTTGCGAGGAATTACTGAAAGTATTTACTGGAAACCAACAATTATGTGGATCATAGATGCTGTACGTGTTATGAAGCCTATTCAAACTGAGACAAAAGGGATTCGTCCGATCGCTTATAATGGTGGAAATGAACTGGCTTATTATACTTATCTGAAAGATGTATGCTATCAAGTGCGAGCGCATTTTGAGTTTAATCTTAATCACATAGAGCTAGAGGAAGACAGAAATGAACATAAACATCATAATATCGCAAAGCGTATGGTAGAAAGAGGAGGTCGCAGAGATATTTTTCTGGGGACAAGAGAATGCCAGGCATTTGTTGAGCCATGTGTATTTGGAGAAGGAGAAAGCCATTATGATGATATGCCAGGAGAGATAGACTATGGTTTTATGTATCATGGGATCACATATGCGGATGAAGCTGTCCTTCCGGAAGATAAGGGGAAAATGACAGTTCGTTTTTGGAAACCGATTATGAAAAAAGGGGGAATTATAGAATTTATAAGACCGGAAGAATGTACACAGAAAAGACATATCAGAGAGATGGAACGAAAAGTTTTTGGAAAGGATAATTTTACTGGTCTAAAAGAATTTACCGATGAGGAGGTGGGTGAGTGAGCTGGGTAAACGAGTTGATTGATTTATATGAGATAAACAGTGACAAAATAGGTGTCATTGAATATCGGAGAGATATGCCGTATGTGCTCTTACCGCCGTTTCATACCACTGTGACTGCACAGATAACAGTAACCATTGACCAGAATGGAAACTTTATGAATGCAGAGCTGGTAGACCTCAATGATAAACTGACAATTATACCAGTTACAGAAAAATCAGGAAGTCGTACTGCCGGAAAAGAACCACATCCTTTGTGTGATAATCTGAGGTATCTTGCGGGAGATTATACGAAATATTATGAAGATGATGGAATCTGTCATGAACTATATATTTCTCAGTTGAAAGAATGGGTTGAGTCAGGGTATTGTCATGAAAAAGTCAGAGCAATTTATTTGTATTTGAAAAAAAATACACTGGTATCTGATCTCGTAAAAAAAAGAATTATAAAATTGAATGAGCAGAATCAAATTGATGATAAAGAAAATATTCAGGGGATTGTACAAACAAAAGCATTTGTGCGTTTTATCATCCGTTCGTCAAATACAGATCTTTCTGAGATAATCCAAGACGAATGTTGGAAAGACAGAACACTTCAGGATTGTTATATAAATTATGTACGTTCACAAGAAAAAGAGAAGGGATTATGTTACCTTACCGGAAGTACAGAGGCTATTTCTTATCTTCATTCCAAAAAGATCCGTAATGAGGGTGACGGTGCAAAGTTGATTTCTGCAAATGACAGTCAGAATTTTACCTATCGAGGACGTTTTGTAAGTAAAGAAGATGCCTTTGCGGTAGGAAATGAAACCTCTCAGAAAATCCATAATGCATTGAAGTGGATCATTCGAAAACAGGGAACATTTTTTGATACGCTGGTAGTTGTTACATGGGAATCTCATCGCCTTAGTATGCCAAGATGGAATGTAGATACGGATACTATTGCATCGGAATATGCTGGGGATGATGACTGGGATGATGAAGAGTCTGAAGAAGAGAGTGCATGCGATGGGAATGCAATCACTGCTGAAAAATTTTATAGCGCACTTCGAGGATATGGAAAAAAGGTAGATAATACATCCAAAATGATTTTGCTTGGTTTTGATGCAGCTACACCGGGAAGATTATCTATGGTTGAGGAGATGACGCTGGATTCTGCAAGATATCTGGAAAATATAAAAAAATGGCATGAAAGCTGTAACTGGATTCATGAGAAATGGAAAAATAAAAAAAGAGTACAGTTTTCAGGGATGGTTGGAGTAAAGGACGTAGCAGATATTTTGTTTGGCATAGAAAGCAAAGGCAATCTCACAATTGTAGATGCCAATGGAAAGAAATTATATGCGGAAGTTGCGAGAAGGCTGATTCCCTGCATCTGGAACGGGAATAAAATTCCATATGATTTTGTAAATAGAGCAGTATTAAAAGCTTCCATGCCATTGACTTATAAAGATCGGAAAAACTGGGAGCGGGTTTTAACACTTGCATGTTCGTTGGTTAAAAAGAATAAAAGTGAAAGATACGGGGAGGAATGGAACGTGGCATTAGATAAAAAACAAATAGACAGAAATTATCTGTATGGACGTTTGCTGGCAGTAGCAGATCGAATTGAATATCGTACTTATGACGATGGGGATAAGGCACGAGTTACAAATGCAAAAAGATATATGAGCACTTTTTCTCAGAGACCTTTTGAAACGTGGAAGGTGATTGAAGAAAGCATTCAGCCATATATGAATAAGTTGGGAATTGCAGAGAGACGTTTTTATGAGAATCTGCTGAATGATATTTATGAGTTGTTTGAAGTAGAAAGCTTTAAGGATAACAAGAAACTGGATGGTTTATATCTTCTTGGTTTTCACAGTCAGGCTTATGATTTGAAACAGAAAAAAGAAGATTCTAAAGAGAAGGAAGAGGAGGAATAAACGATGAGTGCATTGAGAGGAAAAATTGATTTTACTTTATTTGTAAGTGCGGATAATGCAAATCCAAATGGAGATCCGCTGAATGGAAACCGTCCGAGAATCAACATGGATGGATACGGCGAGATATCAGATGTGTGTATTAAAAGAAAGATAAGAAATCGTCTTCAGGATCTTGGACAGAAAATTTTTGTGCAGTCAGATGATCGTGCAGATGATGGTTATACCAGTTTAAAAGATCGCGCAGATGGATGCGAAGAACTGAAAGCTCAGATGGGAAATAGGAAAGATGCAAATCGTGATACATGTGCAGCGATTGCGTGTAAAGAGTGGTTAGATGTCAGAGCTTTTGGACAGGTTTTTGCGTTTAAGGGAATTCCTGTATCGTTTGGAGTAAGAGGACCTGTTTCTATTCATCAGGCAATCAGTCTTTCTCCAATCGATATTATAAGTATGCAGATTACTAAGAGTGTGAACAGTGAATCCGGAAAAGAGAGTAAAGCTTCAGACACTATGGGTACTAAACATCGCGTGGGTTTTGCTGTATATAAAGTCATGGGAAGTGTAAATGTCCAGCTTGCCGAAAAAACGGGATTCAGTCAGGAAGATGCAGAATTGCTGAAAGAGGCATTAAAAACTTTATTCGAAAATGATGCTTCTTCTGCCAGACCGGAAGGAAGTATGGAAGTTTGCAAGATGTACTGGTGGCAGCATGACGAGAAAACGCCGGCTGTTTCCAGTGGAAAGATTCAGAGAGGATTTGATATTAAACTTGAGAAGGAACATCCGGTAAAATTTACAGATTATGAGATTTCATGGCATGTTGACGGATGTAAAGAGCCGGAGGAGTTTGACTTTGTATAAAGAAGAGGAATTTTTGCAGCTATCAGGAATACAACATTTTGCGTTTTGTCGACGGCAGTGGGCTCTGGCGTATATAGAAATGCAGTGGCAGGAGAATGTCAGAACAGTGGAAGGAAAAATTCTTCATGAAAATGCACATGATCCTTCAATAAAAGAAAAAAGAGGAGATCTTCTTATTGTCAGAGCAATGTCGGTTCATTCGCGGGAAATGGGTGTGAGCGGTGAATGTGATGTGGTGGAATTCCATAAAACAAAAGATGGGATTTCTATTGCTGGCAGAGAAGGAAATTATTCCGTGGTTCCAGTAGAATATAAAAGAGGAAAGCCTAAAACGGATGATTCTGATATACTGCAGGTAGCGGCCCAGGCATTGTGCCTTGAGGAAATGTTATGCTGTGTAATTCCGTATGGATATATTTATTATGGTGAGACGCGGCGGCGTACAAAAGTGGAATTTACGGATGAAGTAAGAGAAAAAGTGACAAGCAGTTTTCGTGAAATGCATAAATATTATGACCAGAGGTATACTCCAAAAGTAAAAACCGGAAAGAAATGTAATGCATGTTCATTGAAGGATATATGCTTGCCTGTATTAAACAAAAAGAAAACGGTATCTGGATATATAAACGAAGTGATTTTTGAAGAGGATAACGTATGAAAAGACTTCTAAATACCTTATATGTTACATCTGGAAATAAGTATTTGTCATTAGACGGAGAAAATGTAGTGGTTTTGGAAGAACAAAAAGAAATAGGACGTGTACCACTACATAACCTTCAGGCAATCATAACGTTTGGATATACTGGGGCAAGTCCTGCATTAATGGGGGCTTGCGCTCAGCGAAATATTGATCTGACTTTTATGTCCGGAAATGGAAGATTTCTGGCTCGAGTTACCGGTGAAGCAAAAGGAAACGTAACACTTCGCAAGCAACAGTATAGAATCAGTGAAGACAAAGAAAAAAGTGTGCAGATTGCAAGAAATTTTATTTTAGGAAAGGTATATAATTCCAGATGGGTTTTGGAAAGAGCAACGAGAGACTATGTGTTGCGTCTGGATATTGAAAAAATGAAAAAGAAATCGGCTTTTCTTGCACAGAGCACCACAAAGATAAGAGAATGTGAGAGCGCAGAGGAACTGTTGGGTTTGGAAGGAGAGGCGGCTTCTGTATATTTCTCGGTTTTTGATGATTTGATTTTACAGCAGAAAGCAGATTTCTATTTCCAGGGCAGAAATAAAAGACCACCGTTGGATAACGTTAATGCTATGCTATCTTTTGCATATTCGCTGTTGGCAGGAATGTGTGGATCGGCGTTGGAGGCTGTTGGATTAGATTCGTATGTAGGATTTTTCCATACAGATCGTCCGGGCAGAATATCTCTTGCGTTGGACATCATGGAAGAATTCAGAAGTGTGATGGCGGATCGTTTTGTATTGACATTAATTAATAAGAAAATCATGAAACCAGAATATTTTATGAAAAAAGAGAATGGTGCTGTTATTATGAATGATGAGGGACGTAAAGTTTTCTTATCCACATGGCAGGCGAAGAAACAGGAGACAATTAAGCACCCATTTTTAGGCGAGAAAATAGAATGGGGAATGGCACCATATGTTCAAAGTTTGCTATTGGCGCGATTTTTGAGAGGAGATCTTGATGAGTATCCGCCATTTTTCTGGAAGTAGGTGGTAAGATGTTGGTACTGATCACGTATGATGTAAATACACAGACTGCAGCAGGAAGAAAAAGATTAAGAAAAGTTGCCAAAGAATGTACGAATTATGGACAAAGAGTTCAAAATTCAGTATTTGAGTGTCAAATGGACGCAACAAAGTGCAGGCAGGTAAAAGATATTCTTGAGAAAATCATAGATAAAGAAGTCGACAGTCTGCGGTTTTATTACTTGGGAAATAATTACAAAAACAAAGTAGAACATATAGGAGCACATCCTGGATTTGATGTTACAGGGACATTGATTTTGTAGTGCTAATGTAAAGTACACATAATTTTTCTGGGAGATTCGCACCAGAAAAAGACTGCTTTTTTGCGTTTTGTAATTGTTATAAGATGCTTGAAATGAAAAAAATAAAGATTTATTGTGCGATTTGTTATGTGATTCATGGAGGTCCTTTCTGAATTTTGTGACAAATTGCTGTCTACCTCTGTGTGAGGTAGTGAGTTGAAATATGTTCATCCAGATATAGCAGTGTTCTCCGATGCCGTCTACCTCTGTGTGAGGTAGTGAGTTGAAATAAGTATGTGCTGAATGATATTAAATATGGCAACAGTCTACCTCTGTGTGAGGTAGTGAGTTGAAATACGCTGACCTGTACGGGCTTGCACCTGTTGGGGCGTCTACCTCTGTGTGAGGTAGTGAGTTGAAATAAAAAGAAAATATAATGATTATACTATTACTTGCGTCTACCTCTGTGTGAGGTAGTGAGTTGAAATAATAATTTGAAACCATTATCTAAAATAAAATGGTCTACCTCTGTGTGAGGTAGTGAGTTGAAATTCTATTTCTTACGAATAAATACGGCCCTCTTCTGTCTACCTCTGTGTGAGGTAGTGAGTTGAAATTTAAAAAGTTTTCCTCTGGTTTCGGATCGCCAGTCGTCTACCTCTGTGTGAGGTAGTGAGTTGAAATTGCAATACTAGAAGTAGTATTTTCATATACTAATGTCTACCTCTGTGTGAGGTAGTGAGTTGAAATATATTTTCTCAGCCATTCTTTTCGCTGATCATTGTCTACCTCTGTGTGAGGTAGTGAGTTGAAATAAAGCATACTCGTCTTTTGTAAAGCTCTCAGCGGTCTACCTCTGTGTGAGGTAGTGAGTTGAAATAATTGGTACTCTTCCAGAATCTGCTACATCTAAGTCTACCTCTGTGTGAGGTAGTGAGTTGAAATACTATACATTTTCATCGGGAAGCGGTGCTACTGCGTCTACCTCTGTGTGAGGTAGTGAGTTGAAATATGAAGCAGGAGGAATAACGAGGTGATAGCATGGTCTACCTCTGTGTGAGGTAGTGAGTTGAAATGATGTTCTGCATTGCTTCTGCTCTCCAGAGGCCGCCGTCTACCTCTGTGTGAGGTAGTGAGTTGAAATTATTGTTGCCAGTATTGTTGCAATGTTCTGTACAGTCTACCTCTGTGTGAGGTAGTGAGTTGAAATGTCCTTCATTTCTTCCACGGACAGAAGGAAGAACGTGGTCTATCTCTGTGTGAGGTAGTGAGTTGAAATACAATGTAATTGCCACTGGTAGTGCCGGAAATGTTGTCTACCTCTGTGTGAGGTAGTGAGTTGAAATCTGTGTGTGGTTGTTTTTTCGTGTTCCTGATAGCCGTCTACCTCTGTGTGAGGTAGTGAGTTGAAATAATTTCTTCACTTGCTTCCAGTGCTGCTTCACTGCGTCTACCTCTGTGTGAGGTAGTGAGTTGAAATAAGTCCTTTACGGAACTGATCACGGGAAATAAATGTCTACCTCTGTGTGAGGTAGTGAGTTGAAATAACATCTTCTTTTCCTCGAAGTGTTCTTTGTTTAGTCTACCTCTGTGTGAGGTAGTGAGTTGAAATATCTGTGTCCAAATGATAATATTCAGAAATATATGTCTACCTCTGTGTGAGGTAGTGAGTTGAAATATTGCAGATCCGGAGAAGCAAAACTTAACAGTCTGTCTACCTCTGTGTGAGGTAGTGAGTTGAAATATGCAGTTCAAGCAGAATTTTAAGGGGGATCCAGTCTACCTCTGTGTGAGGTAGTGAGTTGAAATGCAAATGGCGAAAACAACGCCCATAAGGGAATGATGTCTACCTCTGTGTGAGGTAGTGAGTTGAAATATGTGGATGCAGTACCTGGTCTATTGTCAGCTGTCGTCTACCTCTGTGTGAGGTAGTGAGTTGAAATAATCACAAGCGAGACAGCGTCGTCGGAAAGATTAGTCTACCTCTGTGTGAGGTAGTGAGTTGAATGTTTTTGAGGGTTCTATGTGGTATTGCCGATTTAATCCAATGATGGGAAAGTCCGTACCGCAGATATTCTGAGCCTGTTGTACATATTCCAGAAGTGTGGTGCCGGAAAGAATTACTGTACTCATATAAGTTCCTCTCAGATTCCATGAAATGCCCGGTATTCCCGGTACGTTTCAAGCATATTTTTTCTTGCATTTTTCAAATGAGAGATATCTCGCAGAATTTATAAAAAGAGATATCAGTTATAAAATTAGAAAATATTTTGAAATTTAGATTTCCAATTTATAATGTGTTATCAGATTTTCTTGGTCTACGCTGCCGCTTCTGTCGGCACAGAGCAGAGGTCCACCGGACCTCTTGATGTCTTCGCTTTGCTACGGTCAGTGCAAAGCGGACATCCACCGGATGTCCTGCACCCTTGTATTTGCCCTTATCAGAGTTCATAAACACTGACGAGGAGGTGCTTTACATGAAAACGAGTATACCAAGGATTATCGGTTTGATAATGCTGTTTATGGCTATTTATACAGGTCATAAGATGATATCTAAAAACAAGAAAATAAGGAAAGAATCAATATTATTAGAAAATGAAGAATAAACAATCAACATTGTGCCCATTGGGCACGAAGCTGGCACAGTCACTGCGGTGTCAGGAGAAATCCTGTAGTACGTGGGGAATGGTTCGATTCCATTCCTCATTTTTTTACGCAGAAAATGCATAGATTATTATCCTGTTTGAAATACCAGGGAACTAATCATGACTTGGAAACGTATACGGTAAACTATCCGTACTACTCTAACTT
>OLPY01002243.1_pt1 | contig 12054 bp, 2 predicted proteins | sample 1672481 | NCBI WGS metagenome assembly OLPY01 (sample SAMEA3136691, study PRJEB25190) | human gut metagenome | biome: human gut; feature: human-associated habitat; material: faeces | place: Austria | collected 2013 | reverse complement strand
AGGGGGCTTATAGCCCCAGTTCGAACCACCCGTTTTACGGGTGGCACCGATTTATCTATATTCCGGTTACGAACGATTCCGATGAGAATCAGGATTACACCTCTTATTCGGTCATTCCCAGAAATTCGTATCCCGCATCTTCTACCGCGGCTTTGATTGCATCGGCGGATACATCCTTGGAAAGAGTCAGCACCGCATTGCCGGCATCCTTATCCGGTGCCGCGCTCTCCACGCCATCCAGTGCCTCCAGTGCCTTCTTCACGTGAGCCTCGCAGTGCGGGCACATCATTCCTTTAATCTTTACTTCTGTTGTCATCTTCTTTTCCTCCTCTGTTTCATTAGATTTCAACAACGATTCCATTTCATATTCGATTTCTTCCATCGATGTCGCCTGTTTTCGAAGCGGCCGATCCTTTCCGGCATCCTGCATCCGGAAACGGTTCAGGCGAAGGGCGTTCATGCACACCGTAAAACTGGACAGGGACATGGCCGCCGCGCCCCACATTGGGTTCAAGCTAATCCCGGAATACAGCCCCGCTGCCATTGGAATCAGCAGGATGTTGTAGGCAAAGGCCCAGAACAGGTTTTCGTGGATGTTCCGAAGGGTGGCCCGGCTCAGCCGAACGGCCGCCGCCACGTCAGAAAGGCGAGAATTCATCAATACCACTTCCGCAGAGTCCACCGCCACATCCGTTCCGGCGCCGATAGCAATACCGATATCCGCTCGGGTCAGGGCCGGTGCATCGTTGATTCCGTCCCCTACCATGGCCACGGTTCCGTGCTCCTGAAGCCGGCGAATCACCTGCTCCTTTCCGTCCGGAAGCACCCCGGCGATGACATGCTTCACGCCCGCATCTCGGCCGATGGCTTCCGCCGTGTTCTTGTTGTCCCCGGTGAGCATGACCACTTCCACGCCCATGTTCCGCAGCTGCGCAATGGCTTCCCGGGAATCCTCCCGCACCGTATCCGCCACGGCGATAATTCCCAGAATCTCATTATTCCGGGTAAAATAAATCGGCGTTTTGCCGGAGGCGGCCAACCGGGCGGAGGCCTTCGTGAATTCCTCCGGAACGGAAGTCCGGCTTCGGATAAATTTCTCTGAACCTCCCACTATAGTACTGCCATCCACGGAGCCTTGCAAGCCGTTTCCCGGGAGTACTCGGAAATCTTTCACTTCCGTTTCCCCCGCCTTTTCTCCGGCATATTCCACAATGGCTTTTCCCAGAGGATGCTCGCTGCGGTGCTCCAGCGCGGCGGCATATTTCAAAAGCGTTTCTTCCGAAATTCCTTCCGCCGGAAGGAGATCCGTCACCCTAGGCCGACCTTCCGTAATGGTACCGGTCTTGTCCAGGGCGATGATATTGATTTTACCCGCGTTTTCCAGTGACTCCGAAGTCTTGAACAGGATGCCGTTCCGGGCACCCATTCCGTTTCCCACCATGATGGCCACCGGGGTTGCCAGACCCAGGGCGCAAGGGCAGGAGATTACCAGAACGGTGATGGCGTGTTCCAGTGCCTGGGACACCGCCGCCCCATGCAGCATCCAAAGAGCGAAGACCAGGACAGCGATGCCGATTACCGCCGGCACGAAAATGCCGGAGACTTTATCCGCAATCCGGGCAATCGGGGCTTTCGTACCTGCCGCATCGCTTACCAACCGGATAATCTGGGCAAAGGTGGTATCCTCTCCCACCCGGGCCGCCCGGCACCGAAGATAGCCGGATTGGCTGATGGTGGCGGCGGAGGTGGAATCTCCCGGCGCCTTGTCCACCGGTACGGATTCTCCTGTCAGCGGAGATTCGTCCACAGCGGCCGTGCCTTCCAGCACCACTCCGTCCACCGGAATGGCGTCGCCGGATTTCACAATGTAGATGTCGCCGATCTGTACCGAATCCACCGGTACTTCCTGCAGCTCGCCGTTTCGTTCCAGCAATGCGGTCTTTGGCGCCATCTGCAGCAAGTTCTTCAGGGCATCGGTGGTGCGGCCTTTAGAAATGGATTCTAGCGTTTTCCCGATGGTGATAAGGGCCAAAATCATGGCCGCGGATTCGAAGTACAGCTGGTTATGGTACAGCGGCATCAGCGCCATGTTATCCGTGCCGTCGGTGACCATATAGGTCATCTTCAGCAGAATGAACAGGGACCACAGAAAGGATACGCCGGAGCCCAGGGCCACCAAAGTGTCCATGTTAGGTGCTCCGTGCCGCAGGGATTTGAAGCCGGAGCGGAAGAAGTCCCGGTTGATGGTCATGATGATTAGAGCCAGCAGCATCTGAAAAATGCCAAGGCCGATGTGGTTGTGGTTCAGAAATTCCGGCACCGGCCAGTCCAGCATATTGTGGCCCATGGTGATGTACATGAGCACCAAAAGCACGCCGATGGAAAGTTTTAGCCGGCGAAGGAGCTTCGGGGTCTCCCGATCCCGGAGGGCATCCTCCTCGGCCTGAAAACGCTCGGTCATCCCCGGACGTCCCTGCCCGGCGGATTCTTTTTTTTGCTCCGCATCGTAGCCCGCATTCTGTACGGCAGAAATTACGGACTCCGGCGTTGCTGCGCCTTCCACCGTCATGGAATGGGTCAGCAGCGATACGTTCACGCGGTCCACCCCCGGCACGCCGCTCACGGCTTTCTCCACGTGGGCCTGGCAGGCGGCGCAGGTCATTCCCGTTACGATATATTGTTCCAAAATATAACCCTCCTTATTCTACTTCATCAAGCGCTGAAGCAGTTCGCACAGTTCGTCCACGGTCTCGTCCTTGCCGGAACGAATGTCTTCGGCCACGCAACTTCGGATATGACATCCCAACAGCACCTTGTTGAAGCTGTTCAATGCACTGGTGGCCGCAGAAGACTGCACCAAAATGTCCGGACAATAGGCATCGTTCTCCACCATCTTTTCCAAGCCCCGAATCTGTCCTTCGATTCGACGCAGCCGAGTAAGCAAAGCCTTCTGCTCCGCTTCCGTCCTTTTCTTGTGCCGCGTCCCACAGCAGCAACCATTCTTCCCGGATTCCTCCCGGGAATCACCCTGGGAGTGCTCGTTGGATTTCTCCGTGAGTTGCTCGCTGGATTTCTTTAATTCCTTGTTAAGTCCGTTGTCCATTTGGGTTCCTTTCCGTTTGTTGCCGTTTATTGATTGCAAGTCATTCCTCAGCAGGGCCTTCCTCAATGGGGTCTTTGGCTCCGGATACCCCCATGGGGTATCCTTGCATCCGATATAATATACCCCCTTAGGGTATCTGTCAAGGGGATAATTCCATTGTCGGCTGCCGGCGACCGCACAACCGTTGGGCCGGCAGCACCTTGGGACGGACGGTTTGCTCCCCGCTCCCCGCTAACCCTTGTGGTTTCGTCCCGGGGAACAAAATTTTCACACAGCTTCCGGTCTCTAAGCGCAGTTTCGCCGGCAAATCGGCCGGTCCCTTTGCTCCCCGTTCCCCGCTAACCCTTGTGGCTTCGTCCCGGGGAGCAAAATCTTCACATTCCCGACGCCGGTTTTCACCCTTCCGGCCGCCCGGCGGCCTCCGCTCTTTGCTCCCCGCTCCCCGCTAGGCCTTGTGGATCCGTCCTGGGGAGCAAAATCTTCACACAACTTCCGACCCCTAAGCGCAGTTCCGCCGGCAAACCGACCCGCCGGCTGCAAAAAAACAGAAGCTGCCGCACCTTCCGGTGCAGCAGCCTCTTTCGCTCTCAGCAGATTACCTTATCTGCCTGTTTTTACAGTTTTCTCTTCTTCCGGCTTCCGGCCAGTGCTGCGAGAATTGCAGCGGATGCGCCCATCAGACCCAGATACAGGTCCGCGTTGCTGTCATCTCTGGTGAATGGACCGATATTGTTGTTATCGTCCTTTCCGCCGTGCTTTCCGCTCGGATTCGGTGTGACTGTTTTCTTCTTATACCGGTTATAGAAGTGGATTTCCTTCTTGGTTCCGGTGGACCATTTTACGGACAGCGTTCCGTCCAGGTTATCCGTAACCGTCGCCGTTACATTATATGCATTTGCATCATAGGATACACGCTTTGCATTGCCCTTTACTTCCTTGACGGTGTAGTTGTAGGTACCCACTTCGTCGAAGGTCAGGCTCTTAAAGGCAACACTTCCGTCTGCGTTATTCTTCGCTTCCGCAACGTTCTTTCCGTCCTTATCCTTCAGAACAAAGGTGAATTCCTTGTTCTTCAGTTTCCGGCCGGTCAGTGTCTTCCGGATTTTCACCGTATCCGTTACAGAGGATTCCTTGGAAGTGGTGCTGTAGGTGTTGTTAAACGCGAACAGCGGTGCTTCCTTCGGTTCCGTCTCTGCCGTGATATGACCTTCCCCATCATCCTTTACGGTGACCTTTACGGTCTTTGTCTCGGTATCGTTGGCAACCCCCGGCTGCTCTCCGGATTCTTTTACCTGATAGGTAAATGTCTTCTCCGTCGAGTCGCCCAGGTCGTCCTTTCCGTAAGTGATAGTTCCGAAGTCGATGTTTCCGCCTTCTTCATTCTTCACTTCCGTCTTCTCCGGCATCGGTGCGTTCTCTTCATCGGACGTCACGTTAAAGGTGAACTCATCCGCCTTCAGAGGGCGTCCTTCCAGCACCTTCTGACCGTTAAAGTGAACCGTTGCCTTATCCGACTTATACAGGTTCTCAAAAGCAAGCTTCGATCCTTCTTCCGATTCTGCCGTCAGGGTTCCGTCTCCGTTATCCGTTACCTCTACCCGGAAGGTCGGCGCCTGGGTGTTTGCCTGCAGGGCATTGTTCTCCGATGCGTTTTCCACTACCACATAGTCGATGTAGTATCTTGCACCGTTATCCAACTCTGCCTTGTCGGCATATCCCTTTGCCACCAGCTTCTCCAGGTCGGAAATGGTGTAGGTCAGTTTGCCAAAACCAATTTCGGCATCCTTACCGTTTCCGGTAGTTCCCGTAGTTACCGCTTCTCCATCCGTATGACCGGTGTAGTACACGCTGAACTTGAACTGGTTATCCTTTACGGACAGCTTGTTTCCGTTCTCGCTCAGCAGGGTCTTAGTTCCGGCCGGTGTGAATTCACCGGATGCTTCGTAAACGTTCTTGAAGGTTGGAGTCTCCTCCTGAACCGCCGTCATGACGCCGTTTTCCTTGGCAACCTTAACCTTGAATGTCTTTTCCTTGGTGTCGTAGGTCATGCCGGCTTTTCCGCCGTCCTTCTCCGTTACGGTAAAGGTGTACTCTCCCTCCTTGGAGAACTCGGCTCTGCCGAAGGAGAATGTGGATTTCTGACCGTCTCTCATGCCGCTCAGGCTTGCGTTGGTGTCATCCAGAACGATGTCCTTCTCGTCGATGGCCTTCTGAGTTGCCTCATCGCCGGCCTTCAACGTGAACTCGAACTTTTCGTCCTTCTGCATGCTGCGTCCTGCCAGTTCCTTTGTTCCGGTAATGGCGGTATCCCCGTCCATGGATGCCGGTGCATACTCATTGGTAAATACCATTTCATCTGCACTCTTGTCTCCGGCGGTGATGCTCTGTTCTGCCTTGAGTTCGCCCTTCACATCTTTTACCTTGTAGATCAGAGTGTATTCATTGGAGTCGTAGTTGTAGCTGGACTCGTTTCCGTTCTCCTCTGCCACCTTGTAGGTGTAGGTTCCGGCTTTATCGAAGGTGATTTTCCCGAAGTCCGCCTTTCCTTCGCCCGTAACAGATGTCGACTTCTTGCCGTCCTTGCTTCCTTCCGGCATCGGCGCATTGTCTTTGCCGGTGAGGGTGAAGCGGAAGGTGCTGTCCTTCGCCGGATTTCCTCCGGCAATCTTCTTCTCCACGCTCGGAGTCGCATCCGTCGAATCCACCGTGTAGGTGTTCTTGAACAGGATTGCTCCGGTTCCGCTGGTCCAGGTGACCTTCAGCGTACCGTCCAGGTTATCTGTTACAGCAGCACTGACGTTATACGAATTCTTATCGTAGGTGATGTGTCGGTCGTTTCCGGCCACTTCTTCTACTGTGTAGTTGTAGGTTCCCACCTTCTTGAAGGTCAGCTTCTTGAAGGTGATGTTGCCGTCCTTATCGTTGACAGCATTGTCAAGGGTCTTTCCCTCCTCGTTCTTCAGTACGAAGTGGAATTCGCCCTCTTCCATAGACCGTCCGGCAAGAGCCTTCTTGATCTGAACCTGACCGGTGACAGCGGAATCCATCGGCTTGGTGCTGTAGGTGTTGTTAAACGCGAACAGCGGTGCCGTCTTCGGATCGGTCTCTGCTGTGATGTGGCCCTTTCCGTCATCCTTTACCGTTACCTTTACGGTCTTTGTCTCGGTGTCGTTGGCAACACCCGGCCGGTTTCCGGATTCTTTTACCTTGTAGGTAAAGGTCTTCTCCGTCTCGTCGCCCAGGTCATCCTTGCCATAGGTGACGGTTCCAAAGCTAATCCGGCCGTTGGCCTTGTTCTTCACTTCCGTCTGCTCCGGCATCGGTGCATTTTCATCATCGGAAGTCACATGGAATGTGAACTCATCCGCATTCAGCTTACGGCCTTCCAACACTTTCAGACCTTCAAAGCTTACCGCTGCCTTCTCCGACTTGTATTCGTTCTCGAAATCCAGCTTCTTTCCGGTTCCGGATTTCACGGATAACTTTCCGCCGCCATTGTCCTTTACCACTACCCGGAACGGTGTGGACTGGGTATTCTGCTGCAGGGCACTGTTATCCGTTTCATTTTCGGTTACCACATAGTTGATGCTGTATTCTGCACCGTCTTCCTTTGCGGTCTTCGCTGCGTACCCCTTCGTCACCAGCTTCTCCAGCTCGGAAACGGTGTAGGACAGGGTGCCGAAATTAATGGCTGCATCCTTGCCGCTTGTGGTAACTCCCGTGGTTACCGGTTTCTGATCTTCATGACCGGCATAGTATACGCTGAACTTGAACTCACCGGCCTTGATCGTCAGCTTGTTCTTCTTTTCGCTCAGAAGTGTCTTCGTTCCTTCCGGCGTGTACTCTCCGGCTGCCTCGTAGGTGTTTCGGAATGCCGGTGTCTCTTCCTGAACCGCGGTCATAACGCCGTTCTTCTTGGCAACCTTAACCTTGAGGACCTTTTCATTGTCGTCATAGGTCATTCCGGCCTTTCCGCCGTCTTTCTCCGTTACGGTAAAAGTATATTCTCCTTCTTTGGAGAATTCCGCTCTGCCGAAGGAGAAGGTGGCTTTCTCGCCGTCCTTCATGCCGCTCAGACTTGCGTTCGTGTCATCCAGAACGATGTCCTTCTCATCGATGGCCTTCTGCGTTTCCGCATCGCCGGCCTTCAATACAAATTCGAACTTCTCGTCCTTCAGCATGCTGCGTCCCACCAGTTCTTTTGTACCGGTAATGGCCGCATCGCCTTCCATGGATGCCGGTGCGTACTTGTTGGTAAATACCATTGCATCTGCACTCTTGCCGCCGGCGGTGATGCTCTGCTCTGCCTTCAGCGTACCTCTTACATCCGTTACCTTGTAGGTCAGGGTGTATTCGGTGGAATCGTAGTTGTAGCTGGACTCGTTTCCGTTCTCTTCTGCCACCTTATAGGTGTAGGTTCCGGCCCGGGTAAAGGTGATCTTTCCGAAGTCCGTCTGTCCTTCGCCCGTAATCTTTACCGTCTTCTTGCCATCCTTGCTGCCTTCCGGCATCGGTGCATTGTCTTTGCCGGTGAGGGTGAAGTGGAAGGTGCTGTTCTTCGCCGGATTCTTTCCGGCAATCTTCTTCTCTACGCTCGGCGCTGCATCGGTCGAATCCGGTGTGTAGGTGTTCTTAAACAGGATTGCTCCGGTTCCGCTCTTCCAGGTGACCTTCAGAGTACCATCCAGATTGTCCGTTACAATCGCACTGATTGTGTATGGCGTTGCATCGTAAGTGATGTGTCGGTCGTTTCCGGCCACTTCTTCTACGGTGTAGTTGTAAGTTCCCACATTCTTGAAGGTCAGCTTATCGAATGTGATGTTTCCGGCTTTATCGTTGACTGCATTGCCAACGGTCTTTCCATTTTCATCCTTCAATACAAAGTGGAATTCGCCGTCCTCCATCCCGCATCCGGCCAGTGCCTTCTTGATGGAAACCTGTCCGGTAACAGAGGATTCCTGGGAGGTGGTGTTGTACGTATTGTTAAACGTAAACAGCGGTGCCGTATTCGGATCGGTCTCTGCCGTGATGTGACCCTTTCCGTCATCCTTTACGGTGACCTTTACGGTCTTGGTTTCGGTGTCATTGCTTACACCCGGCTGCTTTCCGGATTCGCTGACCTTATAGGTAAAGGTCTTCTCCGTTGCATCGCCCAGGTCATTCTTGCCATAGGTGATGGCTCCGAAGTTCACACTGCCATCCGCCTTATTCTGTACTTCCGTCTGCTCCGGCATCGGTGCATTCGCTTCATCGGATGTAACCTTGAAGCTGAACTCATCTGCCTTCAGCGTACGGCCTTCCAAAACCTTCTGTCCTGCGAGGTTTACGGTTGCCTTATCCGACTTATACAGGTTCTCGAACGCAATTTTCTGTCCGTATGTGGACTTCGCCGCCAAATTACCGCTTCCGTTATCCTTCACTACTACCCGGAAGGTCTGGGTCTGAGTGTTCTGCTGCAGCGCGCTGTTGCCCGTTGCATTCTCGGTTACCGCATAGTTGATGCTGTACTCGGCTCCGTTCTCCAGAACCTTCTTGTCCGCATATCCCTTTGCCACCAGCTTCTCCAGGTCGGAGATGGTGTAGGACAGAGTACCGAAGTGAATCGGTGCATACTTTCCGTTTCCGGTGGTTCCGGTGATTACCGGATCCAGGTCCTCGTGCCCGGCATAGTATACGCTGAACTTAAACTGATTATCCTTTACGGACATCTTGTTTCCGTTTTCATTCAGCAGTGTTTTGCTGCCTGCCGGTGTGTATTCTCCGGATGCCTCGTAGGTGTTCTTGAATGCCGGTGTTTTTTCCTGAACCGCAGTCATGATGCCGTTTTCCTTGGACACCTTCACCTTCAAGGTCTTGCTCTCGGTATCGTACTTCATTCCCGGCTTGCCACCGTCCTTCTCTGTTACGAGGAAGGTGTATTCTCCTTCTTTGGCAAATTCCGCTCTGCCAAACATGAAGGTAGTAGTGGATCCGTCCGCCAAAGTGCTTACCCTTGCATTGGTGCTTCCCAGCACGATATCCTTCTCGTCAATGGCCTTCTGAGTCGCCTCGTCGCCGGCCTTTAGCGTGAAGTTGAATTCTTCATCCTTCAGCATATTCCGGCCAATCAGTGTCTTGGTTCCGGTGAGGGCGGTATCCCCATCCAGGGATGCCGGTGCATACTTATTGGTAAATACCATGCGGTCTGCACTCATGCCGCCGGCGGTGATGCTCTTCTCCGCCTTCAGCTTGCCATCTACATCCTTTACCTTATAGGTCAGAGCGTATTCGGTGGCGTCGTAATCGTAGCTGGACTCGCTTCCAATCTTCTCGGTGACCTTATAAGTATAGGTCCCGGCCTGGGAGAAAGTAATCTTTCCGAAGTCCGTCTTTCCTTCACCTGTAATCGATGCCGACTTCTCGCCGTCCTTGCTGCCTTCCGGCATCGGCGCATTGTCGGTACCGGTGATGGTGAAGTGGAAAGTGCTGTCCTTTGCCGGCTGCTTTCCGCTAATCTTCTTCTCCACGCTCGGCGTTACATTCGTCGAATCTACCGTGTAGGTATTTCGGAACTGAATATTTCCGGTTCCGCTCTTCCAGGTTACCTTCAGAGTTCCGTCCAGATTATCCGTTACAACCGCACTAACCGCATAAGAAGTCGTATCGTAAGTAATGTGTCTGTCATTTCCCGGTACTTCTTCCACGGTGTAGTTATAGGTTCCCACATTCTTGAATGTCAGTTTCGAGAAGGTAATGTTTCCGTCCTTGTCGTTGACTGCCTTTCCGACTTCCTTTCCGGCCTCGTTCTTCAGAACGAAGTGGAATTCGCCGTCCTTCAGCGCACGTCCGGTCAATGCCTTCTTCATCTGGATCTGTCCGGTGACAGAGGAATCCTGAGAAGCGGTGCTGTACGTATTGTTAAATGTAAACAGCGGTGCCCTATTCGGATTGGTCTCTGCCGTGATGTGACCCTTTCCGTCATCCTTTACGGTGACCTTTACGATCTTGGTTTCGGTGTCATTGCTTACACCCGGCTGCTTTCCGGATTCGCTGACCTTATAGGTAAAGGTCTTCTCCGTTGCATCGCCCAGGTCATTCTTGCCATAGGTGATGGCTCCGAAGTTCACACTGCCATCCGCCTTATTCTGTACTTCCGTCTGCTCCGGCATCGGTGCAGACGCTTCATCGGATGTAAACTTGAAGCTGAACTCATCTGCCTTCAGCTTACGACCTTCCAAAACCTTCTGTCCTTCGAGGTTTACGGTTGCCTTATCCGACTTATACAGGTTCTCGAACGCAATCTTCTGTCCGTATGTGGACTTCGTCGCCAAATTACCGCTTCCGTTGTCCGTTACCACTACTCGGAAAGTCTGAACCTGAGTGTTCGGCTGCAGCGCACTGTTCTTCGGTGTATTCTCGGTGACCGCATAGTTGATGCTGTACTCCGCACCGTCCTCCAATACCTTCTTGTCGGCATAACCCTTTGCCACCAGCTTCTCCAGGTCGGAAATGGTGTAGGACAGCTTGCCAAACTGAATGGCTGCATCCTTACCGCCGGCCGTAGTTCCGGTGATTACCGGCTCTCCATCTTCGTGACCGGCATAGTATACGCTGAACTTGAACTGGTTGTCCTTTACAGAGAGCTTGTTTCCGTTCTCATTCAGCAATGTTTTGCTGCCTGCCGGTGTGTATTCGCCGGAAGCCTCGTAGGTGTTTTTAAATGTTGGCTTGTTCTCCTGAACCGTTCTCATGACGCCGTTCTTCTTGAACACCTTAACCTTAAATGTCTTCGCCTCGGTGTCGTAGGTCATTCCGGCTTTTCCGCCGTCCTTCTCCGTTACGGTAAAAGTATATTCTCCTTCCTTGGAGAATTCCGCCCTGCCGAAGGAGAACGTTGCTTTTTCGCCATCCTTCATGCCGCTCAGGCTTGCATCCGTATCGGTCAGCACGATGTCTTTATCATCGATGGCCTTCTGAGTGGCCTCATCTCCGGCCTTCAGTGCGAAATCGAATGTCTCACCGGCCAGCATGCTGCGTCCCACCAGTTCCTTCGTACCGGTAATGGCCGCATCGCCTTCCATGGACGCCGGTGCATACTCATTGGTAAATACCATGCTGTCTGCACTCTTTCCGCCGGCAGTGATGCTCTGTTCGGCTTTCAGCTCACCGCGTACATCCGTTACCTTGTAGGTCAGGGTGTATTCGGTGGAGTCGTAATTGTAGCTGGCCTCATTGCCAAGTTCCTCGGTTACCTTGTAGGTATAGGTTCCGGCCCGGGTAAAGGTAATCTTTCCGAAGTCCGTCTGTCCTTCCCCTGTAATCGTTTCCGTCTTCTCGCCGTCCACACTGCCCTTTGGCATCGGTGCATTGCCGGTACCGGTGAGAGTGAAGCGGAAGGTACTGTCCTTCGCCGGATTTCCTCCGGTAATCTTCTTCTCCACGCTCGGAGCCGCATCCGTTGGATCCACCGTGTAGGTGTTCTTGAACAGAATCGCACCGGTTCCGCTCTTCCAGGTTACCTTCAATGTTCCGTCCAGATTATCCGTTACAACTGCGCTGACTTTGTATGGAGTCGCATCGTAAGTGATGTGGCTGTCGTTTCCGGTCACTTCCTCTACGGTGTAGTTATAGGTTCCCACGCTCTTGAATGTCAATGCCGGGAAGGAGATGTTTCCGTCCTTGTCGTTGGTTCCTTCGCCGACGGTCTTTCCATTTTCATCCTTCAATACAAAGTGGAATTCGCCGTCTTCCATGGCGCGTCCGGCCAGTGCCTTCTTGATGGAAACCTGTCCGGTGACAGAGGATTCCCGGGAGGTGGTGCTGTACGTATTGTTAAACGTAAACAGCGGTGCCGCCTTCGGATCCAGCTCAGCCGTGATGTGGCCCTTTCCGTCATCCTTTACGGTGACCTTTACGATCTTGGTTTCGGTGTCATTGCTTACACCCGGCTGCTTTCCGGATTCGCTGACCTT
>OLPY01002231.1_pt1 | contig 12089 bp, 10 predicted proteins | sample 1672481 | NCBI WGS metagenome assembly OLPY01 (sample SAMEA3136691, study PRJEB25190) | human gut metagenome | biome: human gut; feature: human-associated habitat; material: faeces | place: Austria | collected 2013 | reverse complement strand
CGCGACAGCCGCAACAACGGCGAGCTCTTCGTGCGCACGGCAGCGGCCATCTTCGCGGCGAATGGCGTGCACGCGTACGTGTACCCGCGCATTTCCCCTGTTCCCACGCTTTCGTGGGCCGTGCGCGATTTAGGCTGCTCGGGCGGCGTATGCGTGACGGCGAGTCACAACCCCGCCGCCTACAACGGCTACAAGGCCTATGGACCCGACGGCTGTCAGATAACGAGCGAGGCCGCAGCCGCTATCTCGGCAGCGATCGAGGGCACCGACATCTTCTCCGGGGTGAAGTCCGTCGACTTCGACGCTGCGCTTGCAAAAGGCGACGTCACCTGGATCGACGACGCGGTGCTCGAGCGCTACTATGACGCGGTCCTGTCGAAATCGGTAAGCAACTTAAGCGCTGACGAGGTCGCGAAGGCGCCCTTGAAGCTCGTGTATTCCCCGCTCAACGGTACAGGACTCGTCCCCGTGACGACCGTGCTCGAGCGCGCAGGCGTCACCGACATTACTGTCGTCCCCGAGCAGCGCGACCCCGACGGCGATTTCCCCACCTGCCCGTATCCCAACCCTGAGATTCGCGAGGCGATGCAAAAGGGCATCGAGCTTTGCGAGCGCGTGCATCCCGATTTGCTGCTCGCGACCGACCCCGACGCCGACCGCGTGGGCGTTGCCGTGAAGGATGGTGAGGACTACCTTCTGCTCACGGGCAACGAGATGGGCGTCCTGCTGCTCGATTACATCTGCCGTATGAGAGCCGAACGCGACGAGAACCTTGCCGAGAAAGTGGCCGTCACCACGATCGTGTCGAGCGCGATGGTCGATGCGCTCGCTGCAAAATACGGCTTTGAGCTGCGCCGTTGCCTGACCGGCTTCAAGTACATCGGCGACATCATCACCGAACTCGCGGACGCGGGGCAGGCCGACCGCTTCATCTTCGGCTTCGAGGAGAGCTACGGATACCTCTCGGGCGACCATGTGCGCGACAAGGACGCCGTGAACGCAAGCCTGCTCATCTGCCAGATGGCGCAGAGTTACAAGCTGCAGGGGAAAAACCTCGCGGACGCGATGCGCGACTTGTACGCCGAGCACGGGTACTGGCTCAACCGCACCGTGTCAGTATCGTATCCCGGCGCCGAGGGGGCTGCCGCGATGGCAGCAATCATGGAGCGCTTGCGCGCGAAGGCGCCAAGCGAGGTTGCCGGCCTCGCCGTCGAGAGCGTCGTCGACTACGAAGACGCGAGAACGGGGCTTCCACCCGCGAACGTCGTCGAGTTCCGCCTGGCGGGCGGCAACAAGACCATTGTGCGCCCGAGCGGCACCGAGCCCAAAATCAAGCTCTACGTGTTCGCGAAAGACGACACGCGAGAAGGCGCCGAGGCACTGCTCGACAGCATCGAGACAGCGGGCAGAAAACTGCTTGCGTAAGGCCGCAGCGGGGAAGTCACGACCGCAAGCTGCTCGCACGAGGCCGCAGCGGGGAAGGCGCAGAGCCGCAAGCTGTTCGCATAGGGCCGAAGCGGGGAAGGCGCGAAGCCGCAAATTGCGTCGCCGCGGCCCTATGCAGCGACAGGGAACAAGCTGCTCGTACGAGGCCGAAGCGAAGAAGAGACGCGGGGGCTTCCCAGTCCGGAGCACCTTTGCCGCAAGGGCTGCTGCCCCTGCCCCTGCGATCGCTTCGCTTCGGGGACGCCATCGGGCTTTTTCCCTTCAGCCCATCTCGCCGAAAACGAGGCCGCGTGGGACAAAAATCAACGATATGTGAGGAGTTTCCTTCTACTAACTTTCTTCCAGTGATTGCTACCTGGGCAAACACAGAGCGAAGAGAGAAGAACCCTCCTCGTCGCCGGATTTCGGCTCACATATCGACGACTTTTGTCCCCCGACATGGCAATGCCGAAAGCTTTCTCTGTTAAAACGCTATGCACTACGCGTTGAAGGCAGACTCGTCGATTGCGATAGGCGTGATGTTGGCGTCCTCCACGCTGAACGTGTAGGTATAGCGGTTCGTCGGGGAAGTAAAATCGAGCGGCGTGTCGCTTTTCGCATATGTCCCATCGCTTCCAAACGCCTCTTCAGTACCAACCAGGTGTTTCCTAACCCGTAAGAGAACTCGCAGCGAGTGGCGGGCACGCATGCCTTGACCGTATATCCCGCCCTTATGTAAAAGGAAAGCTCGGTTTCGCCCGTTTCGCTATTCCTCAACTTCACGAAAGCGTTTTTATCGGAAGGCGCCACCACCGTGAGCTGAGGAAGATACCCTTGCGCAGCCGAACAGAAGATAAACCCTACAGGCGGGTTCGACTCGTCGAAATCGCTCGCGGCTAGCGTATCGTCTTCGAGGTATGTCGTATTATTATTCGCTGTGTAATCGCTCGGGGAGGCGAGGCCCGCCGTATCGAGAATCACATAGCGCACGTAATTCGCTCGCGCCTCGAGCGGATGATCCTCCACGTAATCGGCGTAGGTACCGTAGCCCCACCGTTCGTAGGAAAACTTATCCGGTCCATCATTCGAGTGCACAACGGTGACTGAGGAGGAGCCTGGGGATGTCGCTTTCAGCGAAGAAGCATCCGTGTTCACAGCGGCATCAGACGAGTTGATGACAACCGTTTTCGATCCGCTTTCCCAGCCTAAGTCGTCGTAGGTTTCGGCTGCGACCGTCTTCGCATTCGTGCCGCGCGCGCTCCGCTCATAATCAGCCGCCTGTTTATTGAAGCTGCTCATGGGATAAAGCCACAGGAGCAGCAACGCGAGAAGAACCAGCAGAAGCGGGATAAGCCACCTCCATATGCTTGGACGCTTTCGATAAATGCTGTTGCGCTTTCTGTAATCGACGCTTCTACTCATACTCTCGTCTCCTATCAGCTTGCCGCCATCGCAAGAATGGAAAACCGCACGATCAAAAATAAAGCGAGCCACCCGAACATCCAAAGGCACCGAAACGCCGACGACGCAACGAAACGCCCGCCTGCCACATACCCCCGACGCTTCTGCATTCTCCACAAGAAGAGAAAAGCTATGACAAAGCCTCCGTAGACCAGCTCGCTTGACGCCATGTTGGAAAAACTGCTGCTTGCCGATAGAAGCACAATCGAGAAGACAAGATCGAAAAATGCGAGGCGAACAATGTTGAATAATTCATACAAGGTGATCGGAGGTTGTTTCTTATATGGTCGCGGATAATACAGTTGTTCTGGACAGAGAATCCGGAACAAAAGCATGGCGACGGGCGGGAAAGTCGCGAAAAGAGGCGACGCGACGCTTCCGAAAATAGCGGCAAGAGCGGCTACAACGAGAAAAACTGGAAAGGGAAGGCGACGCCTCGTGCCGGCAACCGCTCGACAGATGCATTCTGCGATGAGCATTGCGGTAAGACAACACGACAGAGTAACCCAACCAACCTGAGGAATCGAATATGAGAGAAACGCAACGCTCCGCGCAAAGTCGCAGCGCTCAATCAACAATGAGGCAAGGACGCACGCGGCAGCTCCACTCGCAACGCACGCGAGCGTACTCCAATCAACCGCCAGCGTAAACGCTGCCCGCATCGTTCTCAAGGCAGCGCCGACGTCAACCTTCTTCAAAGTGCGCGCAAGCTCGGAAAGTTTCTTCTTTGCAGGAGACCTCTCTTGATCTTCCCCCTTGCTTTTTGAATTCACGAGCAGCTTCATCGCAACTCCTCGCTCAAAATGCGCCTGAAAGTGCTTTCAAGCAGTTGGAAAAAATCGCGCAGCGAAGCAGCTCCGTAGCTTGCGACGACCTGCGGGCAAATGGCCTCGTCGGTCAGTCCTCCTAAATCGCATACGTCCTTGTTCGAGATCACGCCGAGAACGGGCCTTAGGCACAGGGGACCGAAGAAATCGATCTCCCTCGACTCGATGCCGAGAAGCTTGTGCGCACCTTCCATGTCCCATCGAGAAAGCGGCGCCTCCTCGACGCCCGGCAAGCCGAATTGAAAATCGGCAGCACGGTCGAATTCCACCGAGGAAAAATCAAGTGTGCCGGTATACGCCGATGAAATCTGAACGGCAACGGACAGATCGCGATCTTTGCCAAGCGCACGCAAAAACCGCCTGAACTCCTTGCGGATAGCGCGATGGACCCGCGCGTCGCGAAGAAAAACCGAGTCTATGAGAACAAGGCATTTCAGTTTCGGACAAACCTCGTCGACGGGAAATCCCTCAGGCGTTCTTTGAATCGGCATCATAGCCCGCCGCCCAGCCCCGTCGCGAGAGCTCGCGCAAGCGCCATACCGACCATCGCTGCGAAAAGCGAAGCGCAGTAGCTCATCTTCCCATAGCCTCGAAGCACATCTTTCCGCACGAAGAGCACATTGCATACGACGCATCCGCCAAGAGCAGCAAATAGATACAGCAAGGCGGTTTTGGCAACGATGGGGTTTCCACTTACGGACATCCCAGTCAAGAAAATAGCTTCGAGAGGGCTAAAGCCATTAAGCACCGAGAAAAGCGCAAGCATGGTCGAAGACCCAAGCGTAACGAGCCAGAACACAGCGCGTTGATTAGTTCCGCGAATGCCATGAATAGCTGCTTCGCACTCCATCAGGTCCAAGCGCTCGGCATCAGCGCCCGAGCCTATGCAGGATAGCTTTCGCTGCAAAAACTCGCGTATATCGGAAAGACGAGATAATAAGCTTCGAGAGCTTGCAGCCTTTTGCCCAAGTGCATGCAGGAAATCAGCGGCGATTATCTCCATCGACGCCTCGGGAAAATTCACAAGGTATCTATCGTAAACACGACGAAGCAGCTTCGGTTCGTCCCAAAACGGACTTTGAAACGACTCAGCAAGACCCAATTCGCCCATCTCGCTGACGAGAAACGGCTTGCGCGTAACATCGATAATAGCATTGGCGATCGAACGGCCGGGCACGCTGCTCGGCGTTTTCTCGTCGGCCAACGCATACCGTATCGTTTTTTCGAGTAGAGCGCCGCGGCTTCGGTGAAGAAGCGCGTAGATATGGAGGACCAGGCTGTACGGGTCAGCATAAGGACGGTCGAATGAGGGGCCTATGAACACACGACAGGTAGCAGGATCCACGAGAATCTGCTCTGACTGTATGCATTTCAGCGGAGCGCCCGCCCTTCTCGCTGCGAGAACTACCGTGCAGAGGTTTCTCGCCACCTGCACACAAGCCAAGTCGCTCACCTTAGGCAGATCCAAAAAGGTATTGAGGTCGATTCCCTTCGCCATGTACGTGAAGAAAATACCGATTGGCTCACCGCTTTTGGCCAAGTACGCAAAACTCCAATGGCGCGACATCTGTCGAAGGACGTCGACCGGATATTCGGTTTGCGAGCTGAGCGGCATTTCCCCGTCGAATCTCCGCATGCTTTTTTTATCGCTAGGAAGAGGATCGAGGGGGACGAATGCGAGGTACTCGTAGTCTTTCACCGAGCGAAAACCGTAATCGTTGAACGGTTCGAGAGACACTTCGTGCGAGGCACCGCCATCGTCCAACACCGATAAGTATTTCTTCTCGCCTTCCGCCATATGTCTCTCTATTCGCTAAACGCCTTTCTCATCATCATCCGATTTCTCGCAGTTCTCCTTCTCGACGGCTTCTCCATCACCAGGCTGCGCATCATCGGGCTGCTCCGCGGAAGGCAGCACATCGCCAGCTTGCACCTCGTCAAAGCTTTCGCCGAATTGCGCGCCGTCCGGTTCTTGCTCGAGCTTACTCTCAGAGTTTTGCGCCTCATCGGGCTGCTCGGAGTCGCAGACGTCATCGTCTTGCTGGGCTTGAGCGCCTACCGCCCGCTGCGCCGCGAGCTTCGCCTCTTGCTCGGCAGCCTCCCTCTCCGCGCGCGCCGCAACCTCTTCGATGCGAGCCTTCTCCGCTTCAACGCGAAAGTTCTGCGCATCGACCTTAGCACGCTCAGCCTCCGCTTCGGCTTGCGCTTGCTTGAGCAGGCTTTGAGCGCGAGCTTCCTCCTCTTTGCGTTTGAGCTCCTCCATGCGCTGCTGCGCTTCCTGCGCGATAACCCGCTGCTTTTCCTTCTCGGCGTCAAGTCTTGCCTGCTCGCGCTCAAGAAGCATCGCTTGTTTTCGCTCCATGCGCGCGGCGCGCTGTTCGCGTTTTGCCTCGCGGCTGTTTTGACGCGAGGACCGATTCTCCTCGCGGCGTTTACTCGCCTCGATCTTTTTCTTGAGACGACGCTCCTTGCGCTCCTTGCGCTTCGTATGGCGGGCATCGCGAACGCGCATGCGCTTTTCTCGCTTCGACTTATTTTCCTCTTCAAGTTGGTCGAAATCGGGCGCAAGCGCGTCAAGGCGCGCCAGGCGAACCGTATTGATGCTAAGCTCACGTTTTTCCCGCGCGTCGCAAACGGCACGATAAGCTGCAGCATTCGCCTGCTTAATGTCGTCTATGCGGCAATCGTTCACCTCGTTTCTATCGAGCTGAATCATCGCGAGCTGCTCGAGCTCGTCAATGAATGCCTCGACAAGAGGGAGCGCTTGAGCGTCGTACATTCCCGCATGGAACTTTTCCTCGATTGTGCGTATGCTCGAATCGAGCTCCCCGAAGACGTCGGTTTCGATATGCTTCGCCTTGTAGGTCGCTGTATCGATCGCAGAGGCGCCGATGAGCTTGTCTGCCGCAAGCTTATCAATATCGCTGCGGCGCGCATTCACGTGCGACTCGTTGAAGTCGAGGTTGCGAATACGCCTTTGGGAAGGGGAGTAGTAAGCTGGCGCCGGAGCCGTCGATTTCGCACCATGGCGTGAACGTGAGGGGCCCGACGCCGGCGAAGACGAGCCTCCCCGCGCACCGTTGATATTATCGAACGAGGAATCGCTACTGGCCATCTGGGCATTCTCCCTTGAGGTATGCTGCAAATAAAATGTCGTTACTCTGCTTGGGCTCTGTCGTTAAAGCGCCGTCGTTCAAATACCTTCGCTCGATCCGGCGCCGCTTCGATGCGCCGCGGGAATACACCGAAAGGCGCGCAAGAAAATCAACTCGTACGATTCGATCATGCGTGTCTGCAATGTCGCGACAGTCCTGATATTGGTTGAGAATCTCCTCGACGGCGCCCTCAACTTCGATTTCCTGCGCTTTAAGTTGGTTTTCCTTTTGCTCAAACTCGGCGTCGACAAGGCTCCTCCTGCGAAGGAGGCGATTCTCGGTGAGCTTCGCACCCGCCGCCGCGTCGCCTGGCCGTTCGGTCACAGCGCGCGCCATCGCCCTTTCCTTCTGCTCTGGAAGCAGGGAAATCCGCCTCCGAATCTCATCACGGCACCTTATACGGCGCAAAAGCTCGGGGCGCAATTCGAACATGGCCCCATTGCATTCTTGCCATTCGGCGTTGATACGATAGTTCGCCTCATCTTCAAAATGCCTACAGTAAGGGGAGGTGATATACCCATCTGGAGAGAATTCTATCTTGCCGCGAAGCGCGTCGAAATAGCCGTGCAGCCAGATTCGCATGCGGGTGAATACACCGAGCGTTCGCGGGAAGAAGAGCTCGTAGCGATGCTCCGCGTTGTTGCCGTTGCTGGAATTCGTCATCGTTGGCATAGGGTCGTTAGCCGAAAGCGATTTCGACGCGGCGGTTCTGCTCATCGGTATCGAAGGAGGTGCTTTCGCCCTTTCCCTCGGTGGTGATCTGGCTCGCCTTCACGCCAGCGCTCTCAAGCAGTGCGCCGACCGTGGCAGCACGCTCCTCGGAAAGCTTTTGATTCACTTCCGGAGACCCCGTCGCATCGGTATAGCCGTATATGGTCACGTGCAAATCAGGAAAATCGACGAGCTGATCAATGTATTGCTGAAGCGACTCTTCGGCCGCCGCGCTGTCAGTGAAATCGCTTGTGCCGAATGCAAACGTGAGAGCGGAGTTGCTCTCGTCGAGCTCGAGCTTATCGCCGATGAGGATAGGCTTGCCGTTTTCGTCGAGCGGGATGCGCGGCATGGCTACCACCGTGACGGAGGGAAGCCCCTCTTTAGGTGCAACATCTTCACACGTCTTGAACACCTCGCCATCGTCTTCTGGCAGCGTGACTCCTGCAGCTTCGAAAATCGCCTTGTAGAGGCCTTTCATGGCCTCTTTCGTTCCCTCGACGGGGCTTGCTTGCGGATCAGCCGCTTGACCTAACCCGTACCAAACCACCTTGTCGATATGCTCGAACTTGGCAAGTTCACCCTGCTTGCGCAAAGAATCGACAAGGGTAGAAGGGTCGAGCAAGGCGTTTCGCGTCTCCGATTCGGTGAAATTGATGGAGCCTTTCGTCGAAATGCCCGAGTCGATGATGATGGCGAGATTCTCGAGTCCGTTGTTCGGGGCCTGAGCAAAAGTGCTGTTGACCTTTGAGAGCGCCTTGAAGAGATCGACCTCCGCCGCTTGAGCGCTGAAATCAGTCTCAAGCACGCTTTTCACATCGTCCTTGATCTCGTTTTTCCTGCGCTGCTCGTTGGTCGAGGTAAGTTCAACGGTCGTTGAAGCCGACTGTGGGTTTCCGTCTGCAAGAACGATTGCAAGGAAACCTTGCGCTGCAACGGCGCTCTTCAACTCGGCTTCGATTTCGTTAATCTTTTTCAGCGCCGCTGTGGAATTGGAACGCTCGGCGTACACGAGGGCGACGTTATGTGCACCGTCAGGGCTGATCGATTCATCTTCTTCCTTCGAGCCGCATCCCGAAAGGGGGATGACGGCAAACGACGCTGCTGAAATCGCTGCCAGTTGGATGAATTCTCTGCGGTCCATAATAAGTCACCTATCTTTCAGAGCGAGCAACCGAATGGTTTATCGAACGGCTGATTGAAGTGAAGTCGTACGCATCAGCAGGGTCGACTATGCTATTGAGCTGGGTTGATAGCTTGTTGACCTTAAACGCACACTCAAGCGCCTTGCGGTCGAGCTCGCGCTCACGCCGTTCATATTCGAGGTTTTTCTCGGGAGAGGAAACGATGTCGAAATAGACTTTCTCGTAAAGAAGCCTATCTTCGGCGATATGCGATTCGGCGAGGCGCTTCTTTTCGCCCGCATAAGCATCGTAGGTACAATACGCATAGTACATTTCAAGCAGTGCGCCGATGAACATGATGAGAGAAAGCGCGATTGCAGGGAAGAGCACATCGACGCCGAGATCGGCTACCTTATCGGCAAATGCAGAAAGCCCGTTGGAAGGAGAGGCTTTGCCGAGCGAAAGCGTGCCCGCGCCTCCGAAGCTAAAGCCCAATCCGCCATCGCCCATGCCTCCGCTGCGCTGGACTTCGCCATAGCATCTGATGATGAAAAGCGCCACAAGGACGATAATCTCAAATACTGTGAAGATAACAGCTGTAATCAGGGCGGGTTTTCGCCTTAGAGATTTGAACTCAATGATCTTCTTGCCCGCCAGATACCCCATGCAAAGATAGCTTGCAAGAAGAGCGATAGGAACGAAATAGGTAATCCAGAAACCCGACTGGAATGCCATGTCAAAGGCATCTGCAAGGAGCCAATAATCGGCAAAAAGGGAGAGAGCGATGATAAAGACGATGATGCTGACCCATGGCTTACGTGTCTTCGATGCTCGGCATAGGTCGGCGATATAGGTGTCGCCGGGAAATGCTTTAGGGTAGTTCTCTTTTCTTCTTGATGCGAAGAATCCCTTTATTCGCTTTATAAGGGAATAATGACCCCCCCCCGGATTCTACGTCTTCGACGGACTCTGCAACCTTGTTTGCCATGATTCTCTCTTGTTGCTATCTCAATCTCGGCTGTTATCTTTGCAACTTTAGAATTTTATCATAAATGAGCGAAATGTCTACTGGCGTAATTGTCCCCGCCTTCACCTCGTCGAGCATTCTCCTCCAAAAACGGCAGAGCCAAACTGAGTCGATAATTCCTCTCGAGTTTGCCTTGCTATTATGCTGCTTCCATCGCTCTAGTCTTGGGACATCGATCTTTCATCGAGAACTATATCGCTGGCGAAGGAAAACCCCTTAGCAATGAGCTGTTCGGACAGCTTTTTGCTTTAATGTACTGGAAAGAATCTTTTCCGCACCTATTGGCAATGTCCGACAAGCGGTCGTCGAACGGTTCACTTTCGGAGGCCCACGCCGTGCTGCGAGGAGAATAATACCGATTGCGCTGCACCTCCGCACGCTCGGCTTTTGCTATATTCCACAATAAGCTAAATCGAATCTCTTCTTTTCATTTTTGATAGGTAAAGCTATCATTTTTACTAGACTAAGCTAGCAAAAATGATAGATAGGATGAATATGTTTAGAAGAGAGCTGTCGCGAACACTCGAAGAACGACTCCGCGAGCCTCGCTCGTTCATCCAGGTCGTTATGGGGCCTCGGCAAACTGGCAAAACCACAGCAATCAAGCAGGCTGTCAAAGCGGCGGGATTGCCTGCTCGAGTTGCGAGCGCGGACAGCGCAATCGAACTAGGAGCCGATTGGATCGAGCTGGAATGGCGCCAAGCGAGAAGCATGGCAGAGCTTGGCGCAAAAGCGGTACTCGTCCTTGACGAAATACAGAAAGTTGCCCAGTGGTCGCAAACCGTTAAGCGGCTGTGGGATGAGGATAGCTGGAATGATACTCCGCTTTTGGTAATTCTATCAGGCTCATCAAGCTTGCTTATCGGCAGTGGTCTTTCCGAATCGCTTGCAGGAAGATATGAGCTTCTGCGTTCAACGCATTGGAGTCTGTCCGAAATGTCCGAAGCGTTCGGCTACAACCTTTCCGACTATCTCGAATTCGGTGGATACCCTGGTGCCGCGATCCTTAAGAGCGACGAAGACCGCTGGCGTGAATACATGCGAGACTCCATCGTCGAGTCGACGATTTCGCGAGACGTTTTACAGATGGAAAACGTAAGAAAGCCTGCGTTGATGCGCGCACTTTTCGAGCTCGGTGCGCAATACTCTGCGCAAGAGCTGTCGTATCGAAAGATACTCGGCCAGCTCGACGACAAGGGCAACACCGACACCATCAAGCACTACCTCGACCTCCTGTCAGGAGCAGGGATGATAAGTGGCCTACAGAAATTCGACGACAAGCCTATAAGGGCAAAAGCCTCTTCGCCACGGTTGATGGTTCACGACCCCGCACTCATGACCTCGATGTGGCACGGAAAGGGAAGCCTCCTCGAAGACCCAGACCTCTACGGACATCTCGTTGAGACGGCGGTCGGCGCATACCTTATCGCACGCTCGGCGCTAGACGGCTTCGACCTTTACTGGTGGCGCGAAGGCGACTTGGAGGTTGACTTTGTCCTAAGGCGGGCGCGCAATATCACCGCAATCGAGGTGAAAAGCGGGAGCGTAAGCAAAAGCGGCATGGGGGCATTCTGCAAAGCCTATCCGAAGGCACGCCCGATAATTGTTGGCGATCGGAATACTCCCCTCGAAGACTTTCTACGAGGGAAAGTGCCTCTCTTTTAGGTTGAATCGCTGGAGCAAAGCCCGCAGGCAACCGCACGCATCTCGCACACGGTTTACGCAGGGCGCCTATTCACTACCGCAAAACACCTGACATCGCCGCATACTTTCTCGCGAAATTACAGTATTATGTAAATTCTTATCGCGCAACGGCGACACTGCCCGCGCGGTAACTTGGTTGGGATTATCAGGGGAAAGGCACATATGGACTTCAACGCGTGGCTCGTCGACGTCAGCGGGCAGATCGACGGCTTTCTGTACACCTATATCTTGCTCGCCCTGCTCGTCATCGTGGGCATCTACTACACCATCCGCACCAAGGCGGTGCAAATTCGCTACATCAAAGACATGTTCACCCAGATCACCGAAAAGAAACATGTCGAAGGAAAACGCTCCATCTCGTCGTTCCAGGCGCTCATGGTATCGACCGCGAGCCGCGTAGGCACGGGTAACATCGCAGGTGTCGCCACTGCTCTTGCCACCGGCGGCCCGGGCGCTGTGTTCTGGATGGGGCTTATGGCCATCGTGGGCGCAGCCTCCGCGTTCATCGAGTCCACGCTCGCGCAGATTTGGAAGGTTCGCGGCAAGGACGGCGAGTTCCGCGGCGGCCCCGCATACTACATCCACCAAGCACTCGGCAGCCGCGGGCTCGGCGTGCTGTTCTCCGTGCTGCTGATCTTGTGCTTCGCTTTCGGCT
>OLPY01002228.1_pt1 | contig 12110 bp, 11 predicted proteins | sample 1672481 | NCBI WGS metagenome assembly OLPY01 (sample SAMEA3136691, study PRJEB25190) | human gut metagenome | biome: human gut; feature: human-associated habitat; material: faeces | place: Austria | collected 2013 | reverse complement strand
CCCGATTGGCGTCGAAAAACGTTACGGTGCTTGGCGTCTCCAAGGACTCGCTTGACAAGCTGCGCAAGTTTGCACAGCGCGATCATCTCACGTTCCCGCTGCTGTCTGATCCCGACCTGACCGTGCACAAGCTGTACGGCGCATACGGCGAAAAGAAGCTCTACGGCAAGGTGCACGTAGGTGTGATCCGTTCGACGCTCGTCATCAATCCTGACGGTTCCGTGGTTATCGCCCGCTACAACGTGCGTGCCAAGGGGCATGTTGATTCGCTGTTGAAAGCGCTGGATAAGCTGGAGAAGTAATTCTTCTAGCTGCGAATGTTGGCAGCGAAATTCTCAAACCTTTAGTCTGCTTCGCCGGCGATGGTGAGACCGTGATTCCGTAGTATTTCGATAGCGGGCATGTAGTCGAGTGACACAGTAGTGGAATCGAGCATCAGGGCACGTGACGTGGGCGATGCGTTGTCGCTCTCGTCAGATTCCGAAGCCGGGAATAGCAAATCGACAATCATGGCGATGATGTGAGTGCGTATGTCGCTGTCAGTCACGGCACTGGCGTTGTTGCCATCAATATGCAGCGCAGTGTGCAATGCGTTGGCGAGTGGTTCTAGGTTGTGCTTGGTTGCTTCGTCAATGTCATCAAGTTGATCGAACAAGGCGAACAGCCATGCGCGGCGATCTGCTTCATCAGTGGTGTCTGCAAGCTTTTCCTGCGTGATTTGCACTAATTCGTCGATCGGCACTGCCGGCGTTGTTGTGGGGTCGCGATGCTCGCGATTATCTTCGATATCGCCCATAAGATGATGGATCTTGCACTCGTCCTGCAGCACAGTTGTTTCGGCGAACGCGGTGGCGATGGCGTCCGCATCGATGAACTTGCCGCCCTCGGACTGGAAGCGCACGCGCTTCGGTTCGCTGTAGTAATGTGACATGCCAAACGTGATAAATTGCGGCATCTCGTCCTGCAGCTGTTTGACCGCCGCGGCCACCTTGCGCATATCCCCAGATGCTGGTGCACCACGATGAAAGCGAGCAGTACCTTGGCGTCGGCGAGAGTGAGCGGCTGACCGATGCTGGCTCCATGATGGTGCTCATGATGCGCGAACATGTTCTTCAGCGAATCAAACAATCCCATAATATCCTCCTTCGGACTGGGCGTAACCGGCCGACGTGCCTCACGTTTTTTGAGCGCGTAGTGCATAGTGGTGCCTCATCGGGAATGAGCGCGAACGGTACCGGTCCTGTTTGGCTTGTCTTATGGAAGACGGGATCAGCATGGCGACGAAGCGGCAGATCACCCTGAGATTCAGGGATGAGTACATGAAGGCATCGAAGAAGGACAAGGGACGCATCCTCGACGAGATGTGCTCCGTGTTGGCAATCGGCAGGAGCACCGCAAGACGCAGGCTCGCGGAAGCCGGACGCGGCAGGCCGTCGCCGCCGCCCGAGGAGCGGCTGAAGCGGTATTCAGAGCAGTCGCGCGACCTGCTGGTGCGGGTGTGGCTGATGATGGATCTGCCGTGCGCGAAGTATTTGAAGGCGATGCTGCCGACGTGGCTGCCGATGCTGCGCGCGCATGGCGAGCTCGCCGACTATGACGGGTTCGCGTTCCTGGAGCTGGAGAGGATGAGCTCGGCCACGATGGACCGGTACCTCGAAAAGACGCGGGACGCCGCCAGGCCCAGGGGAACCGTGCCGACCCGGCCCGCGGGCGAGCTGCTGCGCAACTCCATCGCGATCAGGAAGGCCGGCGACGAATTGGACGGCCTGCCCGGCAACGTCGAGGCCGACACCGTCGCCCACTGCGGTCCGAGCGCCAGAGGCGAGTTCTGCCGCACCCTGACCGTCGTCGACATCGCGACCGGATGGACCGAGAACGCCTCCTGTCGCAACAACGCGTTCGTGAACTTCTCCAAGGCCGAGGAGACGATCGAGGGGCGGATGCCGTTCCGCATCCGCCCCTACGACACGGACAACGGCAGCGAATTCATCAACCGGGACCTGATCGCATGGCTACAGGAGCGCGACATCGAGCAGACCCGCTCCCGCCCCTACAGGAAGAACGACCAGGCCACCGTCGAATCCAGGAACAACCACATCGTGCGCCGTCACGCGTTCCACTACCGGTACACGGTCGACGAGCTCGGCCTTCTCAACGAGCTATGGGAGTTGGTGCGCATCAAGGCCAACCTGTTCACCCCGTCCAAGAAGCCCGTCGGCCGGGCCTGCACCCGCGACGGGCGGCCGCGGCGCGTCTACGACGAGCCGCGCACCCCGTGGGAGAGGCTCAAGGAGTTCGACGAGAAGGACCGGGCCGCGGGAGGACCGGGATTCATCCTGCCCGGCAAACGCGAGGAGATCGAACGGATCATCGCCACGACGAACCCCGCGGAGCTCGTCCGGCGCATCCACGCCATACAGGACCGACTCGAAGCCCTGGCCGCGCCACGCACTGCACAGCTCGCCAGACGCGCCGGCCCGGACATGGCATACTTGAACAAGACGCTCGCCCGGATCGCGGGCGTCGAACCGGAAGACGACGAAACCCGGCAGGCCGACGAGGACTAGGATTTCGCGCTCACCCCCGGTGAGGCACCACTCCGGATTACGCGCTCACTTTCAAATGAGGCACCTCGAGGCAAGGCGACGAAGGTGAGTTTGACATCAGAACGTGCCGAGTGAGCCGCTTGCACTTATATGCGAACACACTGATGAAATCTGCGAATAGAACCTATATTTTGTCCTTAAACTCCAATACTCGGTTGGTTCTCGGTTGCAAATACTCAATACCGTATCTTCTCTAAAATTTCCGATAATGTGACCCCAAAAAACTTTGTCTCACGAATTAATTGTCTCCCTTATACTCAGAATAAGTTTCGAGCCTTTTGCGACCTTACTATTTCCCCCCATATCACGGTATAAATTATAGACCTGATCCAGTGCAGATTGAATCTGCTCATCTTCGATAGCAGAAAAATCAATATTCATGAAATCTGCAAAAGTAATATCTGTTTTCTGGCAGATTGAAGCAACAAGAAAATAAAGTACATAAAATAATATATCATTTTGATCTCCTCTTGGCAAATCAGAGCCCTTGATAAAGCGTTCTACCCTTTTGCCTAATTCGGCACTTCTCCAATAAACTTGTATACCAATATCATTTGAATATAGTGCCTCGTAGTGATTATCATCGTTTAATAATGTCGACGGCCTAGCCCTCGCCGTATTGGGAGCGGATTTAAAGATCGACATAAGGCATTGTCCTAAAAAGGCAACACTAACAATTTCAGAAGGACGTTTACCCTGATTGCGGTAGTAATTCTTGCGGCGATCATAGTATAGACCATGATACTTAAGACACATTTCTATGTTGCGATGAATTGCGTCAGTGGTTCTCAGTGCTACAGCTGGAATACTAGTCTGACTATTTGTTGCAAGTATTATTTTATCCCGCGAAGACTCACTTTCGGCGACAATCACTCTGACTAGAATATTACGATATTCCATATCCAATTTATCTGGATTATTCTTAAAAAATGAAAAAATTTCATTAGATGTTTGAAGTCCATTAACAATTTCCGGATCAGTAATCAATAGTCGCTTTGATGTTTCTTGAATCGCGTCAGAAGCAATAATGGTGACTCCATTGTTGAGCCACCAGAAATCATCTTTATCATTTGCCGACAATGTATGTTGTATTGCCTTGTTCACATTGTTGTATCCTTGATAATCACGTACATTTGATTCAAAAATTGATTTCCGAATATTTCCATTATCGTCAGAAATAAACTTATAATACGTGTTTAGCTTTACGAGAGCGACATAATCTTTTCGCTCGCCTAATGCAATTGGAATATCCGCCAGAGGAAGACTCAGCTTCATTGTTGGGGCGGAATTCACTAAGGTCATAAGTTCCTTAGCGCCTATATGCCGCACATGGACTTCCTCTTCAGGAAAAAGCTTCTGTATTTCTTCTTTTAGTTCGGCTTCCTGGGCGAGTACATTAGGATGTACTTCCTCACCTAAAGAGACATACACGAATTCAAATGAAATTGAAACGGTTTTACCCATAAGGTCCTGACGCAGTCTGCGAAACATCGCGAAAAAATCTATTAACCTCGAATCATATCGATCTCTGAAATTGAAAAGCTCTTTATCAAAATCTAAAACATTGGAAGCAAGAGTCTTCCATTTCATAATTACATTTTCATTGAATGAAAGTTCATTTTTAGCTTGAATAATCACTACTCGCAATTGCGCTTCGCGTGAACGGTCGGCCACACTCTTAATCTCATCCTCATGTACCAATTCCGAATTACAGAATAGATAGGCGCCATCACATCCGCCATCCCCACTGCGTCCCATCAGCCCTAGATTGATATCGTCAGCGCTGAGTTCATCTTCCTTAAGAGTTTTATCAGCAGCGAAGAATTCAAAATAATCGGAAACTCGAGTGTAGTCGGATCTATTAAACTCTCGTTCGATAAATCCCCTCAGCAGCGATTGATTGTTACTTAATTTTTTTGTCATGCTTAATACCTACTTTCTAGTCTGGCGTCGATTTTACTTCTTGTGCATCTATCCATCAAGCTGTTCGATGTTCATGACCGTGTTTGTTCTTCCGGAAAAAAGGGAGGTAAGACAGGAAGCGACTGGAGACCGCTTATTATGTCCAGAAGCTTCTAAATCATTTCTCGCTGCATCATCAGGACAACGAACACAGTCAAAGTGTCAAAGTCGCTGTGTTTGCTTACCAAGTGTGTTGAGCGGCTATGCTGATGTTCGTAGCATGCATGGCAATGTTTGAACACACGTACGCACAGGCGTGGTGCGGTGTTATCGTGTGCCGTGTCATGTAGAGCGTTTGCGGTTGCTGGCGATGATGTGGGTCTGTGTGACGGTAGAGTCTTTGCCATCTCTTATGCAGTCGTCCTGTGCGTTCTGCCTCAATGTCTGTTCGATGGGCTCGACAGTATTTTTTTCCGCAGTGTAGGCTGGTTTTTCCTGGTTTCCGATATGATTATCGGGGGAAAGCATAGGCTCGCATGTCTGTATATTCTTCCAAGTCGCAATTCGAATTGGATTTAGGCTGGTTGCCGCTTGCCGAGGCTCAGGAGAGGAAGGAATAATGATACCCACCGTGCAGGCTATCAGGAGACTCGACCTGCCGGGGCTGTAGCGAGCGGAGATAGTGTGTCATCTGCATGTGGACCGAGGGGCGGCCAAAGTTATGCGGATATGGAGGATCGCTCGCCAAGTCCGAAAAAAGGAATTGCAAGCAGGTAATCGACCATAACGCAATAGGTTAGGGCCGCATCCGAAAGCCGTTCGTCCACGATGAGCTTCTCATAAGCGGGATTGCGCCAACTGCTGTGGCGCTGTGTGCCGCCTTTGGTGGTTATTTCCGGCTGGTACTTGATACGGTCGATGATGTTCCGGGCGCAATCTCTGGCCAGCCCATCAGCCACGTCATGCCATTCTTCTGCGCTAAGACCGCCGTAGATGCGTAACAGATTGCGTAGTTTACTCACGTAATGGGTATCGGATCTGTCGTTGCAGGAAAGAATGTAGTACCGATACACGTTGGCGAGTAGGCCAACGTCATTGAGTCCCTCGGCGCAGCATTCCATGATGGTATGCCATCCATGGGGCAGCAGGTCTGGCAGCAGACCGTTATGCCGGGCATCGATATCGACATCTTCCATATCCCGGCTCGACAGAAGGAAATCTTGTGCGAGCATGTATGCGGAACGCAAGTGCCCTTCATGAATCATGTTCGCAGCGTTCATCAGTGTGAGGGCCATTGACTCCGGGTAGTCTTTCAGAAGCTGCTCGCGTCCAGCGTCATCGTTGGATAGAGCGTATAGGTCGTAGGCGCTCATGAGTGTGAACAACTGCAATACGTGTAACGATTCATCCGGAATGAAGTCGGTTTCGTCGTCTACTTCGCTCGTATCCTCGTTATCCTCATCCTCGTCGTCCTCGTCGTCCTCGTCGCTTTCTTCGCTTTCTTCGTTGAACGAGTATTCCAGATTGCGCGTTATCGCGTTCTCGATCACGTCATAGGCCCATATGCGTTTGTCGTCATATTGGGCGAAAGCGAGCGCGCTGGAAATCAGCAACATACTGTTCAATGGTTCGCATTGCCGCATGTCTTTTTCGTTCGCGGCCTGCGCAATGGTGTTCAATGCCTTGCCGGCGGTAGAGGAGTCGGCGAATTCCGCCGCATTCTCCATATAGCATCGCACGCGCATCGCCAGATCATCCATAAGCGTGAGCAAAGGTTCGGAGCCATCATCGTTCTCGGACGAGAGCAGAAGCGCGTGGACTTCGTGTATGCACAGTCGCAGGTTGCCGCATGCGCTCGCGTAATCACTGGATTGCAGGGCATTGCCCGCGATAGCCTGCACGGTTTTGATGAATTCTGTGTAGTCACATGATTTGCTGTACGCATCGCTGTGTTTACTGATATGAATAATGAAACGTTCATGGCATCGGCGGATTGTGTCGGAGAGCATGGTTTGTGCGTCGATCAGCGGGATTAGCGGTCGTTCTTCGTCTGGCTGGGCGCAGAATGTCTTTGCGGCTTCGCGCAGTTGGGTGGACCACAGGAACAGCAGATGGCCTTTGCCCTGCTCTGCGCGCGCGTCGAGGTGTTGCTGGATGGGATCCAGCACGGTGCGGGGGAGTGCGATGACACCATCGTGAGCGTTGGCGGTGTCATCATTGTGGTGATTGCCGTGCGCGCCAATGAGCTGTTTGCGCAGTTCGTAAAGCACGGCACCTATGTGCTTGCAATATGGTGTTCTCTGATACGGGCAGGTGCACGCGGCGGATTGTATGCGAATCGAATTGTCGTCGGTTGTGGATTCGTGGTCGCTGTTACTGCTGGTAGTGGCTTGGTCATCAGTGTTTGCTTCATTGGCGTTCTCGCCGTGAGCGTCTTTGCTGAGGCGGATGTCAACGTCATAACAGTCATCGGCACTGCCGGACACCTGCGCGTGATACAGCTGCGGCGCAATCTCCTGCACCGAACTCACTCGGCCTGATTCCCAGTAATCGGTGGCGCGTTCGAGAATCAACGGTGTGCCTTCGAACATGACCTCGAATTGAGCCAGCGTTGGCTTTTGCGGAACAACTATACTGCTGATTGTAGCGGGTGGAGTGTTACTCGCCGCTTGGCGGTGCATACTGGTCTGATGTAGTCTTGTTTCCACTGGGTAATCGCATTCGGGGAAGAGGCGTCAATGGCTGTACTGACAGATGCTGAAGCTCGTCGTATGCTGGAACTGCTGAAGGAAGCTTTGTCTCCGAAGTCCATCACCCTGAATAAAGGCGAGAAGCAATTCCAATTGCATCAGATAAGTTTGTAGTCAAATGAATCGTAGTGTTTACGACGAGAAGAAAGTATGACGAGTTCTGATTTTGACTCATTAATTCGAAGTTACGGAAAATGGCTGTCTGATAACACGACTTATACGCAACTGGATGAGTGGTATGAAGTTAATGTTCCACTTCTGGATGAAGACAACGACTATACGCAGTTCTATGTGAAGCCCGGGAAGAACAGCGTAACGTTCTCTGATGACTGTGCCACATTACGCCGTTTGGAGTCGCATGGGATGACTGTGACGGAATCGCGTTTGGCAGTGCTCAAAGATATTCTGAATCAGTTTGGTATTGAACGTAACGGCGACGAGCTTACTCTGACGAGCGATACTGCTGATTTTGCTGATGCCAAGAATCGGTTCCTGCAAGCTATCATCAAAGTTGGTGATATGTCTATGCTGGCCAATCCCATGTGCAGACGTATTTTGCAGATGACATTCGTATGTTCTTTAATGCGAACAACATACGGTATGTGGAAGGCGCTCAGTTCCGTGGCAAGTCTGGTTTGCTGTGCCAGTATGACTTTGTGTTGCCGTTTACGAGTAAACAGGCGGAACGATTCTGCACATCTATTACGCGGCCTTCCCAGCGACTCATTTCCAGTACCTTATTTCATGGGAGGATACGCAGGCGGCACGAAAGACACCAAGTGAACTGGTTGTTTTCCTCAATGATTCGGATCGGCGCATTGACAATCAGCTAATAACCGCTTTGGAAAAGTACAATGCGTATCCCATTAAGTGGAGTGAGCGGGAATTTAAGGAGAACTTGTACAAGCTTGCTTCGTGAGTGGTGTTTGTGGCTTTGGTCGGGAGCGAGGTTTCTGCTGTTTGCCGTGTCGACCTCCCCTCAGTCGCCTACGGCGACAGCTCCCCTCGGGGAGGGGAGTTAAGGAAGCGCTTAACGTGCGTGGGGCTTCAGCCGCTCCCAATACGCCCGAATCGCGCCGAACGAATACACCGCGATCGCGACCCAAATCACCATGAACGCCGCATAGCCCTGCGCGCGCATCGGCTCGTGCAGCAGGAGCACAGCCACACAGAACTGGATCAGCGGGTTGAGATATTGGATGAAACTCACGGTCAGGTAATGGCTGTGCTGCACGCCGTAGGAGAACATGGCCAGCGGAATCGCGGTGGCCAGGACGGAGAACGCCACTAACAGCGCGACCATGGCCGCCAACGTGGCGACCAAACGATACGCGAGCACGCTGGTGGCATTCATACTGGACAGTGCGCGCCAGTACAGCGGCAGCACGCCCCAGCCGATATTGGACACGAGCGGCGCGGCTATCCCCATTCGCGTCTGCTCGACGGTACGAACCGAAGTCACGTCTCACCACCATAGCGACTGATCACATGAGTGTCCCGCACCTGGTCACATGGCATATTGGACTTGCTGATGATGAACAGTACCGGTTATTGTTAGAGTCTTTTCCATAGGACACGGAGATTGAACAGATGATTCGGCCTTTTCTGAGGGCGCGAATCAGATTCGTAACGCAGTGGTTTGTCCCAGACTCTGTTACGGTGATAATAACTTCATCGTTGATAAGGGAGTCTTCATGGCAGGCAATGGCAACACGGCATTTCGTTTCCGAGTCACTTTGCGCCTTGACGGGCGTGAATGCTGGCGGGAGATTCTGGTGCCGGCATCATTGACGTTCTTCGATTTGCATGCGGTATTGCAGGAATGCTTTATGTGGTACGGCGAGCATCTGTTCTGCTTCTGCGCCACATTTCCGAATGGGAAGCAGGTGCAAGTGGAAGAATTGTGGGGAGAAGAGCCCTCATACCATGAGGCGAAATACGAACAATATATGCCGGTGGAGCCGTTGCCGGAAGTTCGCGTTGCTTCGGAAACCGAGCTGGGCGACGTGTTTCCCAAGGTGCGTACCGCTCGCTATTACTACGATTATGGTGACGATTGGATCCATGATATTAAGCTGCTGCGTACCTACCGCAGCGTGCACGTTGCGGATCCTCAGCTTTGGGATGGGGCTGGGGATGCGCCTCCGGAGGATGTCGGCGGGGTGTATGGGTTCGAGCGGTTCCTTGATACCTTGGGCAATCCCGAAGATGAAGAACATGATGGCATGGTTGAGTGGGCCGAGGACCAGATGTGGGATCGTTTCACGCTGAACCGCCATCGTGAGCGTCTGTTCCGTTGGCACAAGCACCGTGACATGATGTTGCATGGGTGATGCTGAACAGATGATAGCCGAACTGCATTAGGCTACTACGTCCCACACCGTAATGTATGACCAATCATTAGGAGGCCCGTCATGACTGCTCATTTCGACGAGTTCGAAGAGGAGATGACCTCCCGCAGCCTGGAGCGAGCATATGATTACGTGGACGAGCATAGGATCGGTGGGTTAGAGGAAGTGTCGGCCGGACTATTCCACGCCGAAGTGCACGGTTCTGAACTCTACGATGTCGATATTCGACTTCGTGGCAACGATATCGTGTTCGCATCCTGCACCTGCCCCTACGACTATGACGGATACTGCAAGCATATTGGTGCGGTGCTCTTGACGTTGCGTGATTACAAACACGGCGGTAATCATCAGCAGAACGTGACATACGATGCGATGATTGCAAAGCAGGACGACTCTCGGCCAGACATACCCGTAGCAGCAAATCCTCTCGCATCGAAACCTGAAGTGTTCAATCGAGTGCTGCAACATATTCGAGAACGAGTGGGACTGCGCAAATCAGAACGGTGGACGCCCGCTCAGCATTTCTATCTGGTTTGGAATCAGGACGAAATCAATGCCATCGTGACTGCGAATCCGGCAATCGCGAGCGGCATGGAACCATTGATGCCCGAAAGCGCCGTGGATCGCGTCATGGAATCTCCCATGCGGCGACATCTCGGCAAGGACTACGGCTGGAAATTCGAATGGGGAGATGCCGCCATAAACGGCGTGATGGCCGTATTCGAGGAAGCAGAACAATCGAACGACTATCCGCTGGCCATGAGACGCATGTGCGCGGCTTTGCGAAAAACAGTGTGGTTCGCGAGACAAGTCGATGATGAAGAGGGTGCGCTACAGACATATATCGAACACCTCAATGAGCGGATCCTCGCTTATACGTATGCCGCGGCACCAATCGTTACAGGCGAGCAAGCGCAGCAGATGCTGATTGCAGCGTTGAGATTCATACGTGATACCCCTATGGTCGAGATGCTGTTTTGGCCGCACACGCCGCTGGAATGCGTCATCCCATTCGCGGATATTCACGCACGAGGTACGGCGGACGTAGAACAGATGGAGCATCAGCCCCGCGAGATCGGCACGACCTCGTTCATGTGCCGCACCTATGCGCAGTCCACATTGAATGTTGCCCAGCAATTCCTTCATGACAAGAAGGGGGATTCCATTGACGGCCATCGAACGAACCTGACCGATTACGATTGGCGAGCTGCACAGGACTATCTGATGAAACTCCATCATGACTTTCTGCTGTACGGCGGCGACGCAATTAGTGCCGATGAGCTACTGTCCAAAAACACGGACGTGGCCGAATGCAGATTTGCCGTCATCGCACGTAAATTCCTGGACGGGGATTATGCCGGGGCCGCCGCTTTCTTGGAACAGACTTACGATTGGGATGCCGCGCAAAAGCATGCGGGGTATTGGGAGCTCACCGCTCAACTGCCGCATGGCGAGCTTACCATGCTGGAGGCCTGCTATGAACGACTGAACGATGAGAACGGCATCAAACAATTATATGAGTACTACGTCGCTCACAGTGATTCAGTGGCGGACGAACGTTGCATTCCCATCCTCAAATCGATGGTCGGCAAATCGGGCTGGCCTCAAAGCGTTCAGAACATCCTGCGCAACTTTCATGAGCATGATTTCGGTGGGAAAGTCCTTGCACGACTCATGACTGAAGAGCGCCTATCCGATGAGGCCTTGGCCTTAGCCGGGCAGCGGCCGGAACTCCTGCGTGATTTGCTCAAGCCCATCAGCCTCAATCACAGCGCGGAAGCAGAACGACTGATCAGAAAGCAACTGCCGCTGGATCGCGATCTGCAACAGGGAAATCGCAACGAATACCGATTCGTTGCCATGTGGATCGAGCAATATCGCAACGTTTTCGGACTCGACCAAGCCAAGGCTCTCGCCAAGGAGATCATGGCAAAGTACCCGAGACGGTATGCACTCAAAGAGGAAATCGGCCGCGTGCTAAAGTAACTTACTGATACCAAAACATTCTAACACTACTCCGACGATGCCCCGCCACCGCGGCCACAAGAATGCACGCAATACCGAATACGCGCAGCGCGCCGCCTTTGACCTGCGCATTCGGGCGGAAGAAAATACACCACCAAATCAGATACAGCGCATGACCCCACATCAGCTGCCGCGAACGGCTAAATCTGCCGAGTTCATCGAGTTCACCGGCCCTATTAAGTCCCTCAACTCCATCAATCGCCGTCTGACCCATCACATCACGCTTCATACACATTGCCGATTGACAGTCCTAGAACACAGTCTAGAACTGTCATGGTATGTTCGCGCAGATAAGGGCTCCAACAAAATTGGCTAAAAGAGAACTCGGCAACCTATAAAAAGGGCGCGCCCGTGTGCCCTTATCGTTCAGCTCCGCTCACGAATGAAATCGAAAATCACGTCGAAGACCTGCTGGCTCCAAAAATCGTACTCATGTTCGGCGCCGTCGACTAGCACCAGCTGCGCGTCCACGCCGT
>OLPY01002214.1_pt1 | contig 12160 bp, 5 predicted proteins | sample 1672481 | NCBI WGS metagenome assembly OLPY01 (sample SAMEA3136691, study PRJEB25190) | human gut metagenome | biome: human gut; feature: human-associated habitat; material: faeces | place: Austria | collected 2013 | reverse complement strand
AGCCGCCGGAGCGGTGCTTGAGCCGTTAGGCGGGAATTGTGCGGTATTGCCTTAGAACCCACAGTGCAGAAAATCAGCATCTTGCACGATTATTTGAAATATTTTTTGTGAATACTCTTGACAGAGCGTGGTTTATCCGCTATTATAATAAATGCGTGAGTTAAGGGGTCAAGTGCGGCCAAAATGGAAGCACAACCCCCGCAAAAAACTGCGCGGAATAATCAAGAAAGGAGAAAAGAAATGCCTACTTTTAACCAGCTCGTACGCAAAGGCCGTGAGGTCCTGGTAACCAAGAGCACTGCTCCTGCCCTTCAGAAGAGCTACAACTCCCAGAAGAAGCAGTACACCACCATGAACAGCCCCCAGAAGCGTGGTGTTTGCACCGCTGTTCGTACCATGACCCCCAAAAAGCCCAACTCTGCTCTGCGTAAAGTTGCCCGTGTCCGCCTGACGAATGGTATCGAGGTCACCTCCTACATTCCTGGTATCGGCCATAACCTGCAGGAGCACAGCGTTGTCCTGATCCGTGGCGGTCGTGTTAAGGACCTGCCCGGTGTCCGTTACCACATCATCCGTGGTACTCTGGATACTCAGGGTGTTGCAAACCGTAACCAGGCTCGCAGCAAATACGGCGCAAAGCGTCCCAAGGCCGGTGCCAAGAAGTAAGGAAACATCTTTTCGCCATAAAATGGTCAGCTGACCCTTTTGTGGCATAACGGGAGTTTTCTTTAACTTTCGAGTACCGATGATATCATTAATGTGAAGGAGGGAAGAAAGATGCCCAGAAGAGGTAAAATCGCAAAGCGCGAAGTTCTGGCTGATCCTATTTACAATTCCAAGCTCGTCACCCGTCTGGTCAACAGCATCATGCTGGATGGCAAGAAGGGCGTCGCTCAGAAGATCGTTTACGAAGCTTTTGAGACTGTCAAAGAGAAGACCGGCAACGATCCTCTCGAAATGTTCGAGAAGGCCATGGAAAACATCATGCCCAGCCTCGAAGTTAAGGCCCGCCGTGTCGGCGGCTCCACCTACCAGGTTCCCCTGGAGGTCAGCCCCGCCCGCCGCGAGACCCTCGGCCTGCGCTGGCTGACTCTGTACAGCCGCAGCCGTGGTGAAAAGACCATGTCCGCTCGCCTGGCTGCCGAGATCATTGACGCTACCAACAACGTTGGCGGCGCTGTCAAGAAGCGCGAAGATACCCACAAGATGGCAGAAGCCAACAAGGCTTTCGCGCATTACCGTTATTGATCTGCTTACTGAGGAGGTTTAAGCCATGGCAACGCCGAGAGACGTATCCCTGCAAATGACCCGAAATATCGGTATCATGGCCCACATCGACGCAGGCAAGACCACCACCACCGAGCGCATTCTGTACTACACCGGTATTAACCATAAGATCGGCGAAGTTCATGACGGCGCTGCCACGATGGACTGGATGGAGCAGGAACAGGAACGTGGTATTACCATCACTTCCGCTGCAACCACCTGCTACTGGAGCCACACCGAGACCCAGCACGATCCGGCTCTGTTCAAAAAGAACCGTCATCGTATCAACATCATCGACACCCCGGGCCACGTTGACTTTACTGTTGAAGTTCAGCGTTCTCTGCGTGTTCTGGACGGTTCTGTTACCGTTCTGGCCGCAAAGGGTGGCGTTGAGCCTCAGTCTGAAACCGTTTGGCGCCAGGCTGACGAGTACAAGGTTCCCCGCATGGTTTACGTCAACAAGATGGATACCATGGGTGCTGACTTCTTCCGCTGCGTACAGATGATGCATGATCGTCTGCATGCCAACGGTGTGCCTATCCAGCTGCCTGTCGGCCAGGAAGACACTTTCCGCGGCATCATCGATCTGATCGACATGAAAGCCGATATCTACTATGATGATATGGGCAATGATGTGCGCGTTGAGGAAATTCCTGAAGACATGAAAGAACAGGCTCAGGAATATCATGACAAGCTGATCGAAGCTGTTGCTGAGACCGACGAAGAGCTGATGATGAAGTACCTGGAAGGCGAAGAGCTGACCAAGGGAGAAATCAAGGCTGCTCTGCGTAAGGCTACTATTTCCAACGAGATCGTTCCTGTTGTCTGCGGCTCTTCTTACAAGAACCGTGGCGTTCAGAAACTGTTGGATGCAATCGTTGATTATATGCCTGCTCCGACCGACGTTGCGGCCATCAAGGGCACCAACCCGGAGACTGGCGAGGAAGAAGATCGCACTTCTTCCGATGATCAGCCGTTCTCTGCACTGGCATTCAAGATTATGACTGACCCGTATGTCGGTAAGCTGTGCTTCTTCCGCGTGTACTCTGGTACCGTTGAGGCTGGCACCACTGTTTACAACTCTGTTAAGGATCAGGACGAGCGTATCGGCCGTATCCTGCAGATGCATGCAAACAACCGTAAGGATATCGACATCTGCTACGCTGGCGATATCGCCGCTGCTGTTGGTCTGAAGAACACCACCACTGGTGATACCCTGTGCGATGAGAAGCATCCCATCATCCTCGAGTCCATGAACTTCCCCGAGCCGGTTATCCGCGTTGCCATCGAGCCCAAGACCAAGGCTGGCAGCGAGAAGATGGGTATTGCCCTGTCTAAGCTGGCTGAAGAGGACCCGACTTTCCGTACCTGGACCGATGAAGAAACCGGTCAGACCATCATCGCCGGCATGGGCGAGCTCCACCTGGAAATCATCGTGGACCGTCTGCTCCGCGAGTTTAAGGTCGAAGCTAACGTTGGCGCACCTCAGGTTGCCTACCGTGAAACCATCCGCAAGGATGCTAACCAGGAAACCAAGTACGCACGTCAGTCCGGTGGTAAGGGCCAGTATGGTCACGTTAAGATCAAGATTGAGCCCAACCCGGGTAAGGGTTATGAGTTTGTCAACGGTATTGTTGGCGGCGCTATCCCGAAGGAATACATCCCCGCTGTTGACAACGGTATCCAGGGCGCGATGAAGTCCGGCATTCTGGCTGGCTATCCCGTCGTGGATGTCAAGGTCACTCTGTGGGACGGCTCCTATCATGAAGTTGACTCCTCTGAAATGGCGTTCTCCATCGCCGGCTCCATGGCATTCAAGGATGCTATGAAGAAGGCTGACCCCGTCATTATGGAGCCCATCATGAAGGTTGACGTTGTTGTTCCTGACGAGTATATGGGCAACGTCATTGGCGACTTGAACAGCCGCCGCGGCGCGATCCAGAACCAGGAATCCACCGATGGCACTGCCCGTGTCACCGCTATGGTTCCTCTGTCCGAGATGTTCGGTTACGCTACTGACCTGCGTTCCAAGACCCAGGGCCGTGGCCAGTACTCCATGGAGCCGGCTGATTACCAGCAGGTTCCCAAGAGTGTTGCAGATAAGATCATGACCGAGCGCAATAAGGGCTGATTCTGCACAAATTCGCGCAAAATACTTGATTTTTCTTGAAAAATCTAGTATGATAGCCTTACAACAGGCTATTTTATCTGTTTGAATTAAAGGAGGATACTTCCAATGGCTGAAAAGGAAAAATTTGACCGCTCTTTGGAGCATGTCAACATCGGTACCATCGGTCACGTTGACCACGGCAAGACCACTCTGACTGCCGCTATCACCAAGGTTCTGGCTCTGAAGGGCGACGCCGATTTCATGGATTACTCCAGCATCGATAAGGCTCCTGAAGAGAAGGCTCGTGGTATCACGATCAACACCGCTCACGTTGAGTACCACACCGCGAAGCGTCACTATGCCCACGTTGACTGCCCGGGCCATGCTGACTACATCAAGAACATGATCACCGGTGCTGCTCAGATGGACGGCGCTATCCTGGTTGTTGCTGCAACCGATGGCCCGATGCCGCAGACCCGTGAGCACATCCTGCTGGCTCGTCAGGTTGGCGTGCCCAAGATCGTTGTGTTCCTGAACAAGTGCGATATGGTTGACGACGAAGAGCTGCTCGACCTGGTCGAAATGGAAGTTCGCGAACTGCTGGACAGCCAGGATTTCGACGGCGACAACACCCCGATCATCCGTGGTTCCGCTCTGAAGGCTCTGGAGAGCACTTCCAAGGATCCCGATGCTCCGGAATACAAGTGCATTTGGGAGCTGATGGACGCTGTTGACAGCTACATCCCGACCCCGGACCGTGCTGCTGATAAGCCGTTCCTGATGCCCGTTGAGGACGTTATGACCATCTCCGGCCGTGGCACCGTTGCTACCGGTCGTGTTGAGCGTGGTACTGCTCATGTCGGCGATCAGATGGAAATCGTTGGTCTGAAGGAAGAGAAGCTGACCACCACCATCACTGGTCTGGAAATGTTCCGCAAGAGCCTCGAGTTCGCTCAGGCTGGCGACAACATCGGCGCTCTGCTGCGTGGTATTGACCGTGACCAGATCGAGCGTGGCCAGGTTCTGGCTGTTCCCGGCTCTGTTCATCCCCACACCACTTTCGATGGCCATGTTTACGTCCTGAAGAAGGAAGAAGGCGGCCGTCATACCCCGTTCTTCAACAACTATCGTCCTCAGTTCTACTTCCGTACCACCGACGTTACCGGCATCATCACCCTGCCCGAAGGCACTGAGATGTGCATGCCCGGCGACAACGTTGATATGCACGTTGAGCTGATCACCCCGGTTGCCATGGAAGAAGGCATGCGTTTCGCTATCCGCGAAGGCGGCCACACTGTTGGTTCCGGCGTTGTTTCCAAGATCGAGAAGTAATTTTCGGCTTGTGATATAGCTTTCAAGGCTCCTGCTGTTAAGGCAGGGGCCTTTTTGTTGTGTACGACTTATGGGGCGGGGAGGGGGCAAAGGCCGGGTGTGGAAGACCAAGGAAGGCATCATGAAAACATCAGGAATTGTAGATAGGGGAGAGGACACCATTCGGAACTTTGAAAAAGTGGAGCAGAAGGGGGCACTCACACCGCCCTACCTTGGGAAGTTGTATTTTAGGTCGCGGTTAAGGGGCAAGGGTTGATCTATCCCTAAGTTTTCGGAACGGTCAGGAAGGCTCTCTACAGTACAATTTATAATGGGCAATTCTCAACCTCCAATTTTCCCTTCAAGTTTCCTCCAATCTCTGCCAAATCTCTCAACAACAAGCCAAACCGAAATGGCAAAAAATGCGCGATCACAATACCGGATGATTGTATTAAGAGATTGCAAAGAACATTATCGGGGTAAATGTTTAATCATTTGATAAAATCAGGAATAAACCATTCAAAAATGTTAATAAATACCGCCAAAGGGTCACCGCACCGCAACGCAAATAATGTGCGAAAAACAGGTTTCAGTTGATTCAAGGACAAAAATTTACCTAGAAACCGCTCTAATGAACTATGCAAATTCTGGCAACTGTGATATAATGTATATACCTAGATGTGTCGGAAAGGTTATCATTTGCGGGATCAAGGCATGCAGCCGGTACAACGTTTTGTCAGCCGCTGTGCCGGGGCCAAAAGCCCCAAAAGCAGGCCGCAGCCCGGCAGGGGATCGCCAGACCGAGGGGAGCACAACCAGGCGTTTTGCAATCAACACCTGCAAAGTGCCGCACATCTGCCGTACCACTTTTCACACAAAAGGGGAAAGTAGTAACACTTAAGGGAGGATAAAACTATGAAGAAAAACCTTCAGCGTTTTGGTGCATCCGTGCTGGCAGCAGCCATGGTTGCCCAGAGCGTGGCGCTTCCCGCAGCAGCCGAAACTACCAAGATTGATTCTTCGGTAGCGCAGTCTGTTGCAGCTAGCGCAGCAAGCGCGGCCAGCGCTGTGCAGTCCCTGCCCAAGTTCACCAGCACCGCAGACCTGATCAAGCAGACAGCCCAAACGCTGGCTGCCCAGGGTGAAGTGCATGAACTGGAGCAGGACGATGCCAAGCTGGAAGCGACTGCACAGAGCAAGGCGGGCATGAGCCTTGCAGCGTTGGAAAATGCACTGGCCGATGCCATGTACGCCAACGCCGCAGCCGGCAAGATCAACACCGAAGCCTATGGCCTGAACAAGGACGAGATGGCATCGGTGATGGCTGCCACCATCAAAACGTATCATCTGTCCAGCGCCGTTACCGACCTGGGCTATGAGACGAACGCCGCAGGCGTTGTGACCGCCGTTACCTTTACCGGCAGCTCCGGCATGACCTCTGCGATGGAGTCCATGACCAACAGCGATGATGAAGTGATTGCGCAGCAGGCTGACAGCTACGCACAGGCTTACGTTGCTGAAAACTCCGATACCTTTGCGGCCAGCGCCGCTGCAGACGGCCATACCTATGGCGAGCCGAAATGGTACTGGAATGACACCAACCCGGAGGATGGCCACACCCATACCTGGAAGGAAACCCCCGATGGTTACTGGACCAAGACCGATGACGGCTGGGCTTACACCGCTGTGTATACCTGTGAAAAGGACGATGCCTACCAGAAGGTAGAAGGCACCGTAACCAAGGATACCACCGAGGCAAAGCCCGGCGCTGCCGGCAAGACCGTTTACTCTGCCAGCGTGCCCGCTGACAAGAGCCCGGTTAAGAAGGAATACAAGGAACCCACCACCCGCACCGACGACATTGCCGCCCTGCCCTGCCAGAACCATGCCGTGCCCAAGGATGCAGATGGCAACTTTGTTGCTACCTTCAACTGGGAAATGAAGAAGGTCGAGGGCAAGCTGGCCGATGACTACAGCAACGCCCAGCTGTTCTATGACAGCGAAACCGGCAAAATTTCTGCCGGCGCTCCCGTTACCATTGACTGGGAATGCACCAGCGTCACCTTCAAGTGCGCTGTCTGCGGCGAAGAAATCAAAACCCAGCCGGTAAGGACCATGCCGGTCAGCGTTGTGGTAGACCAGAATGACAATTCCGTCTACATCAATGTGGGCGGCACCCCGACCCTGGATACCACCTCCGGCGGCACAGGCGTTACCCTGGTGTCCGCAATGGACGGCGGCAACTGGTACGATATGCAGAACAACCCGGTTGACGCAAGCAAGGTGAACTTCACCTATCAGAGCGGCGACAACAAGGGCAAGAACAGCCTGCTGCTGTACGACAGCCAGAAGACTGCCGTGTATGTGGACGACCAGGGCAACCAGGTCACCAATACTTACGATGTCTCGACTGCGCAGATGAACTACTACTACTTCCAGCTGTCGCAGTTCAACCAGGACGAAGCAGAGTACTTCGGCGTGGTTGCCCCGTTCTGGACCTCCAAGGGCGTTCAGAAGCAGGGCGAGGATGGCAGCATCACCGGCACCATGGGCGCAATCAAGGTATTGTGCAGCATTGATCCGAACGATGATGTCCCGCCGACCACCATGGCATTTATGCTGCAGTTCCTTCCGCAGGGCTTTATGTCTTACGTTATGACCTATGGCGAAGCTCTGAAAGCCATCCGTGATGCAGGCCTGGCACAGGTTGCCAAGCTGGGGGAAAGCGCTGACTATGTCACCAAGCTGCTGGTCCTGCACGACTGGATCTCCCAGGTTGCAGAATTCGATATGGGCTCCATGGGCGATATCACCGGCGGCGGCAACAACGACCCCATCCAGACGACTGCTTTCGGTGCCCTGCTGGGCGGCGAGATCGGCGCTAAGGGTGTTGAGTATGGCTGCATCTGCCTGGGCTATGCAGCTGCATTTAACTACATGGTCCAGAATTTGCCTGACAACAAGGAAATCTATAAAAAGACCGTTGACGGCAAAGAAGTTTGGAAGACCCCCGATGAAGTAGGCAACGATGCTGTTGTTGACTTTGCCCAGATCCTGTATTACTGCGATACTTCTGATACCAGTGTTGCCGGTAATGCGTTCGGCGGCGGCATGTTCAACAACGTCCACTACTTCAACGCAGTCAAGGTCAACAAGCTGCAGGGCGACAGCAATTCTGCTACGATGACCACCGGCGAAGCCAACAAGAACTGGTACTATGTTGACGTCTGCTATGATGACGTGAACACCGAGTGCATGGCCCAGACCCGCGTTGAGAACGCAGGCGACCTGCGCCATGTCAACTTCCTGGTTTCTCCCTCCGGTCTGGAAGGCCGTTACAGCAAGTACTATGATTACATTGACTCGCTGTACGATGGCTACACCTACACCAAGAACAAGAATCCCGATGTGGATGATGACGGCAATGTTGTGTTGAACAACGGCAAGCCGCATTACTCTTACACCAAGACGGAGAACAAGAACGAGACCCGTTACACCGATACCTGCTACGAGGATACCTGGTTCACCTCTATCTGCAGCCCCATCTACTTCGACAATAATTACTTCTATTACGTTGATACCACGACCAACCAGAACCTGTACAACAACATGCGCCGCCAGCAGTCCGAGAACGGCAACAACGGCAGCTCTGGTTCCGGCAGCTCTGGTAACAACTCCCAGATGCAGCAGTTCATGAAGAAGATGCAGAACCAGGGCCCCGATACTCTGGAAGCACGTCCGCGTAATGCGAACTACTATATCCGCAAAGAGGATTCCAGCAGCTCCGGCGGCTTCAACTTCAGCATGAGCAGCTTTACCAAGACGGATGACCCGTTTGATATCATCCTGATGTACTACAACGATCTGAAGGAAACCAGCAGCAACTTCAATGATGACGACAGCAATGCCAAGGTCCTGGCCGAAGCTGGCACCATCTATAAGATCGATACCAGTGCAAAAGATAAGCATACCAAGGTTGAAAACAACCTGAACACCGAGTGCCTGGCAGACGCTGCTGCAAAGCGGATCTACCCCGCACTGGTACACTCTACCGCACTGTATGATGGCAAGCTGTACTTCAACGTCAACAACGCCATCTACCGTATGGACCCGACCACCGGCACAGTGGAAGAAGTGAAGGAATACAACACCGTCTATGGCGGCATTAAGCTGACCAAGGATAAGGACGGCAACATAGTTCCCGATACCCACTTTCCCGGCATGAGCATGGTTATCATGGACAGCGCCCAGGATACCAGCAGTGTGAAGTATCTGGGCACCTTCAAGAACCATCCTCTGGCTGGCCTGACCCTGCGTGACAGCTACAGCTTTGCTACCACCACCCAGCAGGGCCAGACTGTGATCACCGGCATCAACACCACCAAGGATCAGCTGGTCGTTTCTGTCGGCACCAACCTGTCCAACACCTATAAGGAACTGGTGGACGGCAAGGCAGAAGTCAAGACCGATGCCTCCGGCACTTCTTATGCAAACCGTAAGAGCTACAAGACCGAGTCCTGGAACTACAACCCGAGTTACAACCAGAACATGGGCAGCTCTGACGAGAAGAACAAGAACGAAGAGTTCATGTGGTGCGCTAACCTGGTTGAAACCATGCCGATGTCCGACATGGTCAGCGACCTGAACAGCGGCGCAACCACCGATGTTTCCGTTGAAGCATGGTGCGATACCCCCGCTTACACCCAGGCCCGCACCAACAAGTACGGCCTGACCAAGGGTGAAAAGAAGTACGCTGACGGCGCACTGCCCAAGGGCCATACCTGGGCTCTGGACGAGCTGGAAACCAAGTCCGTTGGCAACAATGTGTACCTGTGCTCTGATTGCCATACCGCAACCGAAAGCACCCCCCACACCGTTACCCTGCCCGATGCAGTTGCAGGCGTTACCCTGACCCTGGGCACCACCAGCAACACCTACATCAAGGACGATACCGTTACCCTGACCGTAGAAAAGGAAGGCACCGATATCGTTACCGTTACCGCAAAGAACGGCAATACCGATGTTGCCCTGACTGAAGTTCAGGAAGCAGCGCAGGACGAAGCCGCAGCCCAGGCTACCACCGAAAAGGCTAAGACGGTTTACACCTTCACCATGCCGGACGGCGATGTGACCATCAGTGTTACCAAAGCCGCTAAGACCTATGAGGTCAAGGTGGCCGATGCTAACAAGGATACGTTGAAGATCACCAGCCCCGAAGCTGACCTGGATAAGGTTGCTGAGGGCACCAGCGTTACCGTTGTGGCTACCCCGAAGGATGGCTATACCCTGACGGCTGACGGTGTGGTGGTTACTTACGGCGACAATCAGACCCTGAAAGCAACTCCTGACACAGAAAAGGCCAACACTTACACCTTTGCAATGCCCGCTGGCGATGCAACTGTCAGCGCAGCGTTTGAAGAGGTTAAAGAGTACACAGTTAAGGTGAATCCTGTTGAAGGTGAAGTCGCTACTGTTACCGTAAATCCGGACAAGGCTGCGCAGGATACCGAAATTACCGTTACTGTTGCTAACATTAAAGAGGGCTATCAGCTCAAAGAGGGCGGCCTGACTTACAGCTACAATAACGGTGAAAAGACCGAGACCGTGACGCTGACCCTGAATGAAAAGGGAGAAGCAACCTTCAAGATGCCCGCTGCTGATGTTACCGTTGATGCTAAGTTTGAAGCTATGCCGGATAAGACTTATAGCATTACTTCTGACGTGACCAACGGTGCCGCAAACCTCAGCGTAAAAACTGCAGCTATGGGTGATCCGGTTGAGGTTACCTTTACGGCAAATGGCGAAAACTATAAGCTGGAAGAAAGCTCTGTGTGTTACGAAAAGAAGGGTGATCCTTCTACCGCAAAGCCACTGACACCGAACAATGGCAAGTATAGCTTCTACATGCCGGACTATGATGTTGTTGTTAAGGCCGTATTTGCAAAGACTACTCATACCGTAACTTGCAATGTAACCAATGGTACTGCTACTGTTAACCCGACCGGTGAAATTAAAGAAGGTACGAGCGTTACTGTTACTTTTAAGCCGGATGAGGACAAGGCAAATTATGTGCTGAAAGAGAATCCGAAGCTGGATTCTGGCAACCTACACACCACTTTGAATGTAAGCGATGGCGTTGGAACATTCAATATGGACAAGAATGATGTCATTATCACGGCAGAGTTTGTGGAACCCACCACTCCCAGTGAGGGTGACAACACTAGTGATAATACCAACAACGGCGGCGAAGAAACTCAGGCTCTCGAAGCCGAGGAGCGCACCGTTCACGGTGCCGCTGAAAAGACCACCATTACCGCAATGGCTGTCTTTACCTGCACCGATAAGAACTGTGCAAGCGCACAGTTCGTGGATGCAACGGTAAAGCAGACCAGCGGCGTTACCACCGCTGCTGTCACCTTCAACGGCAAGGACTACACCGCCAAGTACGGCGAGAAGAACGGCTGGGTTGAAGAAAACGGCAAGAAGTACTGGTACGAAAAGGGCGTGAAGCAGGGTACCACCGGCCGCGGCAAAGAGATCTATGATCCCGATTCCGACGCCTGGTACTGGCTGGATGCTGTCCAGGGCGGCGCAATGACCGTCAGCAAGGACGTTTACCAGGAATCCGCCGCCGGCCAGTGGGCTGATAAGCCCGATGGCACCGGCAAGTGGGTCCGTTACGATGAGAACGGCCACATGGTCAAGGGCTGGCAGACGACCGATAAGGGCACCTACTACTTTGACCTGATCACCGGCGCTATGGCTAAGGGCGCAGGCGATATTGACGGTGTACCTTGCGCATTTGACGAGTACACCGGTATCGCTCTGGACGGCCAGTGGTTGACCATCAAAGGCGCTGACTTCTGGTACGAAAAGGGCGTTCGCCAGGGCCTGGATGGCCGCGGCAAGGAAATCTATGACCCGGCTTCCGACGCTTGGTACTGGCTGGATGCCGTTGACCAGGGCAAGAAAGCCACCAGCAAGGATGTCTATCAGGAATCCGAAGCTGGCCAGTGGGCTGACCGTGCCGATGGTACCGGCAAGTGGGTCCGTTACGATGCACAGGGCCACATGATCAAGGGCTGGAGCGCTGACAAGCGTTACTATTTCGACCCGATCTATGGCACCATGGCTAAGGGCGATGCAGTCATCGATGGCCGCACTTATCATTTCGATAAGAACACCGGCATTCGGCAGTAATCCCACAGCCTGAACAATGAGCTGTAACCCAGCCCATTAACCCCTAAATAGAAATGCCGCAGCAGATGTAACAGTCTGCTGCGGCATTTTTGTATTTGTGGGCATAGGTTCGGTGAAATATTTGCCAGGCCAGTAGGGCGGGGGACCCCATGATTGTGGTGGCTCCCCTGGAGGGGAGCTGGACGCGAAGCGGCCTGAGGGGTGGTTCCTTGCCGCAAACCTAAGGCAATACCGCACAATTCCCGCCTGACGGCTTAAGCACCGCTCCGGCGG
>OLPY01002205.1_pt1 | contig 12212 bp, 10 predicted proteins | sample 1672481 | NCBI WGS metagenome assembly OLPY01 (sample SAMEA3136691, study PRJEB25190) | human gut metagenome | biome: human gut; feature: human-associated habitat; material: faeces | place: Austria | collected 2013 | reverse complement strand
CTTCCGAATTAATATAGGAAGAATATCCCATCGGTGTGATCAGATAACTGGATACAAAACTGTTAAGAGACGTCTCATCAATCGCCTTTGCAGTCTCTTCTCTGATATCCATCTTCTCCGCTGCCATTCTGACCAGATTGTTATCATATAACGGAATATCCAGTCTTGTTGCAAGAAGGTTGCCAATCTCATGGCCGCCGCTTCCAAACTGTCTGCCTATTGTTATGATCTTATGTGTCGTCATAGGTATCCCTCCTTCGGATGAAAGTATCACGATTTCTTTGTCCCTATTATACCTGTTTCCGTCAGAAAATACCATATATTTCATTCAATTATTCTGTCAATTTTTATACTGCCTGTCGCCTTTCCTCTACCAGAAATCCTTTTTCCCTCAGCTCCTGCTCGATCAGATCCAGCGTCTCTTCGCTGTCGGCACTGACCTTATGATAATGATAGTTGGATGTGATGTTCTTAAGCGGACTGGACTTGCCACTTCGGATATCTTCCATAAATGCTCCGACCTTTCTCCGGGAACTTAAGGCCAGTTCCGCCTCCATCTTTCCATAGACTCTGTGATGGATCATGACATTGTCTACACATCCTCCCAGGTCAACGATCGTATTCAGCTCTTCTTCCAGCTGTTCATCTGTGTGCTGTACTTTAAATATCCGACACACCGTCTTTGGCTGGTTCAATATATAGCCGCGGTTTGTAGATATGATCTCATATCCTGCTGAGCGGATCAGTGCGATATCCTGCACGATCACCTGACGGCTGACACTATAAAGAGAAGCAAGCTTTGTTCCGGATACCGGAGCTTTGCTTTCCTGAATCTGTCTGATTATCTGTTCTCTTCTTTCAGATCCATGCATTTCCTGTTGCCACCTCCCATGTTATTTTCCCAAATGATCTATTTATCCATGTATTTTTCTCCACACACGGTAATTACATCTATTATACCGCATGAAGGTGCTTTAAGGAAATATCTAAAATCGGTGCGGAATGTGTCAGTGCTCCGCTGGAAATATAATCTACGCCGAGAGAAGTCAGTCTGCTGATATTCTCTTTCGTTACATTACCGGAACACTCGGTCTCGGCACGTCCGTCAATGATGCGGATTGCTTCCTGCATCTCTTCCGTGGACATATTATCGAGCATGATAATGTCTGCCCCTGCTTCTACCGCTTCTTTCACCATATCCAGATTTTCAACTTCTACCTCGATCTTACGTACAAATGGTGCATATTCTTTTGCCATCTGAACAGCTTTTGTCACGCTTCCTGCTGCACCGATGTGATTGTCTTTCAGCAACACTCCATCAGACAGATTATAACGGTGATTGTATCCGCCACCCACTCTGACTGCATATTTTTCAAAAATTCTCATATTCGGAGTCGTCTTTCTGGTATCCAGAAGTTTTGTCTTACTTCCCTCCAGAAGCGATGCTACGGAATGTGTATAACTTGCGATTCCACTCATTCTCTGCAGATAATTCAGCGCAACTCTTTCTCCGGAAAGGAGTACACGGATATCTCCGGTTACTTTCCCCATTAACTGTCCATTCTTTACTTCATCGCCATCTTTGCAGAAAAATTCTACTTTTGTATCTTTATCTAATAATTCGAAGACTCTCTGAAATATCTGAAGTCCTGCGATCACACCATCCTGTTTACAGATCAGATCTACTTCTCCGGTTACAGCTTCGTGCATGACCGCATTGGTGGTCACGTCCTCACTTGAAATATCTTCTCTTAATGCTTCCATGATCAGGTGGTCTACCTGTAAAGTCATTGTTATGTTATTCATATTATGCTTGTCTCCTTTATCATTCTTCCTGTTCGTCTGTTTCTGTCCTTTTCCTGTTTATTTTTCTATTCATTTTTTGACAGATAGCAATTTTTATCTATGCATCCGTATACTGCATTTATTATAACATCTTATACCGCTTTACGTTCAGATATTTTTTCCTGTGTTTCTTCTTTCGTAATCTTTGTTGCTGCGCGCTTTGCAAATACCAGACTTTCCAGAAGTGAGTTACTTGCCAGACGGTTAGCACCATGTACACCATTACAGCTTGTCTCCCCGACTGCATACAGGTGTTCCATAGAAGTCCTGCTGTCTGAATCTACCCAAATTCCACCCATAAAATAATGCTGTGCCGGTACAACCGGGATGCATTCTTTCGTTACGTCATATCCTTCTTCCAGACAATGTTCATAGATATTTGGGAAATGCTTTAAAATCGTTTCTTTTGGTATATGTTCCATAGAAAGCCATACATGATCAGTTCCTTCTTTTTCCATCTCTTCTCTGATTGCTTTTGTCACAACATCTCTTGGAAGCAGTTCGTCTACAAAACGTTCTTTGTTCTTATTATAAAGGACCGCTCCTTCACCACGTACCGATTCTGAGATCAGGAAACGTCTTCCCGGTTTCTTCGAATATAAAGTTGTCGGATGGATCTGTACATAGTCCAGATGTTCCAGACGGATTCCATGCTTCTTTGCAATCTCAATCGCATCCCCTGTCAGATGTGGAAAATTCGTGGAATGCTGATAGGTCCCGCCGATACCGCCACTTGCAAGGATCGTATTTTCTGCATAAATTTCATACGTTCCCTTTTCATTCTTTGCCTTGATTCCTACACATTTATCATCTTCGATGATCACATCTGTCATCTCTGTATATTCATACATTTTCACATTTTCAAGCTTCTTTACCTGTGCCAGCAGCTTGCTGGTGATTTCTTTTCCTGTCACATCTTCATGAAACAGGATTCTCGGTCTGGAGTGCGCTCCCTCTCTTGTATAGGCAAATTCGCCGTCCTTCTTTTCAAACTCTACGCCATACTTTACCAGATCATTGATGATATCTCTGGAATTACGGATCATGATATCTACAGATTCTTTCCGGTTCTCATAATGACCGGCTTTCATCGTGTCTTCAAAATAACTGTCGTAGTCGCTTTCGTCTCTTAATACACAGATTCCCCCCTGTGCAAGGAACGAATCACTGCTTTCCAGATCTGACTTGGTAATTAATATAATATCCTGTTCTCTTGGTAAATTCAACGCGCTGAAAAGTCCTGCGACTCCGCTTCCTACGATTACTGTATCTGCATTCAGTTTCATAATACAACATCCTCTTTTCTATACTGCTTTCCGTTTACGGACAGTCCCTCCACATATATTCTTCTGACCGCTTAAACTTTTCACATTATACCACTGTTATTTACATGTGACAAGACAGTTGTTGTGTTTATTCTTTACACGTGATTTTCTATTTAATGCATCATGACGGCTGTCACCGATCGAACCTTTGTATGTAACCAGAAGGTTAGAATGTAAGATATGCTTAATCAGCAGATACAACACAATCGTAAATGCAAACAAATACCCAAACGTACCAACCGCCGATATTCCCATATCTCTGCCTTCATATCGGTCGTGCAGATAATGCTTGAGCTGATCAGAAGCAGCTATCACCTAGAGTCCTATTACCACATGTCTTTCCAGCATCGTAAGCCCCTGCGGCATGCTGGTTTTATTCTCCTTCATGACTTCCATCAAATCCATCTTCACTTCCATAACGTCAATCTCTCCCATATCATAGCCGTCTGAAAGAATTTTTTCTTTGTCATCAATTGCAGGTCCTTCGATGTATTCCATGACCAGCGCATGCATGGTCGTATATTCCTGAATTTGTAAACAAAAAAGATTATTGTGCCGGAATTTCATTTCTGTATCACAATAATCTTTTTTATTTATACCTATTTATACAAATTCTCCCCATCAGATTTGATAACACCCTGATACCAGTAAAAGCTATCTTTTTTATAGCGGTTTAATGTACCGCCTTCTTCCTCTTCACGGTCTACATATACGAAACCATAACGTTTCTGATAACCATTTAACCAGCTTAAAAGATCTGTGAATGACCATGTACAGTATGCCAGAACTTCACAGCCTTCTTCAATTGCTTTTCCCAGTTCTTTCAAATGTTCTTCCAGATAATGGATTCTATATTCATCATGAATCTGATCATCTTCTGTCTTTTTATCAAATGCTCCCAATCCATTTTCAGAAATCACAATTGGCAGACCATAACGGCTTGTAATTTCACGGCAGCAAAAGCGAAGCCCCATCGGATCTATCGTCCAATCCCAATCTGTTGTCATAAGATATGGATTTACTGGATTCTTATATATTCCCTGCATTCCCAGTTCTTGGGCAGATCCCTTTACACCTGTTGTATTCATCGTACCATACGGCGTAACTCCATCCATTGGATTATACTCACACACACAACTCTGATAATAATTTACACCCATGAATGTAATCTCTCCGGCAGCTTTTTTCAATATCTCCATATCTTCATCTAAAATTTCCGGAGCATAACCTTTTTTCTTCAGATAAGCCATCGCAGCTTTTGGATAACGCCCATATGCATATATATCCATCCACCAGAAATTTTTCAATTCATCATAATCACGTTTTGCCATTGCATTTACCGGTTTGCAGTCCAACGCATAGGATGGTACATACGCAAAGCTTGCACCAATCTCTCCTTTTCCACCCATTTCACGATAAGCAAGTACTGCCCTGGCATGTGCCATAAAAGCATAATGATTAACCTGATAAAAAGTCTTCTGGTCATCAAATTTTCCAGGCGGATGCTGTGCTGTCAACCAACCAAGAGAAGTAAATATATTCTGTTCGTTTAATGTAATCCAGTATTTCACTTTATCGCCAAAGTTTTCGAAGAGAGTCTTTGCATAAGTCACATAATCCTGAATGATCTCCGGGCTTTCCCATCCACCATACAGATCCACCAGTGCCTGCGGAAGATCCCAGTGGAAAATTGTCACCATCGGCTCAATTCCATATTTCAAGCATTCATCAATAATATCCTGATAAAATGCAAGTCCTTTTTCATTGACCGTACCTCTTCCTTCCGGATAAATACGGGCCCAGGAGATAGAAAACCGGTATGTTTTTAATCCCATCTCTGCCATTAATGCAATATCCTCTTTATAGTGGTGATAATGATCTACCGCTACATCACCGGTCGTTGCTTTATATGTTTTCCCTGGGATACGTACAAATGTATCCCAGTTTGTCACACCTTTTCCATCTTCTTTCCATCCACCTTCAATCTGATAAGCCGCTGAAGCGCTTCCCCATAGAAAGTCTTTTGGAAATCTTGTCACTTTCATTTCTTCCATATCCATATTCCTTTCCTTTACTGAACTTTGATAAGGTTACTTTCTTTTGTTACTTCTCCTGTTGCTGTTTTTTCAACTATTGCATACTGATCTGTGTTTGAAACGATCACCGGCGTTGTTACATCATATCCAGCCTCTTTTATTTTTTCAATATCAAATTCGATCAACACATCACCCTTTTTCACAACATCTCCTGCTGCTTTCTTCGGTGAGAAATATTTTCCTTCCAGATTTACGGTATCGATTCCGATGTGTACCAGAAGTTCTACCCCATTCTCTCCTACAAGACCTACTGCATGTCCCGTTTCAAACATCACATCTACTTTTCCATCAAATGGTGCATAGATCACTCCTTTTTCCGGAACGATTGCCGCACCTTTTCCAAGAATTTCCTGTGCAAATGTTGCATCTGCAACTTCTGACAGTGAAATTGCTTTTCCTTCTGCCGGACTTGCAATATCAATCGCATTCTCCATTACTTTTACTTCTTCTTTGCTTTCTGTTTCCAGCATGTCTAATTCATCATCATTTTCATCTACTACATCTTCAAATCCAATGATCATTGTCGCAATGAATGCAACCACTATTGTAAGGAGAATCGTAAGTGCTGCAAATAACAGACTCTGCGGTTTCCCTTTTTCTACATACTGAACGATTGTTACGATCGCAGGTGTCGCAATACCAAAACATTTCATCTGGAAAAATCCACCAAATAATCCACCTGCAGCAGCACCGATACATGCTCCTAACATCGGACGTTTCAAACGTAATGTTACACCATACAGAGCTGGCTCTGTAATTCCTGCAAATAATGCCGAAAATGCAGAAGATCCGGCAATCTGTTTAAAATCTTTGTTCTTACTCTTTACTGCTACTGCAAGCGATGCAGCACCCTGCGCCATGTTAGAGCAAAGTTCTCCGATACAGATAAAGTTTTCAAATCCTGTGGAAGCAATCATTCCCAGTTTGATTGGTGTAAATGCATGATGCATACCTGCCATAACAACGAAAGGATATACACCCGCCACAAGACCGATCGCAATAAATCCAAGTTTATCATGAATTGTATAAACAACTGTTGATAATACGTTACCACAGATTGCACCTAAAGGTCCAAGAATAATCAATGCAATAGGTGCTTCGATCAGCACTACCAACATCGGTTTTAAGAAGTTCTTGGTTACTACCGGTGTAATCTTATCTACCAGACGCTCGACATATTTCAGCGACCATACTGCCAGAATAATTGGAATAACAGAATAAGCATAAGATGCATATGTTACCGGAATAAATTTAAGAAATTTTACAGTTTCTTTTGCATCATTTGCACTATTCATGAATGAAATAAAATTTGGATGCAACATAATCAACGCTATACTTGCCGCATAATACATATTCGTTCCAAATTTTTTAGATGCAGATATCGCAATCAATACCGGCATAAAGAAAAATGCGCCGTCACCCATAACACTTAACAGATTATAAGTATCACCTTTTGTACTCAGAACACCGATCATTGGAAGTAATGTAAGAAGTACTTTGATCATTGCAGCTCCGATGATTGCCGGAATAACCGGTGCCATGATACCGGAGATTGTATCCATCAGCATAGAAAATACATTCTGTTTTTCCTTATTCTGTGGTGCTTTTTTCGGTACTTCGTTTGAAAAATTTCCAAGCTTATTAAGCTCTGCATAGACATTTGCCACATCATTACCGATGATAATCTGATACTGACCGGCTTTTTTCATGATTCCCATAACGCCTTTGGTCTTTTTCACTGCTTCATCGTCTACAATTGATTCATCTTTTAATGTAAAACGCAGTCTCGTCATACAATGTACCAGGCTGATTACATTTTCCTTTCCCCCGACTCTTTGGAGGATTTTTTTTGCTATACTTTCGTAATCCATTTTCATTTACCTCAATTTTCTTTTTTATTTTTTCATATATATAACAAAGACCCGACTTAAAAGAGCATACGCTTCCCGGGACCGCTGCTTTCTTTTAAGTCAGGTCTTGCTTAACTGAATAATAACAAACCTGCAATCTATTCTGATTGTTCATCTAATATTCTTTTAATGTGTATTAATAAATATAATCTTTCATCTATTGTCAATTTGTAGGAATACTGTTTTTCAATATATTCCACAATTTTTCTGACTCCTGAATAAGCATATTCATTCTCTTCTATCAATACTTTGTATATTTCCTGCATGCTGTCTTGATAAATGGTATTATCAAATACTCTGGTCGCAAAAAATTTCAAATGAGTTAGGAACCGTTCATACGATATCGATTTCTCGTTAAATTCTATCTTGAAATGGATTCTGACAATCTGAAGAACTGCATTAATCAATTTCGTAATCTTATTAATATCTACATTACTTTCGCTTCCAAGTTCGGCCGAAACGATGTGCATCGCTATAAATGCAGCTTCGTCTTCCCCTAGATTCTCATCATTTTGTTCCTGTATCCATTGTACTGCCCTTAATCCGATTTCATATTCTTTTGGATAAAATTTACGGATCTCAAGTTTCATCATATTTTTTAATGCTATATTCTCACGATATCTGTCAACTGCAGAATTGATATGATCTGTAAGTGTCACATACAGGGAATCCCTGACTTTCAATCCTTCCTCCCTCGCTGTCTTTACGATACGGCTTACAATCTCCAAATATTCTTCTGATATTTCTTTTACTACTTCCTGCAGTCTCCTGCTGTCATCGACACTCTCCAGATAATAAGTTTTATCCGCCAGTGCTTCATCCAGATTTTCACCCTTCTTTTTCTTGAACCCGATTCCTGCTCCTGTTATGATCAGTTCTCTTCCCTCCTGATCACTACTGACAACTGCATTCGTATTCAGAACTCTGACTATTTTCACAGCCATTCTCACCTCTAATTCAATCTTAACAACCATTGATACAATATGATAAAAAAAGACTGCCCATAATACAAAATCTCTTGATTTCTTGCACTATAAACAGTCTTGCTTACCATTACGTAATAACAAACTTGTTATTATATAATACCTGTCTTTGTCTATATTCTTTTTATTTTTCGTCATAACTAATAAATTTACCATTTTCTTTTTGTGTATTTTCACAACTATTTTATTCCTTTCTTCTCAATAATGAACTTCACTTCACCTTTCTGCCTTTCTTTTATTCTAGTGAAGCTCTGATATCATCATTCCAGAAAGCATTAGGGCAACTACTTTTCTCTTCTCTCTCCTCCTCTTTTTATATTCAATTACTTCTGTCATACGTTTCTATGCGTTCTTTTGATCATTCCACATTCTTCAATGCTTCATCCATCGGAACTTTCTTAATCTTGCGGTATTCAAGAAGTGCTACCACACCATAAGTAATGAATCCTGTCAGGAACATTTCCACATATATCTTTGGATCGATCCACAGTGTGATCCATCCGGTCAGACTTTCCATCATCATTACACGGAAGATTACGTTCATAACCACCGTTTCAATCGGAAGACTTAAGAGCAGTTCTATTACAACCACAACCATGGTTGACATAATATACAACCTGCTGATCTCTCCGTTGGTATATCCAAGGATCTTCGTCATGGAAATGGACTGCGCATTTTTCTCGATAATGATCTTTGACAACAGATAAATGACAATCATATAGATCATGATCGCAAATCCATTGACCAGTCCCATCATATTTCCCATGGATACATCCAGCTGTCTTGATACCTTCGTCAGTGCTTCCAGATCAACTACAGACCCTATGTATTTCTCATCAATGTCTTTAATCTTTGTATTTGCAAAATATCCCGCATAATAATCACTTCCAAGATCAAATGTCTCGTTTAATTTGTCACGGCTCATAAATACACTGATTGCCCCGCTGTAATCATAGACTCCTTTTACTTTGAATGTGTAGCGTTTGCGTTCGTATTTTTCTTTTAATGTAATCTTATCTCCCGGTTCTACTTGATACTTATCTGCATATGCCGTCGATATATATACGCCATCTCCCAGATCTGCCTTAATATACTTACTGTCCGGTTCTACTCCGTACAATACTACCTCTTCGCTCTTGGCCTCTCCCGGAATTGTATTTAATGCGTATGCACTGAATTTTTCTGCTGTCTTATTATCCGTCTTCGTGCCGTTCGAATACTGCATCAGCGATAGTAAACTTTCCAGTTTACTTCCACTGATTGCATCCGTCGGAACCTCCAGCATATACTGGTACTTTGCCAGCATATTTTCCTGTATTTCTTCCTGATAATGGTTCAGTACCGACGGGAGCAGCAATCCGAAGAATAACAGCAGATTTGCAAATATAATTCCTACAAACAGCACCAAATAATTACTGATATTCTGAAAAATAACTCTCAGACGGAATCTGCGGAAGATACCGAGTTTTGTACTTAAATGAACTGCCCTTTTTTGTTTTCTGGAAGAAAGATCTCTTCTTATGAACTTAAGCGGCGACAGTCTTAATTTGTAATGTAAAATTCCATAGTTGATCACCAGCATGATAATAACCGGTACAACCGTTGTCATCCAGAATGCTTCTGCATTCCAGACCGTTACATATGTCGGAAGGCTGTAACTTCCATAGTACATCCCCGCACATACCTGCTTTAATACTGTATATCCGAGAATATTTCCGACCAGTGCCCCGATCAGTGTGATCACAACCGGAAGTGCCATATAATGTAAGATCAATTCGCGCCTTGTATACCCGGATGCACGCAGTGTTCCGATCACGCCCGCTTCTTTCCTGATCGTATTGCTGATCGTAATACCGAATACAAATGCAAGAATCGCCATTACAATATAAAGCAGCATAACGATCATCGCACGGTCGCTTCCCATATCATCCCCTGTAAAATGGATCGACTGATTCTGGTATTGTGGTACAAAACTTTCTATCGTCACGACATCTGCCATGTCTTCCATCAGGTCTTCGGCCATCTTCTTTTCTTTTTTCTCTGTTGCAGGTTTTTTATCATAAATCCAGGCATAATTATACTGTACCTTTACCTGATTCAATGCTTCAAAATCTTTGTCTGTAACAATTGCCACTCCGAACTTTACAGCATCAAACATCGTATCATTATTATTCTGAAATAATGCACTGTAATCGGAAAGTGCCACAAGACCTGTAATCCGGAATGTCTTCTTTCGACTTTTCACCGTATCCCCGACTTTCAGCTCATTATTATCTGCGTACATACGGTCCACAGCGATCTCACCGGACTTTTTCGGCATCTTCCCCTTCATCAGGCAGACCTTATCTACCTCTTTCCGGTTCTTGAAAAATCGTATGGTACTTCCGTTCGTAAGCTTTTGCTCTATATAAAAATTCTCATATACCTTTACATCCGATTTTTCAATATCTTCTTCCTGTGCCGGAGTCAGCTTCTTCTTCGTCTGGAAATATCCGTCTTCGATATTGTATTTTTGAAAGCTATCATCATATGCCCGGAGCATACTTCCATCAGCTACCAGGAATCCTGATACGAAACCAATCGTTATTGCCATCATGATAAAGACAACTAAATACTTTCCAAATTCACTTTTTAATTCTCTCGGCAATCTTTTTCTTAAAGGACTTTTCATCTGTTATGTCCTCCTTACCATTCCAGATTGATCGCCGGAATCTTTACTTCATTTCTGTAATTCTTCCGAATCATTCCGTCTCTTAACTTCACTACCCGGTCGGCCATGTCTTTGATCGCATCATTATGTGTAACCATGATAATCGTATTGCCATATCTCTGATTTACCGTCTCGATCAGTTTCAGGATTTCCTTGGACGTATGATAATCCAGCGCACCGGTCGGCTCATCGCACAACAGGATATCCGGATTCTTGACAATTGCACGTCCGATCGCAGTTCTCTGCTGCTGTCCTCCTGATAACTGATTCGGCAGTTTTTTCTGATGTTCATAAAGACCAAGCGTATGTAACAATTCATCCACATCTAACGGATGATCACTCAAATATGCCCCTACTTCAATATTCTCCCGTACCGTCAGATTCGGTATCAGGTTATACATCTGAAAAATATATCCCAGATGCTTTCTTCTATACAGTGAAAGTTTCTTCTCCGTCATATCCTCCAGACGTTCGCCTTCAATCGTGATACTGCCCTCATCAGCACCATCAATTCCCCCTATGATATTCAGAAGTGTTGATTTACCCGAACCGGATGGTCCAAGCAAGACACAAAATTCTCCTTTTTCAATATCCAGATCCAGACCTTTCAACACGTTCACACGGCTGTCGCCTGTCCCGAATGACTTTTTAATTCCTCTTATTTCCAGAAACATAATTCTCCTCCCTTCAGTTACCTTCCTATAACCAATGTTAGTTTAAACTTATTTATTTGTCAACGAAATCCTTTTTTAGAATGTCTTCATCCGGAATTTTCGTCAGATTTTTCCTAATTTATCTTTATATTTTTGCATATTTGGTATTAAAAAAAGGATGACTCTCTACTTATGTCATCCTTTTCATTCTCAACTTATCTGAACCTATCCTGATTCTTTTTCTTATTACATTTTCTTATATCGAAACAATCGCTTTGAACTGATCACAGTCAATCTTGATATCAAATTCTCCTCCCAGTGCTTTCGCATAGGTACTTACGATTGCAAGTCCCAGTCCGTTACCCTCACTGGTTCTTGCCTTGTCGCCTCTTGAAAACCGTTCGATGATATCTTCTTTTTCAAAATCCATCTCATATCCGGATGTATTCGTAATCTCCAATACCATTTTCTGATCTGTTCCCGCTTCCTTTTTATACGTCTTGACAAATACCCTGGTTCCTTTCGCCGAATACTTCAGCGCATTTTCGATTAGATTCTGACAGATCCTGTAAAAATAAGAATTATCAGAATAAATTGCCGTATCTTCTTCGGTAAACTGAGTTACAAATTTCAGTCCGCTTTCTTTTATCCGGTCATCCATATCTGCAAATATCTGTTCCATCAGACGAT
>OLPY01002201.1_pt1 | contig 12230 bp, 7 predicted proteins | sample 1672481 | NCBI WGS metagenome assembly OLPY01 (sample SAMEA3136691, study PRJEB25190) | human gut metagenome | biome: human gut; feature: human-associated habitat; material: faeces | place: Austria | collected 2013 | reverse complement strand
GACAAGAAGTAAGCACCGCCGGGTTTTGCTCGGCAATCAGCCTTCGCAAAGATACTGGCTGGGGATTAAAACAAATTCTGTCATACTATATATGAGGAAGTTAGTGCGAATCGGAAGTAACGTAAAAAGTCCGGGAGATTCGCACTACAAAAACAAAAAATATTGTTCTTGCTTTTCTAAAAAATAGAAATGCAAAGGATGACAATGCCTAATTTTTGTATAAACTTTCTAAATAAAGCAGCGAAATTGTTATCAATTTCATACGATTTTGCTGTCGCATCCTCCTCGGATGCGTGGATTAAAACACTATAAAAACGATTTTATTACATCTACTACTTGTCGCACCCTCCTCGGATGCGTGGATTAAAACATACTATAAGGGAAGGGATAATATCCCTTTGTTTGCGGGGCAGGCAACGGTCCAGTCTGTCCCGTATACTACCAATTAAACAAATCTTTTGCAGAGCAGGAATATATAGAAGAGCAAATTTTGATTGTAAATTATGTAAATACAATGATGGAAAGATCTATAACTGCGACCTGTCAGCAGCACAGAACATCGGTGCCAGGTTTTTCTTAAGGGAGTATCAGAAGAAGGGAGTAACCGGATTTCCTTCCACACCGCTGCGTACCTTAAGTACGCTACGGGAATTTGTGAACAACGGTCTGCCAGTGGCGGCCTGAGTTATAGATTGGAGCTGTTAATAAGATCCAGAGTCTGTCAAGGACCTGGTGTCACGGAAAAGGCAAAAGTTCCTGTCCGTGGCGGCGATGCCCCCGCACCTGTCTACCGTTGACCTGGATGTGGTTTCTCTTTCTGCGGAGAGAGGGACTAAGTTCAGGCTGCATCGGTAGATAATGGAACTCCCGGCTCTAAAAGTTGGGAAGCCCCGTCCGACGCCAGTCGTTCGGGGAGGTATCACAAGATAAAGCATTTTCACTGTAGGCAATGCAAAATAGCATGGCAAAAGTTAAAAGAAAACATCCCAATAGCCTATCAGAGATTAACAGATTAGATTTTATATATTAAGACTCATACCTCCCAAGGTATGAGTCTTTTTTCTTCCTTTGGAATTCGATTCTTTTATTTTCTGAAATCTGATAAATGCTATGTATCCATATTAGATATGTAAAATTTCAAGATAAGGAGGAAAATATTATGAAAATGGAAACAACAAAAAGATGGGGATTAATGCTTACGAATATGTGTTATCTTCCTTATTTCTTTTTCTCACCAAGCGAAGCTGCTGATTTCTTAAATGTGCATCCTGAGTATAAAGAACGAAAAATACGAGTCGTTCCTGTACAGGAGATCCATATGGTTGAAGACAAACAGACATTTTATGAGGAGTTGCAGCAAATACGCAATCGGATATTGACAGGTAACTGCTAGAAAGGAAAAAAATAATGGCTACATTTAACGAAAGATTACGACAATTAATGAAAGAAAATGGCTTCACGCAGCATAAACTGGCAGAAGCGGTTGATGTATCTGAGCCAAGTGTTTACTCTTACTATCATGGATTCACTACACCAAGATTGGATGTTCTTGTTGCAATCGCAAAAGTCTTTGATGTTACAACGGACTATCTATTGGGTTTAGAAGATTTTAACGCAAAAAAAAGATTCTTAAATGGTATTGCGGTTACAAAAACCGGTTGGGATGCAGACGATGAAATTTGCTGCCCAATATGTGGGTGTAGTGTAGCTCGAAATGATGATTTCCATGAGATGCGACCAAAACATTGCCCGGACTGTGGTACCAAGTTGGTATACTAAAAGGAGGATTAATTGATGTCTATTTTATTATTCATCTTATTTGGCAGTATCACATTAAGTTTTTGGAGTGTGTGTATTGCCTCCGGCAGAGCTGATAAAAAGTTAGAATATTTACATTTACAAAAGGAAAAAGGAGAACACTATGTCCGATAGATTAACTACAGAATATGCAGACCTTGTGAATATTTATAACAAAGAACAAAATTTTATACGACAAAACGACTCAATCTTACCAGTTATTCATATAGCCTGGTTGTATAACAAAAATGTTGAGATTATTGATGCTCCAGCAAGCGAATATAAGCTGCCCGAAGTCATCAATACACATTTTGATGAGCTGTTTTCTTCTTATCAAACTTCTGAGGTATATGATAATATAAATATACGTGTTGATGATTGGAAGCTTAACAGTGAGAAAAATCTATTTCAGATTTTTTCAGGCAGAACAACTTATTATAAGTCATTAGTTACAAACCGCGCTATGGATTATGTGTTAAGTAACGGAGCAAGTGTCCGTAAAATGTTAGAAGGCGGACCAGTAATTCATTCTTTGAAAGGCTCTTCTCTTTCTAATCACTTAGGATTCAATGGATTTATTGAAACTTCTGATGAAAAGTTTATGTTTGTTTTTCGAAAAAAAGGCGTATCTATTGGTGAGGGCACTTACTCTAATAGTGTCGCAGCAAGCCTTAAAACAAAATACGCTTTAAATCCTTCCTCGCAATTCACAATGGCTGGACTTGAGAATGGGATTATCCGGGAAATTGAAGATGAATTAGGAATTCCTCCGGAAACACTTTTAAGAGATAAAAATAATATTCTCTCGGGTCCTATCAAATTAATCGCAGCTTACAGAGACTTACTTGAAGGTGGAAAGCCGCAATTATTATTTTATGCAATGACTTCAATGGACTCCAAGCAGGTAACAGAGGTTTTTAATGCAAAAAACAATCATCTGCTCAATAATGAAAGTGATAGCGTAACTGGAAAGGAACAGGTAATGTCTACAGATGGAAATCATCTTTTCTGGGTTTCAAGAGACGAATTAATATCTGGCTTGCTTTCTTCTGGTGGTACAATCCATCATGAACTACCAATGCTTCCGTCTGCTTCAGCATGTGTTTCTATGTTGCAGCAATTTTTAAAGATAACTATGATCTTACCAGAAGAAATTGTAGATATTTTAGAAAATAACGGATTTTCTTGCAATGGAAAAATCTCCAAACAAAGCGGAGAATATTATGTAGAAATTTCTCAGGGCACTCCTCTTGGGGAGGATTGGTCTGAAATCATCTGGTTTGACGGTTCTAAAGAAGGATTTGTCGAAGCAGTTAGAAAACGGGCAAACGGTTTCGATGTAGACGAGGAAGTAGAAGTCTATATACCCTGTCGCGGAGAAAACGGCTGTCCTAGCAGTATCGAAGATTTGGTAAATGATGCCAAATGGAAAAAAGAACAGATAGAAAAATTAGCAGATGCTTTGGAAGGACTCAATCGTCCAATACCGGCTGAGAAAAAAGCGATTTTGCGTGTCGTTGTAAATTACGCTGGAACACAGTTTTTCACAAAAGAGGACGATGGTTGTTTCAAACAGCATGAATCATTAGAATCTGCCAGAGACTACATCATCCATGAATATGGAGCAGATGTAGAAATCGAGACAGAAACTGACGTAAGATTCAGCTATTGACGAAAGGAGAAAAATGCGCTTACAAAAAGATATTATGAATATTTTGGATAAAACTGGTTTCAATTGCATTGAACCAACAAGTGAAAAGGGGAAATATAATATTTACATTAATAGCCGCACTCCATTCAACAGTGATTTTGGGTTTTATGTAGTATATGATGACTCTTTCCAAAGTTTTAAAAAAGCTGTAAGTAAGATTTGTTATGCTTTTGACATTGATAAAGATGCAGAGAAACGGATTCCGATAAGAGGATCTGCCAGCATTCAGACAGTTTTGGATGAATCTAAGTGGAAAAAAGAAAAATTAGATGAGTTGTTAGCTGCATTTGAAACATATATAATGGAAGCAACTTTTACATTTACTGTATCAAAGTTAGCAGGGTATAATAGTTCTTGTATTGAACTGTTTGCTGACTATTATGGTGGCGGTTGCGGAGTTTATAATCGAATTGATGAGGAAATGGGCAGGGAAGAAAGAGTAGATATTATAGAAAAGATGATATTGCAGGTTATGGAACAAGAAGTATGTGATAAAGACACAAAACTTCTAGTCCAGCTTTCATATTAAATTGTTTTCATTTAAAGAGAGAAAGAGTCAATTATTTGGCTCTTTTTTTTCTTTTACCTTTTCTTTCGGGCTTTCTTTTTTACATATTATATTTGGGTTTGAGAGTTGTGTAGTTTTATATGGTTGTCAAACTACGACACATGGATATCTCATCGATAATAGTTTGAGAGGTGTGTAGTTTTATATGGTTGTAAAACAAACTTAGCTTTGGGTCATCGACGACAACAGTTTGAGAGGTATGTGATTTTTTATGGTTGTCAAACGTATGTAGGCAGTTGGAGTTAGCCTGCGGCGTTTGAGAGGTGTGTAATTTTTTATGGTTGTCAAACTAAGTATGTCATGCAGCATACACTTTTTAAGTTTGAGAGGTGTGTAATTTTATATGGTTGTCAAACAGCATCTCATCTCCAATTTTGCGATTTGAGAGGTGTGTAGTTTTTTATGGTAAACAAGCCCATGATAAAAAAGATATTTAGAGCAATCAGTTTGAGAAGTATGTAATTTTGTATGGTAAACAAGCAACCTGTTGATAAAGATAGCAATGTCACAAGTTTGAGAAGTATGTAATTTTGTATGGTAAACAAGCAAGGCAATAAATCTGTAAAATCATCAATGTGTTTGAGAAGTCTGTAATTTTGTATGTCAAAACTGCTCAGAAAATTGAGAGGCATATTTGAAAAGCATATGGTTGTAAACCTGACAGCAGGATTACCAGCTCTGCGACGGGTTTGAGAGATGTGTAGTTTTATATGGTCCCAAAGCCTGCCTGTTGAGATTGGTACTCTAGGCGTTTGAGAGGTGTGTAGTTTTATATGGTGGTAAACATATTGGCATTGTTATCAATCACAGAATAAGGTTTGAGAGGTGTGTAGTTTTATATGGTGGTAAACCATTTGTATGTTTTTCATGTTATAATGCTCCGTTTGAGATGTGTGTAGTTTTATATGGTTGTAAAACAGCATCTCATCTCCAATTTTGCGATTTGAGAGGTGTGTAATTTTGTATGGTAAACAAGCATTAGGTGGGTTAGGCGAACCCGACAGTCAGTTTGAGAGGTGTGTAATTTTTATGGTAAACAAGCTTGCTCATGCCCCATCAACTAAACGATACTGTTTGAGAGGTGTGTAATTTTGTATGGTAAACAAGCAAAAACTCTGTTGCTATAAAATTTACAAGTGTTTGAGAGGTGTGTAATTTTGTATGGTAAACAAGCTTTAATAGCCCTAATACCCTAGAGTTTATCGTTTGAGAGGTGTGTAATTTTGTATGGTAAACAAGCCTCAAAACTGCTCAGAAAATTGAGAGATAGTGGAATGTAAATAGACATCACCGGTTTAGGGATTCCGTCCACGGACATATTAAAATAGTAACTATAAACAAGAATTATATGGTTAGAGGATATATATGAGTAAGTATACAAGTATAGATTTATTTTCTGGTCCTGGTGGATTATGTACAGGACTAAGATGGGCGGGAATAAAAGCTTTAATTGCAGTAGAATAGAGTTATTGGACAGTTCAGACCTATGCGGCATCACACTATGCTGACATATTTGATTTAGAAGCTTATCTTAATGGGACGCTTGAAAATGCTGATGAGTTCTTTAAGCCTCATGATAATACATTGTTGATATATGGAGATATTAATAAGGTTGAAATTAGTTTGATTAAAAAAATATTAAAAGAGAGATTTAGCAAAGATACAGTCGATTTGGTAACAGGAGGAGCGCCTTGTGAAAGTTTTAGCATGGCAGGAGACCGAAAAGAGGATGATGATAGAAACAGCTTGTATCAAAATGTTCTTAGAATAGCAAAGGGTGTAGAAGCAGATATGTTTATGTTTGAAAACGTAAAAGGGCTATTTTCAAAGAAGTACAAAGGAAAAACAGGTGCTATGTATAAGCATATATGTGAGGAATTTCAGGAAGGAAAAGAAGGAGAAATAAAATATAAGCTTGCAAGTACAAATAAAGATACAGTGTTATTAAAGGCGATAGAGTATGGAGTTCCTCAGACCAGAGAAAGATTGTTTCTGGTAGGAATTAAAGAATGTCATGATGCAACATTTTCTTATCCTAAAAAAACTCATGGACCAGGGAGAAAGTATAGATATGTTACCGTAGAAGATGCGTTAATGGATTTACCTCAAATTAAAAAGAATGAAGAGACTAAGGAATATAATATTATCAACTATTCGGGAGATGAATCTAAAATGAATTATTTAAATTTAATGAGAGGTATAGATAATCTCCCAGAAGAAAATAGTAATTACAATCCACACGTAATAACTAATCACAAGGCACCAGGGCATACTGACAGAATGTATAACAGGATAAAATCTATTAAACCCGGTGAAAATATGAAGAAAGCGTATGAAAGGCTAGTTAGTGAAGGAAAAGAAGAGTTCGCAAAACAAAACTATCCGAAGAAGCTTTATGCAGCTAGAAATAGGAGATTAGTTTTATCTGAACCAAGTTTTACAGTTACATCACATTGTCTTGATGAAATGATACATCCAGTATTAGATAGAGCTTTAACACCGCGTGAAGCTGCAAGACTTCAGTCTTTTCCGGATTGGTATATATTTGAAGGACCATATGTTAAATTTCATAGCGATCCTGAACAGGACCAATATGAGCAGATTGGTGATGCAATACCGCCTTTATTAGGAAAAGTATTAGGAGAAGAAATAATAAAAACATTAGATGTAATTAACGAGGTTAAAGAATAATGTCAATATTTTATCGCGAATAAGAAGTATTGATAAAAATTCTATAGATCTTGTAATTACATCTCCGCCATATAATTTAGATATTGGTTACAAAAATTTTATGGTTGTAAAACTAAGTGTGATGTATCTCTATCCTATATGTGGTTTGAGAGACGTGTAATTTTATATGATAACCAAGCTTTATTTGAATCATTTTTAATTTCCCGATTGTTTGAGAAGTATGTAGTTTTATATGGTAACCAAGCTTTTACTTATGCCAGACCGTGCATCTAATGGTTTGAGAAGTATGTAGTTTTATATGGTAACCAAGCGTACATTAACTAAAAAAGAATTGGAAATGAGTTTGAGAAGTATGTAGTTTTATATGGTAACCAAGCGCATCATTATGACGGACGAGGAAAAATTGTGTTTGAGAAGTATGTAGTTTTATATGGTAACCAAGCCTCAAAACTGCTCAGAAAATTGAGAGGCATATTTGAGAGGCATATGGTTGTAAACCTGACAGCAGAATTACCAGCTCTGCGATGGGTTTGAGAGGTATGTGATTTTGAAAACTTCAAATAAAAAAATACATAAAAAAAGAATCAGATTCTTTCTGATTCTCAAAGTTCGGTTACTATATAAAATTGTCATTCTCTCAAATCCGCTACCGTGCGGAACTCTTTCGAGTGTTTACAAAAATTCTTTTTTTGAACATGGCATGTAATCTATATGGTGTTTTTAATTATAAACATCATTTGATACTTTGTCAAGAGCTTAAAGCTATGTTTTTCATAATTTATACAGGAGGAAGATAAATGCAAAAATACTATTTAGGGTTGGATATTGGCACTAACTCTGTAGGTTGGGCAGTAACTGATGAAAATTACAACCTTTGCAAATTTGGTGGAAAGAGAATGTGGGGTATCCGATTATTTGATGGCGCACAGACGGCAGAAGAAAGAAGACTGAATCGTTCGAACCGCCGCAGGCTGTCCAGGCAAAAACAGAGGATTGATTTACTACAGGAATTGTTTGCAAAAGAAATTGCAAAAGTAGACCCTACTTTTTTCATCCGATTAAATGAAAGTCGGCTGTACATGGAAGATAAATCGACCGGGACAAAATTTCCACTGTTTGCTGATCCAGGTTACACAGACAAAGAATATTACAAAGAATATCCAACAATCTATCATCTGCGGCAGGAACTGATAAAAAATCCAGAATCACATGATATACGGCTAGTATATCTAGCTTGTCACCATATCTTAAAAAACAGAGGACATTTCCTGATCAATGGAAGTTTTAGTGATCTAAAAAATCTATCTTTTGTCTGCCGGGAAATGCTGGATGCTTTCAATGAGCTCTCCAAATACCAGCTTATGATAAGCGATATAGATGCTTTAGAAAAAATATTAAGTGACCGGAAGCAGCAAAAATCCGCTAAAGTAAAAGAACTTGTCCAAATATTTGAATGTGGTCCTTGTGAGGATAAATCTGATGCAAAAATATGTAAGGGAATCCTTTCTAATTTATGTAAGTTTTTAGTTGGAGCTAAAGGAAATATCACCCGTTTATTTGATACAGACTTTGACGAGATGGAGACTAGCAGCTTTTCATTTGGAGACTCTAAATATGAAGACAGCCTCCTTCCTAGCCTGGAAGAAAACTATCCAGATTACGCAAATGTAATCCAAAAGATAAAGACAATGTATGACTGGAGTGTTTTAGTTGAGATTATGGCAGGAGAGAATTACCTGTCATTTGCAAAAGTAAATGCCTATAAAAAGCACAAAGAAAATCTGTCCATACTGAAAAGTCTCATGAAAAAATATTGTACACCAGATGTTTATCAGCGTTTTTTTTATGAAACAGACGAAAAGAGCAGTTACGGCAATTACATAGGTGCTATTCATAATAACGGGCATAGTCATACAATGAAAAAATGTGACGAGGAAACCTTTTATAAATCACTCAGCAAAATCCTCGACAAACTTGTTGTGCAAAAAACAGATCAAAATACATTAGAAATTTTGAAAAAAGAAGCCAAAAACCAGACATTACTACCGCTTGCCAGAACAAAAGCAAATGGGGTAATTCCAAATCAAATACATATCCAAGAGTTAAGGGCAATCTTAGATAATGCAAAAACATATCTGCCATTTTTAAATGAATCAGACGAGTACGGAACAATCGCAGAAAAAATCATCCGTATCGCCAAATTTAAAATCCCGTATTATGCCGGTCCACTTAGTACCCGCCATAAGGAACAAGGAGCGAATACTTGGATTGTCCGTAAGCAGGAGGGGAGAATTTATCCATGGAACTTTGAAGAAATGGTAAATTTGGAGCGGTCAAATAACGAATTTATCCGGAGAATGACAAATAAATGCACCTATCTTATCGGAGAAGATGTCTTACCCCAAAATTCGCTATTATACTCGAAATTTATGGTATTAAATGAGCTGAATAATCTGAAAATCAGAGGGCATAAGATTTCTGTGGAATTAAAACAGGAACTTTACAAAGAGTTGTTCTGTAAAAAAGCCAAAGTTACAGGTAAAGCTCTTCTTGTTTATCTAAAGAAAAAGGATGCCGAATTAACTTTAGAAGACATCAGTGGTTTTGATGCTGATTTTAAGTCATCGTTATCTATCTATATCGATTTTAAGAATCATATTCTAAGAGAACAGATAGACGATGGTAAATACCAGAGTATTGTAGAAAATATCATCAAATGGAAAACGATTTTCGATGCTGATTCCAAAATGATAGAAAAAATGATAGCGAGAGAATACCCAAACATGTTCAGCAGCGAACAGATTAAGAAAATCTGCCGGCTTAAATGTAGAGGATGGGGTAATTTTTCTTCACGCTTCTTAAATGGAATTCAGGGCGAAAATACTGAAACAAAAGAATGTTTTACAATCATAGAAGCTTTATGGAAAACAAATCACAATCTCATGCAGCTTTTAAGCAAGCAGTTTACTTTTAAAGACGCGATTGACTGTATTAATGCAGATAAAGTAGGAAAAATAGATAAGGTTACCTACGAAAATACAGTAAAAGACTTAGTGGTATCTCCTGCTAATAAACGTGCGATATGGCAGACGGTTCAAATCACAGAAGAGATTAAAAAAGTCATGAAATGTGAGCCAGAAAAAATCTTTGTTGAGATGGCGCGAGGAGGAGAAAAAGAGAAAAAACGGACGATTTCCAGAAAAGAACGGTTGTTGAAATTGTATATGGATTACAAAGATGAGAACCGAGACTGGATAAAAGAGATTGAAAGCCGAGATGAACAGGATTTTACAAACCGAAAACTTTATCTTTATTATACGCAGATAGGAAGATGTATGTATTCTGGTGAGGAAATTAGCTTAGAAGAGTTAATGCAGAAAAACTCCAAATGGGATAAAGATCATATTTACCCGCAATCAAAGATCAAAGACGACAGTCTGGATAATCTGGTATTAGCAAGAAAAGATATAAATAACAATAAATCCAATAAGCTGTTACCTACAGGTATCCAGAATAAAATGAAGAAATATTGGAAAATGTTATTGCAGCATGGTTTTATCTCGAAGAAAAAATATGACCGTTTAATGCGAACAGAAGATTTCTCTGATGAAGAACTGTCGGGATTTATCGAGCGGCAGATAGTGGAAACAAGGCAGTCCTCGAAAGCTGTGGCAGAGCTATTGGACCATTTAAACGAACACACAGAAATAGTTTATGTTAAAGCAAGGTTGGTTTCAGATTTCAGACATGATAATAATATGCTGAAATCCAGAAGGATTAATGACTATCACCATGCCAAAGATGCATTTTTAAATATTGTGGTTGGAAATGTCTATAATGCAAAATTCACAGCAAATCCTAGAAACTGGATCAAAAAGAACAGAAATACGAATTACAGTATCCGGCGAGTATTTGACTATACTGTAAAACGTGGGAGCACCATTGTCTGGCAGGGAGTAAAAGATGGTGGACATAGTATTGATGCGATAAAAAAGACGATGGCTCGAAATGACATTTTATATACGGAGCGAACCTATTGTGAGCAAGGAGAACTTTTTAATGCAACGCTGATAAAAAAAGGAAATCCAAATGCCATAGGTTTAAAGAAGGGGCTTGACCCGATGAAGTATGGCGGCTATAGCAGTCCGAAAACTTCTGCTTTTGCTTTCATTGAGTTTGATGGGAAAAAGGGACGGCAAAATCATCTCGTTGAGATTCCCGTATATATCGCTAATATTGCTGCAAGGCAGCCAGAATATATCAAAAATCATTTAGAAGAGAAAAAAGGATATCAAAATGTTATCGTAAAAAAATATCCTATCCAAAAGAATGCCCTAATAAAGCTAGATGGATATCCAGCAAGATTAAGAGGTGCCAATGAGAAAAGCATCACATTGAAAAATGCTGTGCAGTTAGTGTTAAAACCTGAGTATCACGAAACCATACGGAATGTAGAAAAATATTTAGAATACATTGATAAAGATGAATCTGTTTCTAAAGCTGCGCGTTTTTCGCATACTGAGCTAGATAAGCTGTACGATGAACTGTGTTTTAAGGCAGAAAACAGTATTTACAAAAAGCGACCAGCCAGTCAAGCAGCAACTTTAAAAAATGGACAAAAAACTTTTCTTGCAATAACGAATTTAAAAGAAAAAGCACAAGTTATCAACAATATAATCACAATGTTCCGATGTGATGCAACAACGACAACAAACTTAAAAACAATCGGAGGTTCGGCAAATGCAGGTGGTATGCAGGTGAACAAAAACACGCTGACGTCCCAAAAGGTAGTGTTGGTTCATCAATCTATTACCGGATTATTCGGCACGGAGGAAGAATTATTATAAAATAAAAAAGAATCAGATTTTTCTGGTTCTTTTTTTTCTTATAAAAATTCTTTTCTTTTTTCCTGCCTGTAAAATTAATTATAAAAAAGTAACAATATATGCTAATATATATATGAATAAAAAAAGGAGAATACAAATGAGCAAAACACCAAAAAGATTAACAAACAGCGAAAGAGAAATCATGCAGGTACTATGGAAAAGTGAAAAGCCGCTTACGGCGTCCGGTATCATAGCTGCATCACCAAACAAAGAATGGAAAAACTCTTCAGTACATTTGCTGATTAAGTCTTTATTGGACAAAGATTTAGTGGAAGTTGCTGGTTTTGAGAAAACAACTAAAAATTATGCCAGAACTTTTAAACCAACTATGTCTTATGAGGACTACTCTATTAAATTTATGCTTAATGATACAGACAAGGAAAAGCGTAAAAATATTATTTTAAAAATGATAAAAGAAGAAACCGATCTCGATATAGTCAGAGAAGTATTAGATGCAGCAAAGGACAAATTGAACAATAAACCAGGTGTGCATTCCCCTTCCTCAACAAAGTAGGTAGGGGTTAGCACCGTCTGTTGCCATATTCTAAAGAGTTTAGTATAATGAAAGTACAGATTT
>OLPY01002197.1_pt1 | contig 12259 bp, 10 predicted proteins | sample 1672481 | NCBI WGS metagenome assembly OLPY01 (sample SAMEA3136691, study PRJEB25190) | human gut metagenome | biome: human gut; feature: human-associated habitat; material: faeces | place: Austria | collected 2013 | reverse complement strand
ACATCAGAGTATGGAACATAAAGGGCAGCTGTTTTTCCCAGCTGGCTTCGCTGTGTGTGCCGCCGGGCACGATGCGGCTGGTAAGGTGGATGCCCCGGGTCATGACCTTTGCGCACATCTCTGCAAAGCCGCAGCGCATCCCGTCGTGGTTGCCCATCTCGCGGGAGCCGTAGTCCATGTACAGCACGGTGCCCGGCTCCAGCTTTGCGCGGCCCACAAGGCCGGAAAGCTTTTCCGGCGACACCCAGATGGACGGCGACAGCGCCGCCGCACGGCTGAAAGTGTCGTTGTACTGCAAAAGGGCGTACAGGCTCATCAGGCCGCCCATGCTGCTGCCGCCGATGAAGGTGTGCTCCCGGTCGGGCAGGGTGCGGAAGTTGCGGTCGATGAAGGGTTTGAACCGGTGGATATACCAGCTCATGGTGGCCTGACCCATGCCGTCGAAGTGGCCGAACTGCGGGTCGTCGAACCGGTAGGGCGAATACTCCACCAGCCGTTCGTTGTTGGCTCCGGCGTTGCACTCCACCGCCGCCACGATCAGCGGGGTGTCGGTGTAGTCCAGATAATCGGCCACGCCCCAGCTTTTGCCAAAGGTGGCATCCTCGTCAAAAAAGACGTTCTGGCCGTCGAACATATACAGCACCGGATACCGGCGGTCGGGGTCAGCTTCATACATCGTGGGCAGATAAACATATACTCTGCGCTGCTCGGTGCCGTTGACGGCAGGGTAGCTCACGCTCCATTTTTTGACCATGGGTCCATTCCTCTCAATCTTTCCCGCACGCCTGCCGCAATGCAGGCCGCTGTTCTGTTTTCAGTTTAGCACTGCAGGGCACAGAAAGCAATTGCGCCGGGAAATTTTGGAGGTTTGACGGAGAGGGCGAGGACGTTATCCTAATATACGGCAAACGCCGCCGAGCGGAGGCCTGGCGGCGTTTGCTGCTATTCTGAATAAAAAGGTTCTCTCCGGAGAATCGGGATCAGTTCTTTTTCTCAACAGGCACGATCCAGCCCTTGGTATCGGGGATCTTGCCCCACTGCATACCGGTCATGGTGTCGTACAGCTTCTGGGTGACAGGGCCGATCTTGCCGTCGCCGATGTAAGCGTGCTCGCCCTTCCAGACCAGCTCCTTGACGGGGGAGACGACAGCGGCGGTACCGGTGCCGAACACCTCTTCCAGCTTGCCTTCGCGGGCAGCAGCCATGATGTCGGCAATGGCGATCTTGCCCTCGACGACCTCATAGCCCCAGTCCTTCAGCAGCTCGATGCAGCTGCGGCGGGTAACGCCGGGCAGAACGGTGCCGACGGTAGCAGCGGTGTACACCTTGCCGTCGATCTTGAACATGATGTTCATGCTGCCAACTTCCTCGACGTACTTCTTCTCCACGCCGTCCAGCCACAGCACCTGTGCGTAGCCCTGCTCCTCGGCCAGCTCACCGGCCTTGATGGAAGCAGCGTAGTTGCCGCCGCACTTGGTGAAGCCGGTCAGGCCGGGAGCGGCACGGATGTACTCGTCTTCAACATAGATGCGGACGGGGTTGATGCCCTCGGCATAGTAAGCGCCCGAGGGAGCGCAGATGATGCAGAAAATGTAGTGCTTGGAAGCGTGCACGCCCAGACCCACGTCGTTTGCAAACACGAAGGGACGGATATACAGGGAAGCACCGTCGGAATGGGGCACCCAGTCACGGTCCACATCCACCAGAGTTTCAACCGCCTGAATGTAGTCCTCCACAGGGATCTTGGGGATGCACAGACGGTCGGCGGAGTCCTGGAAACGCTTTGCGTTGCAGTCCGGGCGGAACAGCTGGACGGTATCATCGGCCGTGCGGTATGCCTTCATGCCCTCAAAGATCTCCTGAGCGTAGTGGAACACGACAGTAGCCGGGTCCAGTTCAAAGGGGCCGTAGGGGACAATGCGGGCATCGTGCCAACCTTCGCCCTCGGTGTAATCCATCACGAACATATGGTCGGTGAACTTCTTGCCAAAACCCAGATTGCTCTCGTCAGGCTTTGCCTTCGGAGCAGTGGTACGGGTGATCTTGATATCCAACATGATTTATTTTCCCTCTTTCCTGATCTCGGGCGCAGCGAGTGAAAATGCGCCCGCAAACACCGAATGTTGTTTTCTATTATAATAATATGAATGTGATTTACAAGGAAACGAAAAATCTTTCATCTTTGGACAGGTTAAGTTGCGCTAAATTGCCTGCTTTTCCATGTGCAAACTGCCCAAAATATGATACAATGAGGGCATAAGCCGGATCTTACAGGCTCAGAAAGGAGCTTTTGCACAATGATAAAAGGTGTTATTTTTGATATGGACGGGCTGATGTTCGACACCGAGCGCATCTGGGCCACCCTGTGGAAGCCCGCACTGGCCACACTGGGTCTTCCTTATAAGGAAGGGCTGGACGCTGCCGCGCGCGGCTCGGCAGGCGATTCCATGCGGGCCGTGCTGCGCCGCTTCTACGGCCCGGACTGCGACGCCGATGCCATCATGGATGCCCTGCACGCGCAGGCAGAGACGGCCTTTCAGGCGCCGCCGCCCAAAAAGCCGGGTCTGGATGAACTCATCGCCTATCTGGAAGCGCAGCACATTCCCATGGTGGTGGCTTCCTCCAGCCGGATGGCATCCATCCTGCGGCACCTCAACAACTGGCACATGACCGATCACTTTCAGGCCCTTATTTCCGGCGAGCAGTTCACCTCGTCAAAGCCCGACCCGGAGATCTTTCTCACCGCGGCCAAGGCGCTGGGCACCACCCCGGCTGAAACGCTGGTGCTGGAGGACAGCTACAACGGCGTGCGGGCCGGTGCGCGGGGCGGCTTTGTCACCGTGATGGTGCCGGACCTTGCCCCCGCCGACGACGAGATGCGCCGTCTGTACACCGCCGAGTGCAAAGACCTGCACGAGGTGAAAAAGATGCTGGAGGAGGGGAAGCTTCTTTCCAAAGCCTGAAATATACAGGTGGTCTTTTACATTTTCACGCTAAAAAAAGCGGAGAACATCCTCAAGGAAGTCTTTGCCCGACTTATCCAGCAGTCCTCCCGTGTGGAGCTGGGCAAGAAATTTGAAAGCGGCTTCTATGCCAATCCCGACACCTCCAGCCCGCAGGCTGTACCCGCCGCAGGCGAACCCACCATCTCCATGACGGCTCTTTTGGAATTGCTGAAGGATGCCGACCCGGAAATGAAGGCAAAGCTCCGCCTGGCACTGCTCACCTGATGCAAAAAAGGGCACTGATTGCAATGCAATACAGCGCCCTACATCATCGGACATGGATAACACCGACCGTGCAAAAACCGTGCAGAAACCGTGCAACCATGGCTTACAAAACAAAAAAGCCATGAAATCTTTCGATTTCACGGCATTTTCTGGTGCGATGGAAGGGACTCGAACCCCCGGCCTACTGATTCGTAGTCAGTCACTCTATCCAGCTGAGCTACCAACGCATACGTTCCGTTCGGAACATGATGTATTTTATCACTCAGACTGGGTTTTGTCAACCGTTTTTTGCAAATATTTTTGTCTTTTTCAAAAAGCAGCATTTTTTATGATTTTTCTTGTATCGTTTTTGTCGTTCTTGTGCTATAATAACCTTACTATATGTTTTTAATCTGTGTCCGTGCAGGGGTACAGGAGCTTTGCGGGCAGCACCGCGTGGAGGCTGCGCCGCCGGGTTTTCTCTGCAGCGAGACACCACGGAGGGTAGATCCTATGAAACTGGTAAGCGTGGAAACTCCCGAAAAGAGTGTCTGCAAAATGACCTTCAGCGCCAGCCCCGAAGAGCTGGAAGCTGCATCCAACGCCGTTTACGAACGCACCCGCGCCTCCTATACGATCCGCGGCTTCAAGAAGGGCGAAGCGGACCGCGCACAGATCGAGGCTGACCGCGGCGAGCACACCTTCTGGTACGATGCCATCAACGATCTGATGGACAAGGACGTGCCCGCGCTGTATGATGCCGCCATGGCAGAGCACGGCTTTGTGGCTGTTGACAATCCTGTGTACGATCTTGTGAGCGTAAAAAAGGACGAGGGCTTTGTGGCCACTGCCACTGTTGCCCTGCAGCCTGAGCTGAACCTGACCAAGACCACCGGCTTTACCGCCGAGTGCGTCACCCCGGAAGTGACCGACAAGGAGATCGACAATGTGCTGGAGCGCCGCCGCGCTGCTGCCGCTGAGCTGGTGCCGCACAAGGGTCCGGCCGTAAAGGGCAACATCGTACATATCGATTACGAAGGTCTGCTGGAGGGCAAGCCCTTCCAAGGCGGCACCGCAAAGAACCAGGCCGTCCAGCTGGGCAGCGGCCGCATGATTCCCGGCTTTGAAGAGGGCATTCTGGGCCACAAGGCAGGCGAGGAATTCGAGATCTTCGTCACCTTCCCGAACCGTTACCACGCAAAGGATCTGGCCGGTAAACCCGTCGTGTTCAAGATCAAGCTGATCGACGTATGTGTGCGCCAGATCCCTGCTCTGAACAGCGACTTTGCCAAGAAGGTTGCCAATGTGGACACCATGGACGAGCTGCGCGCACAGGTCAAGCAGCAGCTGCACGACGGCAAGCACGCCGGTGCGCTGAACCGCGCCAAGGATCAGATCCTGACCCAGCTGGCCGATGCTTCTGAGGGCGAACTGCCCAGCGTGCTGGTGGAGACCACCTACCAGCAGCAGATGGAGCAGATCCAGCAGCAGCTGCAGATGCAGCGCCTGAGCCTGGATCGCTACCTGAGCCAGATCCACGAGACCCGCGAGAGCTTTACCGCCAAGGTGCGCTCTTCTGCCGAGAAGACCGCCCGTGTGCACATGGCTCTGCTGCAGATCGCGCAGCAGGAAAATCTGGTACCCACCGAGGAAGATATCGATAAGGCTCTGGCCGCTCGTGCAGAGCGCGCCAAAAAGACGCTGGAAGAGATCAAGGAAAAATCCGATATTCCCGCCATGCGCCGCAACGAGGGCATCCGCAAGGCTGCCGACTGGGTAATCGAGCACTCCACCATTGAAGAAAAGTAAGTTCTGATACAGAGAAAGCCCGTGCAGTTTCCGGCTGCACGGGCTTTCTTTTTTCATTTGAAGGGCAGGGGATATCAGCTCAGAAGGTTGAAGCCCATAATGACCACGCCCAGCACCACCAGCACAATACCAGTGGCACGGTTCAGGGTCTTGGGGTCTGCCTTATTGGCAAACACAGCGGCAATGCGCGCCCACAGCAGGGTGAACACCACGCACAGCGCCCAGACGAACCAATTGGGCGCACCGCCGATCATGAAGTGGGAGACAGCACCGGTCAGGGCGGTGAAGGTCATAATGAACACGCTGGTGCCCACGGCGGTCTTCAGCTCGTAGCCCAGCACACTGGTGAGGATGAGCAGCATCATCATGCCGCCGCCTGCGCCGATGAAGCCGCAGATGAAGCCGATGATCACACCGCACACGATGGACTGGATGGCACGCTTTTTGGCGCTGACACCCTGCATAGCTTCCTTGGTCGTCATGACCGGGCGCACAATGAACTTGATGCCCAGCAGGAAGGTCATGAACACCGAGAAGCCGCCCATGGTGGCAGCGGGCATTCTGCTGGCCACCCAGCTGCCCACCACCGTGAACACCAGCACGCTGGCCATCATGATCAGGCCGTTTTTGATATCCAGGTTCTTGTTTTTGTGGTAGGTATAGGCCGAAACGGCGCTGGCCAGCACATCCGAAGAAAGGGCGATGCCCACCGCCATATAGGGGTCCATGTGCAGGAAGGTGATGAGCATGGGGCTGATGACCGCCGCCGCGCTCATACCGGCAAAGCCGGTGCCAAGGCCGGCCCCCATGCCGGCAAAAAAGGTGACAAGAACCGTAAACAACACGTTCATTTTATGCGTTCTCCTTTATAATTTCGTCCAGATTTTTCCCGATCAGCTCCATAGTCCGGAAAAAGACCTCCTGATCGGCCGGCTCCACATGATCCAGCAGGCGCTTGAAAAAGGCGTTCTGCACGGCACGGCCCCGGCGGATGATCGGGTCTGCCTTGCCGGTGCAGAGCAGCTTTGTTTTGCGGCGGTCGCTGGCCACGGCATAGCGTTCCAGATAGCCCTCCTGCACCAGCTTGTCCACATTCATGGAGACGAGATTTGCCTTGATATGGCGCACCTCCACGATATCGCGGGCGGTTTTGTAATCCGGGTTGTTGGCGAGGAACAGCAGGATGTCCAGCGCCGTCTGCGACAGGCCAAGCTCCTGACACAGCGGCTTGCAGACGGCATTGTACGCCTGCGCGGTCTTGATGGAAAATTCGATATTCGGGTTCACAGCAGGTCTGTCCTTTCATCTTTGAATGATTCATTTTTGAAGTATTATAGTGCAGAAGAGGGGAGTTGTCAAGAGAAAAAGAGGTCCTGAAAAGCCCACAGGCTTTTCAGGACCTCAAAACCAAACGAATATTTCAGAACAGCACCACAGCCGCCAGACGCACCAGCAAAGCGCACAGCCATGCCACGGCGCACTGGTTCACCACCATGATGACCGCCCACTTGTTGCCCAGCTCCCGCTTGACCGATGCCACTGCCGCGATGCAGGGGGTGTACAGCAGGCAGAACACCAGCAGGGGAGCCGCCTGCGCCGGGGTGAGGGCCGCCGACAGCGCAGCTTCGGAGCCAAAGAGGATGAGCAGCGAGGACACCACGCTCTCCTTTGCCATAAAGCCGGTGATGAGGGCGGTGGAGATGCGCCAGTCCGCAAAGCCCAAAGGCCCGAACAGCGGGGCGATGTCGCCCGCAATGCGGGCAAGGATGCTGGCCTGCGGGTCGGCGGTCAACCGCAGCTGCAGGTCAAAGTTCTGCAAAAACCAGATGACGATGGTGGCCGCAAAGATCACCGTGAAGGCCTTCTGCAAAAAGTCCCGGGCCTTTTCCCATAGCAGCTGTGCCACGTTTTTCAGGCCGGGCAGGCGGTAGTTGGGCAGCTCCATGACAAAGGGCACCGCCTCGCCCTTGAACACCGTGCTCTTGAGCAGCAGTGCCGCCAGCACGCCCACCGCGATGCCGGTAAAGTACAGCAGCACCATCACAAGGCCCGCATACTGCGGGAAGAACGCCGCCGCAAACAGGCTGTAGATGGGCAGCTTTGCCGAGCAGCTCATGAACGGGGTGAGCAGGATGGTCATTTTGCGGTCGCGCTCCGAGGGCAGGGTGCGGCTTGCCATGACGCCGGGCACGGTGCAGCCAAAGCCGATGAGCATGGGCACGATGCTGCGGCCCGAAAGGCCGATGCGGCGCAGCAGCTTATCCATCACAAAGGCCACGCGGGCCATGTAACCGGTATCCTCCAGCATGGAGAGGAAGAAGAACAGCACCACGATGATGGGCAGAAAGCTCAGCACGCTGCCCACGCCGGTAAAGATGCCGTCGATGAGCAAGGAGTGCACCGCCGCATTGACGTTCCAGTTGGTAAGCGCCGTGTCCACGATGCCGGTCAACGCGTCGATGCCCGTTTCCATCAGGTTCTGGAAGAACAGGCCGATGACGTTGAAGGTGAGGAAGAACACCAGACCCATGATGGCGATAAAGGCCGGGATGGCGGTGTATTTGCCGGTGAGGAATTTGTCGATGCGGTTGGAGCGCAGCTGCTCTTTGCTTTCGTGGGGCTTGACCACCGTCTTGGCCACCAGCTCCTGAATGAAGGAGAACCGCATATCCGCAATGGCGGCGGCGCGGTCCAGCCCGCGCTCCTGCTCCATCTGCACGATGATATGTTCGATCATCTCTTTTTCGTTCTGATCCAGCTTCAGGGCTTCCTCAATGCGCTGGTCGCCCTCCACCAGCTTGGTGGCGGCAAACCGCACCGGAATGCCCGCCGCCTTAGCGTGGTCCTCGATCAGATGGATGATGCCGTGGATGCAGCGGTGCACCGCGCCGCCGTGGTCGTCCTCGCTGCAGAAATCCATGCGGCCGGGCCGCTCCTGATACTTTGCCACATGAAGGGCATGGTCTACCAGCTCATCCACGCCCTCATTCTTGGCGGCGGAAATGGGAACGACCGGAATGCCCAGCATGGCCTCCATCTTGTTGATGCGCACCGTGCCGCCGTTGCCGCGCACCTCGTCCATCATGTTCAGCGCCAGCACCATGGGGGTGTCCAGCTCCATAAGCTGCATTGTCAGGTAGAGGTTGCGCTCGATGTTGGTGGCATCCACGATGTTGATGATGCCGGTGGGCTTTTCGCCGATGATGAACTGCCGGGTGACGATCTCCTCGCTGGAATAGGGGGACATGGAGTAGATGCCCGGCAGGTCGGTGACCTCGGTCTCCGGGTGGCCCTTGATGGCACCGCTCTTGCGGTCCACCGTCACGCCCGGGAAATTGCCCACATGCTGGTTGGAACCGGTGAGCTGGTTGAACAGGGTGGTCTTACCGCAGTTCTGGTTGCCAGCCAGCGCAAAGGTGAGGGTCCTGTCCTCGGGCAGGGGATTCTCCCCCTTTTTGATGTGGTATTTGCCGCCCTCGCCAAGGCCGGGGTGATCCACCATTTTATCATCTGCCGGAGCCGCCGACATTGCCGGGGCCTTTTCGGTGGGGGTGATGCCGATCTGCGCGGCATCGTCCAGCCGGAGGGTCAGCTCATAGCCATGGATGCGCAGCTCCATGGGGTCGCCCATGGGTGCCAGCTTGACCAGCGTGACCTCCACCCCCGGGATCAGGCCCATATCCAGAAAATGCTGGCGCAGTGCGCCGCTGCCGCCGACGGTATCCACAACAGCGCTTTTTCCGATCTGCAATTCTTTTAATGTCATAAGATCGACCTTCTCATTTTATCCACTGTCAACGTGTGTTAGTTTGTGTTAACAATAGTAATATAGGCTAACTTTGCGCGGTTGTCAATAGATAATATGGGGGAGATGCCTGCAAATCGAACCCTCTCAGACTCACTTTGTTCGCCAGCTCCCCCGAAGGGGGAGCTTTATTTGTGCTGACCGGAAGAAGCCAAGAAGCTCCCCCCTCGGGGGAGCTGGCATCGCGCAGCGATGACTGAGAGGGTTCGGCTTTTGGCATAGCGGCACAGTTTCCGGTTGAATTGCGAAGTGCACGGTTTCACCAGAGGCTCCCTCTCCGAGGACGACTTCCCCCGGCCGGGACAGATTCTCCCCGCGCCGGGGAGAAATGTCACCGCAGGTGACAAAGAGAGGAACAGATGTCACCGCAGATGACAAAAAGGGGAATCTGGCAAAACCGTCAGGTTTTGACGGAGGGAGTTTGCACACAAAAAAGCCGTGCACCCTCTTTTTCAGAGAATGCACGGCTTTGAAAGTTTATGCGTTTACTTCACAGTGTGGTAGCCATCGGGGTTATTCTTCTGCCAGTTCCAGCTGTCGGCACACATTTCCTCGATGCCGTATTCCGCCACCCAGCCAAGCTCGTTCTTTGCCTTGGTGGGGTCTGCATAGCACTCGGCAATGTCGCCGGGGCGGCGCGGGTCGATCACATAGGGGATCTCCTTACCGCAGGCCTTGGAGAATGCGTGGATCACATCCAGCACGCTGTAGCCCTTGCCAGTGCCCAGATTGCAGATGAACAGGCCGCAGTTCGTTTCCAGCTTCTTGATGGCGCACACATGGCCGCGGGCCAGATCCACCACGTGGATGTAGTCGCGCACGCCGGTGCCGTCCGGGGTGGGATAGTCGTTGCCAAAGACATGCACCTTTTCCAGCTTGCCCACGGCCACCTTGGCGATATAGGGCATGAGGTTATTGGGGATGCCGTTGGGGTCCTCGCCGATGAGGCCGGACTTGTGCGCACCAATGGGGTTGAAGTAGCGCAGCAGGGCCACGTTCAGGCTGGGGTCTGCCTTGCACACATCCTGCAGGATGCGCTCGGTGAACACCTTGGTCGTGCCGTAGGGGTTGGTGGTGGCACCGGTGGGGAAGTCCTCGGTGATGGGCACGCTGGCGGGGTCGCCATAGACGGTTGCGGAAGAGCTGAACACGAAGTTGTGGCAGTTGTGATGGCGCATCACGTTCAGAATGACCAGCGTGCAGTTGAGGTTGTTGTAATAGTATTCAATGGGCTTGGAAACACTCTCGCCCACGGCCTTGTAGGCTGCAAACTGGATCACAGCAGTAATGTCCGGGCACTCAGAGAAGATGTGCTCCACATCCTCGTGCTTGGTCATATCTGCCTTGTAAAAGCGGAAGTCCTTGCCGGTGATCTGCTTGATGCGGTCCAGCACCACCGGAGATGCATTGTAATAGTTATCTGCCACAACAACGTCGTAGCCAGCGTTCAGCAGTTCGATGCAGGTGTGGCTGCCGATATAACCGGCGCCGCCGGAAACCAAAATTGCCATAGCCTAGTACCTCTCTCACTCATTTACATTACAGTTGATGCCGGCATTCCCCGGCCTTGCCTAAAGAATACCGCTTTTATGGTTCAGAATCAAGGGATGCGTCTTCTATTTAGATGAATTTTTGTTGCATCTTTGTTTTTGAGATTTTGATTTAAAAACGTTTTTTGGCATTTTGTCATGGATAAAAGGCACGGTTTGTGCAAAACATAGAAATGGGGACGGGAGAACCCTCTCAGTCACGGCTTACGCCGTGCCAGATTCCCCCTTTTGTCGCTGCGCGACATCTGTTCCTCTCTTTGTCACCTGCGGTGACATTTCTCCCCGGCGCGGGGAGAATCTGTCCCGGCCGGGGGAAGTCGTCCTCGGAGAGGGAGCCTCTGGCGTGCCTGCAAGCTTTGCGTTTCAGCCGGAAACTGTACCGTCATGTCAAAGGCCCCCTCTCAGAGGGGGCTGGCATCGAGCGCAGCGAGATGACTGGGGGAGTTCTCCTCCTGCCACGCAAAAAACGTCTGCCGGAGCAGACGTTTTTGTGTGGTGCATCATTTTTTACAATTTTCCGCACTGCTTGCCGGTGAAGAAGCGCAGGGTGGTGGTGGCGCGGAACACCTTGCCTGCCCGCAGCACTGTGGTGGGGAACTCCGGGTGGGAAGGGCTGCAGGGGTAGTGCTGGGTCTCCAGCGCAAAGCCGCCGTACTTCTGCATGGGCACGCCGCCCTTGCCGGGGGTGGGGCAGTCCTGCAAAAAGTTTCCGGTGTACAACTGGATGCCCGGCTGGGTGGTGTACAGCTTCATGCTGATGCCGGTCTTTTCACTGGTGACCCATGCGCAGATGCTCTGGCTGGAGCCGCGGGCGCGGTCGATCACAAAGCAGTGGTCGTAGCCACCGCCCACCATGGTGGTCTGGGCAAAGCCGGTATCGATATCCCGGCCAATGAGCTTTCCCTCGGTAAAATCCATGGGGGTGTTTGCCACCGGCAGAATGGCACCGGTGGGGCAGGTCTGATTGTTGCCTTCCAGATAGTTGGAGGCATAGATGCGCAGCTTCTGGCCCAGAATATCGCCCTCACCGTTCAGGTTGAAGTAGCTGTGGTTCGTGAGGTTCACGATGGTATCCGCATCCGAAGAGACGCGGTAATCCATGCGGAAGGTATTGTCCTCGGTGAGGGTATAGCGCACCGCCAGCTTCAGGTTGCCGGGGAAGCCGTCCTCGCCGTCCGGGCTCTCGGCCTCCATCAGCAGGGTGTCGCCAAAGGCCTTCACCCGGTACAGCTTGCGCGAAAAGCAGCCGTGCAGATGGTTGGGGCCATTGTTGGCTTCCAGCTGATAGGTCTTGCCGCCCACGCTGAAGGTGGCATTCTCGATGCGGTTTGCATAGCGGCCCACGAACGCGCCGCAGCAGGTGCTGCCGGAGGACGTGAAGTCATCCTCATAATCTGCCATGGTGTCGTGGCCCAGCACGACATCCACCGGGCCGTTCTTGGCCGGAACGATGATGTTTTTAATGATGCATCCGTAGTCCAGAACGCTCACCGTCAGGCCGCCGGGGTTGGAAAGGATGTACTCTGTAACATTTGCGCCCTGTTTGGTCACACCGAAGGGCTTGGAGCGGATCTGTGCCATTGGGCATTCGCCTCCTCAGATTTTACTCGGACATACAGTCAGGCAGACTTCCACTGTATTCTATCTTATTTATGATTATATCACAGTTTTCTATCTTTGTGGGGAACGAATTTTAGAATTTGCATCCAATTTTTCCAGCTATTTTTTGTTGAAATTATTCAGTTGGCGGGGCATGTAACCGGAAAGAGGAGCTTCCCGCGCAGAGCGTTTTCGCGTGGATCAAGTTTCATGCCTTTTGTAAAAAGCATTACCGCCGGGTACGTTCTCTTTTGCGTGCCAAAAGAGAACCAGAAAAGCACCCGCTA
>OLPY01002193.1_pt1 | contig 12276 bp, 9 predicted proteins | sample 1672481 | NCBI WGS metagenome assembly OLPY01 (sample SAMEA3136691, study PRJEB25190) | human gut metagenome | biome: human gut; feature: human-associated habitat; material: faeces | place: Austria | collected 2013 | reverse complement strand
AGATGGTCGTACTTCGCCCCGCGTGCGTACAATGAAACTCATGTGCCGATTCTCTCAACTAGATCAAGACGCATGTGAGTTTTTGGACTCGCTGAGCAACCGTCAACGCAAACTTGTTGTGGCGGCGGTCAACTACCACTCACTCATTCAACCCGGCCGGACCTTACACTACCGGATTTACATGGGTGAGAAATGGCAGTATCCCCGTCTGACGGATACGTCCACCCTCGGAGGTTCATGTACGTCGGATGATGGGCGCGAGCCCATTGGAGAGTTCGATGCCACTTCTACCGTGAACGCGCAGTCGGTATTCTCTCCTCACTACTTTGCTGGGGATGAGCAGCTCGTCGATCGCAATGATCGTTATATCCTGCTCACGCCGGATGATGCTACAGATGAAGACATCTGGGAACATGCGCCCAACGCGAGTCGTGCCGTTAAACTGTATAACGAACTTGAATATCGCTGGCCCGTCGCCTTTGACCGTATCCGTGAACTGCAACGAGCGGAACGAGAGCGGAAGGCTCGGAATAATGTGCGACTGTATGAGCCGCTCACCATTGAAGCGGCGAATGCCAGCGAAGCTAACCATCATCCATGGGTTGAGATTAAGCCGGGTACTCGAATTCTCGACGCGCCCAAGGCCGTTATCGTCGCCATGCACTGGCTCCAAGCCGGAGGTGCGGAACGCTGGGGCATGGAAACCATTCAGCTCGCCAAAGAAGCAGGCTTCCTGCCCATCGTCCTTACCGACTCCGACGGTCACCAACCATGGATCACTGATCCCATCTGCGATGGCGCGCTCGTGATTCCCCTGACTCAGCCGTTGCAGTACCGCGTCGGTGACGTCCCGATTCTTCGCGCCCTGTTCGAACAGTTCGACATCCGCGGCATCATGATTCACCACTGCCAGTGGATGTACGACAATGCCTGGTGGGTGAAGAAGTACTTCCCGGACGTCAAGATCGTGGATTCGCTGCACATCGTGGAATACATGTTCCAAGGCGGCTTCCCGCGTGAATCGCTCGCGCACGACGAGTGGATCGACCTGCATCACGTGATCTCCCCGCAGCTGGAGCGCTGGATGGAAGACATCCACCACATCCCCGCCTCCAAAGTCGTCGACGCGCCTCTCGTCGGACTCACCGCCGACTCCGAACACGTGAGCTATGCGGAACGCCGCGACCCGAGGGTGTTCAACGTGGCGTTCGTCGGCCGTATGTCCCGCCAGAAGCGCCCCGACGCGTTCATTCTCGTCGCCAAGGCAATGAAGCAGGCCGCGCCCGGCCAATACCATTTCATCATGCACGGCAGTGGTGATATGGACAGCTTCACCGATGGGCTCATCAAACGCTATGGCCTTGATGATGTCATCGAACGCCGTCCCATGAGCATTCCGGTATCGCGTACCTACGCCGATGCCGACGTGCTGCTCGTATCCTCCGTGAACGAGGGCATCACGCTCACCACAATCGAAGCCATTAGTGCTGGCATCCCCGTGCTCTCCGCGAACGTCGGATCTCAGGAAACCCTCGTGCCGTCGCAGGGACTGCTGCGCCGAATGACCTCCTCGTTCATCCATGACGCGAAACGTGCGCTCATGCATCTCAACGGCAATGAGATGGACCGCCACAAACTGTGGGAGGTCGAGAAGAACCGCCTTGAAACCTTCTCACACAAACAAACCGCCAACAGTCTGTTCTGCCAGCTTCTCAACGAATGGAACAAATAGCCATGCCATCCGCAAATACCTCTACGGTCGCCGCAATCGTCGTCACCTACAACCGTCTTGAAAAACTCAAGAACGTCCTCGCATCACTGGAAGCACAGACGCGACTGCCTGAGCATCTCGTCATCGTCAACAACGCCTCCACGGACGATACCGCTGCATATCTTGCCGAATACGAACGCGACTTCACGTTGAAGGACAAGGTCCGTATCACCATCGTTACGCTGACGGAGAATGCGGGTGGTGCAGGCGGTTTCTCCGCCGGTATGCGCAAAGGCTACGAACTCGGAGCCGACTTCGTGTGGATCTTCGACGATGACGGCTACCCGCAGCCCGCCGCTCTGGCGAAGCTGCTCGAAGGCTATGACAATGCGGTCGCCGGACTTGGCACCGATGTACCGTACGTGTGCTCCATGGTCAAGTTCATCGACGGGTCCATCTCCGAAATGAACAACCCTATCCCTACTTGGGATTGGGGACGTCTGCAGGCCATGGGCTACGACAATCTGGTCATGGTCACCTCCTGCTCGTTCGTGTCTGTACTCATCCCGCGTTGGGTGATGGAGGCGTTCGGCCTGCCGTACAAGGAGTACTTCATCTGGTTCGACGACGCCGAATACACGCTGCGCATCACACAGTCGTGCCCCGGCGTGGAAGTGACTGACAGCATTGTGCTGCACGACATGGGCATGAACCAAGGCGTCAACTATTCCATGGTAAACGACAGGAACGTGTGGAAGTTCTCCTACGGCGCCCGCAACGAAGGCTCCTATCGTCTGCATCACAGGAATGTGTGGCAGTACCTCTACTTCTGTCTCGTGGTGCACAACGCCATGCGCCGCGGCCGCGTCGCGAAGCCGTTGCGTCGCAAGATCTACGGTCAGCTGCTCAAGGCCATCACGTTCAATCCGAAGGTCGATTTCCCGCAGCGGCCTGAAGCCTGAACCAGAGTGAACTGACCGGTTGACATGGCAATGCCCGTTGTCTTTGGTCTCCGATGTGGCCAAAGACAACGGGCATTCCTATTCTCACCGTGTTATCGTTCCGGCTACTCTGCTTCTTTGAAGATGTGCTCCCACGTGTCCATGGAAGCGACGCCGTATTCGTGGTATTCGCGTGACAGGCGTTTCCAGTTACGAGCAAGTTTGCATGCAAGGCCGAAGCACACGCGCATGTTGCGGCGGTAGAGCTTGCTATCGCGACGGAACCATGCCACCGAATCCCCATCGGCTGAAGTGACCAAGGCGGAACGCACGCCGATGAATGATGGCCAGATGGAGAACCGTGCCGGAACCGCCACCTGTGGGGCCTCGTCCTTGGAACCGTCCACGCGGGATCGCAGCGCAGCGAACACAGCCTTCATACCTTGCTTTGTCACATCGCGTGCGCTCTGTGGCGCCCAGTCGCGTTCGGCATGATCGCCAGGCTCAGGTAAATCCAACGGGCTGGTGAACGTGGTACTGTCCGCGAAACCGGAACGCGCCTTGCGTACCTCGCCCAGCTTCGACGGCAGCGAATCCACGAAATACGCCGGACCTTTCAGAACATCGGCGAGGGCCATCTGGCTCAACGCCATGCCCGAATACAACATGCGCAGTCCCAGATTCGCTTCCTCATACAGCATGCGAAACACGCTTGCTTTGCCGGCATTTGGATAGTGCAGCAACGCGCACACCCACCGATTGCGCACTTGGAAGTATTCCTCCCAGCTACGCGCCGGATCCTTGTCGTGCCACCCCATATGCCAGACGGCCACGCCGGGCAGACTCACCGTCGGGAACCCATGCTTTTTCGCGCGTACACCGTATTCGATGTCGTCGAACTTGATGAACGCAGGCAGACCCAAACCGATGGCGCGCATCGTCTCCGTGGGAATCAGACAGAACCACCAGCCGTTGAAATCGGAGAACTTCACGCTGTGTAGGGCCGGGCTGTCCGACAACGGTTCCGAGCGAAAATCATGGTTGAACTCCGCGCCTCGCGACGGGTACATCCACATCGAACGTGGGTCGAATCGTTCGCCCTGCACGTGCAGCACCGTCCTGTGGTCGATATGGAACATGCCGCCGCCCACCAGCACGGGGCGTGCCGCATAGTCCGCGAACTGTACTGCGCGCAGAATTGACTCCGGTTCGCTGATCGCATCATCGTCGAGCAGTAGCGTATAGTCGCTGCGTCCCGCTTTCACTGTCTCGAACATGCCGCGCGAGAACCCGCCGGAACCGCCCAGATTCGCCTGCTGGAGATACGTGAGCTGACCGCCCAGATCGTCGGCGGCCGCGGCGAAACCATCCTGATTGCATACCAGATCTGTGCCCTGATCCGTGCAGTACACGGTATCCAGCCGGACTCGCAGCTCCGGCTCTCCGGCAATCGCGCGCAACTGGTCCAGACAATACGACGGACGGTTGAACGTGGTAATCGCCACGGACACCGTACCCGGCTGCGGCGTGCGACGGTCACAGGCCGGCACTTGCCAGACCGCGCCGCCCACGGTCAGTGACGCATCCTCGTCCGCACGAGCGTCGAACCAGTAGAAGCCGCCGTCCAGCATGCCTTTCAACGAAAGCAACGCCTCGACGCGCTGCGTGCCTCCGTCGCCATGTTTTGTGTCGATGGAGAACGACTGCACCGGTGCCGCCAGGCCGCGTGCCGTGGAACGGAACACGGTCACCGTGCCCTTGCCCGACGTCCACGCGGAGAACCGCACGTTACTCACCCGCGTCCAATACCGCCAGTATCCGGCTGGGAACGCGTTGAAGTACGTGCAGCACGACAGGTGCGTGCCCGCCGCTAATGTGACCGTATTGCGCGAATCGACGGCGAAGCCGTGCGGCTCCTCGCTCGCCGTACGCCGCCCCTGTGCGATGAGCCGCGCGAGCTCGGAACGCGTCATGCCGTTCGGATTCGCACTGTACAGATTCTCGCGCTCGTCGAACACGCTCGGATCGAAATACGCGGGATGCCAGTTCACCGCGTACAACGGCATCGTCTGATCGGCATCATGCAAAGGATAAACGACCCTGTTCACCGTTTCCCAGCATGCGTCATCCGGCGTTTCCGACGTGTTTTGCTGGGCTGTGGAGGCCGCGCCGAACGTCGTGGCCGAACCTGAAGTTTGTGCCTGTACCATACCAGTCAGTATACAAATCGGCAGACGAATGAGTGATTGGATCATGAACGGAAGAATCAGCTTGTCAGGTGATGCTATCCGTGCGTTGCCCCCACGTGATGGTTCGTATGAGAGCGCTCGCAGTGGCGCGAAGAACGTGCGCCGCCATCATGTTGCTCGTCGGTATGACCATGCTTGTGGGATGCGCCGCATCCGGCACGGCCGAAGCCAGCGGCTCCAACAAATCATCCGCCAACGGACTGAGCGTCACGCTGCCGCTTAGGTCGGTGAGCGCGACCAAATGGGCACCCGCGACCGGCTCCGACGCGCAATATCTCGGTTACCTGCCGCAACTGTTCGCCGCGCAACTGCGGGCGAAACATCCGAATGTGCCTGTCGGTATCATCCAGATTTCATGGGGTGGCACCGGCATCGCACTGCATATGAAAGGTGGCAGTATCTACGCCAACCACGTCATACCGCTGACCGGATATCGTGTCGCCGGCGTGTTGTGGCACCAAGGCGAAGACGATACTGCCACCCAAGCTACGGCGCTGCGCTATGAAAAGTAATTTCGCCGTGCTCATCAACCAGTACCGTGCGGTATTCGGAGAAGATGATTTGCCGTTCCTATGCGTACAGCTCGCACGATACTCGAGTGGGAACCCTATACGCGCCCATCGTTCGGCAGGCGCAGCTCGACGTGCTGGACAGTGCGGCAGTGAACACGACGGAGCATCTGGCGATGACTGTTTCGATCGACACGGACAAAGGTACGTCGAAGGTCATCCATCCGCTTGGCAAAGACATTCTCGCCGCGCGTATGGCGACACAATGGTTGGCGATGACCGATTCAAGGGAATCGAGTGAATCGACGGTGCCGTCCGGACCGTTGGCGCGACGGGCATCGGCGATGGAGGAAGACGCTTCCACCGGTACTGTGACATTCGCGGAAGGCACAGCAAAAGGACTGCGCGCAATGACCCCGAATTACATCACGAAGGCGACGGCAACGAATCTCGTCAAGAGTGCTTCCAACCCACTTCAAGGCTTCGAGGTCGCCGGCCAGGACGGCGTGTTTTATACTGCTGACGCTTCTATACAGGGCAATACGGTAATCGTTCATTCCGATAAGGTGACAAAGATCTCGCAAGTGTGTTACCTGTGGGGTCTTGCGCCGAACAGCTCCAGCATGCTGTACAACTCGGTGAATCTGCCGGCCAGTCCGTTCCTCTTGGGCGTCGGCAAGGAGTAGCAGGCGACTGCGCATCGCACTAATCGTAGTTAGAATTGCGTGTAGCGCATCGTAGAAGGAGTGTCCCGTGAAGATTGCGGTTGCCGGTACTGGTTACGTCGGATTGTCGGTGGCGTTGCTGCTGTCGCAACATAATGAGGTGCACGCGTTGGACATCGTGCCTGAGAAGGTCGAGCTGCTCAACAACGGCAAGAGCCCCATCGTGGATAGCAAGATCACCGCATTCCTCGATGCGGACCGGTCCGGCGAGCGGCCGTTGGACTTTCAGGCGACGCTCGACCCGGAACAGGCGTATACGGGAGCGGATTACGCAGTGATAGCCACGCCGACGAATTACGACGCCCAGAAGAACTACTTCGACACGTCCAGCGTGGAGGCGGCGATCGAGGCGATCCGCAAGTACGACCAAACCGCATGGATTGTCATCAAGTCGACGATTCCGGTTGGTTACACCCAGCAGATTCGCGAACGGTTCCACGACGACCGTATCCTGTTCTCTCCGGAATTCCTGCGTGAGGGCCACGCCCTGTACGACAATCTGCATCCGAGCCGCATCGTGGTCGGCGCGCCGCAGGATGATGCGGAGGCCGTGCAGGCGGCGCACACGTTCGTGGACCTGCTCGCCCACGGTGCCGCCCCGGAGGAGAAGGACCGCGTCAACCCGGATGGGTCGAGGGGCATCCCCCAGCTGGTGGTCGGTACCACTGAGGCGGAGGCGATCAAGCTGTTCGCCAATACCTATCTCGCGTTGCGCGTCGCCTATTTCAACGAGTTGGACACGTATGCGGAAAGCCGCGGTCTCAACACGCACGAAATCATCAAGGGCGTGTGCATGGATCCGCGTATCCGCGACGATTACAACAACCCAAGCTTCGGCTATGGCGGCTACTGCCTCCCGAAGGACACGAAGCAGCTGCTCGCCAATTACGATAAGGTGCCGCAGAACCTCATCGAGGCGATCGTGGAGTCGAACCGCACACGTAAGGACTTCATCGCCTACGAAATCGAGGAGCTCGTCGACCGGGCCAAGGCGAACGGCATCGCCAAACCTGTGGTGGGAGTATACCGTCTGACGATGAAGAGCGGTTCCGATAATTTCCGTCAGTCCGCCATCCAAGGCGTGATGAAGCGCATCAAGTCGCGCGGCATCGAGGTCGTCGTCTATGAGCCGACGCTCGACGCCCCCGATTTCTTCGGCAGCAAGGTCACGCACGACTTGGACTCGTTCAAACGCGAAGCGGACGTGATCATCTCCAACCGTTGGAACGATGACCTCACGGACGTGGCGGGCAAGGTCTACACAAGGGACCTGTTCCGCAGGGACTGAGTCACGTGCCGTGTATTCGCTTTTGGCCTTTGCCGCATGCGAATACACGGCGAACGCTCCACAACTCTTCCGGTTGGGGCCTCGCTCAGTGGCCTTGGAGACGGTATTTGGCTTCAGTGGCGTCCTTATCCGGACGCCACCAGTCCTCATGTTCCCGGTACCATTGGATTGTCTCGTCAAGTCCTTCGGCGAAATCGGTGAATCGGGGACGCCAACCAAGCTCACGCGTGATTTTCGTTGCATCGATCGCATAGCGTTTATCGCCGCCCGGTCGATCGTTCACATGGTCGAACGCGTCTGACGGCTGTCCCATGCATTCCAGAATCATGCGCAGCACATCGATGTTGCTCATCTCTCCGTTCGCCCCCACCAGATACGTATCGCCGATTCGTCCGTGCGTAAGAATCGCCCATACCGCAGTGCAATGGTCCTCCACGCTGATCCAGTCACGGACCGCCGAACCAGTACCGTATAGTTTCGGACGGATACCTGCGAGAATATTCGTAATCTGTCGGGGAATGAACTTCTCCACATGTTGGTACGGCCCGTAGTTGTTGCTGCAATTACTAATTGTCGCCTTGACACCGTAGGTTCGGTGCCATGCCCTTATCAGATGATCGCTTGCCGCCTTCGAAGCGGAATACGGGCTCGACGGCTTGTACGGGCTGTCTTCAGTGAACTTGCGTGGTTCGTCCAGAGCCAGATCGCCATACACTTCGTCGGTGCTGATGTGGTGGAATCGAATATCGTGGCGGCGGGCGGCCTCGAGCAACACGTACGTGCCGGTCACGTTCGTATTGAGGAATGGGGAGGCGTCGAGAATCGAATTATCGTTATGCGATTCGGCGGCGAAGTGCACAATGGCGTCAATCGGGGGTACTGCGGCTGCTGAGCGTTGGTTCAGCCCGGAAAGCAGGGATTCCACAAGCTCGGCATCGCAAATATTGCCATGCACAAAGGTCAGGTTCGCGGCTGGCACACCATCGAGATTCTCGCGCTTGCCGGCATACGTGAGCGCATCCAAAACAGTCATATGGACCTGTGGATGGTTACGCGCCACCCAGTGCACGAAGTTCGCGCCGATGAACCCTGCGCCACCGGTTACCAGAATGTGTTGCGGCGCGAATGGTGGGTTGGGTGCCGGGACGTTTGCTGGGTCGGTGGCTGATTCGTCGGCCGATTCGGAAACCTGTTCGGAATTGTTCATATCTGCCAATCGTAACCTGAGGATTGCCTGAGTGCGGGGGCGGAGGTGTTCGTATTAGCGTGTGTTTGCACTAGTTGGGTTTTTGGCTGTGTTTTTTCAGGTAGATGGCGATGAGGATGAGCTGGAGGTTGGGGAGGAAGGTCTCGTCGAGCCTGTCGTGGCGGGTGGCGGCCCTGCGGTAGTGCTTCACGCGGTCGAAGACGCGTTCGACCATGTTCCGCCCTCCACGGGGCTCCCGTGCGGCACATCCACGGCAGGGCGTTGGCGAACGTGTAGTCGTCGACCGCCACGTTGCCGCGCTGGCGCGGCAACAGATGCGCGACCCTCATGAACCGGTCAAGCGTGATGTCAGACCCCGGCGTACACATACGACAACTATCACGCAAAACTTAAATAGTATAAACACACCCTAAATGGTATAAACACACCCTAATTCACTGCCTGATAACTTCAGGAATCCGTATGGCGGAAGTGGCGTGAATATATGAGATGGAGATTACTTATTCCATTTCAATGGCCATCTACCGTGATTGCGTCGACCTCTCCCTATGCCGTCCCAATCGTCCCGGTCATTCCGATTGTTTCGAGCGCTCCGGTAGACATACCGTGTAAGGCTTGAAGGACTTTTTGGCCGTGCCGCCCCTCCCTAGTAACATGGTTTCTCGGAAAACGAACATGACTTTTGGAAGGTTGTCCTATGGCCGGTGCGCCGAATAATTCTGAAACCGCCCAGTATCCCGATCTCGTCATCGTTGGTGCGGGCCTGTTCGGCCTGACGGTGGCGCAGCAGGCGGTGGAGCATACGGGTGCCCGCGTGCACATCATCGATATCCGTGACCACATCGGCGGCAACGCCTACTCGTATATGGACGAGGAGACCGGCGCGGAGATCCACAAGTACGGCGCCCACCTGTTCCACACCTCCAACAAGCGCGTCTGGGATTACGTGAACCGCTTCACGAGCTTCACGAACTACGTGCACCGCGTGTATGCCACGCATGACGGCGAGGTCTACCCGCTGCCCATCAACCTGGGCACCATCAACCAGTTCTTCCATGCGCATTACACGCCGGCCGAAGCCAAGGCCCTGATTGAACAGCAGGCGGGCGAGCTGGCCGGCACCGATCCGGCCAACCTGAACGACAAAGGCATCCAGCTCATCGGCCGCCCGCTGTACGAGGCGTTCATCAAGAACTACACCGGCAAGCAGTGGCAGACCGACCCGTCCGAGCTGCCGGCCGCCATCATCAAGCGCCTGCCCGTGCGCTTCAACTACGACAACCGCTACTTCAAGGACACGTGGGAGGGCCTGCCCGCCGACGGCTACACCGCGTGGATGGAGAAGATGATCGACGACCCGCGCATCACCGTGGAGCTCGGCGTCGACTTCTTCGACGAATCCCAGCCGTACAACAAGACCGCGCTCAAGGCCGCGGGCGTGCCGGTGGTGTACACGGGCCCGGTGGACCGTTACTTCGACTATGAGCTCGGCGACCTCAAGTGGCGCACGGTCGACTTCAAGGAGGTCCGCTACGACGAAGGCGACCACTTCGGCTGCCCGGTGATGAACTTCTCCGACGCGGACGTACCCTACACCCGCGCCATCGAATTCAAGAACTTCAACCCGGAGCGCCACGATGCCCAGAACCCGAACAAGACCGTGGTGTGGGAGGAATACAGCCGTTTCGCCGAGCGTGGCGACGAGCCGTACTACCCGGTCAACACGGATGCGGACAAGGCACTGTACGCCCAGTACGAGGCCAAGGCCAAGGCCGAGCCGAACACCGTGTTCGGCGGTCGCCTGGGCACGTACAAGTACTACGACATGCACAACGTGATCGACACCGCCCTGACCGCTTACGAGGAGCAAGTCGCACCGCTACTGAAGAAGTAGACCGTCGTTTCGCCAGAGGATTAACGATTGAGCCTGAAACCGACTGAATATTGCTGAGGCAATAGCCGGTTTCAGGCTTTTGTGTTTTTGGAAGCCAAATTTCCTGGGGTGCTTAAGGCTCGCCACGAGGAGTACAGTTGTCTGTAACGCACAATGTGGCGCGTAAGACGAGGGGCGCATCTCGCAAGTGGGGTGCGATGCAGTTGAAGGAGTGCATGTCATGACTGATCCGAATGTCAATCCGAACGGCCAGGTGCCGTGGCAGCAAGCTGACGCCAATCCGACTGAGCCGTTAAATGCGATGACGGCGGAAACGGGAACCGCCGCCAACAATGCTCCAACCCAAGCAATCGCAGCGGGCGAACAGTCCACTCAAGCGTTCACTCCTGTTGAGCAGCCTACACAGGCGTTTACACCTGCCGAGCAGCCCACCCAGCCTTTTGCGCCGGCCAATCAGCCGGTACCGCCTACGCAGGCTTTGCCACCAGTGACTCCTGCCGCTGCGCCCGCGCCCGCACCGGCAGCACCCAATTCGCCCTATCCGGGGGCGGCTCCGGCAGGCGGATCGGTTCCTCCGGTCTACGGCAGCGTCAGTGCTCCGGTATATCCGGGCGGCGGGGCCGTGCCTCCGCAAACGCCCTATAACCCGTATATGCAAGGCGGCCAACCGAACGGCCAGCCGGGATGGTCTGGTTCTTACGGCAGTGTGCCGCCTGAAGCGAACCAGAAGTACAACGGCCTGGCTATTGCCGGTTTTATCTGCTCGTTCCTTGTCTCACTCCTCGGTCTGATCCTGAGCATCGTGGGCCTCAACCAGATTAAGAAACAGGGCGGCAAGGGCAAGGGCTTGGCCATCGCCGGCATCATCATCAGTGCGGCGGGCATGGTGATACAGGTAATACTGGTCATCGCGCTGATCGTCGGCGGTGCCTCGTATGCCAGCAAGGCTATAGATGAGGCGAAAACCGATTCCTTCTATAGTCAGTCCTCTTCGGGCAACGGTGATAGCAGCGATAAGAGCAAAGCTCAAGATAATCTTGACGATGCGCTGGACGACACGTTGGGCGAAACCCATGACGATCTAACCGACGGCGATTATGGGCTGTACGATTCGATTCAGGATTTCGTCGACTCTTTGGAATTCAAGGACTCCATTGAATCCGAAGCGGATACGTTTGCAGACACCGGCATCACCTTCAACTACCGTGTCGACGGTGACACCTTGGTGTACGAGTACGTGCTCGACGACAGCTATGCCTCGCTAGGCGATACCGCCGCTTCCTCACTGGATGCTATGGACAGCACCTTTCAATCCACCGCGAATCTGCTGGGCTCGATGTGCAAGACCTCCAGCGGCAAGGCATCATTGCGCGTCATCATGCACACGCAAAGCGGCCAGTCGCTGTATGACAAAACCTGGACCGAAAAGTAGCAATCCCAGCGAACGTGCGTTTTGGTCGATTGAAGGCCGGTCTGCTTGCTCCTTGGACGGATGCTTCTGCGGAAGGAACCGCCAAGGAGTAGGCTTACAGGCATGAGACTCGCACGTTTTTCTTTGAATGATTCGCCGCGCTACGCCTTCGTGCAGAAGGACGAAACGGACGGCAAGGACTACCTCATCGAACTGGACGGCCATCCGCTGGCCGGCGACCAGGTCAAGCCCACCGGCACTCGTTACCCGGTCGACGGCGATGGCATCCGTCTGCTCTCCCCGGTCATCCCCTCCAAGGTTTACGGTCTGGCCAAGAACTA
>OLPY01002166.1_pt1 | contig 12460 bp, 12 predicted proteins | sample 1672481 | NCBI WGS metagenome assembly OLPY01 (sample SAMEA3136691, study PRJEB25190) | human gut metagenome | biome: human gut; feature: human-associated habitat; material: faeces | place: Austria | collected 2013 | reverse complement strand
TCATAAAGAGTATTGACAAAAATAAAAGAGCGTAGACTTTGTCTACGCTCTGAAGACAGATAATAAACTATCTGTCTTTTTATGTGTTTAAATTAAACTATATAAATAATTAATTACTTTGTTGTTCTTGAGCATCAAAGCTACCTTGATCTTGAGTTTGAACATCTAATGATGAATCATCTTCATTAGAAACAGTAGCATCAGCATTATCTTGAGGAGTTTCCTCAGTAGAGCTATTTTCATCTATTGTTTCTTCAGTTGTATTATTTTCATCAATTGAATTGTTTGTTTCCTCATTTGGAGCTACTTCTGTTTGCTCAGCTTTATTTTGGTTATTAGAATCATTATTAAATAATCCTGTAAACCAATGCCATATTTTAGCAAAGAAACCTTCAACTTGCTCACTAGATGGAAGGTTTATAGTTGATTTATCAGTAGCATCTATTTGAGCATTTTCTCCAAGTAAACTATCGTTAGTATTGTTAAGTATACTTGAATTATCATTATTATTACCACCGAATAATCCTTTAAACCAATCAACTATTCCTTCAAAGAAGCTCTTTATTTTATCAAAGAATCCTGTATTTACATTTTCACCTATAGCAGATAAGTTTTCATTAACAACATCAGATACACTTTCTAGTGCATTTTTCATTTCACTATAGTTATAATCTTGTTTAGATATTTTTTCCATTAAGCTTTCAAGCTTTGCCATTTGTTCATCAGATAAAGTTACATTATAGTTGTTTACTACATTATTTATAGTTTCAGCTATTTGAACTGTATCTTTAGTATTATTTTTTATTATCTCAGTCTTTACATCATTAACGATTCCAGTAGCTTTGTCTTGACCGATATCATCACCTAAATCTCCAGTAGTTATTAATTCCTCTGAAGCTAGTTCTTTTTTATCTTCCTCTAGAGGCTTTCCAGTAGCATCTTCAAATGCTTTCATTATACCTGTTAATGCTCCAGTTCCAGAAACTGGGAAGTTAGCAGCAATTACAACGTCAGCATCAGTAAGACCTGCAGTAGATAATGTAGTTGCAACCATAGCTGGAGTTGCCCAAGTTATATTAGCAGTTTTAACATTTATACCACTACCTGATTTTGTTGGTTCAACATAAGCACAAGAATAAGTTTTCTTTCCAAGTTGAGCTTCAGTCGCTACTCCTTGTAAGTATTTTCTTTCTTCTTGGTTGTTAACCTCAAGTATTACAACTTCATCTTTATTAACACCGAAATATTTTAACATAGTATCTTTTTGTTCTTGTGTTAAGTTTGCACCAAGAGTTACAACTCTAGCACCATCTGCAAATACAAGTCCTAAGCTAGATAAACTTAAAACTGCAGTAAGACCTAAAGTTACAAATCTCTTTTTAAAATTATTTAATTTTTTGTTCATAAATTTCATTCCTTTCAACTTACAAAAAAGTTAAACCATAATATATCCCTATTACATTATACTATAAATGATTAATTTAAAAAAGCAAATTACAAGTTTGTAATAATTACTTAAGAATTTATTTTAATAGTTTGTATCTTTTAAAGATATATATTTTCAATATAAATAATATATAAGAAAGCTAAAGATTGGTTATCCTTCTTAAATATAGTATTTATAGTAAAAATGAATTTATTAAAAAAATATATAAACAAAGAAAAAAGTATAAATGCAGACATTTAAATATCCACATTTATACTTTTTATCTATAATCTAAATTACTTACCTATGAACATTTGAGTCCAATAAGTTGTTCCTTTAGAATCTTTTGCAATACCAACACCTAAGTTAGTAAAATTAGGGTTTAATATATTTTTTCTATGACCTTCAGAATTCATCCAAGCAGTTACAACCTCTTGTGGAGTTTTTTGACCTTTTGCTATATTCTCACCAGCAGTTCTATAAGATATTCCAAATTGCTTCATCATATCAAATGGAGAACCGTAAGTTGGAGATGTATGGTCGAAGTAGTTTTTATTTACCATATCTTGAGATTTCTTTGTTGCTACACTTGATAAGTTAGAATCAAGTGTTAAAGCAGATATTCCTCTTTTAGTTCTTTCTGCATTTACTAAATCAAGCACTTGTTGTTGATAAGAAGAAAAGTCTGTACTAGGCTTTTGCTCAGGAGTACTCTCAGGTTTTTGCTCAGGATTAGTACTTGGAGTACTAGGAGTACTTTCAGGCTTTTGCTGTGGAGTAGTACTTGGAGTACTAGGAGTACTTTCAGGTTTTTGCTGTGGAGTAGTACTTGGAGTACTAGGAGTACTCTCAGGCTTTTGCTGTGGAGTAGTACTTGGATTATTAGGAGTACTCTCAGGTTTTGAAGGTACATTTGGACAACTTGGAGTTAACGGTAATTTGTATTTAACACCATTTACATATATATATACAGATTTCGTAGTCATAACTTTCTTGTAACAAGTTTTTGATAGAGCGTTTACTGGTAGCATACTAGATGCTGTTAGCATAGTTATTGCTCCTAATGATAATATATTTCTAAATTTCTTATTCATATAAACACCTCTTTTGATTTTATTTGCGATTCATATTGTTACTAAATTGTAACTTGTAATTTAAGGGGTTGTCCCTTTCGCATATTTATACTAACATAAATGCTACAACTTTGTAACTGTAAAGTACTGTAATAAAGTGTAGAAAAATGTAAAAAAGTAATATAATAGGCAAGTGAAAATTGATATATTATGCATGATTTGACTAAAAAATATTGGAAAATAGCTATTTTTCTGCTGTTATATATAAATTGATATGAATTTCTCAGAGGATTTATAAAATAAAAATATATACCATAATTGCTTTTTACTAACTATAAGTTACAAAGTAATGTATTTAATCAAATTTCAAATATGTAATTAAATATGTAAAAAAAGGGTATAATTAAGTTATGATTTTGTATTCAAATATTGAAAAAATAAGAAATATATTATAATATGAAAATAGGAAAAATATAGATATTTATATCTATAAGTTAGAAAGGATAAGTACTATGTCAAAACAATTAGTAAAAGAAAGAGTTATAAAGTATTTAATGGAGGACTTATTAGTACCACATGATATGATAGACACTGATGTACCATTATCAGAGTTTGAAGAAGGTGCAGAGGGTATAATAGATATAATAGTAAGTGTTAAAGATAAAGAAGACTACTTAGTTCCAGTTATGTTAGTTAGCTGTTTAGATGAAGATGTAGAATTAGAAGGCGAAGTAGTACAAAAACAAATAGATTTCTTAGAAGATGTTGATAATATAACTACTGCAGGTAGAATAATATTAACTAATGGAAATCAAATGATGTATGCTGACTGGACTGGTGAAGAATATGATACAGAAGCAGCTCTTCCAACATATGAACAAATGGAAAAAGAATTATTTGAAATGGAAAAATTAGCTGCTGAGCATGAACACTCTCATCATGGATGTGGATGTGGTGGACATCATCACGAAGAAGAGCATGAATGCTGTGGAGGTCATGGACATCATGAAGATGGTCACGAGTGTTGTGGAGGACACAATCACGGAGATGATCACAACTGTGGTTGTAAACACTAATAAATAAATATATACGAACTTGACGATACTTTTTAATAATGTTATTATAAATATGTTAAAAATTCTATATAAAAACCGTAAATGTTGGGGCAAAAGACAAAGGATTTATTAATATAGGGATTTATAGCGTCGTTCGATTAAAAAAGACTACTTTTATTGTGGTCTTTTTTTATGCTTAAAAACCTAAATATATATTTATATACTTAAAATAAGTGAAATTTTATAAAAAATATAAATAAAAAAAGGAAATTTGATAGCAAAGGTAGAATAATATAAAAATAAACTTATTGACATTTAATTTAATTGGATGGAATGTTTTTGAAGCAGCTATCATATTATAAATGTAGATGAAGCTAGAGAAAAGATAACATCTCAATTAATAAACTATATATAAAAGGGGTTATATTATGGAGGCTAAAAAAGAACAAAATTATGAAAGCTATATTTATTCTGATTCATCAAATACATCTAATGCTATGAAAATGTATTTAAAAGAAATAGAAGAATACCCAATGTTATCTGCTAAAGAGGAAGTAGAACTAGCTAAAGCTATAATTGACTCTTCAGAGGAAGCAAAAGAGAAATTTATAAATGCAAATTATAGATTGGTTGTAAGTATCGCTAAAAGATATAGAAAAGAAAGTGTAGATATGCTTGACTTAATTCAAGCAGGAAACATTGGACTTATAAAAGCAGTTGAAAAGTACGATTATAAAAAGGGATTTAAATTTAGTACTTATGCGACTTGGTGGATAAAACAAAGTATAACAAGATACATAGATGACTGTGAAAATACTATTAGAATACCTGTTCATCTTCATCAAAGAATAAATTTTGTAAAAAGAAAAAAACAAGAGCTTGCTAATGTACTTCAAAGAGAACCTAGTATGGAAGAACTTGCTGAAGTTTGCGAACTTGAAGTTGATAAGGTTTTAGATATATTAAAAAGGGATAAAAACATAGTATCTCTTGATACTCCTATTAAAGAAGATGAAGATAGTAGTTTAGTTGAGTTTATACCATCTGATGCACACTTTGGGGACGTGGTAATTCATGAGGTTGAACAAAATAACTTAAGAGAAAAAATAGACGAAGTATTAACAGATCTTAGTGATCAAGAGCAACAAGTACTTAGAATGAGATTTGGACTTGATGATGACACACCTAAGACTTTAGAAGAAATCGGTAAAGTATTTGGAGTAACAAGAGAGAGAATAAGACAAATAGAAGCTAAGGCTATTAGAAAATTAAGACATCCAAGTAGACTTAAATTACTTAAAAACTTTTATTAATTAGTTTATACAAAAGTGAGAGTAGTTTTCTGCTTTTTATATCTCTTGTAAAAATATGATTTGATTTCTTTAAGTAAATAGTAGCACATATTAATTTGTATCGCATCTAAAATTTAATTAAATTTTATAAAAATATTTACATTAAAAAGGAATATACATAATTGGTATAGATAAGTTAAAAAGTAGATTTATAAAAAGAGCTATTTCAAAATGATTAAATAATGATTTTGAAATAGCTCTTTTTATAGATACATGTTTACATTTTTTATTATTTTATATACAATACTATTATGGTTAGTTGCTTGAGTAATTAACTGATTGATTAACGGATATAAGGAGTGATTTATGAAGCTTATATTAAATGAAGACGAACCGATATTTATTCAAATATCAAAAGCTATAGAGGATGAAATACTAACAGATAGCATAAAAGAAGATGAACAAGTGCCTTCAACAACAGAATTATCAAGGTTATATAATATAAATCCAGCTACAGTATTAAAGGGGATGAATATACTAGTAGATAAGAATATCTTATATAAAAAAAGAGGTTTAGGTATGTTTGTAAATAGGGGAGCAAAAAACACTATAAAACTTTTAAGAAAAGAAAGCTTTAAAAATAAGTTTATAAAGAACTTAATTGAAGAAGCAAATAAGTTAGATATAGATAAAGATGAATTACTTGAGATGATTAAACAATACAAAGGGGGAAACTAAATGAGTGTAGCTATAAAAGTAAAAAATGTTAGTAAGTCTTTTAATGATAGTGTAATACTTGATGATATATCTATAGATTTTTATGAAAATAAAATATATGGTTTACTTGGGAAAAATGGAGTAGGTAAAACTACCTTATTAAATATAATTACAAAGCAATTAATTAGTAAAAGCGGTACTATAGAAATATTTGGACAAAATATAAATGAAAGTGACGATGTATTAGATAAGTTATGTATAGTAAGAGAAAGAGAGTTTCCTGAAAATGATATTTTAATAAAAGAATTATTTAATACTTACTCATACTTTTATAAAGATTATGATAAAAATCTACAAGAAAAATTGTGCGATTATTTTGAGCTAGATTCTAAGAAGTCATATAGAAAATTATCAAGAGGTATGAAAAGTATAGTATCGAACATTATAGGAATATGCTCAAATGCTTCAATAACTATATTTGATGAACCTACAATAGGTCTTGATGCAGACAATAGAAATGAGTTTTATAAGATATTATTAGATAGCTATATAAAAAATCCTAGAACTATAATATTATCAACTCATCTTATAAATGAAGTAGAAAATCTAATTGAAAATGTAGTTATAATACATAAAGGAAAAGTAATAGTTGATGATAGTATAGATAATATAAGTCAAAAATCATTTTACATAAGTGGAGATAAGTCTGATTTGGAAAAATTAAAATGTTTAAAAAATACAACACCTGATAAAAGTTTTGGATCTAAACAAGTGTATAAATATTATGGGGATATAAATGAAGATGATTTAAAGTTTATAGAAAGTTTAAACATAAATTTAGAAACTATGAATCTTCAAGATATGTTTGTACATCTTACTAAAAGGGGGAATAAAAATGAATAAGTTAATGCCGTATTTTAGATTAATGAAAAAGTCTATAATATTAATGATAGTAATAACACTTTCAATAGCAATAACACATGATGGTAAAGAAATACTAACTGGATTTAAACATTCAGTATTTGAAAATGGATATTTAATATTTAAAAGTGAAATATATTCTACAACAGCATTACTTATATTTATATATGGTATATATCTTTCATATATAAAGTTTAATGTTGCAATAAATATAAAAGCAGATAGAAAAAGCTATATAAAAGCATCTATAATTACAATGATAGGTATGGGGATAGTATTTTCAATATTTACAGTTTTATGGTCATTGATTTTAAAGTTTGTAGTAGAGTATGTTTCTGGTAAAAATGCTTTAGTACTTGGAGATTCTGCATACTTTGTAAATACTTTTACTGATATTATAAATAGTTCTTTAGAAATGGGAACAACAGTATTATATGCTTTTTCGGATTTAAGCATAAGAAGATTTATTATGGATATCTTAGGGCAGCTTTTAACTTTATTTGCATTTTCATCTATAGGATTTTTACTTGGAAGTATTTTATATAGACTTAAAAAGAAAACATCAATAATAATATTTTTAATTATACCAACAATAGTTATAACATTAGGAGTAACATTTTATATATTTAACACAGATTTAATTATGAATTATATAGTTATTAACTTAGTTGATATTTTAAGGTTTATTATAAATGTAAATATACATTTAATTATAAAACTTTTAACTATAGTAATATCTTTAATTTGTTCAGTACTACTTTTAAAAAATGCACCAATAAAAGAATATGCACACGACTTAATATAAGGCTGATTATACAGCCTTTTTTTAGTTTATGATATGTTAGCTCCCTTTGTAATAAATATTGCATAAAAAGAGCCACACCTTGGACTTTTTAATAAATTGAATTTGAAGTAAAGTTCCTTATTTTAGGTTAACTCAAAGAATCTATTTCTAATAGTTTATCTAGTTACATATAGATATAAGTTCTTTAAGATAATTAAAATTCATACAATATAACAAATTTAAATTTAGAATATTTTATGGATAAGGTATTGAAGAGAAAAAAGGATGATAGTATGTATGATAGCAGATATATTGAATTAGAGAAATTAATGAACATAATAAATAAATTAAATAAAGAATTACAATTAGTAAAAAAAGATATAAACAATAAAGAAAGTAAATCAAAAGAACTAGTTTCATATATAGAACAAAAAATAAAAGAAAATACTAAAAGTATAAAAGAGCTAGAAAATCCATTTTTACTATTTATAATGGGCTCTGGTAATTATGGAAAATCAACTCTTATAAATGCCCTTTTACAAGAAAAAGTAATAGAAACTAGTGATATACCAAATACATGGAAACTAGATTTATTTATTAAATCAGATAATGAAAAAGTAGAAATAACCTATAATGATGAAAGAGAAATTATAAAAAGTTTAAGTAATGGTAAAAAAATATTAAAAGAAGAAGAGGATAAATTTAAAATATCAAAAAAAGAAATATCAAAAAAAATATTAAGCTACAAGAATAAACTTAGCAAAGATAAATTAAAAGAATTTAAAATTGAACAAGAAAGATTACACTTATATAAATCAGATATAAATCAAATAAAATACTATTTAAAAAATAAAAAAATACTTAATGACTTTACAATAGTAGATACACCAGGACTTAATCAAACCTTACTAAAAAACACCGTAAAGCGTATGAATAAATACTATCAAAAATCAGATGGAGTAATATGGCTAATAGATGCTCAAAATATAGTATCTAAAGAAACTAATAAATTAATTGAGGAAATAAATAAAATAGATAATTTACATGAAAAGAAAATAATAGGTGTAGTTAATAAAATAGATATAATAAAAAATGATAACGATTTAGAAAGACTTAAAGAAAAAGTAAATGAAATATATAATAATAAATTTAATGATATTGTTTATATATCAGCTCGTGATGCTTTAGATGGAATTGTAAACAAAGATAAATATTTAATAGATAAAAGCAACATAAATAATTTATATAAATCTATAGAGAGTAATTTCAAACAAGTATGTGAAAAAAAACAAATAGATTCTAAATATAAAAATTTATCTATAATGAAAAATAAAATACTAGATAAAATATATTCATATAAGAGAAGTTTGTATAAAGATATATCTGATTATAATGAAATTGAATTTGAATTAAATAAAAGTTGTAATGAAATATATTTATATACATTAAATCATATAAATAAATTTAAGAAGAAAAAAATATATACTAAAGAGGATTTATATTCATTAAAAAAAGCAATAGAAAATTTAGAAGTACAATGTAGTAAGGAAATAGAAAAAAATTATAATACATTAATCAAAAAAGCAGATTTTAGCAATATTACAAACAATCCTATCAACACAAAAGTCTATTTTTCTAAAAGCAAATATTTGATTATAAATTATAATAACTTTAAAACTGTAAAAAGAAATAACAAACTATCAAGTTTTATAAATCAACTCACAAAAGCAACTTCTGAAAAAGTTGTAAATGATGAAGTTGCATTAAGTAACCATATCCAAAAAAATATTACATACTTAGAAGACGAGATAATAACAACCCTAAAAGATAAATTAGATGAGATAAAAGATAATGTAAATGAAGTCAAATATAATACATTTAAAAATAAATATTTAGATTACAATTTAATAAAAGAGCATATTAGTTATTTAGACAATATAGAAAATATATTAATAAATTTGAGGTGATATTTTGGAAAATATAAGTCAATATATCTATGAAATTAAAGAAACTTTACTTAATTCTCCAATAAGACAAAGATTATCACAAAAAGAAATAGTACCCTTTAAGGATATTGTATCTGAAAATCTAAATGAACAGATAGAAAATATCAAAGCATTAGAATCAAGTCAGTATAAGCCATTAAATATAGCTATAGTAGGAGAAGTTAAATCAGGAAAATCAAGTCTTTTAAATGCACTTTTAGGAAAAGAAATAAGTAAGGTAGATGTATTAGAAGCTACTTCATCAGTAATAGAAGTTGTTTATAGTGAAAATACTGATGTGAGCAAATTTGCAGATTTGACAAGAATAAGTTTAGACATAGATTATTTGAAAAAAATAAATATAGTAGATACACCAGGACTAAAAAGTATAACTCAAAGTAATGAGAAGAAAACCATAGATTATATTAAGTACGCAGATTTAATTTTATTTGTTATAGATGCAACTCATCTAGGTCAAGAAGATACAATAGAAGCATTAGACTTAATAAGTGAATATAATAAACCTATTATTGGAGTAGTAAATAAATGTGATTTATTAACAGAAAATAGGAGTGAAATTTTAGATTATATAACAAGTGAGTATGGCATTTATATAGATAGATTTTTTATGATATCATCATCTCTTGAATATCAACATAAAATGAGTCAACAAACAATAGCTAAAAGTACAGACCTAATAGTATCAAACTATACAGAACTTAGGGAAAACTTTAGAAAATTAACTGATTATATAGAGTGTATATATGAAAATTCCAATGAGACAAAATACAAAAGTATAAAAACTTCAATAGAAGGAATAATTCAAAAAGATATAATAGTACATAACGATTATAATAAAAGCGTTGATGTATTATTAGGTGAATTAAGAAAATATGAAAAACTACTACAAAATAAAAAAGATTATATAAAAGCAAAAATGGAGTTTGAAATAAATGATTGGATTGATAGAATTTTATTAAGCGATGAGATAAAAAGAATTGAAAGTGATATAAAATCTGCAAATGTATATATAAATGAATCTTACTTAACTGATTTGATAAATTCTAAAAAGAATGAATTAGATGATTTATATTTTAAAGAATGGAGTACTTGCTTAAAAGAAGTAAGTGAAGAAATGGATGATGATATAAAAAGATATGTAAATGATATAACATATAAAAATGAGTTATTAGATACACCAACATTTAAGTTAGATGGGGAAAAAACAGATATGAATGCAATACTTGCAACAATAGGTACAGGGGCAATACTTGGTGCTACATCAGGAGGGGTTATTTCAATCTACAGTGCAACTTTAGGAAATTATGCAGCATCACTTACACTTGGAGCAGCTATTATGACTTATCTACCACCTCTTTTAATAGCTGGAACTATAAGTGGAGCTGTTGGAAAAGTTATATATGATAAAGTTTTAGATGATAGAAAAAACAAAGAAATACTTGACAATATAGAAAAATTTATAAAGAATTTAAAAGATAATATAAAAGAAAGACTAAATAAAGACTATGAAAAGCTTAGTCAAGAAATAGTAGTAACTACTACTGAGATATTAAAAAATATAAAAGGTGTATATATAAATAAATATGAAATAGAAGATTTTATGGAATCAATAGAAAAATATATAACATATTTAACACAATATGTAGAAATATCATACAATAAAGCATAAATGCAAATCCAATAAGGAGTAGAGACATGATAACCCTAAGCTTATGTATGATAATAAAAGATGAAGAATTAGTTTTAGATAGATGTTTAAAAAGTATTTATGATGCAGTCGATGAGATAATAATAGTTGATACAGGGTCAACTGATAATAGCAAAAATATATGCAAAAACTATACAGAAAATATATATGATTATATATGGAATGATGACTTTTCAGCTGCTAGAAATTTTTCTTTTGAAAAAGCTACTAAAGATTATATACTATGGCTAGATGCTGATGAAATAATAGATGAAGAAAATAAAGAAAAACTTTTAAACTTAAAACAAGTTTTATCATTAGATATAGACGTAGTAACTATGCATACATGTATGAACATAGATGAATGTAATAATCCTCAAATAACTATGGTAAGAAATAGAATAGTGAAAAGAGAAGATAACTTTAAATGGATTGGATTTGTTCATGAATATATAGAAGCTAGTGGAAATGTCTATGATAGTGATATTTGTATAATACATGATAAAGTTAAACCTGTAAGTGATAGAAACTTAAAAATATACAAAAAGAAAGTAGAAGAAAAACAAGCATTTAGTGAGAGAGATTTATATTACTATGGAAAAGAATTATATTGTAATAAATACTATAATGAAGCGATAAAAGTTTTAGAAGAGTTTGTATCTAAGGGAACTTGGGAAGATGAAATAATTGATGCTCTTTGTAAAATTGGAGAATGCTATTTATGTAAAGATGATAAAGAAATAGCTAGAAAATATTTTTATAAAACCTTTGAATATGGTCCTCCACAAGGCGAAATACTTTATAAGATAGCATATTCTTTTCAAGATGAAGAAAAATACGACAGAGCAATAAGTTGGTATGAGATAATATTAAGTTTACCTATACCTGATGATTGTTGTCAGTGTAGACATATATGCTGCTTAAGGTTTAAGCCACATCTTAATTTATGTTATTGTTATTTTAAAGTTGGAGACCTAAACCAGGCTTATTATCATCATAAAAATTGTATGAAAATAAATCCAAATGATCCATGTGTTAAATACAATGAAAGTTGTTTTAAATTAATAATGAAAAATAATAAAGTCTAGACTAATGTCTAGACTTTATTATTCTATCGAAAAAAAGACCAACTTTATATAAATTCATGGCAAATGTTTTTACTAAGTAATTTATATATCCTAAAAATCCTTCATCACATTCGTCTGAATATAACTTTGTGACATCCATTCCAAATTGTAAGTTAATATTATTTATATAATTAAATTGAATACAAACCATATATAAAAAATAGATTATTGCCACCATAAGCAATAAAAGTAAAATTAAACCTATTATCATAGATAAATCCCCTCCAATAAATAATCCCTTATAATAAATATTACTATAATTAGGATAAGATATCACCACACAAATACATATAAAATATTTGTTTAAACGACATTAACATACATGTAAGTGTAATATTTATACAAAAAAATTATTATCTAAAATAATAATTA